>Ga0247804_10000006_pt1 | contig 183593 bp, 152 predicted proteins | sample UWRJL029104C1_FD_181142 | JGI IMG/M metagenome (GOLD analysis project Ga0247804, IMG submission 181142) | Plant litter microbial communities from Arlington Agricultural Research Station in Wisconsin, United States - UWRJ-L029-104C-1 | ecosystem: Environmental > Terrestrial > Plant litter >... | reverse complement strand
GCAATTATAGTTTGTCCACCTGTTTTTTCTATGTACGAACATTCAGCGCATTCGCAAAATGTAAAAGTGATTGAAGTGTTATTGAAAAAAGAAACTTTTCAATTAAATGTTGATGTCATTCTGAGTTTATCGAAGAATAGTTTATCGAACAATGTACTTCGACAAGCTCAACATGACAATGTGAAAATCATTTTTATCTGTTCGCCAAACAATCCAACAGGAAATTTAATTGCTGAAAATGACATCGAAACTATCTTAAATAATTTTGATGGAATAGTGGTTGTTGATGAAGCTTACCAGGATTTTTCTGCAAACGAAAGTTGGACAAAACGTTTGAATGAATTTCAAAATTTGGTAGTGATTAAAACCTTCTCAAAAGCTTATGGAATGGCTGACGCACGCATTGGAATGTTGTATGCGCATGAAGAAATTATTCATTACATGAATGTGATAAAACTGCCGTATAATATCAATCAACATACACAAACATTAGCATTAGAAGCTTTAAATAAATCAGTATTAAAAGAAAATTTTGTTCAGGAATTGATTCACGGAAGAAAATATTTAGAACAGGAATTATCGCAAATTACTTTCATTCAAAAAATATATCCAAGTGATGCAAACTATATTTTATTTAAAGTTAAAGATGCAAATCAGTTGTACCAATATTTAATTCAACAAAAAATAATTGTTCGCAATCGTAACAGTGCGCCTTTGTTAGATGGTTGTTTGCGTGTTTCTGTTGGTACAAAAAACGAAAACAAAAAATTTATCGAAGCTTTGAAAAATTATAATTAAATTAGATAACAAATAATAGAAATGACTACGCTACAAATTCGTAACAATCTTAAAAAATACATTGATATTGCTGATGTGGAATCTATTAAACGAATTCAAAGTTTTATTGAAGTAGAAAAAGATTGCACAGATTATCTTACAGATGAGCAATTAATTATGTTAGATGAATCCATTACAGAAGCAGACAAAGGTTTAGGTATTTCACATGAAAAAGTAATGAAAGAAATAAAGAAAAAATGGCTTGTGAAATAATCTGGTCGACAAGAGCTAAACAGACCATTGAAAATAATCTTACTTACTTAAAAGATAATTGGACGCAAAAAGAAGTAAATGCTTTTGTCTTAAAATCGGAGTACTATATCAACTTCATTTCTGAAAATCCTATAACATTCGCGGTTTCACGTAAACGAAAAAATATACGAAGCGTTTTAATTGTAAAACAAATTCGACTATACTATAAATTTTATCCAAGAAAAAATATAATTGTCCTATTGTCGTTTTTTAATACAAAACAAAAACCTTCAAAACTCAAACTTAAATAATGGAAAAAATATTATTCATTGACAGAGACGGAACATTAATAGATGAACCGAAAGATAATTTTCAGGTAGACACTTTTGAGAAACTTAAGTTCTTGCCAAATGTAATTTCTTATCTGAAAAAAATTATTGAAGAAACAGATTTTAAATTAGTAATGATTACAAATCAGGATGGACTTGGAACAAGATCATTTCCTGAAAAAACATTTTGGCCAACGCATAATTTAATGCTTGACATTTTTAAAAATGAAGGAATTATTTTTGATGAAGTATTGATAGATAAAACATTTGCAAAAGATAATGCACCAACACGCAAACCAAACACAGGTTTAGTTACAAAATATTTTGATGCAACGAAATATGATTTAAAAAATTCCTTTGTTATTGGCGACAGATTAACTGATATTCAATTGGCTAAAAATCTAAGTTCTAAAGGTATTTTGATCGGCAGAAGTGCAGACAAAACGGATGATGACAAGCTAAAACAAAATGAACTTAAAAAATCTATTGCACTTAAAACAAGTAATTGGAAAGATATTTATGCATTTTTAAAAGAACCTGAACGTATAGCAATTGTTCAACGAAATACAAACGAAACCAAAATTTTTGTCAAATTAAATTTAGATGGAAACGGCAAATCAACTATAAAAACCGGCTTAGGTTTTTTTGATCATATGCTGGAACAACTTTCTAAACATTCAGGCTGCGATTTGGATATTAATGTAAAAGGAGATTTGCACATTGATGAACATCACACCATCGAAGACACCGCAATTGCCATTGGTGAAGCATTTCAGCAGGCTCTAGGAAATAAAAAGGGTATTAATCGTTATGGATTTTTATTGCCAATGGATGATGTGTTAGCGCAGGTAGCTATTGATTTTTCAGGCAGAAACTGGCTGGTTTGGAAAGCTGTTTTCAAACGTGAAAAAATTGGTGAAATGCCAACGGAAATGTTTTACCATTTTTGGAAATCCTTTTCAGATGCTGCAAAATGTAATTTAAATATCAAAGCAGAAGGCGAAAACGAACATCATAAAATTGAAGCTATCTTTAAAGCTGTTGCCAAATCAATTAAAATAGCTGTGAAGCGCGACGGATACGAACTGCCTACTACCAAAGGATTACTCTAAACACACGATGTTTTTTCCGAAACATAGCACTAAGCTGATGATATAAATTTAGCTGTTAATTATATTTCATTTTCTTTCAATTTGAAAATTTTAGATTAAAAACATCAAAATTATAAGGGAAAGACCGAATTCTCAATGAAATTGACCGTTTAATCATTTTTAATTCATTTAATGAAACTCATCATTATATTTACATCGAAGCTGTTTTATATTGAAAAGTAATTCATTTCAAATATGTTACTTCAAAAGTTAGTTGATGTTTTAACCTAAATTAACTACTTTTGTATTATTGATAAAATAGATTCATAGTCTTTTTACATTAAAACCACAAAACAACATTATTCATATTCCTAAGATTAGGATAATGTATTATTTATTTTAACGTAAACAACAGACTATGAAAACAACCTTTACAAACGTAAAATCCTTTCTCTTTTTTTTAATTATAACCAGCTTGGTCTCAAGTTTATCAGCACAGAATGTTGGTGTAAATGCCACAGGTGCAACACCTGATGTATCGGCAATGCTTGATATCGTGAATGCTAATAAAGGTTTGCTGATTCCACGTGTAGCTTTGCAAAGTACAACAGATGCTGCAACTATTGCAACACCTGCAACATCTTTGTTGGTGTATAATAATAATGCTTCCATGACAAACGGACAAGGTGTAGGTTATTATTACAACAGTGGTACAACTATTGCACCACTTTGGATAAAATTATCATCAGCGAATGAAGCTTGGTTATTGAGAGGAAATACGGCAATAAATGATCCTGCTGTGCCTGCAACCTACGGTACTTCAACCATTGGCACAACAGAAAATTTCTTAGGAACAACGGATGCACAAGATGTTGTATTTGGTACAAATAATATCGAAAGATTCAGAATAAAACAAAATACAGGATATGTTGGTTTGGGTACTGCGTCACCTATCGTAAAAATGGATATAGTAGCTCCGGACACAATGGGATTACGTATTTTAAGTGGTAATACTTCGAGATTAACCTATTTATCATTAGGTAGAAATATAGAATATGCACAAATTGGTGCAACAACAGCCGGAAGTTTTTTTACAGATGCAGCAACAGGCGACATGGCAATTAAAAATTTTAATTCAGGTAAATTACTACTTGGTGCTTCGTATTTCGGAACCACAGATATGTCTATTACACCAACTTACGGAAATGTAGGTATAAAAACAGTAACACCGTCTTCAAGGCTCGATGTAAATGGTGATTTAGCCTTGCGTGAAGGACCCGGAATTGCAGTATCAACAACTTATCCTATAATTACACTTACAGCAGGTGCAAAATATAGCCATTATAGATTTACAGGTGCAACAATTCCTTTTTGGCCATATGTTATAAATGGTGGAAATGACGGACAGGTTATTACTTTCATTAATGCTACAGGACAACCAATGAATGTCTATAATTATCCAGCTGTTAATGGAATTATTACAGGTACAGGCAATCATCTAACTTCTACAAGTACAAGCAATTCTTCATTTACAGTAATGTATAATGCAACTTTACAAAGATGGATTGTAACAGGCTATACAGGTATGACAGATAATAATGATCCTGATTGGCATACAACGGGAAATGCTGCCATTACAACACCGGCAGTACCTGCAACATACGGAACTACAGCAATTGCAACAACAGAAAATTGGGCAGGAACAACAGATGCAAATGACTATGTATTAGGCACCAATCGCATAGAAAGATTTAGAGTAAAACAAACAACAGGCTTTGTAGGTATTGGTACGGCAGCACCAACAACACGTTTACATATTACATCTCCAACCGCAGGCGCAACAACTACTTATTCAGAAAATTCTTACGTAGGTAATACTTCCGGTATTGGTATGCATGGTGTTTCTGAAAATGCCGCAGGATATGGTACAGGTGGTTTATTTGAAGGTGGTTTGTATGGTGTAAGAGGTTTGGCAACCTTGAATCCAGCCACACCTGCAGGTAGCAGATATGGAGGTTATTTTACGGGTTGGTACGGTTCCGGAACTAATTATGGTTCTTATAATTATGGATATGGCGGAGCAAACTCTTACGGTGTGTATGCTTATGCAGCTGGTGCAACTAATAATATAGGAGGTTACTTTTACGGTAGTGGCAATTACGGAGTAATAGTACCAAATGGTGGCGGACTTAATGGTTTTGGCACACCTGCACCAGAACAAAGATTAAGCGTAGACCAAGGTGCAAATATAGATCAGGATGATGCTAATGCAGGCACAACAGTTAATGCGCTTACATTTGGTACCGGTAGCGGTGAAGGTTTAGGTAGCAAACGTACAGCAGGTGCAGGTACAAACCAATTCGGATTAGATTTTTACCAAGGTTTTGCTAATAGAATGCGTATCTGGAATGATGGTAGAATTGCAATTGGTCAAACCAGTGCAGCTTCATTAGCACCTATAGCAGATCTTACTGTTTGGGATCCAAGTACTGTATCTATGACTTCAGATATTCCTGTATTTACAGCAAAACATTCAGGCTCATCAGGAACTACATGGCAAATGGGTAGTATAGAGTATTATACAGAAGGTGAAGCGAATATTGGTTTTACTTATCAAATATGTCCGTTAAACAGTAATACAACTACAAATTTAGGAGGTGCATCCAGTAGTAAATATTTAGGATTCAGATGGAATCAATTATATTGTTCTGTTGCACCAAATGTGAGTTCTGATATTACTTTGAAAAAAGATATTAAGAGTGTACAATATGGTATTCACCAATTAAGAAATATCAATCCGATCTCTTATAAATATAAAATAGATTATGCAGGAACAGATGTACAAGTACCTGACAGCGATAAAAAAACACATATCGGATTTAGCGCACAAGAGTTAAAGCAGATTGTTCCGGAATTAGTTTCTTCTTGGGATTATATGACCAATAATGAAGATGGATATATTAAGGCAAAAACACCAACATTAGGTGTTGTGTATGAAGAAATGATTCCTATTACGGTAAATGCGATCAAAGAGTTGGATAAACAACAACAAGCAATTATTAAGACGATCAGTATTTCTGATTTTGGAATGGAACAAACTAAAGGCAACGAAATAAGAGTAAACTATACAAAAGAATTTAAAGATAAATTACAAGGTAAACCTGTTGTAACAATTACAGCATTAGAACCAAACGCATCTTACTATATTTCTGCAATTGATAATGATGGATTTATTGTTAAGAATAATAATATCACCGGATCTATGTCTTTCAACTGGATGTCAATGGCTAAGATTAAAGAAAATACTTTAGAAATTCCGTCAACTTATACAGAAACAGAACATGCCAAAAAATTGAAAGAAATCGAAGCATTTGAAGCGTCTTTACCAACTAATGAGCAAGCTATAAAAATGATAAAGGCAAAAGCTCAGGCAAAAGAACAAAATCAAAAAAATATTCTTACACCTGAACAGGAAAAAGCAAAACAAGATGCTGAAAAATTAAGAACTAAAACAAAAGAATTAGAAAAACAATTCGAAGCTCAACATCTAAAAGAAGAAGCAGAAAGAAAAGCAAAAGAATTGGAAGAAGAGAAAAACAATACAAAAAACTAAATAAGCTTACAACAAAACTCATGGTCTTCCCTGAGTTTTTGTTGTACTTTTTAAGATAAATTTACACCATAAACTATTGCTATGAAAAAGATTCTACAAATTATATTACTCACTTCATTCGCATTAAATACATTTGCGCAGGCACGTTTAATATTAAATAATGGTGGTATCGTAAATATAACAAATTCGGCATTTGTAGTAATAGACAATCCTGCAACCAACGCCATAACACGTAATACATCAGGACACATAATTTCAGAAGGAGAATTTAATCGTGTGAAATGGAACATAGGAACAACAGCAGGAACATACGTAGTACCATTTGGAATTGGCACATCAGAATATTTACCTGTAACATTAAGTACATCAGCAGCAGTAGGAGCTTCAGGTAGCTTAACATTTGCAATGTATCCTGTTGGAAGTTGGTTAAACACATCAAATCTTCCAACACCGGTTACTAATTTTGTCAATAACTATGGTGCAAATAACTCGGCATTTGCCGTAGACAGATTTTGGCGCATCGAACCAACAGCCTACACAACTAAACCGGCTCTTTCAAATCTACAGTTTACTTATAGAGATGCTGAATGGTCAGTGGCAAGCAATTCGATCACAGAAGCTAACTTAATTGCACAGCGATACAATGGCACAACAAACTCTTGGGACGATTATATGCCTGGAACAGCAACAAGCACAGGTGCAAATATTTCAGCCGTAGCAACATTGCCATCAGCAGAATTATTTACATGGTGGACCTTAGTTGATAATCGCTTTATTTTACCAATTGAATTAACGGCATTCAATGCAATATGTGATGGAAATACTGTAAAGCTAAACTGGCAAACAGCATCGGAAAGTAATAATAATTATTTTGAAATAGAACGATCATCAGATGCAGTAAATTTTACTTCGGTGTTAAAAGTGAATTCTCAGAATTCAAATTCAACAACAACACTCAATTATAATGCAATTGATAATGAACCAATCAACGGAAAATCATACTACAGATTAAAGCAGGTAGATTTTGATGGTAAATTCTCTTACTCATCAATCGTAGTATTAAATTGTACAGCAAACATAAGCACACCTGCATCTGTAGCCATTTATCCAAATCCGGTAACAGATAATTTATCAGTAAATATTAAAGGCTTATCAGGAAAAAAGAGATTGATGATATATGATGTAATAGGTCAGGAAATGTCAAGTAAAATCATCGGTTCAACAGATGCAAATGTGCAAGAAATGATAGATGTTTCTTCATTAGCAAAAGCATCTTACATACTTAGAATTGATGTAGACAATGAGCTATATCAGGTTATTAAGTTTGTCAAAAATTAAAAGAATCATAACTATGCATAATTATTTTGCACTTTTGCGCTCATAAAAACGAACTGTTCTCTTAATAATTTTTCATAGTGTTTTATCATGTCAAACCTAAAGTTTGATGAAATACCATATTACTATGAGAACAAGAAATCTTGTATGCTTACTTATTTTATTTACAGTAAGTATTACTTTTAAAAACCTGAAAGCGCAAAATGTTGGTATCAACAATACAGGCGCAGCACCTGATAATTCAGCAATACTTGATGTTGCAGCCTCAAACAAAGGCTTGCTGATTCCAAGAATTAATTTGCTGTCCACAACAGACGCTACAACAATAATAACACCAACTATAAGTTTGTTAGTATATAATACAAACGGCTTGATTACAGGAACAGGCGCAAATGGTATTGGTTTTTATTATTGGAACGGAACTAATTGGATAAACTTAATGGTGTTTGGTGCAGCCACTCAAGATCATGATTGGTATAAGTTAGGAACAACAACAGCACCAACAGCAATAACCGATTCTATGTTTCATACTGGCGATATTGCTGTCGGAAAAAATACCATTGGTAATGCTTCTTTAGATATCGCAAATTCAACTAATGCATCGTCTGTTGAATTAACCAACACCGCAACTCAAATCAACAATTACGGCATTCTTTCTTCTATGAATAATGCTTTCAACACAAATGCTTTTGGTGTAAGAACTAATTTTTCTTCTACCGGAAATGGAATACTTGCCGGTGTATTTACCAATATGGATGTGAATACTTCATTAGGACAAGCTGCGCATTACGGCGTAAGAAATATATTATATGGAACCGGACTTATTTATGGAACTCATAATTTAATCAGTGGTAGTGGTGGTTCCGGTAATGCACAATACGGAACTTATACAGAAATGACTAACTCTTCTATTTCTGCACCAAGTTATGGCACAAGAAACAATATGGCAATTGGTACAGGTCAGAGTAAGTACGGTATCTCTAATTTAATATCAAGAGGAAATTTAAATATTGGAACAGAAAATTTAATTTGGTCTGGTGGTACGTCTTATGGCACGTATAACGATATCTCTGGTTTTGCAGATTATGGATATGGTTCATATACTAAAATAGATATGTTGCAAGGTGAAGCGTATGGTGCAAAAAATGTATTTACAGGCAGCAGCACAGGCGCAAAATATGGAACTTATGATTCAATGGCAACAAGTGGTTTAGGTACTCAATATGGAAAATATTCAATGCTTGCAGGAACAGCAAATGCAGATCAATATGCTAATTATTCTACTATTTCAAATACGGGTTCCGGTACACACTATGCAAACTTCAATTATTTAACAGGAACAGGAACAGGTGACCAAAATGCTAATTATGCAGTTATAGATAATTCAGGAAACAATGATCACTATGGTGCTTTCACAATGTTGTCAGGTGCAGGAACAGGTATTCATTATGGCAACTATAATTTCCACACAGGTTCAGGCGCAGGCACACAATATGGTATTTTAAATTTCAATACAAATACAGGAAACGGCATACATTATGGCACAAGGAATGATATGTTTGGATCAGGCTCAGGAATAAAATATGCATTATATGATTCAATTCCGGTTCTAACAGGTGGTCGTGGTTTTGGCGTCTTTTCTTCTGCCTTAGATACAGCTAACGATTATGCAGGTTTCTTCAGAGGTAAACTATCTGTAGGTATAAGTTATACAAACAATTACATCATGCCAACTACACGCGGCACCAATAATCAAATAATGATTACGGATGGAAACGGAGTTGTCACTTGGCAGAACGCATCAGCAATAGCGGCACAAGACCACGACTGGTATGAAGTAGGCACAACTACATCACCTAATGCTATTACCGATGATATGTTTCATACAGGTAAAGTTGGTATTGGTAACAGCAATCCATCTTTAGCATTACAAGTAAGCAATGCTGTTGATGATACCACCGCAAAATTCATCAATACATTAAATACAGCAGGCACCAGGAGCGTTGGTGTAAGCACCATTGTAAATCATACAACATCTACAGGTTTTGGTATTAAAACAAATACTATCGCAGATACAGCGTATGCAATGTCCAATACAATTACAAGCACAGGTACAGGTTTACAGACAGGTGTCAATAACTACATTTCTGTTACAGGTAATGGTCAGCATCAAGGTATCAATAATACAATAGATGGTAATAGTTCGGGCTTTCATTATGGTGTAAATAATACACTTTCTGGCTTAGGAAACGGTTCACAAATTGCAATAAATAATACAATAAATAATACAGGAAGTAGTGCACATTATGGTTCATATACAACTTTGTCAGGTACAGGTATTGGTGAGCAGACAGGTGCTTATAATGTAATTAGCAATACAGGTAATGGTAATCACTACGGTGCTAATAATTTTTTATATGGAAGTGGAAGCGGTTTGCATTATGGCATATCAAATTACCTGACAGGCATAGGATCCAACAGGCAATATGGTGTTTATAACAATATAGACAATGCAAATGATGCCGAACAATTTGGTGTTCAAAATACATTATCAGGAATTGGAAATGGTACACATTATGGTGTTCAAAATGATTTGTATGGAAATGGTACAGGTACACAAATTGGAACAGCCACAATAATATCTAATTTAAGAAACGGCACTCATTACGGCGCTCATAATTATTTATACGGAAGTGGAAGTGGTCTGCATTATGGTACTTTCAATTACCTAACAGGTACTGGTAGTAATAAACAATATGGAGTTACTAACTCAATAGATAATTATAATGATAGCTCTCATATTGGTGTTCAAAATTTATTATCAGGTGGTGGAAATGGAAGACATTATGGTATGCAAAGCGAATTGAATAATGGAACAGGTATGTTATTCGGAACATCAACTATTATATCAGGAAATGGAAGCGGTACTCATTACGGAACTCATAATTATTTGTATGGAACCAACACAGGTACTAAGTATGGTACTTATGATACTATACCAGCTACAGCAGGCGGCAATGGCTTTGGCGTATTCTCATCTGCTTTAGATACAGCAAATGATTATGCAGGTTTCTTTAGAGGAAAATTATCTGTTGGAATGGCTTATAATAATAACTATACATTTCCTGCAACACGTGGCACTAACGGACAGATTCTGCGAACCGATGGCAACGGCTATGTTTCATGGGTAGATTCTGCTTCAATGATTAATAACTATTGGACACGCAATAATGATTCTCTTTATCCAACACAATTAACCAATAATGTTGGTATTGGAACATCAAGTCCTAATGCACCATTAAACATCGTTAATACAGATCCAGGTAAATCATATTCAGCACTCATAGAAAACAATAACAGTAGCACTACTGCTCAAATTAGTTTATATAATTGGCAGAGAGGAACAAATACTGCTGTTAAATGGGGTGTTTATAATTTTTTTGAACCAACTTCTGCCGGTACACAACAAATTGGTGTTCAAAATCATTTTAATTCTACAAGCACATTAAATAATCAAGGGTTTACGAATTTATTTTCTAGTGAAGCATTGCTAAAATATGGCTTATATAATAATTATAATGGAAGCGATACCGGTCAGATAAGAGGTGTATATAACAATTTTTCAAACTCAGGAAAAGGTGAAAAATATGGCGTATATACAATAATGTTAGGTGCCTTAGGAAATAGATATGGGTCTTATGTAAATTTGAATAATTCTGGTGCTGGTTTGCAATATGCAGCATATAATGCATTGTCAGGTAATGGTACAGGTATTAATTACGGCATCTTCGATACCTTATCAGGCACAGGAAATGGCAGGATATTTGGTGTAAATAATCAAATTACAAATACTGGTTCCGGTGTTCATTATGGTATATCTAATACACTTAGCGGTGGTACTGGTTTTCAGTTGGGTGTTTATAACGAAATATCCAACGCAGGAAATGGAGTTCATTGGGGAACTCGGTCAATTTTAAGTGGTAATGGTACTAATTCTCATTATGGTTCAGATGTTAGGTTAAGTGGGTCTGGTTCAGGTACTCAATATGGATATTTTTCTGAAATTGATGTCAGCGGAAATGATGATCACTATGGTACTTATAATCAAATTTTAAGCACAGGTACAGGTCTGAAATATGGTGTACGCAATTATTTTGATGATGTAGTAAGAGGTGTTCAATATGGTAACCATAATGAATTTACATCTACCGCAACACAATCTAATTACGGAACTTATAATGAATTTACAGGTAGAGCAACACAAAAGTATGGTTTCTATAATGAGTATAATTCAACAGATACTTCCAATTTTTATGGCTTGAGAAATTCAATGACCAATCCTGGAACAGGAAGTAAATTTGCCATATCAAATTCTTTTAATGCTGCTACAAAAGGTTATCAGGTTGGTTTAAGTAATAACTTTTTTTCTGATAGCAGCGGTTATACAAACACAGGTGTAAACAATAGCTTTGCTACAAGCGCACCAATTCGTTACGGTGTAAATACAGAAGATGATCATTTTGCAGCCGGTAATTTTTTTGGCGTGCGTAATTTTTCGTATGGCAGTGGAACAGGCACACGCTATGGTGTATATACACGCTATACAGGCAGTAACGATTTAGCAGAACGATATGGAATATTTGATACAATTTCCGTACAAGGCGGCGGCTTGAATGTTGGTATTCAAAATCATATTAATGGAATAGGTGATGGAATAATATATGGTTTGCGTAATAACATTGGTAATTCAGGTACAGGTATTCATTATGGAATATCAAATGCATTTACAGGTGCTGGAACAGGCGATATATATGGAATGAAAAATGATATGGACGTTACAGGAACAGGCGATTTCTATGGTGCTTATACTGATATTAGCAATACGGCTACTGGCGCAGGAAATAAATATGGATATAGGGTATTTATTTCACAAACAGCAGGTGGACAACATTATGGTATATATTCTAATGTGCCTAAAGCAGGAGCTTATGCCGGTTATTTTGTAGGTGATGTGCGTATATTAGGCGAGCTTACTATAGCTGGTGCTACTAGTGGTGTTGGCTCAAATCTTACTCCAACAGCAAATAATACTTACGATTTGGGAACTACAGCACTTCGCTGGCGAAATCTATGGTTGCAAAGTGCTGCATTCAACGGCTCTGATATCCGTTTGAAAAAAGAAGTAGAAACTACTAAGCATGGCTTAAAAGATGTAATGAAATTGCGTCCGGTAAATTATACATGGAAAGACAATGATAGAAAAGACATTGGCTTCATCGCGCAGGAAATTCGTGAAGTATTACCTGAACTGGTAATGGAATCAAAAGACAGTATGAATACTTTGCTGATGAATTATAGCGGTGTTATTCCTGTTTTAGTAAAAGCTATTCAGGAACAACAACAAATCATTCAACAGCTCAAAATATCAGCTGCTGAGAAAGACATGCAGCTAACATATTTACAACAACAGATGGATAAAATAAATCAACGATTAGGAATTGTTGACTTAGAAGCTAAGAAAGATAAATAATAAACAGGTCTAATGCTATATGTCTGATGATTCTAACAAATCTTGTATATAATAGTGTTGATTGTATCATTCCTAAATCTAACAATTGATAAATATCTATAAATTAGTTATTTTTATTGCTGAATAAACCATATTCTATGAAAAAGATCTACACAAGTAAAAATACTTTTTTACTTATTTTATTATGTTTTGTTGTAAATATAAATTTACAGGCACAAAATGTCGGTATCAATACCACAGGCGCAACACCAAACACTTCATCAATGCTTGATGTCTCAGCAACAGATAAAGGCTTGTTGATACCACGCGTTACCTTAACAAGTACTACAGATGGCACAACTATTCTTACACCTGCAACTTCTTTATTAGTTTATAATACAGCAACAGCAGGCGTTTCACCAAATAATGTAACACCTGGTTATTATTATAATTCAGGCACAACCATAGCACCGGTTTGGGCACGTTTAAGCACCAGCCAAACGGCAGATACACTTGGCTGGACAAGAGCTTTAACAACCTCAACAAAAGCAATTAAAACAGATAACCAATATGTAACAGGTAGAGTTGGTGTAGGCGATTTTTCTGCAACAACACCAAGCACAAACATACAGGTTATTGGTAACGGTATTATTGGTGGAACAAATACCGTAACAGGAACTAACTCTTTTGCATCAGGAAATAACAATACAATTTCCGGTGGCTATTCTATAGCAGGCGGACAAGGCAATAGCATTACAGGTGATAATAATATAGTGAGTGGATTAGGTTCCATAGCATCATTCGGTCACTCTATTGTTGTTGGTTATACAGATACTTCTGCTGCAAGTGCCACAGGTGTATTTGGTTTCGGAAATAAAGTAACAGGCTTCACAGGTTTTGCAACAGGCGACAGAAATAAAGTAACGGCACAAAATGCTTTCGCTTCAGGATTTTCTAATAATGCTAATGCCGATGGTGTTACTGTTTCAGGTCAATATAATACAGTATCTGGTACTAATGCTGCAGCATCAGGAAGTACTAACAGAGTAACAGGTCCAAGTTCACTTGCATCAGGAAATAATAATACAATTTCCGGTGGATATTCTTTTGTGGGTGGACAGAATAATAACATAAGCGGTGATAATAATATCGTTAGCGGATTTGGTTCCATAGCATCATTCGGTCATTCTATTGTTGTTGGTTATACAGATACATCACAAGCAAGTGCAACAGGCGTATTTGGTTTCGGCAACAAAGTAACAGCTTTCACAGGCTTTGCCACAGGTGATAGAAATAAAGTAACAGCACAGAATGCTTTCGCTTCGGGATTTTCAAATAATGCAAATGGCGATGGATCTATAGTAGCTGGTCAAAATAATACGGCAGCATCTTTTAATGAAGCTGTTTTTGGCTCAAATGCTACCAATTATACAGCAGTAGCTACAACATCTTTTAATACAGCAGACCGTGTTTTTAATATAGGAAACGGAGCAAGTTCCGCAGCAAGAGCAGACGCATTTACGATCTTAAAATCAGGAAATATTGGTATCAATAATCCTTTGCCAAATGTTTCAGCAAAGCTCGATATCACTGCAACAGATAAAGGTGTTTTATTGCCTCGTGTTTCTTTAACAGGTATTAATGATGCAACAACTATTTTAACACCAGCCACAAGTTTACTCGTTTATAATACGAATGGAAATGTGGCACAAATGCCTGATAGTATTGGCTATTATTATAATGAAGGGACGCCTGCAGCGCCAGTTTGGGTAAAGCTATATGCAAAGAAAGATGTAAAAAGTAATGCATGGTTATTACTAGGAAATGCAGGAACTGTTGATACCACTAACTTTATTGGAACAACAGACAACATTCCACTCAACTTTAGACAAAACAATTTCAAAATTGCAAAGTTCGATAACATTCGTAGAAACTATTTTATTGGAAGAGGTGCAGGTAATGATCTAGGCGCTGGAAATATTTCAATTGGTGATTCTGCTGGAACAAATTATGGAAGAAATGCACCTTCGCTTTTTATAGGATTTAGAGCTGGTGTTAAAAATTTACCAGCAGGTTTTAATAATACAATGGTAGGACCTTTTGCAGGCGAAAATGTAACGACAGGCAATGTAAATGCTTACTTTGGTTTGTATGCCGGGAGAAATAATACAACAGCAGGTGGAAACGTAGGTATAGGTGCTTATGCAATGGGTGCAGGTACGGGTCCTGGTGGAGATCTCAATATAGCAATTGGTTATCAGTCTTTATATACCAATCGTACAAGTGCCAGCAACATAGCAATTGGTGCAGATGCATTGCTAAACCATAAAATCGGAGATCAAAATACAGCTATTGGCGAAGAATCAATGGTAACAGATACTTCTGGTGGTCTAAATATTGCAATTGGTTGGCGTTCACTACGTTTTAGTACAAATGGAGATGAAAATACAGCAATTGGTGTAGGTGCGATGGAAACTGGTACAGGTGCAAATCAGAATGTTGCTGTTGGTAGAGGTGCTATGTTTAATTTTGGTGCTTCACAACATAATACAGCAATTGGTTATTATGCATTGGCAAGCCAAACATTTACAAATGGTGGTGTTGCCTTTGATGGCAACAATACGGCAATCGGTTATCAGGCACTAAACAGAAATAATCCAACAACAGTTAGTAATGCAACACGAAATGTGGCAGTAGGCTTGCAGGCTTTATTTAATAATACAATTGGTAATGCAAATACATCAGTAGGATTCCAAAGTTCCTTATCAAATACAACAGGAAGCGGCAATGTTGCCGTAGGTGATATTTCATTAGCATCAAACACTTTAGGTAGTAATAATATTGCAATCGGTGGCGGTGCAGCTTATACAAATTCTGTTGCATCAGATAATGTGATTATAGGTACTAACGCATTGAGGTTACAGGCATTTAATAATGGAAATGTAGCTTTTTCTACTTTCAATGTCGCAGTAGGTAACGGATCATTATTTTCCAATAATCCAACATCAACAGCAAACGGTCTTTTTAATACAGCTGTCGGCGACCAGGTATTATATACAAATACTATTGGTCATAGAAATTCATCCTTTGGCGCAAGATCTATGTATTACAATACAATTGGTACATGGAATTCCGCATTAGGAGTAGATGCCATGCGTCAAAATACAATTGGTACAGATAACGTTGCTGTCGGTGGCGAAGCATTAGTCAATAACACAGCATCATCAAACAATGTAGCGGTAGGAAGAGACGCACTTTACACTCAATCTTATGCTAATGGAAATGTTGCTTTTTCTTCGTGGAACGTAGCATTAGGTAACTATGCTTTATTTTCAACTAATCCAACGAGTACTGCTAACGGTTTTCAGAATGTTGGTATCGGTACCAGTTCATTCAGAAGCAATATTACAGGGTTTGATAATACAGGATTGGGTACTAATAGTGGTTTCTTTGCAACAGGTAATACGAATACTTACATAGGATCTCATTCAGGTTTTGGTGTAAGTGGTGTAAGTACTGCTACTCAAAATACAGGCGTCGGTAATCGATCTTTAGGTCTTGTAACTACAGGATTTCAGAATACAGCTGTTGGAGATTATGCCATGTATAACCTAAGTACAGGAACCCGAAATACCGCATTAGGTGCAGGTGCATTAGATTATAATACAACAGGCGACAGGAACACCAGTGTAGGTATGTGGAGCGCCCGAAATGGTATAACAAATTTTACAGGTAGTGATAACGTATATGTAGGATATGGCGCCGGCTCTGCAAATTTTACAGGCACTAATAATACCTTGTTAGGTACAAGTACCAATGTAAATACTTCTACTTTAAATTATGCAGTAGCAATTGGTTCAGGTGCAACGGTAAATTGCAGTAACTGTTTGGCGTTAGGTGGTCTTGCTACTGCAGCAAATAGAACAAGAATAGGTATCGGTACAAATGCACCAACTTTTTCATTAGATCTCGATCATCCATCAGGTGTCGGAAATGGTTTTGGAATTCACAATATATTGGCAGCAGCAGGTTGGGAACTATATCAATTTTCTACAACAGCTTTAAATTTTATTTATAACGGAACAAGTGTTAGCAATATAAATGCTACAACAGGAGCCTATACTGCAACTTCCGATAAAAGATTTAAAACAAACATCAAACCTGTAGAATCTGTTTTAGATAAAATAATGAAATTGCAGCCATCGCGATATGAATACATTAAAAACAATCCTACACACAGGCAGTCTTTAGGTTTAATTGCACAAGATGTAGAGTTGCTTTTTCCTGAGTTTGTATATAAAACCGACATGACACAAGACAATCCAAATAGCGATATAAAAGATCAATATTCTATGGATTATGCAGGTATGTCTGTAATAGCCATCAAAGCTATCCAGGAACAGCAAAAAATCATCGAACAGCAAAGCACAGCTATCGAACAGCTTAAAAAAGATATGGAAGAATTGAAAGCTTTGATCAAAACCAAATAATGTTATCGTAATTAATTTGATTTTTGAATTTCAATCTATATATTTGCAACATGACAATAAACAAATTTTGGTGGTGGAACAGTAACGATAACAAGGCGTAACCTATTCCATTTTCAAATGTATATATTAGCTCGCCATCAAAAAGCGAGCTTTTTTTATGATGTAATGCCATTGAAACTTGTTTCTGTCATTCTGAACTTGTTTCAGAACCTAAAAAAACAAAAGATGAAATACAACTTCCATACAACACATAAAAAAATACTTTCAGATATGCTTACACCGGTAAGTATCTACTTGCGTTTGCGTGCAAATTTCAAGAATTGCATTCTACTGGAAAGTTCCGATTATCATGGCGACGAACATAATTTCTCTTATATCTGCTTTCAACCCTTGGCTGGTTTTAAAGTAGAAAATGATAATTTTATTGTAAACTATCCTGATAAAAAAGAAGAAACTTTAAATCTTAATGATAATAAACTAACAGATTGCATCAATTCATTTCTTCATTCATTTACCATTCAACATTCATCATTAAACATTATTACAAACGGTCTCTTCGGCTATATGACGTATGACGTTGTTCAGTATTTTGAAGATATACAACTCACGCAAGAAAAACCTTCAGTTCCAATTGCACAATATTTTGCCTATCAATACATCATCGCCTTCAATCATTTCAATCACGAATTATTTATTGTAAAGAATGATATTGAAGGATTTGAAAATGATAAAACAACTTTAGATGAAATTGAAAGCATCATAAAATACAAGCCTTTACAGTTAGATAGCTTTGCTGCTGACATGGAAAAAACATCTAACCTTACAGATGTTGAATATTTGGAAATGGTAAACAAAGGTAAGAAATCATGCTATCGAGGCGATGTCTTTCAGATTGTTCTTTCTCGTCAGTTTCAACAAAAATATCGTGGTGATGATTTTAATGTTTATCGTGCATTACGTTCTGTCAATCCATCACCTTATTGTTTTTATTTTGATTTCGGAGATTTTCGTTTAATGGGTTCGTCGCCTGAATCGCAGCTCATCATCAAAAACAATAAAGTCACCATTCATCCAATTGCAGGCACGTTTCGCAGAACCGGCGATGATATAAAAGATGCAGAATTAGCACAGAAATTATCAGACGATCCTAAAGAAAATGCAGAGCATATTATGTTGGTTGATCTGGCGAGAAATGATCTATCGCGTGGAGGCAAGAATACCAAAGTAGAAGTATATCGTGAAGTACAATACTATTCTCATGTGATACATTTAGTATCAAAAGTTACGGCTGAAATAGATGAAAACATCAATAAAATAAAGATAATCGGCGATACATTTCCTGCAGGAACATTAAGTGGTGCGCCAAAATATAAAGCAATGAAACTGATTGATAATTATGAAAATTGCAGTCGTGGTTTTTATGGTGGCGCAATTGGTCACTTAGATTTTAATGGCGACTTCAATCATGCCATTATGATTCGCAGTTTTATGAGTAAAGACAATACACTTACATTTCAAGCCGGCGCCGGTGTAGTTGCCGACTCAGTTCCTGAAAGTGAATTGCAGGAAGTAGAAAATAAGTTAGCAGCATTAAACAAAGCAATAGAATTAGCAAATACATTGTAAACCTTGCCGTCGTGTCATCCTGAACTTGTTTCAGGAACTAAATAAAATAAATATGAAGCAGATTTTAGTTCTCGATAATTACGATTCTTTCACGTACAATTTGGTGCATTACATAGAATCGTTTAATGTGAAATGCGATGTATTTCGCAACGATAAAATTTCATTAGATGAAGTAAATAATTACGACAAAATTTTATTGTCACCAGGACCAGGAATACCTGAAGAAGCAGGCATCTTACTCGATGTAATAAAAATGTATGCGCCAACAAAATCAATACTTGGTGTTTGCTTAGGACATCAGGCAATAGGACAGGTGTTTGGTGCTGAGTTGTATAATGTTGGGCAAGTTATTCACGGAAAATCTCGAAATACAAAAGTGATTGCAGATGATATTTTGTTTGATGGAATGGATGCTGAATTCCAAAGTGGTCGTTATCATTCCTGGGCAATTAAAAACGTGAAAGTACCTTTAATTGTTACAGCTACAGACGATGATGGAATTGTGCAAGCGATAAAACATGAAAGTTATAATGTGCATGGTGTACAATTTCATCCGGAAAGTGTGATGACACCACAAGGCAAAAAGATAATTGAGAACTGGCTGTTTAAATGTTAAAATGAGCTATAAACCTAGACATATTAGTAATATAAATCATATCAGAAAATATTTTGACTCAAATCATAATGTCTTAACAAATAGATTCATATCTTTGGCATATATAAATATGCCGTTTTGAAATCTGTTTTTAAATTTTTGTTCTTCGCACTTTCTGTTTTCTTATTAAATAAAAATTTGAAGGCAAGCAATTGCATTCCTTCTGGAACAGTTACACTAACACGACAATCAGAAGTAGATTCTTTTTTTATAAATTATCCAAATTGTAAGATTTTGCAAGGTGATTTAAGTATTTCCGGAAGTGATATTCTAAATTTAAACGGATTACAAGGTTTAGAGAGAGTTGAAGGTTTTAATATTCAAAATAATTCGGTATTACTCAACCTAAAAGGATTAGATTCTTTGAATTATGTTGGGAATTTTAGGGTCGAAAATAATTCAATGATAATGAATTTTGATGGATTAAATAATTTAGATACTGTTTATTCATTTGTTATTGGTGAAAATAATAAGATTGAGAATTTTCAAGGATTAAATAATTTAAAATTCATAGTCAACCTTTATATAAGAAACAATAGTTTGTTGAAAAACTTTTATGGTCTTAGTCGGCTTAGGAGTGTACCATCAAGTTTTATTGTAAATTATAATGTATCATTAAATAATTTTTATGGACTAGATAATATAAATTCCATTGGAGATTTTACAGTGGTAGGTAATTCTTCTTTAGTGAACTTTTTAGGATTACAGTCATTAAGAAATTTGCAAAATTTTAATATTAGTAAAAATACAAGTTTAATAGATTTTGTAGGTCTAGATAATATTACACAACTTAGTAGAGAATGTTCTATAGAAGATAACAACTCTCTAATTAATTTTTATGGTCTTCATAATGTTAGAAGATTTAGTGATGAGATTTCTATATATAGAAATCCATTGATTCAAAATTTGTATGGTTTTAATAATATTAATTACATAGGTAAATTTCGTGTTGGATATAATGCAAGTTTGAAAAATTTTCAAGGATTAAATAATTTAGTGTCAATATACTTTTTAGAAATTGTTGACAATCAATCACTAAAAAATTTAGATGGATTACAGAATTTAATACATTTTGGTAATGGTTCAATTTATGTGTATAATAATAGTTCTTTGTGTAGTATAAATGAACTGAATCATAATTTAATTTTTGATGGTTCTGTATTTTTCTTTATATCAAATAATACAAGTTTAAGTTGTTGTAAGATTTTGGACACAATCTTGCAAAGAAATCCAATGTTAACTAATATTAATATAAATAATAACGCGTATGGATGTAATAATATAATTGAAATCAAAACGGTAGTTAATCAAAACTGTTGCACAACAAAATATACTTTCTTAAAAGACACCATTTGTCAAGGCGAAACAGTATTATTCGACAATAAAATTCTTACTACTACAGGAACTTATTACGATACAATAATTGCCAATGGAATGGATAGCATTATAATTTTGCAACTAAAAGTTTATAATAAATCCTACCAAATCCTAACCAAAAATTTCTGTATTGGACAATCATTTACTTTAAGTAACGGAAAAATAATTACCACAAATGGAACTTTTAAAGATACCATTCCAAATGTTTGCGATAGCATCATTGAATATCATCTTAATTTTGTAAATAACATCACAACATCAATAAACGCTATTGTCTGCAAAGGAAAAACTTACACTTTGCCAAAAGGAAGAATAGTTACTGTTTCCGGAATTTATAAAGATACTTTACCATCTTCTTTTGGCTGCGATAGCATTATAACCACAAATCTTACCATAACTAATCCAATACCATTCAATAATAATGTAACAATTTGTAGCGGAAAATCATACACATTGCCAAACGGAAATATTGTAAAAACGTCGGGCATTTATCGCGATACTATATTACAAGCAAATACTTGTGATAGTATTGTTATTACAAATCTTACTGTAAATACATATCTGCAATCAACGCAAACAATATCAGTTTGTCTTGGGAAATCTTATGTGTTGCCAAGTGGCAGAAGTGTAAATCAATCAGGAATTTATAAAGATACCATTCAAAATATTAATGGTTGCGATAGTATAATTACCACAAATCTTACCATAACAAATCCAATTCCTTTTACAAATAATATCTCTATTTGTGATGGACAAACTTATACTTTGCCAAACGGAAATAAAATTTCTACAGCAGGAATTTATAACGATACCATAAAAAAACAAAATACTTGTGATAGCATTGTAATCACCAATCTATCAGTATTTCCTAATATTTTCGACGTTTCATTAAATCCGATAGATACTATTGATGCTGGAAATTCTATAGAGTTGAAACCATTTTATTCTAACCAAAATGCAGTAAGTTGGTCTTGGTTGCCAAATATAAATTTAAGTTGCACAACTTGCGAAAATCCCATCGCAACACCTATACAAACTATACAATATATTCTAAACGCGAAATCAAATGATGGTTGTGAAGATACAGCTACAACAACGGTGGTCGTTCGCCAGTTAGAAGTATATATACCGACAGCATTTTCACCAAATAATGACGGTGTAAATGATAAATTATCAGTATTTGCAACCAATCCAAAAGTATTCAGCTTAAGAGTTTACAATCGTTTTGGTGAATTGGTTTTTGAAAGTCATGATGTCAATAATAAATGGAATGGTACTTTTAATGGACAAGATTGCACTGTAGATAGTTACAGCTTTGTATTAGAAGTTACGCAATTTAATAACAAGCAGATCCAAAAGCAAGGATCTGTTTTATTGGTGCGATAAGGCAACCATAAAAAAGCCATCACCACCATATTTTGTTGGTAATAACTGTTGAGACTTATTTATTTTGAATGATGAATTATTATCAATAAAATTCTGAACCTGCAACTCATTTTCTTGTGGTAAGATGCTGCACGTTGCATAAATTATTTTTCCGTTTTTATGAATAACATTCTTGTATTCATTCAATAAACTCGCTTGTATAGCCTGGTATTCTTTAATTTTTTCCTGCGTTACTTTATACTTCAAATCTGCTTGTCGTTTAAAAGTTCCGGTGCCGCTGCAAGGTGCGTCTATCAAAATAAAATCAATATTCTTTAATTTTTTAGCTTCGCTAAATTCAATAATCTCTATGTTCTTACAGCCTGCTTGCTCAGCACGTTGTTGCAGGTTTTTTAAGCGAGCAGCCTTATAATCTGTCGCATATATTTTTCCCTTGTTGTTTAACAATGCAGAAAGATGCAAGGTCTTTCCACCTGCACCTGCACACAGATCCAATACAGTTATTTTATCTAATTTGGTTTTGTCTTCGATTGCATCAAATAAAAAATGACCAATCGCCTGTGAGCCAATATCCTGAAATTCAAACAAACCTTGTCTGTATAATTCACTGTTTTTTAAATTGTTTTTAGAAAGAATCTCAATGCAATTGTCTTCCATAATTTTAAACGAAATATTTTCCGTTTCTAACAAAGCAGCTAATTTTGCAATAGAAGTTTGTAAACTATTTACTCTTATAAAGACACTTGGTTTATTGTTCAATGAAACAGCTAACGGATGCCATTTCTCACCAAGTTTTTCTTCACAAAAATTATAAAAATTTGTTGGGTAAGATTGTTCAATACTTTTGTCGGCAATAGTTTGCTGAAGTATATCAGTAAGTCTAACAATATCATTCAAATCAACACCTAAGATCTCAATATTTTTGATGACGTAATTTCTATTTAAAAAACTAACCAGCAACAAGCTCTTATAGCTTGTTAATTCTAATTTTCCAACAATAAATTCATACTTTAATTTCCAGCGAACAATATCATAAACAGTTTCAGCGATCAGGCTTCTGTCGCGCGATCCGAAATTCTTATTTTGTTTAAGATGAGTGGCAACTTCTTTGTCTGCTACTTTATTGTCTTCAAAAATAGATTTTAAGCAAACTATAACTGTATCTATTATTGGTTGGTGTAATTTTATTTCTTGCATTATCTTGTTAATCGTTCTATAATTTCTTTGTGTTGCGGAAAATGGCTGATCATATCTTTTCGATCTGCTAATTCAAAATCATTAAAACTAAAAGCAGGTATTACTGTGCAGCCACACAAGGCAAAACCTTGCTCACCGATGCATTCACTCGCAAACCAATGCTGGTTTTTTACTACGTATTGAAAGTGAAAATTCTTTACATTGTCACACAGCTTTATTTGGTGATAATTTCCTTTCATATCTATTTCATGAATGACAATGTTGTCTCCGTAAAACCAATTCCATTGCTCAGCAGATTTTATTTTATGGAAAGCAGAAAAATTATCTTTTGTCAGCAAAAATAAAATAGAAGAAAAAGTATTGTCTTCACATAAGTGAGTTCGTTTATAAAAGCCACCTTCAGGATGTGGTTCCAGCTCAAATTTTTGTATCAGTGATCTTGCTGTAATCATGAATGTTTATTTATAATACCATGCGTTTATGCTTTAAAATTAGTATTACTTTAGATAAACGTAGATTAAATTATCTAAATCTTGTTTGAATGTAAATTAAGATTTGTTAATCACAATCATTAGTACTAAAGATCTTGATTATTGATTCAAATAGTAAGAGTATCTTTTAAAACCGCAGCCAGTGCCAAGCTACTTTGCTGCCGTGTTTATTGTTGTTGAGTTCTAATGCCGGAAAAGGTAATTTTATAATATTCAAGACTTTCATCAGACCTTTTGCCCAATGTTTTTTAACAGGAAGCTTTGTCCAGTCAAGATCAAAAGAGAAGTAAAATCTACGCAAACGTTGTATGTCCGTCCTGTCGATCAGGTCAGCAGGATCTATATTATCTAAAACTTGGTCGCCGCTCAGGTCGTTTTTATTCCAAATATTTCTATAACCACCTAACATACCTGAGGCACCATATCCAAAAGAAACTTGTATGCATTTCGGAAATTTAGATTTTGGATTTTTAATAAATGAACCCGGACTTACACTCAGCCAAAAGGTCATGGCATTGTAGTCTTTCAATAATATTTCAGTGAAAGAAGTACCATACAATTTATTGGTTCTTTCTTTAACTAATGGATCATCATACTTAGAATAATTAACAGGAAAAGCAGATATTTTAAGTTGGATACGTTGCTCATGCCAAACGTATTGCTGAATACCAAACAATAAACTGCCACTAACATTCATTACCATATCGCCCCAGGAAAAACCCCATTTTTTCTGAAAACCATCATTTAATTCAATTGATAATTGCCACATATTTCCGTACAGCATGCCGATCCAGATAGCGTTTTTTTCCTTCACTCCAGCCCATTTATAAAGATCGTAATGCCATTTTGATTCGAAGTAACAGTTAAAACTATGAGCAATTTTATCCATTTGATTCCATTCGCCCCAATCGTTGAAGGTATGAAATTTTTCTTTCTCGGTTTGTGAATACCAGGCACTGCTCCACCATGCATTAGCACCTGCATACAAGCCGCCAATCATGCCTGTTACCATTGCAACACGCGGAATATTTAATTGCTCAGATGGTCGGAAAAATTTGTAAGGTTTTATAAATTTAATTTTTCCGGTATATGCGTATGCAGGATCCACAGGTACATAATCGTAATGAAAAATAGTATCATATTTTACAGAGAAAACATTTGCGTTTTGCCACGCTGTATCAGGAATGAGATCATAAGAAGTGACGATCTTTTTTAGTTCATAATTTTTATTGAACAAGGTATCAGCATGCACAGCAATCTTATCATCGTGTGTAGTGGTATCCTGTACAATAGTATAAGGTGCATTGCTTATAAGTGCAGCAGCTTCTTTCTTCTTTTTCCTTTTTTCAGAAAGCTTGGAAGAAAAGCAAGTATTACAGATAAATAATAGCAATACTGCTAAAAAGATTTTATGTATTTGATGTTTCGTCAAATTGGATTTTGTTTGTCTCTAAAGTTAAGTATAAAAACTAATTATTTAAAACAATAAAGCCATCCGCAATATTGCGGATGGCTCCTGAAAAAGCGCATTATGGTTTTTGCTTTTTACTTAATCAGCACTATTTTGCTCATACCTAAATCGCCTTGAAGAGCATCTCTAAGTTCTATGAAATATACACCTGAATTAAGGTTGCTCATATCTATTGTGATATCATTAGCATTCTGTTTAGAACCGTTTATAACTACATTTCCTTCCAATGAATACACTTTATAAGAAGCATCTTTCAACGTATTATAAAGCATGTTGATGGTCACGATACCGTTACTCGGATTTGGATAAATGGCAATACCATTTTTTACAATGCTATTTTTGATACCTGTTGCCAAATTGATGCTTGCCTCTGCAACAGGTGTTTTAGTTTCAACATTACCAACATTATCATGTGCTTCAGCATAAAAACTATAGGTGTGACCTTCAGGAAGTTTTTTCAGCTTCACATAATTTTTTGATGTATAGCCAATTATTTTATAAGCACCACCATCTGTACTCATATAGATAGTAGCATAATCAATACCTGCATGAACATCGATAACATTTAATGAAAGCCATACAATGCTGTCATTTAAACGAGTTGCACCGGTTACTAAACTGGCAGGTTTTGTCTTATCAATCGTATTTGTCCAGTAGTCTGTTATAATTGCTGCATTTGCATCAAAAAATATAGATGCACGATTCTTTATAACTGTATTATGTGTCAAAGCCTTCTTTAGCATGATCTTATAAGAAACCCAACCTTCACCTTTTGGATGTGTAGTATTTGGTGGTAAAAAACCTGCTAAAACATTAGTGGTTTCTTTCCTTGTCTTTTTATCTAAAGTCATAAACCACCACTTAACTACTTTGTTTAAGGTATCAAGTTTTGCAGAAACGCGTAAAATATTATTGGTGTCTGAAGGTAAGTTATAGTCTATAACAAACTCTTGCCTGTGAGCAGGTACTTCATACCACGCACCACCTACATACATATGATCGAACTCAAAAGTAGAAATATTAAAAACATCTTTATTCAGAGTGTCAGTAATGACTACGGTTTGAGCCGGTAAGTCAGCTGTGTCTGCATTTTCAAAATTAATAGTGTAAGTCATTGTCTTGTCATTATTGATGTAGTGATCTTCCTGAAAACCACTTGGACCATACTTTGCGTTTGGATCGAAAGATTGCCTGCTGTCTGTTTTTTTAGTTTCTTTTTCGTCAGATTGCAGGCAGTCTCTGTATGCTTGCTGAACAGCTGCTGTGGTATTGCCTAAGCCTGCTATCACATCATAACCTAAATCTATTGCTTCCAGTGTTGCCGCTCCTGGAACAGCAGCACCAAAGCTTGCGGCAGTAGCAAATTCAGGTGCGCAATTTTTGATCATTTCAGCATAAGAAACCGTATAGTTTGCTACATCACCACCACCTGCAAGGCTGGTCCACGAAGCAAACATATTGGTAACAGATTGAGCCCAACTTCCTAACAAACCCGAACTGGCAACTGTCTTTATACCATTCCAGATACAATCAACAGCAGGTGTGGCATCCAATATGGCATCGCCTACTGTAAGTACAATAGATAATACGGATTTAATGCAATCTTTAGCTGATTTCCTGCTATTGAAAGAAGTATCATAATCCATAGAAGGCAGCACAAATACTTTAAAGATATTGCTTCCTGTTGCAGTTACTTTATATTTTACATTGAAAACATATTTATCATTATTCGCAATGGCATTAACATACAAAAGATATACTTTTCCTGTAAAAGAAAGACTGTCTTTCATTTTTACCAATTCGTATGGCAATAAAGAATCAGGAACAGGAATATTACTATTGAACCTGCGATTTGGAATAGAGTCCAAAAATGTAAGTTCGGTATTGTCGGAAACGTAAATGTACACAGGTAATAATCTCGAAACAACATTACTGTTATTGTGTATTTCTACTTTGTAATCATACAATAAATTATTTCTTACAAGCGCAGGTCCGACAATAGAAACACTGTATGGTGTTTCACTTTCAGGTTGAATTTCAAATCCATTTGTAAAAGTTTGTGTAGCAAGATTGGTAACACCACTAACAACAACATCATAAAATCCGGTAGCAGTATTTGTAAAATTGAATAGACATTTTATTCTTGTTCCATCAGGCGTACATGCAATAGAGTCAGGAATAACAGTCATACTGCCTTTCTTAATGCTAATGCGTGTTGCCGATGTAAAACCCGCGCCGTAAAAGTTTACAACAGCTAAACCTTGTCCTGCAAACTTAGGTGCATATTGCTCAATTCCTTCTATGTCAATCGTTTTTCTTGCAGTATCTACAGAACACGAATTTTGTACAGCTTGTACAGTATAATACCTGTTGAATTGTGTATACGTATACAATGGACTTGGTACAGTATCTGTTCGTGTATCATTAAAATCATACTTCCATTTTATTACATGCTTACTGGTGTCGATAAAGTTAATAGTGTTTCCAAAGCGCACGGTTTCAAAGCCTGCAACAGGTGGACGAACATTACATATTTTGATGCTCTTATAATTCACCAAGCTGTAACTGCCTGCATTGTCTATGGTTCTGGCGCAAAAAGTATGTGTGCCTAAAGATAATGAAGTTGGAACAGGAAGTTCTATTAAAGTATCTAAAGTATTTTTCCTGAGTATGTTTACTTTAGTGCCATTTCCAACACCAGGATCTGTATCGTAAAAATATTCTATGGTTGCAATGCTGTCTGTACCATTGCCATTAGCTTTTACAAAAGAAGCTAACTGAACATGCGAACTCAAACCATTATCTGCAATTGTTCTTATTTTTAAAACATGCATGCCTGCGGTCACGCTGTTTAGGTTTAATATAAAAGTCTGGTCGATAGAAGCTGCATTGGCAGTAAACACTTGCTTATTCAATGTGTCATTGTCTATCGTAAATTCTACTTTTGCAATTTTGTTGGTAGAAGATGTAGTGTTGTAATAATAAAAATTAATTTGATTGATTTGCGATCTTCTGGCAGAATCTGTTTCTGTCCATAGAGTCAATACGTGCATACCTTGCGATAAGCCTGTAGGAAATATGGTAAATGTACTATCCAGCAAAGTGGTTGGTGTACTGTTGATAGTAGTAGTTACAGCCGAATTATTATCGATGTAATATTTGATCTTATTTATTTTTTCAGCAGCAGAGATATTGCCATACATGCACAACAGTATGCACATCGCAATAAGATAGCGCGCCTTGTTTTTGATTCGTTCCATGATGTTACTTTTTAATGATGAACAATAGAACTTTCTAATTATTAGCTTTCGCTTTAATGTGAATAGGCAAGCCGGTTCCTGTAGTTCCAATCGTTGGAATATCTAAAAAGAAAACATTTGGAATAAAAGGAATACCTGATAATACATAAGGTTTGCTGTTTGTGAAAGGACCTGCATTATCACCATCATCACCATAATTCTTTGCAGGTGAATTCGCTTTCAATTGATATTTGCCATCTTGAGAAGCACTGATAAAATTGGCAAACAAGCTATCTCTGCTTATTTTTACTTTAGCATTTAATGTGCCTGCAAAAGTGCTGTCTGTAGAAATGTTATTGCTGTAAGTAATATTAGTGCCTATTCCTATAGTGTACTTGCTAAGTGAGTTTGATAGTAAAATATTGTTTTTATAAACAACAGTTCCGCCTGTATTAAATGCTTCATCATTACTGTTTCTTGAATAATCGAAAATATTATGCTCAACAAATGCAGTAGCGTTATTTCTGATAAATGGATATTGATTGAAGCCGTTATTCGGACTATACATAATATTATTTTTAAAAATGGTCGTTCCGCTGGACATATCTATAGAACAATAATTAAAGAAGTTTTGTGTAATAGTATGATTGCCTCTGCTGCTGCTGCTGCCTGCATACAGGTAATTTCGAGTAATGGTAATGTTGGTTACTGTATCGTAGATCGTGAAGCCACCAAGATATAAACCTGTGACCATACTGTTAGATGAGCCTGTAAAAAAAAATACTCTGTCTATTATAGATGTTCCTAAATTATTTTGTGTATTTGGCGCTGGATTGCTGCCTAAAAAATAACCGTTGCCTACCAAAGTAAGCGGTTTGTTAATATTGACATTTCCATACGTAGTACCTGACGGATGAATCAATAATACAGAACCTGCAGGCACCGTATTTACTGCAACTTGCAGATCTGTGAAATTAGCCGTGAAGCCACCGCCATTGTTTACTGTATAATAGCCTTGCGAACTTGCAGCTATTGTTGTCATAAGAAATAAGATGAGAAGATAGAATTGCTTTTTCATAAGAATGATTTTTAAGTAAGAATGAATGATATTCAAAGTTGGTTAATCAGCATTAAGCAGACAATACTCAATTTGTAGTACATGATGTAGTAGAGCATACTATAAACTAAGTATTTCTTTCTGCTAAAAAATCAATCAAATTTGTTACATAAACAATCAGTTATGAAAAATCAATCCATAATTATCTTATTCATCTTATTTGCTTTAGCGTCTTGTAAAAGAACAAATAATGAAAAAATCTTAATGACGAGTAATGGTGTGAAATATGCAAAACTTACACCTATCACCGACAATAACTCAGGAAATTCAGGCACTTCGGCATACAAAGGTTATGAAGTAAATGATCCTGGTATTAATAATATTTCAGCGATACTTTTACAAATACCAAGTGGCTGGCATGCACAAAACACTTTCACCAGAATCTGGAATGGCTCTACACCAATCAATCAAGTGTATGTAAAAGCAGTATCAGCAGATAATAACTCAACGGTAGAAATTCTTCCATACTCACCGTACTTTTATGCAGACGGACCAACTACGCGCAGCCTTAGAGAAACCAGCCGTTCTATGGGTTATCCGCAAAAATTACAACCCTTTGAAATGCCGCCGATGGATGCATTAACCTATATAAAACAGGTAATGCTGCCACGTTTGCAGCAAAATGGTATCAGCTTTCAAATGATGAATGAGCAAAACTTAGGCGAGCAAAATCAGTTCAAAGGTCAGCCTGCTTCGAGACATGCGTATGTAGACGGACGCACGCAAAACGGCAGGAATATTCGTGTAGAATGTGGCATTCAATTAACGACAAGCAATATGAATGGCGAAATCTATTACAATTGGTCTGCGTTTCCGGCTATCATTACCGGAAATAATTTAGATGCAGGCTATGATGTGCTGAAACACATACGCGGAACGGTTTTATACAATCCTGAATGGCAGCAAAAATGCGCGCAGATGAACAGGAAAGGAAATGCCGACAACGCAGCTATTGCTCAAAAAGATTTTGAAAATGTGAAAGCATATCGCGAAGCTGTTAATAATATTCATCAGGGAATTACGAACGACAGAAATAATTCTATAGACCAGCAAAATGAAAGCTTCAGAGATGTGATCGGCGGTGAAGCAAAGTTCGAAAACCCAACTACCGGCGAGCGCGTGCGCTTAGATGATAAATACAAACACTATTACACAGATGCGCAAGGCACTTATTACGGCAGCGATGAACCAATGGATTTTAAATCTATGGGTTGGAGTGAAGTGAATAGGTTAGATACTAAGGAATACTAAAGTCGTTAACGTCTAAAGGGTTCTAAACCCTTTAGACGTTAACGACACAAGAGTTAGATTTTTAGAATCAAGAGCCAAGATGCTGTGTTGCCGTCATTGCGAACGAAGTGAAGCAATCTCAACAGGCATACACAAACTTTATTTACAATGCGACGAGGTCGGGGAGACGTTCGACAAGCGTTGCGATACACTTCGACAATTTGGGTTATTTGTAATTATAATTTACATATAATTTGTGGACCAGGAATTACTGCGGCAATTTCATGAGGTGTAACTTTTAATGGGTTAGCTAATTTAGAATTTAATCTCATGATTTTTCCGTAAGTAGGACCATCATGAATATGATGGATAGTGTTATTAATTATTATCCATCTTCTTATATCGCCGATGTATAAAAAATCTTCATTACTTAGACTCTTAATAATATTTTCATCAAGATGATTTAGTTGTAAAAAGTTATTATTTTTTGCTTTTTCAAACATTCTAAATAAATGACTACTCATTATTACCATTTCAATTGCTTCGACTGGATCTATATCCAAATTTTGATGAGCCTTAGGATTTCTAATCCCTATCCAAGTCCCTGCAAAAATTTGTAAATAACCTTCTTGTATATTTCTTGCTGTATCGTCCCAATTTTTTCTAAATTTCAAAATAGGATTTTTGGTAGAAAAAACTCTTCTAAATAAATCTGCACCATCTAATTCAATTTCGTATAAACTTATTATGTATTTCTTTACAGAATCATTTAGTTCAACAATTGCATAAGAAACCGCATCCGCATATAGTTTATTATTAAATCTGTTTTGACATCCTTCTCTTATGTCACAATGAATATTTTCCCAATCTATCATTTTTTATAATTTTTTACTTTGTATATATTAATTTCCATCAAAGATAAAGATAAATACAATACGCTACGCTACATATGCAGATTTTTTTTTAAGTTTATCCTCAAACCGCAGAAGAGTTCGTTTTTTGAAAGGCACAGCAATAGAAGTAAAATAAATAAAAGCTAAGCCTATAAGTTGGGTTTTGGTTTTAGCTTCGATTGGTTTTCGACGATAGGAAAAAAGCAATTCCAAAACTTCGGAAGCCTTGCATTTCAAAAAAGCTTTTTGGTTACTTTTGGCTCAAAAAGTGACAAACAAATTTTATCTTCACTTCATGTCAGCAACCATACCAATTTCAGCATTCACCTTTCTAAAAACACTCAGCAAGAACAACAACCGCGAGTGGTTTACACAACATAAGGAAGCGTTTTTAATAGAGCAAGAACATATCTACAACTTTGCAGATGCATTGCTTACAGAACTTAATAAACACGACATCATCGAAACACCATCAGGTAAAAAAGCATGTTATAGAATTTACAGAGATGTGCGTTTTTCTAAAGAGAAGACGCCTTATAATACTTACTTCAGCGGTAGTTTTCGTCGTGCTACAAAATACAGACGTGGTGGCATGTACTTTCATTTAGAGCCTGGCAATAGTTGGCTGGCAGGTGGTTTTTGGTCACCGAATGCGGAAGACTTAAAACGTGTGCGCGACGATATTGCTTACGATGCAGCGCCTTTAAGAAAGATATTAAAAAGCAAATTGTTTATCAATACTTTCGGAACATTAAAAGGCGAACAATTAAAGACTTCGCCGAAAGGTTTTGATGCTGCACATGAAGCAATAGAATTTTTGCGATACAAGCAATTTCTATTAATAAAAAGATTTACAGATGCAGAAGTGCTAAGCGACAACTTCGTAAAACAAGCAAATCAAACCTACAAAAACATGCGACCATTCTTTGATTACATGAGCGAAGTTTTGACAACGAATTTTAATGGCGAAGTAGATTAAATTTATGATGTTTCCGTAATAAGGAAATTACAGCCACTTATTTTTGTGCGCCAAAGAAATGATCTGCGCTTTAGAGCTTACATGAAGTTTCTCATAAATATTAGCGATGTGCTTGCGAACCGTCAATACACTTACATTCAATTCAGAACTGATGCGTTTGGCGTCCCAACCGTTGATGGTATGTTTCAGTATTTCCTTTTCTCTTTCTGTAATAAATTCGGGAAATGAATTTGAGTTGGTGGTTTGAGTATTTGCTGAACTTAACAGCTTCAATGTCTTACGTGCAATTGCAGGACTCATAGGTGCGCCGCCAGTTTCTATTACGTTTATCAATGCTTCGTGTAAAATATTTGCAGGTTCGTGTTTTAATAAATAACCTGATGCGCCTGCTTTTATCGCTTCAAATATTTTATCATCATCATCGAAAACAGTCAATACAATAAAGTGAATATTTGGATACAATGACTTTGCAATCTGTATAGTTTCGATGCCGTCCATTTTGGGCATTTCCAAATCCATAAAAATAACCTGTGGCAAATTATTATGAGGCAATCCTTTTAGTTGTTCCAGGCAGTCGTTTCCTTCCAACGCAACAAAAACGAGCTTAGTATCAATCATATCTTTTACTTTCTGTAAAAAAATATTCCTGTTGATGGCGTTGTCTTCTGTTACGGCTATTCTATACATATTTTACTCTTTTAGTTAATGTCATTGCGAACGAAGTAAAGCAATCTTTTTTTATACATAGATTGCTTCGCGCCTCGCAATGATGTTCTTTTCTCGCTATTGACATTGTAAAATTATTTATCTTTTTCTACACTAAAAATAATTAGTTTGTAGTAGGACCGATGATGACTTTTGTTCCTTTGTTTTCATTTGGTTTCCATTCAATTGTCCAGCCGACTTCTGTGCCACGTGCTTTCATATTTGCCAAGCCATTACCACCTTCCTTTATTTTATTGGTGTTTACGGTGATACCTATACCGTTGTCTGCAATGGTAACAAACCAAGTGTCATCGCTTTTTACATCTATATCTATTTTATTGCATTGGCTATGTTTAAGCGCATTGTTAATAGCTTCTTGTATAATCCTATACAAATGATACGCATGCGAAGCTGTAAATTCTATATCGTTATCAATATCTTCCGATACATTAAATTCTATATCAGGAAAACTTTTTTGAATCCTGTTAATCAATAGCTTTACTCGGTCGCAAATAGAAGTTAAGATGATGACGTCTTTCTTCAAAACCCAAATAGTATCACTCAATTGTGAAACGATCGCCTGCGAGTTGTTGCGTAATTCATTCATAGCAATAACATTTTCTTCTTGTTGTTTGTCGATCTTTATATGATTGAGATTAGAAGCAATAGATGCTGCATACACACCTAAGTTGTCGTGAAGATCAGCTGCAATTCTGCCGCGTTCTTTTTCTTCTGCTTTGGCAACTTCCTGCTGTGTGAGCCATTTATCTTCTTCAATTTGCTGTTGTAGTTTAAGTTCCTGCCTGCTTTTATAACTCCAAAAAAGAATACCAAAAATAATTGCCAATGCAACTAATAAACCTATTGAACCATACAGCAAATTGTTTTTTGCAGACAGATCTAATTTTTGTTGAATAATGGTATTTTCTTTCTTCTGTGTTTCATATTTTACTTGTATATCAGCCATTGCATCAGCTGCGTTCAGCTCATATAAAGTATCTTTTATAGAAATAAGTTTTTGCAGCATTTCGCCATATAATGCAAGGTCGCCTTTTGCTTTATAGCTTCTTGATAAACCTACAAAATAGTGCATTCTAATAACTAAGTTGGATTTTGTCTTACTTGAAAGTGATGCGCCATTAATAGAGTCATCATAAGCTAAGCCATCTTTGTAAACCTTAATAGCTTTGTCGTATTGACCTGAGCGATTGTATAAATTTCCTAAAGCCAACTGCTCATTAGAAAAAACAATTTCGCCTTCTGTTTGCTTACGGATTTCCATTGCTTCGAGCATAACTGTTTCTGCTTCCTTAAATTTTTTAGCATTTTTAAAATTGTTGGATAGATTCAATAAAGCATTACATAAATAATATTGATTTTGTATTTCTCTGCAAATTGGAATAGCTTTTTGTATGTAGAATTTTGCAGAATCTGATTTTCCAATCCATTCGTTTACCATTGCCATATTGATGTAGGAAACAGCATTTTGCGCGCGATATTGTTGTTGGTTTTCAGTAATCGCTAATGACTTAAAATACCATTGGTAAGATTCATCAACCATATCTCTGTTATAAGCAATTTCTCCTAATGAATTATAGCTGATGGAAATAACAGCTGTATCTTTATATTTTTCTGCTAAACTAATGGTATTATAAATAATGGAAACTGCGTCTTTATAATTTGAAGACGAAGTATAGCAATCGCTTTTTAATTCAGACAATCTGAAAAATATTTTACGTTCGTTTGCTTTATCTACAGAGAATTTTGGTAGTTCTGCTTGCACAATTTTAAGTGCAGAATCAACCATGTCAAAACGCAGCAGCGCGTTCACCATGGCAATATTTGCTAAGCCTTTGCTCTGTTTATCTTTATTTGCACTCAATTGGATAGCGCGCAATGCGTATTGCTTTAAGCTGTCTTTATGAATGCTTTGATGTTGTTCGAGTAAAGTTAGCAGCGTTTCTAATTTCTTGTCCTGTGTTTTTGCAAGGTTTACTTGTTGCAGTAAGCTATCAATTGTTCTCGTTTGTGAAAACAGATTATTGCTTGTAAACAATAAAACTATAACGAATATTTGTATGGTTTTGATCAAGGATTTGAGTGCTGTTCCTTTAAAGATATTCAATAAAAAGATAATATAATAACATAAAAAAGCCGAATAAAAAATATTCGGCTCGAAGTGTAGTATATTCTAAATAGTATTTTAACTCAATAATGTTGCTTTCACGGTTTCCAACACATCAATAACGGTAGGCATATCTTTTGCCTGTGCATATACACGCAATACCGGTTCTGTGCCTGATGCACGAATCATTGTCCAAATGCCATCACCTAAGAAATATTTCCAGCCGTCAATATCTTCTTTGCGTTCAATCGTATATTTACCAAAGCTTTTGTAAGCATCGCTTTTGCAGTTGGTAATTACTTTTTGTTTTATTTCTTCAGAAATATGCAGGTCATATCTGTCATAATCGAAAGCACCAACAATTTCATACACTTCAGCAATTAGTTCTTTAATTGTCTTGCCGGTTTTTGCCATTGCTTCTATTAAAACCAAAGCTACCCAAACGCCATCACGTTCAGGAATATGACCGGTAACTGCAATGCCACCACTTTCTTCACCACCAACCAATACATTTTCATTCACCATAATTTCGCAAACATATTTAAAGCCGACAGGTGTTACTTCGCAAGGCAAATTATAATGCTTGCATAGTTTTTCTATCTTATCAGAAACAGTAAATGAGATAGCAACTTTGCCAGTTAAGCCTTTGTATTTATGTAGATAATGTATCAGCAATAAAATAACGTGATGTGAATCTATGAAGTTGCCTTCATTGTCGTAACAACCAATTCTATCGGCATCGCCATCGTTAGCAAAGCCAAATTCTATATCGGTAGAATTTTTAATCAGATTAGAAAATTCCAATAGATTTTTGTGCAAAGGTTCCGGTGCTTGTCCGTTAAAACCCGGATTTTCTTCGCAATGTAAATACACTAAATTAGTTGGCAATAATCTGCGTGTGATTTTTTGACCTGCACCATACATCGCATCATAGCCAAAAGTCATTCCTGAATTACGAATGGCATTCATGTCAAAAGCTTCTTCAACACGATTGAAATACATTGTTTCCAAATCAACATATTCTAACAAGCCTTGTGTAACAAATTCTTCTAAAGAAGTTGTTGGAATTTCTGTTTTTTCAGGAATTAAACTTTCTACAATAGCAATATCTGCTGGTGTAGTTGGTCCGCCATAATTTGATTTTAGCTTAAATCCGTTATAACTTGGCGGATTGTGTGATGCTGTGATGACAACACCGGCTGTTGTATTTAATTTTACGCAACCTAAAGAGATCATTGGTGTTGAGCAAATGCCTTTGTGTGCATATACTTTTACGCCATGTGCGCACAAAACTTTTATGGTTACTTCTGTAAAAAGCGGTCCGGCAAAACGGCAATCGTGACCAATGGTAATGCTTGGTTTTTCTGAGATTGATTTTACCCAAAGTGCGGTTGCTTCTGCTACGCGTGCTACGTTGTCTGTTGTAAATTCCTGCGCTATAATGGCGCGCCAGCCGTCGGTTCCAAATTTAATTTGCATATCATGAAAAATTGAAATTCAAAAATACGAATTAAAATGTGATTATAAACGTGTGTAAAACAAGATATATCGAAATATTTTACTTCTTACAGTTTTATAAAAACATATAGTAATTTGTATATTGTTTTTTCTAACTTCGTAAAAAAGTATTTATAAATGAAAAAAATTATCTGTCTGTTGTGCATGGCTTTGTTCATTACACATAATATTCATGCACAAAATAAAACCGAAGTAGAAACCATTACTTTTGATTTTTCTCAAGCAACGGATTCTGCTGCACCTAAAAAAGGAACGGTGACGGTAATTGGACATGACAGAAATAAGGCTTTTTATGAAAAAAAGTTAAAACAAGCAAAGAAGAAAAAAATTGTTGGTATTGTTTTGGCATCTTTAGGTGGTGCCGCAATTGCAGGTACAATTGGTGGTTATTTTGCACTGAAACATAAAAATGAAACTTCCGGATATTCTGAATTCAGAGATCCTGATTTTTTGCTACAGGTTGGAGTTCCGGCATCTGTAGCACTTTTAGCAACAGGCATTCCATTGTCTATAATTGGTTCTGTGAAAGAGAAAAAATATAGAAATAAACTAAAAGAATTTTAAGCCATTCTTTGTTATTGGATCCTGCTTTTTTCTTCTTCATTACTTTTGTTTACTCTTGCGTTTTGGAATTTTTTTCCTTTTTGGAAATTATAAGAAACGCTTAATCCAAACCAGCGAGAACTAAATTTAGTAGTAGTTTTGGAATTAACATTGAAATAATTGGTGGTGTAAGACATATTCTTAGTTCCTAAAATATCATTTCCGGTAATTCTAATTCTTAGTTTCTTATCAAAGAAAGATTTTGACACAGAAATATTCAACATGCCATCACTTTTCATGATATCTGTAGCATCATAATGCGGTGATGTGTAAAACCCAAATACATTTATTAAAAAATTCTTTGGAAGTATGAAAGTATTGTCTAAAGAGATATTAAACTGATTAGAAGTAACAATAAAAGGTGAGTTATTGACAGTAGAATTATATTTAAAAAATGTGTATTGCGCAGAATATGAAATCGTCCACCATTTAAATAATTCTTTATTGATATTGATGCCAATATTCAAATTATTTCTTACTTTAAAATTGGAAGCTCTGTAAGTAGATATCTTTGTGCTATCGTCCTGAAAAATTAAATGCGTATAGTTGTTATTCAGATTTTCGTGACCTATAAAAAAGCTATAAGCATTTTTATAAGTGTATGTAAATTCAGTAATGTTAGCATATTGTGGCTTTAAATTCTCATTGCCTGTCCAAATAGAATATGGACTTAAATAAAATTGAAAAGGATTTAAATCGTTAAAATCAGGACGTTTAATTTTTCTGCTGAAATTGATATTAACGCTGTGTTTTTCTTTAATGTTTTTTTGAATAAATAAACTTGGAAAAAAGTCTACATAATGTCTTTGGGTAACGGTGTTTAATGTGTAAGAACGCTGATTGGTATTGGTTTGTTCTATACGCAAACCAAGATTGGTGCTCCAGCCTTTTTTCCAGGTTTTGCTCCATGTTGTGAAGACTGCATTTATATTTTCGACGTATTGAAATTTATTAGATTTAGTACTGTCAAATACATAATCGTTTCCGGTTAAACTTTTATATTGAATATCATTTGTCGTTTTTGTCCATGTAAATTTCACACCAAATTCTATGTTGTGTCCTTTCTTTAATGGTTTATTGTAATTGAGTTTTGCTGTATGCAGATTTACAATATATGGATTGTCTTGTTTGAAATCTAAATGTGGAATTGGTTGTTCTATTTCAGTAGAATCATAGAAACCCATGTTTAGATGACTATTTGTATATAAGTTTGAATAAGTATAATCATAGGTTAATTCTAACGTGCTGCCAATGCTGTCCAACTGGCTTCTGAAATTAAAATTTGCAGAAGGATTGATGCCTTTGCCATAGGATTTGTTAATTGTTTTTTGAATAGAATTAATGTTTTCAGAAACAGAAATATTATTTAAAACATTTAAGTTGGAAGTTGCAGTATGTGGATTGATAAATTGAAAAATTTCGCCGCCAATACCAATTGTATTTTTTTCATTGATGTTGTATTTTAAACTCAGATTTCCGTAGTGATTGATGAATTTGTTTTTATCGAAACTGCTTTCATCAAAACGTTCTACAACATTGCCTGTTGTAAAATCTCTGACATAAGTATTTTTTTGATAATTGTTGTTGTATCCAAAATTATAATTGGAACTTAATGTCAGTTTTTTATGATTTACATTAATATTGAAACCCATCTCAGTACTTGCATATTCATTTTGACGATAGTTTACATAAACAGAGCCATTCATACCTGTACGTAAGTTTGTTTTTAACTGAATTTCAAGAATACCGCCTTTTGCATCGGCATCATAACGTGCTGATGGATTACTGATAACATCAATCTTTTTTACATTAGAACTTTGAATTGATTTCAGCAAACTTGTCAGCTGATCGGTACTCATTCGTTCTACTTTTCCGTTTATCATTACTTGCACATCACTTTTACCGTTGATGCGAATCTTATCGTCGCCACTTACCGTAACACCTGGAACGGAACGCAATAAATCCATCACATTTTCACCATTTGCCTTTGCGCTGTTCTCAACATTATATACAACTCTGTCTGCTTTGCGTTCTATAACAGGTTTATTCGACACAATTTCCACGCCTTTCAAAACATTAGATTCTACTTGCAGTTGCAAAGAATCTACATTTTTTATTTCATCCTTTTGTAAAGAAATATTTTGTAAAGTATCGATCTTATAACCAACAAAAACAACTTCTAAAAAGTAATTTCCATCTTCGAGATCTGCTATCTCAAATTTTCCTAAGCTGTCTGTTGTTGTTCCGTTGAGATAAGTTGAATCATTGCTTTTATGCAAGATAATATTAGAAAACTCTACCGGTTTTTTATTTTCATCTAATACAATTCCTTGTATTGTGCCGCCAAATACATTACTGCAAAATAGCAGTATAAATAAGTTTAAAATTAAGTTTTGCATACTTTTATGATTATAGAATCTCAACATTATATTTGTTGCAGTTCTTAAAATATTATTACAGAAATAAGAAAAAGTTTTTTTTGAGATTAGTCTAAGCCAACATCTGATGCACCTGATGTATCTTCTTCTACATTTTTTGGTTTGCTGATGTATCGAATATTCGAAGCGCCTGATGCTTCTGCATGTAAAGAGTCCGAACAATCTATAATAATTTTAGATGCGCCTGATGCTGATACTGTCGCATCTTTGCTTTTGCAGTTTTTTCCATTATAATAAGAAGCACCGGAAGAATAAATTTTTTGCTGATTAGCACTTCCTTTAACGGTTATTTTTGAAGCACCTGAAGCATCTATGTTTAAATTTGCTGCAGCTATATTTACTGCAATATTTGAATTGCCTGATGCTTTTACTGAAAATTCATTGCTTTTAAATACATGATCGCTTATAAAAGAAGAAGCACCTGAAACGTAAATCTTGGATAATGAATTGCCATATACAGTTGCTTTTAATGTAGATGTTTTGCAGAAATTACATTTATCTAATTTTATAGATAATTCGTTTCCGGTTGTGCCAACAATCAAATTTTTTACCACATCTTCATCTATTTCAACAGTTACTTTATTTTCATTGCTGTGAATAAAATTGACTTGAAATGCCGAACTTATTTTTAACGCATTAAAATCAGTTACGGTGTAGTTCTTTGTTATAGTTTTGTCAGAAGCCAGTAATAGCTGGTTACATGCAATGGTTATTAGTAAAATAAGCATCGCTTTCATAGTTGTAGTTTTCATTTTTTTAGTTGGTTTATCTTGGCTTAATAAATTATAATATCACTATTGCTGCTGTTGATCTTTATCATTGGTGAAGCATCTGTTGCAGTTTTAGTTCTTGCTGTAATACTTGATGAATTTCCATTTTCACTCTTCGAAATATTTAACTGAAGTCTTGGATTCTTGATGTTGATATCGCCATTCACATCTTTGATTTGTACGTTGATCGGATTTTCAGGATTGATCTTTATTTTACTGTCAGAATAAGTAGATGTGATCGTTATGCCTTTGAGTGATTTTGCTATGTCATCAATGTTTATATCACTATAAGTCAATACAGCATTTACTTCCTGAAGCAAAGATTTTATTTTAATGTCAGAATAAGTAGCTATTGTTTTTATGTATGAAGTCTTTTGTATCGTTACATCACCATAATTAGTGTTTAGAGATTGTATGTAAGCAGAACTGCTCAGCTTAATATCGCAATAACTAGTGCTGCTAATAAGTGTATCAATGTTGTCAATAATAAAATCGCCATAGCTCGAATTTAATTTCAGATTACTCAAATCGCCTAATTTCATGTCTGTATATGCAGACGTTATCACTGTTTTATTTTTGTTTTTTAATACACTTGCTTCACCATAACTAGAAGATATTTTCAAAGGAATATTTATTTCGCCAATTCTCAGATTACCATAGTTTACATTGAAATTTAATTGAGCTAAATTTTTAGGTAAATAAATAACATTGCTGTTATTGAAATCAATGTCTTTAGTGATTTTATCTTTTGTTTTTATGATCCAATTCCAGATAGAAGAAGATTTGTCTGTGTCTAAACTTGTGTTTATGCTTAATTTATTAGCAGATGTACTTGCGCTGGTTTGAAGCATTTCTTCAAAGTCTTTACTTGTAAAATCAGCTTTATTTGTTTTTATTACAAAGTCAATGCGTACATTATCTTTTTCCCAAAATTCTACTCTGAAATCACTGTTTTTGGCTATTAATTCAAAAGTTGAATTGGGAGCGATCTTCCATTCTTTAGAAATTTTTATTTCCCTTACTGCTTCTTCAGCAGCAATAGTTGAAACAAAAAATATACTAACCAATATCGTTATGAGTGTCTTCATTTTTTATTGATTTATCTTGTTTTTTCAATACTTCTTCAATTCGTTCTATCAACTCTAATTTTGCTTTATAGTATTTCAATATTGCATCTTTTATTTTTGGATTATTCGGATTTTTTTTGAGTTCATTTAACAAAACAACTTTCATTGGATTGTCAATATTTACTTCATCTTCCACTTCTTTTGGTATTTCTAATTTGGTAGAATCCATGCTCGATAATTTCGTGTGAATGCTGGTTTCATAATCACTTACCTGCATGCAAAATTCTCTCGAAACACCATTGATAGAGCAAATAGTGGCCGGTTCTTCTTTAGTTGATTTAAAAAATGGAACGGCTATAATGCCAATAAAACAAGCTGCTGCAGCGAATTGAATCCATTTATTTTTCCAAAGAGGAATCGTTTTTACAGGCGTTATTTTCTGTTCCAGGTTTTCCCAAAGCTTATGCTTGTTGGTGAATTCAATATCAAACGCTTCTTTGTTTTCCTTAAAATATTTCTCTAAATTATCCATGTGCACTGTTTGATTGTAATAAAATTTCTTTCAACTTATTTTTTGCTTTAAACAACTGCGATTTCGATGTTGATTCTGATATTTCCAGCATCGTTGCAATTTTCTGATGTGAATAATCTTCAAACATGAACAAATTAAAAACGACTCTGTAACCTTGCGGTAATTGTTCAATCGCTTCCTTTACTTGTTCAATTGAAAAATTAAACACACTTTCATCATCATTATCATCTTCACTTTTACTTTCATGCTGCTCATTCAATTCCTGCCATATTATTTTTTTCTTTTTTAATGTATTCAGGCATGTATTGGTAATGATCTGTTTTATCCAGCTTCCAATGCTGCTTTCATTTCTGAACTGATGAATGTTATCAAAAATTTTCACAAAACCATCTTGTAAAGCATCTTCTGCTTCTGTAGAATTTTGTAAAATACGCCTGCATACATTATACATCGCATCAGCGTATTGCATATACAACTGCTTGCAAGCCAAAACATCTTTCTGTTTTAGTTTTTCTAAAAATGTATGGTCAATAATTACCGACAATTTTTCTTTTTCAATTATATAGACACTAAAAAAAGCAATAGTTGCCTGAGCATCTTAAAATTCACTAATTTTTGTTGATTTTTCTTCATTTATTAACAACTTGGAATAGTTTTCGCTTTTTAAATTTGTTTTACAAGCTATTTTTGTGGTATGCAAGATACGTTCAGACAGCAAGGTTTACGAAAAAGATTGATACAGGAGTTGAGAGATTTGGGTATCAAAGAAGAAAAAGTATTAAATGCTATTGAAAAAATACCACGTCACTTCTATATCGAAACTACTTTTGGCGATGATGCGTATGAAAACAAGCCGTTTCCAATTGGTCGCGGACAAACTATTTCCAATCCGTATACAGTTGCTTATCAAACAGAATTATTAGAATTGCAAGAAGGCGATAAGGTTTTGGAAATTGGCACAGGTTCCGGTTATCAATCAGCAGTTTTGGCTGAACTGAACACAGAAGTATATACCATTGAACGCCATCAGCCGTTATCTAACAAAGCAAAAAAAGTGCTAACCCATTTTGGTTATTCAAATGTAAAAACTTTTTATGGTGATGGTTTTAAAGGATTACCGGAACATGCACCGTTTGATAAAATAATAATTACAGCTGCAGCACCTGAAATTCCGAAAGAATTGTTAAAGCAGATGAAAGTAAATGGTGTAATGGTGATTCCTTTTGGCGAAGGTGATACACAACAAATGATAAGAATTAAACGTTTGGATAACAATGAATTTGAAAAAGAAACGTTTTCTGCTTTTACCTTTGTACCAATGCTGAAAGGTGTGGAAGATTAATAAAATAATATAGTAAGATGAAAAAAGTTGCAAGTGGGTTTTTAATGGTTTTTTGTTTTTATGCTTCGTGTGTAGCACAAGGCAACAGTATATCTAAAAAACAATTTGATGAATTATGGAAGAAAGCGGATAGTTCTTCTAAAATTATTATTAAGACAGGAAATTCAACAAAAGATCTGAATGCCTTGGAACGTGATAATATAAAGTCGGTTGATATAAAAGATAAAACTAATTTTAATCCAAATGGAAAAAGAGTAGATACTTCTAATTTAGAAAAATTATCTACACAGCCAATTGTAAAAGGTTCGAGAATTACTGAAAAAGTAAAAGAAGCTACCATTATTTTGCCTGCAAAAACAGAGGTTGTAAAGAAAGCAGATGTTGCAAAGGAACCTATGAAACCTATTGTAAAAGAAGATAAGAAAGTAGAAAAACCAATTGAGAAAAAAGCAGATAAGATAGAAGAGAAGAAGATTGAAAAACCTGCGATTGCAAAAACGCCGGAACCTGTGAAGCCTGCTGTTAAGAAAGAAGAAGATTTTTCTACACAACCAATTGTAAAAGGCAAACCTTCAGGTACAGTTACATCAACACCAACAAAAAATAAGATTGATACAACTAAGAATTTTAAAGATTTTACTTTTGAAACTTCACCGATAGTTGGTAATGGTGCATCATACAATAGAAGAAATGAGCCTTTGCCAAAAACAAAAGAGCAGATAGAAGATGAAATTCCTGTGAACAGGAAGCCTAATAATACAAACGTAAACAGTGCAGGAATTAATGTAAAAGAAGCTTACGCGCAATATGATAAAGAGGCAGATTCATTACATACAGCTAATAAAAGAAGGCTTGACAGCATTATGAAATCGTTGAATATTAAAGTGCCGATCGTTATCAATCCAAATGATTTTATTGACATTTATGTAAAAGGTGGTGGCGTTATATTAAATAATGATTCTAAATTATCTGATAACATTTCAATTTTGCATACAGGTCTGATTCAACGCGAATACAAGACAAAAAATGATGGTGTCCAACGTTCTGAAAAGAAGATTTCTAAAGATGAATTGACAAAGTTAGCACAATATATAGTTGATATGGGTTTCTTCGATTTCAATGAAGAGTACGACTGTAATGATAATGATGCTGCTTGTAATGCACGATTGACAAAAACACCACAAGCAGTTCCAATGCAAATTTCATTAGTAGTTGGTGCGCAGAAAAATAAAGTGAATATTGCCTTGTACGCGCCAAAAACAGAAAAAAACTGGGTTAGTTATCCTTCGAATATTGAAAAGATAATGAATGCTATCTATACGATAGTCGAGAAATAAATCTTGATGAAAAAGATTGTAAAAATCTTCTTTGTACTGCTCTTTTTAATTGCTCAAAACCTACATGCGCAGAACAATAAAACTGTTGTAAAGAAAAATAACATCACAAAAGATCTTAATAAAATTGAAACAGCAAAGATCAAGGTACTAACGATTGGTGTTAATCAACAAAAAGATACAATTGTAAAGTTTGTGAAAACAGACAGCATAGCAGAAAATGATTCTATAGTTAGAAAAGTAGAACCTATTGATATTGCTAAAGAAGTTGTAACGGTCACAGACACCTTATATCCTGAAAAAAATGCTAAGGTTTTAGATGGAAATAACATTCAGCCAAAATTAAAGGTTACAGAAGATTCAGTATTTTATTCAAAGTATAATAAGAGTGCAGTATTTGCAGATTCTATTCGAAATGCCAATAAACATTGGTTAGACAGCACTTTGTCTTCGTTGCCTAAAAAGAAGCCGGTCATTATTCATGAAGATGATGAAATAGAAATATTTGTAAGCGGTGGTGGTTTGTATGGTGGTGTAAATCCAAAATTATTTGATAGATTGACGATACACCAATCAGGTTTAGCACACAGAGAATTTAAAACAAAGCTGCAAGGCGAACAAATAGAAGAGAAGAAATTATCAAGAGAAGAATTAAGACAACTTGCTCAATTCATTATTGATATGGGTTTCTTCGAATTCAATAAAATGTACGATTGTCAGGCTCAGAATCTTAATTGCAGATCAAGAATGAAAAGTGATCCTGAACCGGTTCCTTTAACAGTTTCGGTGGCCATTGGTGCAAGAAGAAATAAAATATACGTTACTTTCTTTGCGCCAAAGATCGAAGGTAACTATGTAAATTATCCTATTAATCTCGAAAAAATAGTAGCTGCAATTTATGCTGTTGCAACTCAATAAAACTTAATTGTCAACTCAAAATAATCTTAAGGATTATATTCTGAATCTGAATTTTCTTCATTGATTTCTGTTGCATTTCCAACTGTTCCATCCTGCAATATATACTCTTCACCTTCACTGCATGCGTTCTTCACCAGGCTCGAATCAGATGGTGTGTAGAATTTCATTGCTTTTTGCAATCCTAATTTCGGATCATTGTAAGCCTTGCTCATAAAGAAACCAAACACAGGCATTGCTGCTTGAGAACCTTGTCCGTTTCCTGTATATAATAAGTGTATGATCGGATCATCGCAGCCAACCCAAGCACCTGCAACTAATTGCGGTGTATAGCCTATAAACCACGCATCTGTGTTTTTATTGGTTGTTCCTGTTTTGCCACGCACATTCAAATCTGCTAAGCCAAATCTTCCTTTTAAGCTGCCACCTGTTCCGCCGGCGGTAACAGGTCCGAGCATTAAGTCAACCATTTTATAAGCAGTATTATCACTGAAAACCTCTTTCATTTCTGTAGTGAAATTTTGGATCACATTTCCATCTTTATCTTCAATACGCAATAGATATTGTGGTTTCGTACAAATACCTGCATTTGGAAAAGTACTGTAAACAGCCATCATTTCTTCTAATGAAATATCTGATGCACCTAAGCATATCGGAGCATAAGGCGGCAAATCAGAAGTAATACCCATTCTTCTCGAAAGGTCAATGATTGCAGGCACGCCAAAGTTTTTGGTAATATATGCAGCCACTTTATTGTTAGATGTTTTTAAGCCTTGTTTAAGCGTTTGAGAACCACCACTTCCACCTCTTGGCTGCCAGTTGCCTATGCGAATATTTCCAGGCGTAACTACCATACATGGCGACCAGCCATTGTCTATCGCAAGTGCATACACAATTGGTTTAAAGGTAGAACCAACTTGTCTTTTTATGTTTTTGTTACAATGGTCAACTTTAAAATATTCGAAATTAGAACCACCAACCCATGCTCGAACATAACCTGTATACGGCTCGGTTACCATAAAACCGACTTGCAAAAATGATTTGTAATACTTCACAGAATCCCAAGGCGTCATAGAGGTGTCTTTCATTCCTTTGTAAGAATAAACACGCATTTTATGCTTGTCTGTTTGAAAGTTATTTAATATTTCACTTTCGCTCAAACCTTGTGATTTTAAAGCTGCCCAACGGTCTGTGTATTTACAGGCAGTTTTTAAAATACGGATACCTTGTTCTGTTTTCCAAGGATTCCAGCCTGAACGAAATTGCGCATCTAATATTTTTTGGTGACTTGCTAAATGCTGTAACGCAGCTTGTTCAGCATATCTTTGCATGCGTGTATTAATGGTGGTGTAGATCTTTAAACCATCAGTATAAATATTATAGTTGGTGCCGTCAGGTTTTTTATTTTCTTTTGCCCATTTTTTTAAATTTTCCGCAACGATCATTCTGAAATATGGAGCCAAGCCATCATTTGCAGATTCAGGATGAAAATCTAATTTGATAGGTTTATCTTTCAACTCATCAAATTGTGCCGCTGTGATAACATCTGTATCTCTTAATTTCCTAAGAACAGTTGCTCTTCTGTCGCGTGTTCTTTGCTCAAATCTTCTTGGATTATAATAAGATGGATTTTGCAACATGCCAACAAACATAGCGGCTTCTTCTATTGATAAATCTTTCGGTTTTTTATTAAAGTAAATTCTTGAAGCACTTTCTATTCCAACAGCATTATTTATAAAGTCAAATGTGTTGAAATACATGGCAATGATTTCTTCTTTTGTGTAACGGCGTTCCAGCATCACAGCAATCACATATTCCTTTGCTTTCTGCATCACTCTTTGAAAGATGTTTTTTGATCTTGAATGAAACATATTTTTTGCCAGCTGCTGAGTAATAGTACTGCCGCCACCTTTGCTGCCTAATCCTGATAATACGGCTAATGTTCTTTTAAAATCAATTCCGGAATGATCATAAAAACGTTCGTCTTCATTCGCTACTAAAGCTTTTGTTAAGTAAGTAGGCAATTCATCAAAAGATACGTTGCTTCGGTTGTCGATATAATATTTTCCAATCAATACAGAATCTGCTGAATAAACTTCTGATGATAAATTGGAGTTTGGATTTTCTAATTCATCAAAGCTTGGTAATGCACCAAAAACACCAAGACGTACCAATGTGAAAAATAGAATGACACTTAAAACACCGGCACCAAAAAGTTTCCATAAATGTTTTGGTTGTTTCAACCATACTATTGCGTTATCTATTCTGCTCATTATTTTATATAGTTATTCATAAAGAAAGCTGCGTATTTATCCAAGTCTTCTGGCTCTTTTATCCATTTAAAATTGGCTGGAGCCATGATGTAAAAATTGATAGTTTGCAGATTTGTATTTACGGTTATCTGATTTGATTTTGACTGGATGGAATTTAAGAATTTCAATGCATCGGTAATGCCATCAAATCTTTTTAATTGTAATATTGTGAAGCCTGTTAAGAAGATCGGATTCACTTTTATCTTCATGTCATCAAAATATTTTCTATTGAATTTCTGAACATTACTTACAACATCAGAGATTTTTACATACTTATCATTGATCTGAATAAGTACCCATAAGTTTGTTGTATCAACAATGAATTTAGATGTAATAGTATCGATTACTTTTGGTGTTGTGTCGATAACAGGAATTTGGAAAGTGCTGTCTTTTAAATTGTTTTCAAACTGAATATATGCGATCAAATATTGTTGTGCTTTTTCTTTTATATCGCCATCCTGATATTTAGTGATAATGTTTGTAAGTGCAATTTTGTAAGCATCAAAACGCTTTGTTTTACCTAAAGAAACCGCTTCTAAAAATTCAAATTGCGGAATCTCAAAAGCCGATGGATATTTATTAGCCGCAACGATTTTATTTTTGATAACATCATCATATTTTTCATTTAAAAATGACTGGTAAGTAGTTGCGTAAAGTGTTGCGGCACTTTCTGCTGTTTCGCCATTTCCTTGTTTGTCAGCTCTGTTCAAAGCATCAGCAACTTCGCTTTGCGGATATTTCTGTAAGATATAATCCTTTTCTTTTTGAGCTAAACCGGTAAGATTTTGTTCAAGGTAATTCAGGTATTTATAGTAATGAACTTTTGCATCATAATCGCTGTTTGGAAATCTTCTCTCTAATTCATCAAACGCTAATTTTGCTTTAGGTAAATTGTTTAAATTATTTTTAAAGATTTCACCGGTTCCAAATAATGCATTTGCGATTTTTCCATCAGAAATTAAAAAGTCAATGGCAGTTTTAGGTATTTTTAAAGTATCAGTTGGTGTTACATTTGTGCCAGTTTTTGTTTTTGGTTTAATGCCTGCTAATTGTGTGGTATCAATAGTTGGTGTTATTGGAGCATCATTAAAGATGTCAGTCTTATTGCTTCTTCGCCAGTTAGGTTCTAACTTTCGGTCGCCCCAAATTCTAATAAAATCATTATAACCTTTGCCTTTGGTTTCAGGATTGTAGAAATACCAAAGTCCGTTAGAAATGCCGTCTTCAGGAACAAAAGTTGTTTGCTGAAAACTGTTTTCGCCACCTTCAGAACTGAACCTTGATTTTTTCTTATCGTCTTTTTCCTGTTTTTCTCTTACATCAGTCAAATAAGCATCTAATTCTTTCTTGCTCATTTTACCTAAGCGTTGCAGGCTATCTTCAATATGTATGGTTTGTGCATAGTTTGCTAACTGGTTCAACACATCTTTTCTGCTAACTATCTTGTCATAATTTTCATAAGTGTTTGGCAAGTAGGCAATGGCACTATCATAAAAAGTAGCAGATTGATAATAATCTTCTTTATCAAAATAAATCTCACCTAACTTCAAAAATGACTTTCCTTTTTGCTCATTATTACTGATGGATTTTTTGATAGATTTTTGTAAAAATGCAATCGCGTTTATAGTGTCTTTCTGATTGTAATGATAACTTGCTATCGTATATAGAACTTCATCTGCATGATCTTTATTTTTACCAAACTTAATTAATTTGGAAAGCATTTTTACGATGTCCTGGTCAGCTAAATCAGGATTTTGACTATATATTTTTGCTAACTGAATTTGTGAAAACAAATTAAGCTCTTCCGTTTTGGTATGCTTTCCTGCTTTCACGTAATAGTCAACCGCATCGGCAGGCTGGTTGTTTTTATCATACAATTGCGCCAAAATATATTCGTAGTAAGCTCTGTCTTTTTTCTTTTTGAAATAAGCCATCGCATTTTCTAACTCTTCGATCGCAGGCGAATAGTCGTTTCTTCTGATGTTATAATACGCATCAATTAAATAAAATTCTCTTCTTTGCTTTTTAGTAAGCTTGCGCAAAGCTTTTCCGTAAGAAATCATGCTTTTAGCATCTGCAAAATTACCTTGTTCAATTAATGATTTTGCCATCCAGACAATAGCTTCAGGTCGTGATGGTTTATGTTTTATCTTTTCCCAAAAAGTAAGTTTGTCAAGTTTAGCTTCTTTCTTGGCATCTAAAGTATCTAATGGTTTTTGATTGGAACGATTGCCTGTAGTGTCAATAAAATAAGGATTTTTTACGTATTGATCGCCTAACATGATGTAAGGCGATTTAGTATCGTATTTTGGTTTTGGTGCATTTTTTACCGAAGTATTTGCATTTAAAGTAGCAGAATCAATTTTAGTAGATTTTGCTTTTGCCTTATCAATTAAAGATTGTGGAATAGGTTTTCCTTTTTTTCGTAAAGCAATGATTTTCTTTTTCGCCTTTATAATTTCTTCAATTTCTTTCTTCTTTTTGTCAACAGCAGATTGTTGTTTTTCTCTTGCAGTTTCTGCTTTTTCTTTTGCTTCTTCCTGTTGCTTTTTATATTGAAACTCAATAATAGATTTCTTTTTTCCGGCAGCTTTATCTAATTCTTTTTGTCGCTTACGAATATATTTCAACCTGTCTTTGTTGCTGAATTCTAACTTGTAGTTCATTTTTCCAGGTTTCATTGTTGTAACAATAAACTGGAAAGTTATTAATGAAGTATCGTATTGTTTTCTTAAAAATTGAGATTTTCCTAAGAGCAAAAAAGCATTATCGCGCCAACGGCTGTAATCGTGCAATTGTAAAACCAAACCGGTTTTTTTTGCAATGGTTTCCAGATCACCGGTGTAGGAGCCGAAATCCGCATCATCATGAAAATAAAAAGGCAGTAATTTGTTATAATCTATAACTCTGGTAAATTCGTAATTATGCTTGAGTTCTTTATATAATTCACTTGCGTTGAAATACATATTATTGCGCGTGGTAAGGTCGCCCCAGGCGCGTTTGACAATATTAGGCTTTTCGTACTGTGATTTAGTTTTTTTCTTCTTGTCAGCAAACGAATTTGCGGAAAAAAAGAAACAACAAAGAGACAATAACAATAGTTTTTTAAACGTAAATAGACGCATGCTCGTTTTAATTACCTAATTTTAACGCAATTTCCAAAATTTATTTTACTTATTAGAGTGAAATTGATTTAATTAGTGTGAAATGGCAATAAAAAAACCGGATTGGAACAAGTTACGGGAAAAGTTGAAAACTATCTACCGTTTCCAGATTGTAGATGAAAAAAGCTATGATGTTAAATTGGTATTGGAGCTCAATAGAATGAATGTAATTGTAGCCACAGGTTTATTGCTTTTATTTTTTACATTTTTAAATTTTTTACTGATTGCTTTCACGCCTTTGAAGCAATATATTCCGGGTTATGGATCATCTTCAGGAAGAAAAGATGTGATAAAGATGAGCATGAAAGCAGAAGAACTCGAAGAAAAAATGAACGCGCAGCAGAAATATGTTGTAAATCTTCAAAATATCTTAAATGATAAAATTGTTGTGGATCAGGTAAAATCAAACGTAAAAAAATCAAAAGTTGACAGCGGAATTTTAAGTATAAAAACAACGGACGAGTCTCAATTTGTAAAAAGTATTGAAAAAGGTTTGCAAAATGCCGAATTACTGGAAAATATACAAGACACGAAAACAAGCGTTCTAAATAATTTAAAAATACAAAAACCGGTAAACGGTAAAATTGTAACTGAATTTTCTGATAAAAATAATTTTATTGCTTTCGCTGCTGCACAAAATGAAGAAGTAAAAGCGGTAATTTCGGGAAATGTCATCTCTGTAGGAAATTCTCCTGAAAATGGAAGCTTTCTTATCGTACAGGCTGAAAATCAGTTGGTTTACATATTAAAAAATAATAGCAACTTATTGAAGAAAACAGGTAACTTTGTTAATATTGGTGAAACTGTTGCCATTGTTGGAAAAGATGGAAATACGAAAAATTATATTTCCAAATTGGAACTTTGGTATAAAGGACAGCCGATAGATGCTTCAAAATTTATAAAATAAAACTATGTTCTCTAAAATTGCACCTAAAAGTAACCTCGAAACGATGGTTGCCAATAAGATCAACGAAGGCACAACTATAAATGGTGATATTGCCGCACAAACAGATTTGCGCATCGACGGCAAGATTTTAGGAAATATCAGTTGTGCATCTAAAGTAGTGATTGGTGCATCTGCGCAAATTGCAGGAAATATTAAATGTGTTGATCTGACAATAGAAGGTAAAGTAAAAGGAAACTTAGAAATAGAAGGTGTTTTGTTTTTTCGTACAACAGCAGTTTTTGAAGGCGATGTGAAATATAAAAAATTAATAGTAGAAGAAGGCGCTGCAATTACAGGCTCTTTAGTAAATTTATCAACGGTAACTAAACAAGTGCAAGCTGCTCAAAATGGACAAACCATCGCAACCATCCAACAACAAACAGCCTGAAAAGGACGTCAAAAACTGGCTCACATATTCAGGCATGGCATTTGAATTCTTCGGAATCATTGCTGTTTTCACAGGCATCGGCTATTATTTAGATAAAAAATTTGATACAGATCCAATCCTGATGCTTATTCTCTTATTACTTGGTTTGTTCGGCTCCTTTTACAGAATCTATAAACAATTTCGCTAAGATGAAATGGTTTCTTTCGCTTTCTTTTCTTACTGTATTCTTTATCGTTTCCAGCTTTTTTATTGGTAAGAATTTAGTATTTGCATATCGATTTATGACATTAGGAATGGCTATAGTTTCGTTTCTGTTCTATACAATCACAATAAAAAATAATCCGAAAAATATTAACGGAAATTTACTGGCAATTACCTTAAAGTTTCTGCTGTCTGCCATAGTATTTATTGCCTATTTCGTTATTACTCGTTCGCAGAATAAAATGGATTATTACTTTTTTATCTTGGCATATCTTTTGTTCTCTGTTGTTTGTTATGTTGGTGCGTATTATCACACAAAGAGCTTGCAACATCATACATAACTTGATTTTGTTAGTATTTATCGTTAGTTTTAATAAACAATAATTTATGTCAAAATATTTATCTTTTCTTTTGTTTTCAATGATTGCATTCATTGGTTTAACAGCATTTAAACCACCAAAAAATACATATCCGAAAAACGATATTCTATACTCAAAATATGGCGGTGATATTAATAAAATGATGACCGAAGAACGTAAGTTAGATTCTATTGCACATCCATATTTATATGAAGTGAAAGAAGAAAAAAAAGATACATCAAGCTTTGACGATGAATCTGTTATTGTAGAGAAAGCAGAAGTAATGCCACAATTTCCTGATGGTGACAAAGGTTTAAAAGAATACATCGCTTCCAGTACAGCTTTTATTGCAGATACTTTAGTTGGTAAAAAAGCAACGGTGATTGTGAAGTTCTATGTAAGTTTTTTAGGTGATGCAAAAAATCCAAAGATCATAAAAACAGATAACGCTTCATTTGATTTGCAAACACTTGTTCTAATTGAAGGCATGCCGAAATGGACGCCAGGCAAAACCAATGGAAAACCGGTGAATTGCTACATCACCATGCCAATAAAATATGGTCAATAATGAACACAGATTAATATCATCATTAGATTTTACAGATGTAAATCAACCTTACTGTTAATACAAAACTTCAAATATCTTCTTCAAATAAAAAATACCGTAGCTTAAAAACTACGGTATTTTTATTTATTAGAATTGTGATTAAATTATTGAGTCACTATTGGAATAATACCACGAATACCCATATCAACAACAGAATCTAATGGAGCATTTGAATTCAAGCCATCTACAGGTTCATATATACCATCTGCACGTTTATCAAACCACTCAAAACTTTGTTTTGTAGATAAAGAAACGGTAACAATAATATCTTTTGTTTCGTTTCCTGTAATCGTAATTGGAGATGTAAATTTACCGGTTACCAAACAAGATCCAGGTGGAATTCCTAACGTACCTGCAAATGGATTTACAACAGTAGTTCTGCCTGCTGCCGGTGCAGGCCACTCAACGGCTGCAATATTGTAACCACCAGGCAAACCATAAGCTTTTACTGCACCATAGCCTTGTTTCCTGTTGCCGTTTATTGTAATATTTTCACCTTTGATATTGTAAGAAGTGATGTATGAATTAAATCCTAAAAATGAAGCAACTTCACCATTAAATGTAAATGGCGTACCACTGTTATAAGCAGCATATCTGTATTGCATTTTTATATCATAATTCTGATAAGCCAATGAAATACGCAGCCATTTGTAAGTTCCAATAGTTAGGTTTTTTAATGGAACAGAATAAAATTCTTCGCCTTCACCTTTTATTATAGACTTAGAAAAATCAATGGCATTATTTGGACTTGTGCCAACTTCTGCATTTCTATATAAAATATTAGTAGATGGTATGCCTAATGGTGATAAAGAGTCAGGTGCCAACTCAATATAATGCGCACTCATGCTATGAAAAACAGGCGACTGTGCTGCATTGCCGGCAGCGGTATTTACAGATGATGGTCTTCCTAAATTATCCAATCTTGTTTGTGTTGAATCAAATTTAAATTTAAAGATTAATTTTGGACCGGTTGGTTCTTCTGTTTTTTTGCAAGATGTTGCCAGCAAAGCAACAGATACAAATAAGAATAGTATTTTTTTCATAAAATTGTTTTTCAGTGTAAAATTACAAATTAAATTTTGAATAAAGTATGTGCATTTTTGGTAGTTATTGCTGCAATTTCATCCAAACCTATTTCATATACAGAACATAACGTCTCAGCCACCAGTTTAGTATAAGCACTTTCATTTCTTTTTCCACGATATGGAACAGGCGGCAAATATGGCGAATCCGTTTCCAGTACAATTTTTTCTAAAGAAATATGTTTTAAGGTATCTCGAAGATTAGTGTTTTTATAAGTTATAACACCACCAATTCCAAGATAAAAACCAAGCTTGATGATCTCATTTGCTTCTTCCAGGCTACCTGTAAAACAATGAAAAACACCACGTGGATTTTTTTCTCTTTTCTTTAAAATTTCTATCAGAACATGTGTCGATTCTCTTGCATGAATGGCAACAGGCAAATTCTTCTCAATTGCCCAATCGCACTGCAATTCAAATGCTTCTTTCTGAATCTCCAAAGTAGATTTGTCCCAATAAAGATCAATACCAATCTCGCCAACTGCAACAAATGGATTTGAGATTTGAGAATTTAAATGTGAGATTTTATTTTCAGAATTTTCAACAACAACTTCCTGAAACAAATACTTTTTTACAATTTCCAACTCTTGCTTATAAGAATCTGGTTTTACATAACACGGATGCAATCCTATCATTGCAAAAATATTTTGAGGAAATTGTTTTACCAAGTTCAACATAGATTCAATCGTCGTTGAATCAACATTTGGAATGATCATCTTTAAGATACCATTGTCAATGGCTCTTTCAATCATTGCTGCTCTGTCAATTTCAAATTGTCCTTCGTATAAGTGTGTATGTGTATCAACTAAAATCAAACCTTAAAATTATGTAACAAAAATACGTAAAATCATAGTTTTCTACGTTTTAGCGGTTTTACCTTTATAAAAATTAAAGGTTAATGGATTCATTGAAAACGTTCGGAATAAATTTTTCAGGTGATAAAAATGCATTGGTTGATACTTTTTTAATTAACGGACTCCAATATTTTATAAAGATTGCAATCGCAGTACTCATTTTAGGTATTGGTTGGTGGCTGATTAGTCGGTTTTTAGTTTTTTTAGATAAAAAGCTTGAAAACAGTAAAAAATTAGAAACAACTATAAAATCATTCATTCGCAATTTTATACATATTGCATTACGTGCTTTATTGATATTGATTGTATTGAATGTTGTAGGCATCCAAACTACCTCAATAGTAGCCATATTAGGAGCTGCCTCTTTTGCGGTAGGACTTGCATTGCAAGGCAGTTTGGCAAATTTTGCAGGCGGTATTTTGATATTGATTTTCAAACCTTTTAAGATTGGTGATGTAATTGAAGCGCACGGAAAAGTAGGTCGTGTAAAAGAAATTCAACTGTTCAATTCTATTATGGTTACAGGTGATAACAAAACGGTGATTGTGCCAAACAGTAAACTGACCGGTGAAATTTTGACAAATTATACCAAGTTAGGAAGCGTACAAACAGATATAGAATTCAAGGTAAAAGCTAACGTTGATATTAATGTGGTTAGACAAGAAGCAAAGGCATTATTATCTACAATGCCCGAAGTGCTTACAAATCCAATACCAGCGGTGTTTTTACAGGATTTTGATAATGATAAAGTACAGCTTATTTTGCGTTTCAATATTGCGGTTGGTCATAGTACGGAAGTCACTTTTAAGGTTCGTGAACAGGTATATTTTTTAGTGAAAAGGTTGGAAAGTACAGGTGTTATCTCGGAAGAAAATAAGGACAAAGTAAGTGTTGAAGCTGATTTCACTACAAAGAAATAGAATCCATTATATAATTTGCTGATTGAAGAAATTCTAACCATTTCGGCAAACAAAATTCTACATGTTTCCATGATTTCTCGTTATCGTGCAGAACAATTACATCACCACTCTTCACATTTTTTATAAGATTCGAATAACAATCTTCAGAAGAAATATCTTTATCAAAATCACCAGGCATCAAAGTCCAATTTACGACGAACGATGAACGATGAACAATTTCTATTTGTGATGATTTTATTTTTCCATAAGCTGGTCTGAATAGCATTTTATCATTCTGAATTTGTTGAATATCATTCTGAGTTTGTCGTCGGATGTCATCCTGAACTTGTTTCAGGATCTTCTGACTTTTCATTACGTCTTCCAAATAATCTTTATTGCTCGTTTTCCAACCACTCACATGCGCATAACCATGATTGCCAATTCGATGACCATCTTGTAAAATCATTTTTATAATTTCAGGATATTTTTCAGCATGCTTTCCTAAGCAAAAAAAGGTTGCTTTTGCATTATATTGCTTCAATTGCTCTAAAATCCAAGGTGTAATTTCAGGATGTGGTCCATCATCAAAAGTGAGATATATCTTATTCTCATCATTCGGTAAATCCCAAATAATTTGTGGAAATAACTTTTTTGCAATATTAGGAGTTCTGACAAAATACATTGTTCAATTTGAAAATTTGAAGATGTGTTAATTTGAAAATGATGTTTGCTTGTTCTTTAACAAAATATAAATGACTAATTTTACAATCAAATATAGCATTTTCATTCCGAAAGAACTTTCGGAACAAATTCAATAACTTATAAATTTATGTCTGTTAGAGTACGTTTTGCACCAAGTCCAACCGGACCGCTTCACTTAGGTGGTGTTCGCACCGCATTATATAATTATTTGTTTGCAAAAAAACATGGTGGCGATTTTATTTTAAGAATCGAAGATACAGACCAAAATCGTTTTGTAGAAGGTGCAGAAAAATACATTATGGATTCATTGGCTTGGGCTGGTATGACGTTAGATGAAGGTATCAATGAAGGTGGAAATTATGGACCATATCGCCAAAGTGATCGTAAACATTTATATAAGCAATTTGCCGATAAATTATTGGAGAACGAACATGCTTACATCGCGTTTGATACGGCAGAAGAATTGGAAGCTAAGCGAAAAGAGATTCCTAATTTTACCTACAATGTTGCCGTACGTTCACAAATGCAAAATAGCTTGTCACTTTCTAAAGACGAAATAAAAAAACGTTTAGAAGAAAATCAACCTTATGTAGTTCGTGTAAAAGTTCCTGAAAATGAAGAAATAAAAGTGCATGATATAATTCGTGGTGCTGTGTTTTTTCAATCTTCACAAATCGATGATAAAGTAATTTATAAAAGTGATGGCATGCCAACTTATCACTTAGCAAATATTGTAGACGATCATTTAATGAAAATTACCCATGTGATTCGTGGTGAGGAATGGTTGCCGTCAACACCAATTCATGTATTGCTGTATAAATTTTTGGGTTGGGAAGATACCATGCCACAATTTGCACATTTGCCATTAATTTTAAAACCGGATGGCAACGGAAAACTCTCTAAACGTGATGGCGACAGATTAGGGTTTCCTGTTTTTCCTTTAAACTGGACAAGCGCTGAAACAGGCGAAGAATCAAGTGGTTTTAAAGAAAGAGGTTTCTTGCCTGATGCATTTGTAAATATGTTGGCATTCTTAGGATGGAATCCTGGAACAGATCAGGAATTATTTTCTATAGACGAATTAGCAGAACTTTTTAGTTTAGAGCATATTCACAAAGCAGGTGCAAAATTCGACTTCGAAAAAGCGAAGTGGTTTAATGCAGAATACATCAAAAAATTATCTGGTGAAGAAGCTGTAACCTTAATAAAACCTATTATTGATGCGAAATTTGGTACACAAAAAAATGATTATTTGCTTAAAGCAGTTGCTTTAGTAAAAGAGCGTTTTACATTTTTAAATGATGTGGAACAATTTGGATATTTATTTCAGTCACCTGATAAATATGCAGAAACCGCATTATCTAAAATCAACAACATCAAAGATAATTTCGATACCGATGCCTTTGATGCATTTTTACAACATCATACAAGTTCTGATGCAACAACTATTGAAGCTTCATTGAAAGAATTTGCAACAAACAATAACATCAAAGTTGGCGATATGATGAAGTTCTTACGCGTAAGTTTAGTAGGCGAATTATCAGGACCAACAATTCCTGATTTAATTGTTTTGTTAGGCGTAAATGAAAGTATTAAAAGAATAAGAAATTGTTATAGTCAATTATAGTGCTGAACTTATTCAGACATCATCCTGAACTTGTTTCAGGAACTATTAGTAAAAAAAAAGAAATGGAAAGTATTAAAGAAGAAAGTAAATCATTAAACTTCATAGAAGAAATTGTAGATAACGATTTAAAAGCAGGAAAATATACATCGATATTAACGCGTTTTCCACCTGAACCAAATGGCTATTTACACATGGGTCACGCAGCATCTATTTGCCTTAATTTTGGTGTGGCACAAAAATTCGGCGGCAAAACAAATTTGCGTTTCGACGATACAAATCCTGTTACAGAAGACACAGAATATGTAGACAGCATTCAGGAAGATGTAAAATGGCTTGGCTTTGATTGGGCAAATATTTTTTATGCAAGCGATTACTTCGATCAGTTGTACGATTTTGCTGTACAGCTAATAAAACAAGGCGATGCATACGTTTGCGATTTAACAGCAGAAGAAATTGCAATACAAAAAGGAACACCGACAGAACCTGGTACCAATAGTCCATACAGAGAAAGAAGCGTAGATGAAAGCCTGCAATTATTTGCAGATATGAAAGCCGGAAAATATAAAGAAGGTGAAAAAACATTGCGAGCAAAGATCGACATGGCATCTAACAATATGCTCATGCGCGATCCGCTCTTATACAGAATAAAATTTGCACATCATCACCGCACAGGCGATAAATGGTGTATCTATCCAATGTATGATTTTGCTCACGGACAAAGCGATTCCATCGAGAAAATCACACATTCTATTTGTACGGTTGAATTTATTCCTCACAGAGCAGTATACGATTGGTGCATCGAAAAATTAGGCATCTATCCATCTAAGCAATATGAGTTTGCACGCTTAAATGTAAACTACACCGTGATGAGCAAACGCAAACTGAAACAATTAGTAGAAGAAAAGCATGTAAGCGGTTGGGACGATCCAAGAATGCCGACTATCTCAGGCATGCGTCGTCGAGGTATAACTGCAAATGCGATACGTGAGTTTGTAGATCGTGCAGGTATTGCAAAGCGTGAAAAAGTAAATGAAATTTCTTTACTGGATTTTTGCGTGCGCGAAGAATTGAATAAAATTTCCTTAAGAAGAATGGTGGTTTTTGATCCTGTAAAAGTTGTTATAACAAACTTAGAAAACGAGATTTTATTAGATATTGAGAATAATCCGGAAGATCAAGACGGTGGTACTCGACAAGTTGCATTCACTAAAAATATTTATATAGAAAATGATGATTTTGTAGAAACACCACAAAAAAAGGTGTTTAAAATGGAGATTGGTAAGGCGATTCGCTTAAAAGGAGCATTCATTGTTACTTGTAATGATGTAATAAAAGATGCTGCCGGAAATATTACCGAAATTCAATGCACATATCACACAGATAGCAAAAGCGGAGAAGATAATTCAGGCATAAAAGTACAAGGAACCTTGCATTGGGTAAGTATTGACCATGCAGTAAATGTCGAGATTCGTGAGTATGATCGTTTGTTTAAAGTAGAAAGTCCTGATTCTGAAGAAGGTAATTTTATAGATTATATCAATGAAAATAGTTTAACCGTTTTGCCAAATGCTTACGCAGAACCTGCATTAAAAAATGCCACTTCAGAACATCATTTTCAGTTTTTACGCAAAGGTTATTTCTATTTAGATAAGGAGTCTGCTTCGCAAAAGATCATCTTCAATAAAACCGTTGGTTTAAAAGATAGTTTTGTGAAGAAATAATATGAAGAACATACAAAAAACATTTGTTGCTATTATTGTTTGCTTAACTATCACATCTTGTGGTTATAGAAAACCACAAAAAGATGCGCATCCGAATATTAAATACTTTCCGGAGTATAATACATCTGATAAAAGTATTTCTTTAAAACAGCTAAGTGATATAAATGAAGATGTGCAAAGCATTATTCTTACACAAAATAAAATGTATGTTTTTAGTTATGTAAGTAGCGAAGAAAACCAGTTTTCTGCAGATTCTTTATTGATAACTATTTACAATTCACTCACAGATTTTAAGAAATATTATTATAAAATAGACAATGACCATAATCTTACTTTTTACGAAGTGAAAATGAAAGACAAAGATATTTATACAAACTATTATAAATTTTTGTATCCAAATTATAAAGCAGTTGCTTTAGATTCTAATGAAATAAATACGCTTGCAAAAAATTCTTTTATAACACCAATTGATGAAAAGAACGACCTTGATTATTTTGATGCAGTTGTAACTGGAAATAAGGAATGCGGTGGAAAGTTTTCAATTCCGCTGGTTTGCCAATACCATTTATCATATTATAAAATAAAATTAGATGGCGATTCTGTAATGTTTAAGGTAGATAGTCGTGAAAATCAACATTATGATTTGAGATCATTTAATAGCTTTGGTAAACAATGCATTTTTTCAGATCTCGGATTATATAAGAATGGTAAAATTTTTATTTTTAGTTCAAAAGCAGATTTTAAATCTAAATAAAGTTAAAGCAAAATATTTTTTCAATACTTCAACTTTAAATAATCTTAAACTATAAACATTTTTACCCACAAATGCTAAAAATCAGAAATTAGTTGTATATTTGCACTCCGAAAATAGGAAGAATTACAGTTTTTTCTATCTAAGTTCTTGTAAATAAATAAGTTTTATTGCCGATGTAGCTCAGTTGGCCAGAGCAGCTGATTTGTAATCAGCGGGTCGGGGGTTCGAATCCCTCCATCGGCTCTTAATAATTTTTGTCGGGTAGATGGCCGAGTGGTTAAAGGCAACAGACTGTAAATCTGTCCTCGCGAGAGTACGTAGGTTCGAATCCTTCTCTGCCCACAAAAATAAATTATCAGGTTTGAGTAACAAACAGATAAAAAAGTTCTTTTACAATTATTCCATATTATTTGGAATTAAATTGAACGCGGAAGTAGCTCAGTTGGTAGAGCGACAGCCTTCCAAGCTGTAGGTCGCGGGTTCGAGCCTCGTCTTCCGCTCAAAAAACTGTTGCGACAAAGGCTTGATTCTAACGCCTATGTAGCTCAGTGGTAGAGCACTTCCTTGGTAAGGAAGAGGTCGAGGGTTCAATTCCCTTCATCGGCTCAAATTTAAAAAAATCAGATGTATAACAGCATCTAAATTAAAGTAGAATAAGTTCGAATAAATTATTAAAAAATTAAAAAAAACAAATCATGGCTAAGGAAAAATTTGTAAAAGATAAGCCACACGTTAACGTAGGAACAATCGGACACGTCGATCATGGTAAAACAACATTGACAGCTGCAATTACGTATGTATTATCTAAAAGAGGTTTGGCAGAAAAGAAAGATTACGATTCTATCGATGCTGCTCCGGAAGAAAAAGAAAGAGGTATTACAATTAATACAGCTCACGTAGAGTACCAAACAGATACAAGACACTATGCACACGTTGATTGTCCTGGTCACGCCGATTATATTAAAAATATGATTACAGGTGCTGCTCAAATGGACGGTGCTATATTAGTGGTTGCTTCTACAGATGGTCCAATGCCACAAACAAAAGAACATATCTTATTAGCTGCACAAGTAGGTGTGCCTCGTATGGTTGTTTTTATGAATAAAGTTGACTTGGTTGATGATCCGGAATTATTAGAATTAGTAGAAATGGATATTCGCGAAGAATTAACAAGACGTGGATACGATGGTGATAATACACCAATTATCCAAGGTTCAGCTATCAAAGCATTACAAGATGATGCTGAAGGTACTGCACAAATCGAAGCTTTAATGAAAGCTGTTGATGAGTGGATTCCATTACCGGCACGTCCAATTGACCAACCATTCTTATTACCTGTAGAAGATGTATTCTCTATCACAGGTCGTGGTACAGTAGCAACAGGTCGTATCGAAAGAGGTGTTGTGAAAACTGGTGAACCGGTAGAAATAGTAGGTTTACAGGAAAAATCAATGACATCAACTTGTACAGGTGTTGAGATGTTTAGAAAAATATTAGACATCGGTGAAGCTGGTGAAAACGTAGGTATCTTATTACGTGGTATTGAAAAAACTGATATCAAACGTGGTATGGTTATTTGCAAACCAGGTTCTGTTCAACCTCATACGGAATTCAAATGTGAAGTTTATATCTTATCAAAAGATGAAGGTGGTCGTCATACACCATTCTTTAACAAATATCGTCCGCAGTTCTACTTAAGAACAACAGACGTTACAGGTGAGATTGAATTACCAGCAGGAGTAGAAATGGTAATGCCAGGTGATAACGTAACATTAACGGTTAAATTAATTTATCCGGTTGCTTTAGAAAAAGGATTGAAATTCGCTATCCGTGAAGGTGGTAGAACTGTAGGTGCTGGTCAGGTAACAGAAGTTTTAAAATAATCAATATATCCGTCATTAGTCATTAGTCAAAGTATTAGTGGCTAATGACTAATTAAACGGGTGTAGTTCAAGGGTAGAATGTCGGTCTCCAAAACCGCTGATGGGAGTTCGAATCTCTCCACCCGTGCAAAATAAAATAAAATGGATAATATTAAATCATATCTGCAAGCCTCATACGAAGAGTTAACCACAAAAGTAACGTGGCCAACTTGGAAAGACTTACAAGCAAATGCCGCTGTTGTAGCTATCGCTGCTGCTATTATTGCTTTAGTTATTGGATTAATGGATGTGATATCTAAAGTTTTATTTAGCGATATTATTTATAAAATGATTCCGGGTTCGTAGTTAAGAATATACGCAGATGTCAGAAGATAAAAAATGGTATGTACTGAGAGTGATCAGTGGAAAGGAGAAAAAACTTCGCGATATAATTGAGAAGGAAATAAAACTTTCCGGTTGGTCTGAAATTATTCCTCAGGTAATTGTACCTACTGAAAAGGTATATAAACTAAAAGGTGGTAAAAAAGTAATTCATGAGAAAAACTTTTTTCCTGGATATATAATGATGGAAGCTGATCCCAAAAAATTTGTTGGTGATATAGTTTTACATATTCAAAATATGACTGATGTTATTTCTTTCATTGAAAGAAATAAACCTATTCCACTTAAAAAAGCCGAAGTAAACAGAATACTTGGTAAAGTGGATGAACAAGAAGAAGTTGGCGGAACAACAAACGAACCATTCTTAGTTGGTGAAGATGTGAAGATCACAGACGGACCATTCAATGATTTTACAGGTACTATCGAAGAAATCATGGAAGACAAGAAAAAACTAAGAGTAGTAGTTAAAATATTTGGAAGAAAAACTCCTGTGGAGTTGAATTTTATGCAAGTTGAAAAACAATAACAATGGCAAAGGAAATCGAAACATTCATTAAGTTGCAAGTAAAAGGTGGTCAGGCAAATCCAGCTCCTCCAATCGGACCTGCATTAGGTTCTAAAGGTGTGAACATCATGGAATTTTGTAAACAGTTCAATGCTGCAACTCAAGACAAACAAGGCAAAATTTTACCGTGTGTAATTACGGTATATAAAGATAAATCATTCACATTTGTCATTAAGACACCACCTGCTTCCGCTTTATTACTGGAATACTCAAAAGTTAAGCAAGGCTCTAAACAGCCTAACCGTGTTAAAGTTGGGTCGGTTTCTTGGGATCAAGTGAAAGAAATTGCAGAAATCAAAATGCCGGATTTAAACTGTTTCACAGTTACATCAGCTATGAAAATGGTGGCAGGTACAGCAAGAAGTATGGGTATCAACGTTACGGGCGACGCTCCATTCCAAGCTTAAGATTAATGCAAGAGAGAGTTCCACTCTATTTTGGAACGTTATTATCTCACTAAATTTTTTTTTAAATGAAAATTGTTAAAAGAAGAAAAGCAGTTCAAGACAAAGTCGAAAAAGGTAAACTCTACTCATTAGAACAAGCCGCTGCTTTAGTAAAAGAAGTAAACACAACTAAGTTTGATGCTTCTGTTGACGTACACATTCGTTTAGGTGTAGATCCACGTAAACCAGACCAAGCTCTTAGAGGTACAGTAAGTTTACCACATGGTACAGGTAAAACTAAAACAGTTTTAGTGTTGTGTCCTGCTGATAAAGAAGCTGCAGCTAAAGAAGCAGGTGCTGATTATGTTGGTTTAGATGAATACTTGGAAAAAATCGGTGGCGGTTGGACTGACATCGATGTGATTATCGCAACTCCAAGTGTAATGCCTAAATTAGGTAGATTAGGTAAAATATTAGGTCCTCGTAACTTAATGCCAAACCCTAAATCTGGTACGGTAACGGAAAATGTTGCTGATGCTGTTCGTGAAGTGAAGAAAGGTAAAATTTCTTTCAAGATCGATAAATTCGGTATCATTCACACATCTGTTGGACGTGTGTCATTTGCTCCAGATCAATTGCTGGAAAATGCAAAAGAAATGATTGGAACATTGGCAAAAATGAAACCATCTACTGCAAAAGGAATATACTTTAAAAGTGTCTTTTTAGCTACAACTATGAGTCCTTCTGTTGAAGTAGATATTAAATCAATTCCTGGAATCTAATTGTTCAGTCTTTAAAACAAAAAAATAAAATGAATAAAGCTGAAAAACAAGCAACCATTGATAGCTTAAAAGAAAAATTTTCTAATTCTAATTTCTTCTACTTTACAGATACTTCTGGTTTATCAGTAGAAAAGATTAATCAATTAAGAAAAATCTGTTTCGAAAAAGGCATCAATTTGCAAGTTGCAAAAAACACACTAATCAAAAAGGCATTAGTTTTTGGTGGTAAATTCTCTGATGAGTTAGAACCCGTTTTACACGGACCAACTGCAATCATGTTTACAGAAACAGGAAACGTGCCGGCTAAAGTAATTAAAGCATTCCGCGCAGCAGGCGACAAACCAGCCTTAAAAGCTGCTTACATCGATTCTGCCATATATGTTGGAGAAAGTCAGTTAGAAGCATTAATCAACGTTAAATCTAAAGAAGAATTAGTGGGTGACTTAATTGCTTTATTACAATCTCCTGCTAAAAACGTAGTTTCTGCGCTTAAATCAAGCGGCGGTAAACTTGCTGGAATTTTAAAAACTTTAGAAGAAAGAAATTAATTAATAAACACAAATTAAATTATTAAAAATGGCTGATTTAAAATCATTCGCAGAGCAATTAGTTAACTTAACAGTTAAAGAAGTTAACGAGTTAGCAACAATTTTGAAAGACGAGTATGGTATTGAACCTGCTGCTGCTGCAGTTGCAGTTGCTGCTGGTCCTGGTGCTGGTGGCGGTGCTGCTGTTGAAGAAAAAACATCTTTTGATGTTATCTTAAAAGACGGTGGTGCACAAAAATTAGGTGTAGTAAAAGTAGTAAAAGAATTAACTGGTCTTGGCTTAAAAGAAGCTAAAGATTTAGTAGATTCTGCTCCTAAAGCTATCAAAGAAGGTGTTTCTAAAGACGAAGCTGAGTCTATCAAAGCTAAGTTAGAAGAAGCTGGCGCAGCAGTTGAATTGAAGTAATTCGTTCATAATCAAATAATTAAAGTGTCCGGTAACTTCTTAAGTTACCGAGACACTTTTTACTGTTTTTATAAAAAATAATTCCGTTGCATGTCTAAAAAAACAGATAATATCACAGGCCTTACTTCTTCTGGAAGAGTAAATTTCAGTAAAATAAGCCACCCTTACGAATATCCGAATTTACTGGATATACAAGTAAAATCTTTTCAGGAATTCTTAATGTTGGAAACAACACCGGACAAACGTTCTAAAGAAGGTTTGTACAAAGTTTTCGCTGAAAATTTTCCAATTACAGATGCAAGAAATATTTTCTTGTTAGAATTTTTGGATTACTATGTTGATCCGCCTCGTTACAGCGTTGATGAGTGTATAGAAAGAGGATTAACTTACAGCGTACCTTTGAAAGCAAAGTTACGTTTGTCTTGTAACGATGAGGAACATATAGATTTCCAAACAATCGTACAAGATGTATTCTTAGGAAATATTCCTTACATGACTGATAAAGGTACCTTTATCATCAATGGTTCAGAACGCGTAGTTGTTTCTCAATTGCATCGTTCACCAGGTGTATTCTTTGGTATGAGCTACCATCCAAACGGAACAAAGATTTTCTCTGCAAGAGTAATACCGTTTAAAGGTGCTTGGATGGAGTTTGCAACAGACATCAATAATGTTATGTATGCTTACATCGACCGTAAAAAGAAATTCCCTGTAACCACATTATTGCGTGCTATCGGTTTCGATTCTGATAAAGATATCCTTAAATTATTTGGATTGTCAGACGAGATTGAAGTATCCAAAAAATCATTAGAAAAACATATTGGTCGTCGTTTGGCTGCACGTGTATTAAAATCTTGGATGGAAGATTTCGTAGATGAAGATACCGGTGAGGTAGTTTCTATCGAACGTAATGAAGTAATCTTAGAGCGTGATACTTATTTAGATGAAGACAATATCCAGTTGATATTAGAAACTGGTGTCAAAACAATCATCTTACAAAAAGAAAGCACAGAAGAAGATTATTCTATCATCTTCAATACATTACAGAAAGACACGTCTAACTCAGAAATAGAAGCGTTAAAACATATCTATCGTCAATTACGTGGTTCAGATCCACCAGATGACGATACAGCTCGTGGTATCATTGAAAAATTATTCTTCTCTGATAAACGCTATGATTTAGGTTTTGTTGGTCGTTATAAGATCAACAAGAAATTAGGCTTAACAATTGATCCTAAAAACATTGTTTTAAATAAAGAAGACATTGTTTCTATCGTTAAATACTTAATCAAACTTGTAAATCAAAAAGCAGAGATTGATGATATCGATCACTTGAGCAACAGACGTGTAAGAACAGTTGGTGAGCAATTGTATGCACAGTTTGGTGTTGGTTTAGCACGTATGGCACGTACTATTCGTGAGCGTATGAATGTTCGTGACAACGAAGTATTTACGCCTATTGACTTGATCAATGCAAGAACATTGTCTTCTGTAATTAATTCGTTCTTCGGAACTTCACAATTATCTCAATTCTTAGACCAGACAAATCCTTTGTCAGAGATCACGCACAAGCGTCGTATCTCAGCACTAGGACCAGGTGGTCTTTCTCGTGAAAGAGCAGGTTTCGAGGTGCGTGACGTTCACTATTCTCATTACGGTCGTTTATGTACGATTGAAACACCAGAAGGACCAAATATTGGTCTGATCTCTACACTTTGCGTTCATGCAAAAGTAAACGAAATGGGCTTCATCGAAACACCTTACAGAAAAGTGTCTAAAGGTCGTGTTGAAGGGAAAGTAGAATACTTAACAGCAGAAGAAGAAGATGAAAGAACAATTGCTCAGTCTAATGTAATATTAGATGACAAAGGTGCTTTCACAGATAAAAAAGTGAAATGCCGTTTCCAAGGTGATTTCCCAATTTTAGATACAGACAGCGACGAAATGCAAAACGTTCAAAATATGGACGTAGCACCAAATCAAATTGTAGGTGTTTCTGCTTCATTAATTCCTTTCTTGGAAAATGATGATGCGAACCGTGCATTGATGGGCTCTAACATGCAACGTCAGGCAGTTCCTTTAATGCGTTGCGAAGCGCCAATTGTTGGTACAGGTATCGAAGCAAGAGTAGCAGCCGATTCAAATGTATTAATAAATTCAGAACGCGCAGGTATTGTAGAATATGTAGACGCAAATGAAATTCATATTCGTTATGACAGAACTGAAAACGAAAAGTTAGTAAGTTTTGAAGACGACGTGAAAATTTATAAGCTAACAAAATATGCACGTACCAATCAGGCAACTTGTATCAATCTACGTCCGATTGTTAAGAAAGGACAAAAAGTAACAAAAGGTCAGATCTTATGCGAAGGTTATGCAACTCAAAACGGTGAATTAGCTTTAGGTAAGAACTTATTGGTTGCATTCATGCCTTGGAAAGGTTTCAACTTTGAAGATGCGATCGTAATCAACGAAAGAGTTGTACGTGATGATATTTTTACATCTATACATATTGAAGAATATGAAATGGATGTGCGCGATACAAAATTAGGCGAAGAAGAATTAACGAATGATATTCCAAACGTTAGTGAAGACGCAACACGCAACTTAGACGAAAACGGTATTATCCGTATCGGTGCAAAAATAAAAGAAGGTGATATTTTAATTGGAAAAATTACACCAAAAGGTGAAACAGATCCAACACCTGAAGAAAAATTGTTACGTGCCATCTTTGGCGACAAAGCCGGCGATGTAAAAGATGCTTCTTATAAAGCACCACCATCAACAGAAGGTATCGTTGTTACTACAAAACTTTTCCAAAAAGCTAAAAAAGATAAAAACTCTAAAGTTAGAGAGAAAGCAGAATTGGAGAAAGCAGAGAAAGTACACTTACTAAACTTAGAAGAAATTAAGAAAGTAATAGTTGCAAAATTAATGCAATTAGTAGGCGGTAAAACAACTATCGGTATCAAAAATATTTTCGGTGAAGAAGCAGTTCCAAAAGGTACTAAATTCTCTGAAAAATTATTAGGTGGTTTAAATTACCAAAACTTAGATACTGCTGAGTGGACAAAAGAAGAAGAAACAAATGAACTAATCAAACGATTAATTCACAATTTCAACATCAAGTTCAATGAAGAAAAAGGTCGTTTCTTGCGTGATAAATATGCAATTACTGTTGGTGATGAATTACCATCAGGTGTACTAAAATTAGCTAAAGTTTATGTTGCTCAAAAACGTAAGTTAAGAGTAGGTGATAAAATGGCTGGTCGTCACGGAAATAAAGGTATCGTTGCAAAAATCGTTCGCGATGAAGACATGCCATTCTTAGAAGACGGAACACCTGTTGACGTTGTATTAAATCCATTAGGTGTACCATCTCGTATGAACATCGGACAGATTTATGAAACAGTATTAGGTTGGGCTGGTAAAGAATTAGGTATCAAATTTGCAACACCAATTTTTGATGGTGCACACGTAGATCAGATTGCAGAATACACAGAACAAGCAGGCTTACCACGTTTAGGTAGCACATACTTATTTGATGGTGAAACAGGTCAGCGCTTCGATCAGAAAACAACCGTTGGTGTAATTTATATCATCAAGTTATCACACATGGTTGATGATAAAATGCATGCACGTTCAATCGGACCTTACTCATTAATTACACAACAGCCGCTTGGTGGTAAAGCACAATTCGGTGGTCAGCGTTTAGGTGAGATGGAAGTTTGGGCATTAGAAGCATACGGTGCAGCTAATATTTTACAAGAATTATTAACGGTAAAATCTGATGATATTCAAGGAAGAGCAAAAGCTTACGAAGCAATTGTAAAAGGTGATAACTTACCAATTCCTGGAATTCCTGAATCATTCAATGTATTAGTACATGAGTTGAGAGGCTTAGCATTGGATTTGGATTTCGATTAATAGAAACTTGTTTTTGAAAAAAAGATTTTTTAGAATTAAAAAATAATAACTATGCCTTTCAAAAAGGATAACAAAATCAACACAGAGTTTAAAACGATTACGTTGAAACTCGCTTCACCGGATTCTATTTTGGAGAGATCTTACGGCGAAGTAAAAAAACCGGAAACCATCAACTACAGAACTTACAAACCTGAGATGGAAGGTTTATTTTGCGAACGTATTTTCGGACCAACAAAAGATTACGAATGCTTCTGCGGCAAATACAAACGTATACGCTACAAAGGAATCGTTTGTGACCGTTGCGGTGTAGAAGTAACGGAGAAAAAAGTACGTCGTGAGCGTATGGGACACATCAAATTAGTAGTGCCTGTTGTTCATATTTGGTATTTCAAATCTTTGCCTAATAAAACAGGCTACATGTTAGGTTTATCATCTAAAAATGTAGAAGCAATTGTTTATTATGAAAGATACGCTGTTATTCAAGCCGGTATCACTGAAGAAGGTGTTCCTGTAAACGGTGAAAACAGAAAAACTAAATATCTTGATCTATTAACAGAAGAAGAATATTTAGATATTTTAGATGGCTTACCAAAAGACAATCAATTATTGTCTGATGAAGATCCAAATAAATTTATTGCAAAAATGGGTGGCGATGCTATTCGTGACTTATTAGCAAGAATTGATTTGAAAAAATTATCAGGTGAATTGCGTCACAAAGCATCTCACGAATCTTCACAACAACGTAAATCTGAAGCGTTAAAACGTTTAAGTGTTGTTGAATCATTCCGTGAAGCAAACGAACATATCGAAAATCGTCCTGAATGGATGGTAGTGCAGTATTTACCTGTAGTTCCACCGGAATTGCGTCCTTTAGTTCCATTAGATGGCGGTCGTTTTGCATCTTCAGATTTGAACGATTTATATCGTCGTGTGATCATCAGAAACAATCGTCTGAAAAGATTAATTGAGATCAAAGCACCTGAAGTAATCTTACGTAACGAAAAACGTATGTTACAGGAAGCTGTAGACTCATTATTCGATAACTCACGTAAATCAAATGCAGTAAAAGCAGAAGGTGGTCGTGCGTTGAAATCTTTATCTGATGTATTAAAAGGTAAGCAAGGTCGTTTCCGTCAAAACTTATTAGGAAAACGTGTGGATTATTCCGGACGTTCAGTAATCGTTGTTGGACCGGAATTAAAATTACACGAATGTGGTTTACCGAAAGATATGGCAGCAGAATTATTCAAGCCGTTTATCATTCGTAAATTATTGGAACGTGGTATCGTTAAAACTGTAAAATCTGCTAAGAAATTAGTAGACAAAAAAGAAGCGGTAATTTGGGATATCTTGGAAAACGTAATGAAAGGACATCCGGTTATGTTAAACCGTGCACCAACATTACACCGTTTATCAATGCAGGCTTTCCAGCCAAAACTAATTGAAGGAAAAGCAATACAGTTACATCCATTAGTATGTACATCGTTCAATGCCGATTTCGACGGTGACCAAATGGCTGTACACGTTCCATTAAGCAATGCATCTATCTTAGAAGCACAGCTTTTAATGTTGGGTTCTCACAATATCTTAAATCCACAAAACGGAACACCTATTACCATTCCATCACAAGACATGGTTTTAGGTCTGTACTATCTTTCTAAAGGAAAGAAAACAACTAAAGAAGAAAAAGTTCGTGGCGAAGGCAAAGTATTTTATGCAGCAGAAGAAGCAATTATTGCATTAAACGAAGGACAGGCAGATTTACATGCAAATGTAAAATGCAGAGTTCGTGTAAAAGAAGGCAGTGAGTATAAATACAAAGTGATAGAGACAACAGTTGGACGTTTATTATTTAACGAAGTTGTTCCGGAAGAAACAGGTTATGTGAATGATATTTTAACTAAGAAAAATCTTAAGAATATCATTGGTGATGTATTGGTAAGTACCAATATTCCTACAACTGTTAAGTTCTTGGATGATATTAAAGAATTAGGTTTCCGCCAGGCATTTAAAGGTGGTTTGTCGTTTAATATTGATGACCTGATCATTCCTGATGTAAAACAAAAATTACTGTTAGGTGCAGGTGAAGAAGTAGAAGAAGTTTGGCAGAATTTCAACATGGGTTTAATTACCAATAACGAACGTTATAACCAAATTATCGATATCTGGACACGTGTAGATACAAGAATTACAGAAACTTTGATGAAAGAAATTTCAACACACAAGCAAGGTTTCAACTCGGTTTACATGATGTTAGATTCTGGTGCGCGTGGTTCTAAACAACAAATTAAACAGTTAGGTGGTATTCGTGGATTGATGGCAAAACCTCGTAAATCTGGTTCAACAGGTGGTGAGATTATCGAAAATCCGATCTTATCTAACTTTAAAGATGGTTTGAACGTATTAGAATACTTCATTTCTACTCACGGTGCGCGTAAAGGTCTTGCCGATACAGCGTTAAAGACAGCTGATGCAGGTTACTTAACTCGTCGTTTGGTAGACGTAGCACAAGATGTAGTAATTAATGGTGTTGACTGTGGTACATTAAGAGGTTTGAATACTTTAGCATTAAAAGAAAATGAAGAAGTAATTGAATCATTATTTGATAGAATTGTCGGACGTACTGCATTATTAGATATCGTACATCCGTTAACAGGTGAAGTGATTGTGAAAGAAGGTGACATGATCTTAGAAGCAGCAGCAGCTGTTATCGAAGAATCACCAATCGAAAGCGTAGAAATTCGTTCTGTATTAACCTGCGAAATGCGTCGTGGTGTTTGTGCTAAATGCTACGGCAGAAGCTTAACAAACAACAGACCTGCTCAATATGGTGATGCAGTTGGTATCGTTGCGGCACAATCAATCGGTGAGCCTGGAACACAGTTAACATTACGTACTTTCCACACAGGTGGTACAGCAGCATCTGTTGCTACAGAATCAAATATGTTAGCAAAATTCGATGGTAAATTAGAGTTTGATAGTATCAAATCTGTAAAACAAGACAGCGAAGATGGCGAAGTGAAAACGGTAGTAATTGGTCGTACAGGTGAGATTAACATTATTGAAGATGGTTCTGAAAGAGTATTAATTACAAATAACATTCCTTATGGTGCTTCATTGAACGTGAAGAACGGACAGAAAGTGAAAAAAGGCGATGTGATTTGTTCTTGGGATCCATTCAATAACGTAATTATTTCAGAGTTCAAAGGTACTATTCAATACGAACACATCATTGAAGGTATCACTTACCGTGAAGAATTGGAAGAGCAAACCGGTCACCGTGAAAAAGTAACGATAGAATCTCGTGATAAGAAAAAATCTCCTGCTTTATTGATCGTTGATGAAAAAGGAAAAGAATTATATTCTTATTCAATTCCGGTTGGTGCACACATTTCGGTAGAAGACGGACAACAAATCATTCCTGGTGCTATCATTGTGAAAATACCACGCATCTTAAGTAAAGTTCGAGATATTACGGGTGGTCTTCCACGTGTTCAGGAGTTATTTGAAGCGCGTAATCCATCAAATCCGGCTAAGGTTTCTGAAATTGATGGTCAGGCAACATTCGGAAAAATCAAACGTGGTAACCGTGAAGTAACGATTACGTCAAAAGATGGCGTTCAAAGAAAATACTTAATTCCTTTAACTAAACATATCTTGGTTCAGGATGGCGACTTTGTGAAAGCAGGTATGCCTTTATCTGATGGTGCAATTACACCAACTGATATTCTTAAAATTAAAGGACCGGCAGCTTTACAAGCTTATCTAGTAAATGAAATTCAGGAAGTTTACCGTTTACAAGGTGTTCGTATCAATGATAAACACATCGAAGTAATCGTAAAACAAATGATGAGTAATGTATTGATCAGCGATGCAGGTGATACTAAATTCTTAGAAGGTGAAACAGCAAATAAATTTGACTTCATCGAGCAGAATGACTATATCTTTGATAAAAAAGTTATTACGGAAGCTGGTGATTCTGAACAATTAGTAGTTGGACAGATTGTAACCATGCGTCAAATTCGTGAAGAAAATTCATTCTTAAAACGTAACGACAGGAATATCATTGAATTCAGAGATGCAATTCCGGCAACGGCAAGTCCATTGTTAAAAGGTATCACAAGAGCATCTTTAGGTACACACAGTTGGATTTCTGCGGCATCGTTCCAGGAAACTACGAAAGTATTAAATCAGGCAGCTATCTCAGGTTCAATCGACCAAATGCGTGGCTTGAAAGAAAACGTGATCGTAGGTCATAGAATTCCTGCAGGAACCGGTGTTCGTGAATTTGAAAATGTGATGGTTGGTTCTAAGAAAGAGTATGAGCGTATGATGGCAAAAAAAGCCATGATTGAAGAGGAAGAAGAATAACTCATTTCAAAATAAATGTTAAAGGCTGCCTTTCGGGCAGCCTTTATTATATAATTAAATTAATTTTTTTAATTTTACTGCGAAAGACGTAAAGTAAACACTAAACAATTTATCATGGAAAATAATAATCAGGCGCAAATAAATATTGAATTACCGGAAGATATAGCAGAAGGCGAATATGCAAATTTGGCTATCATCACACATTCTAACCAAGAATTTGTGATAGATTTTGTACGTTTGGCACCTGGCGTTCCAAAAGCAAAAGTAAAATCAAGAATTATTTTTACACCACAACACGCAAAGCGTTTAATGATGGCATTGAGTGAAAATGTTCGAAAATTTGAACAAATGCATGGTGAAATAAAAGACTATGAACAGGTAGCAATACCTATGAACTTTGGAACACCAACTACACAAGCTTAATTTTTTGTTTAATATATGAGGACTATTGAACAGGAAATAAAGCAAAAAAAGTTTCCAAATATATATTTAAAATCCGATATAAACATACTCTTTACTGCAGGTTGGATACAAAATAACCAAACACGCATGTTCAAAAAGTATGGCTTGTCTCAACAACAATATAATGTTTTGAGGATTTTACGCGGACAACATCCTGATCCGGTGATGCTTGCACAGATTACCGAAAGGATGATCGATAAAATGTCAAATGCCACACGTTTGGTTGATAAATTAATAAAAAAGGATTTAGCAACACGTCAACTCAACTCCAAAAGCCGTCGACAGGTAGATATAAATATTACTGAAAAAGGTTTGGATCTGTTAAAAGAAATTGACGTGGAAATACAACTGCAAAATCCACCAATTCACTATTTAAATCTAACTACAGAAGAATTGGAAATTTTAAATCTAATTCTGGATAAAATCAGGAACTAAATTTTTTATTTTAATGTTTGTATATACAATAGTTGCAATTGCAACTAAATAGAAAGTAAGCAATAAGATAATTAGATTTGACTTTGTTGAAAATAAATCTTAAATCCAATATCTGAAATCTTACATCTATTATCACATCTAAAAAATCTATTTAAAATGAAAACAGTAATTCACAAAGCAAACGAAAGAGGCACTGCAAATCATGGATGGTTAAAAGCAAACCATTCTTTTAGCTTCGCAGGATTTTATGATCCTACAAAAGAGAATTTTGGCACTTTACGTGTTTTAAACGATGATGTTGTAGAAGCCGGTTTTGGTTTTGGAACACATCCACACAACAACATGGAAATTGTAACGATACCATTAAAAGGTGCATTAAAACACAAAGATTCTGCCGGAAATGAAGGTGTCATCAAAGCAGGTGATGTGCAAATTATGAGCGCAGGAAAAGGCATCATGCACTCAGAACATGCAACGGCTGATGAAGATGTAAACTTGTTCCAGATCTGGGTTTTTCCAAAAGTAGTTAATATTGAGCCAAGATATGATCAACGTTTTTTTGACGAAAAAGAAAGAGAAAATAACTGGCAGATTGTAGTAAGTCCGGAAGAAACTCATAAGGCTCTTTGGATCAATCAGGATGCTTATTTCTCTTTAGGAAATTTTGACACAACAACTTCTTACAAAATAAATAAAACAGGCAACGGCGTTTATTTAATGGTGATAGAAGGTGAAATTGAAATTGACGGTAATAATTTATCAAACCGCGATGCGATCGGAATTTCAGAAGCAAAAGATTTTCAAATCAATGTAATTCAACCTGCAAAATTATTAGCAATAGAAATACCGATGAAATAATATAGCTTTATAATCTTAATGTAATTCTATAAAAGTCGAAAGCAAATAAATACTTTCGACTTTTTTTATTTTCAGACATATACAATTGATTTGGAATTTAAGTTTGATTTGATGTTTGTCTGATTTTTTTATACGGTTTTGTTATCTTTAGATGTATGTATGACTCAAAGCTGATACAAATTTTTCAAAAATTTTCAGTACAAGAACATCGCTTATTAAAAAAATGGGTGGCATCATCTTTCGTAAATAAACATGAAGAAGTAATTAAGTTAGTTGAGTTTCTTTACACACGAAAATCAATAACAGCTATTACAACTCAACGTGCTCGCACTTTTGACTATTTATTTCCGGGAAAGCAATATGATGATTTGAAGTTGCGCCATATCATGTCGTTGGCAACACAAGTGTTTGAAGAGTTTATTATTTATTATCATTATCAGCAATCAGAAACGAAACGTTTGTTTGCATTAGAACATTTCTATAGTTACCATAACCTGGAATTGTACGCAGAAAATACATCTAAAAGCATACACAAGTATTTAACTGAACAACCTAAGAGAGACAGCCGGTTTTATTACGATATTCTGCAAACAGAGATCAACGATTTTATTTCGCATAGTAAAAATACGCGCGACAAACCTTTCAATATACAAACCATTACAGATGCCATTCATCATTATTCCTATGCTGAAATTTTAAAATATGCCTGCGTTGGTTTAAGTCATACAAAAGTTTCCAATGTTCAATATTCATTGCCAATGTTGCCATTTGTTCTTGCAGAAGTTGCAAATAATTTAGAGCAGCAATCACCACCAACGCAATTGTATTTCCTGATCTACAAAGCATCTTCCGTAATTGAAAATGAAGAATATTTTGAGTTAATTACAAAGCGTTTGGCAAAATTTGAATCTTGCTTTTCGGATCAGGAATTGAAGGATATTTTCATCTTTGTAATTAATTTATGCATCAGGCGAATTAACGATGGTAATAAATTATTTGCAGAAACTGCTTACAATTTATATCAACAGGCATTAACCAAAAAGTATTTGATTGATAAAGGTGAAATGAGCCGTTTTACTTTTACGAACATTGTTTTTACAGGTTTGTATATTCAGAATTTTAAAGGTGTTGAAGATTTTATAAAAACCTATCAAGACCATATAAATATAGATTTTAGAGAGCATGTTGTTGCATTTAACAAAGCTCGATTATACTTTTCAAAACAAGATTATAAAAAAGCAATGCCTATTTTATTAACGGTAGAATTTAAAGATGACTTGCAGAATTTAGCGGCAAAATTTATGCTGCTGAAGATCTATTTTGAAACTAAGGAATACGAAGCTTTATTTGCCTTAAGAAACAGCTTTAAAGTTTTTTTACATCGTCAGAAGAAAATAGGTTATCATAAAATTCGATATAAGAACGTATTGATTTACATTGATAAATTATATCAACATATTGGTGCAAAAAAAGACAAGATAAACAAGCTTAGAGATGAAATGTCGGCAGTGCAAAATTTGCCTGATAAGGATTGGTTTCTACATCAATTAAAAAACCTGTAATATAATTCCAGATATTTTTTGTTGGCAGTTGGTGTTCTTCTATCCGTTTATTACTTTTATATTTTTATAGTTCGGTAAATTTCTAATCTCAGTCCAATATTCTTCTCTAACATCTTCGTCAATATGAATTGGAAGTCGTTCTCCATAAAGTCTGTCAGAACCGTCTTTTTTACAACCTGAAATCCAATAATAATCTCCTGTCTCAACGTCAAAATAGTTTGCTTTAAATCCTTGTCCACTTAATGTCTGAAATGTTTTACTATTATAATGAAAAGATTTACCTGTTTTAGAGAATATTACTCGTCCAATTCTTGCTTCACCAATTAACGTATTTTCTCCACTTTTACTTTCTATATACATTATTCTTGTTCGCATAAACTAAAACCAATATTTATTCATTTTGTTTAAAAATAATTTGTCTGTAATTGGAAATTTGGAACTTAATACAGAGTCAATTCCGCACTTTGGACAAATTGCTGTTTCACCAATATTTTCTTCAATCCATTCTTCGATTTCATTTGGCAAAAATGTCTGTTTGCAATAAAAACAACCACACAAGTCAGTTGCTGTTATTTCTGTCTTATGAGGAGAACTGCTGTTATGTGCAAGTTCTAAATAGTTGTTATCATATTTGCTAGTTGTCTCCATACGCTTGCTGCCAACGTTTTGCGGCTTGGCGAAGGTGGCGATTTTTACCACAAATGTTGATGCGGAGAACCAAACTTTGATTAACCACAAATGTGTCTGCGGAGCACTGAACCGCCACTTTTGCCAAACCGCTGTTAGTGGCTGGCTTTCTTCTGTCAACCGAATAATGTCGTGTTTGATTTTCAATATTTTTTGGTCTGTTAGTCATTAAATTTTCAAATTCTGTGTAGTCGTCTTTTGATTTGATTACAAATATTTTTGAAGTCTGTATTTTGTCTTCTTTTAATTCTGTGAATTTAGAAAGTCCTTTTTTGCTGTTAAGAATAATTTCTTTGTTTGCGTTATAAGTTGGCAGGTCGAAGTCTGACTGAACTGGATTGATAACGGCAATTGGTCTTTGAGTTTCGCAAAATGATTTTGTCGTAAAACGTGAACCACCGTCCAACGAACTTTGAATTAAAATTAGTCCGTTTGACAATCCTGCTTGAATTCGGCAAGATTTTACAACCGTGAAAGTGTCTTCTTTTTTGTCTGGTGGCATTTCTGAAATTAAAAGTCCGCCACTTTCAATAGTCTTTTCAGCGTTTTCAGCAGTCTTTTTGAGTAGTGTTTTTTTAGTGTTATAATTTAGTCCACCTGCTAAAATGCCAATAACTTTATTATGAATTTTTTCGTTTGATTTTATAGAAAAATTGTCAACTCCTTCCGCAAGTCCGTTGCAGATTGCCCAATTTGTATTTGAATAAAAAGAACCAATTCTTTCTGAAATTTTTACAGCATTTTCATTCGGCTCTCTTGTTCCAATGATGCAAACGGTTTTATTGTAAAGTAAATCAAGATTTCCTTTGCAGTAAATTACAGATGGAGGGTCTTTTATTTCTTTTAGTAATGTTGGGTAATCGCTATTAGTTAATTCAATTATTGTAATGCCTTCTTCTTTGCAGCTGTATATAATTTCTTTTGCAGTTTCAACTGCTTCATAAATTGTATCATCATTAAACGGCTTATTATTAGCTGTTGTAATTTCTTTTATTTCTTGAATTAAGTTGGTGTTTTCAAATGTGCTATTTGAAACTACTTTTTTTACGAAAGCAGGTCCAATTCCTTTCAATGCTGAAAGGGCAATTATTCCAATTATTTTATTATTATCCTTCATTAATTCGCAATGTTTTCAATATATCCGCAACCTGTTCCACGATATTGTGGTGGTAAGCACGAATAAAATTTGTTCCCGTTCTTTTTATTGATTTTAATTTTTAATGGTTTACCACAAACTTGTCCGTTAATAATGTTTGGACATAATTTACTTTCAATTGGTAAAATTAAATAGAATAAGGCTACAAATAGTATGTTTTTAACTCCTTTATTTCTTAACTGTTGTGAGATTTCGTTTGCAGTTGCCGAAGATGTGAACTGGTCATCAATAACAATAACACTTTTACCATTCAAATCAATTTCTTCAATTGTCTTTAAATATTTGGAAATGAAATCTCTTCTCGTCTGATAGTTTGGTTGGTTTCTTAAACTGCCTTCAACATCGTCTGACCATTCAAAGATTTTGATTTTGTTAAACCCTGAATTTATAAGGGCAAAAATCTCTTTCATTTTGTTAGGCGGACTTGTTGTTTTCTTATCTGATACATAGGTCAAATAATCCCATTGATATTGAGGAAATTTCTCAACCCTTGAAAGATAGTTAGAAACAGATTGTGCTAACATTGAAATAAATTCTTTGCTTCTTTCGGGATTGTCTATTTGATAATATTTATCAGCTCTTGCAAATCTATCACACTCGCCATCGTCTTGCCTTGCCAAACACCTAAAAGCAGTGAAGTTTCCGCTATAATTCCGATAAAGAAACCTTACCATATTATCAGAATTTTCATTCTGAAATATTGCTTCAAGCGATAGAAGTTCTTTAGTTGGGTTTTGAATTATCCTTGTTAAGTCTTCAAAAGTTTTAGCGTAATAAGTTGCACCCATTTTTATTGGTTTCCAATCCTGCCCAATTCCATCACGTTCTTCAATACTTGTCGCTTTATAAAATTGCGTCAGAACTGTTCTAATATTTAGTCTTCTACCAAGTTCAATATCTAACCAACTATCTCCGATAAGAATGAATTCATCCTTGTCTTTCGGTAGATGTATCATCGGAACGTGTGGGTCAAGTTCGTGTGCAAACGCAGTTAACTGGTTATAAGTTTTTTCAGTATTTGGTTTATCTGCGAGATAGATAACTTGACAAAATGAACCTTCTTCAGTAGAAAAACCAAAGATTTCGTTGGCAATTTTATTTACGTATTTAGGATGACTGTCAGAAACAATAAATACAAAGTGTTCATTCTTGGTTAAGGCATTAACAAATTCAACTGCTCCAGCAAAAATTGGGATTTCGCTAATCACAAAATCTTTAATACCGTCTTTGAGCGGTTTAAATTTTTCGTGTGCTGTGTCTGTCAATGTTCCGTCAAGGTCGAGGAGTATTACCATTTGCTGTCGTCTTTTAAGCTTGCCACTAACTAGTTTATATGTCTGATAATTATCATCCTTTATTTTATTCTATCAAATATAAAAATCTTTTTTTTTTATAAATCATCAAATGGACTTTTTATTTGTTGAATATTTTTTGTGCTAACATGTGTGTAAATCTCAGTTGTTTTACTGCTGCTATGACCAAGTAATTCCTGTATGTACCTTAAATCAGTTCCACTTTCGAGCAAATGCGTGGCATAGCTATGGCGTAACCAATGTAAGGTAACTGGTTTTTTATTGTTTACTTTTTCTAACGCTTGTTTTAGTACACTCTGCAAACTTTTTTCAGAATATTGTTCACCTGTATTTTGTCCTTCAAATAGCCAGGTTTTTGGTTTATTGCTTTTGTAATATTCTCTTAGCATTGCCAATATTTTTTCAGAAAGCGGCACAATTCTGTCCTTTTTTCCTTTTGCAGCTCTAATAGTAATTATATTTCTTTTAGAATCTATATCCAAAGGTTTTAATTTTAGTAATTCACTTCGCCTTAAACCACAACTATAAATTAGCGAAAGCATTGCTTTGTGTTTAATATTGCAATGTGCATTCAAAATTAGTTTTACTTCTTCTTTACTCAATACGTTTGGCAATTTTTTTTCACTTTTAGGTCTGTGAATGAGTTGTTCATTCATCACTTTATTTTCTATTGTTCTAAAAAACAGTTTAACCGCATTTACAATTTGGTTCTGATAAGAAGCAGACAATTTATTTTCTAGAATAAAATCATTGTTGTAAATAATGATGTCTTCATTTGTAATGGCTTCAATAGGTTTGGTGTTGTAAAAAAGCAAAAATGATTTTAATGCATCTGTGTATGTTTTCACCGTATTGTCACTATATCGTTTAGATTGCAACCATTGTTTAAATTGCTCTATTTTCGTAATTTTGTCCGCTTGTAAAACGGCATTTTCTAATTTAAATCGCTTTCGGTTCTCTTCGTTATTTGGTAAATGCCAAGCATCCAAACTATAACTCCATTTGGCATCTTCTAGTTTCTTTATTCGCTTTATTAAGTCTTCACTCTTTTTAAAATATACTGCAATTCTATCTTGCTTTTTATATTTTACGATTTTTGCTTTCCATTCCATATTTTTGTTTTACTATTTAGATACCAAAACGCATAAAATTCCATAAATTTTAGTAAAAATAATTTCACAAATCTCAAACCAAAATATTATTTTTAAATACTATGGAAATTAAACATGAACACTTAGCAACAAAAGGAGATTTTTTTGTGCTTGATGATACAGACAGAAAAATTGCTGTAATGACATACATTATGGTTAATGAGAAAACAATGCTGATTGAACATACCATTGTTGAACAACAATTAGAAGGACAAGGCATTGGAAGAAAATTGGTTGAAGCAGGTGTGAAGTATGCAAGAGAAAATGATTTGAAAATTATTGCGCAATGTCCGTATGCAAATTCTGTGTTTAAGAAAACACCGGAATATGCTGATGTTTGGCAGAAATAAGTTATTAGAACAAATCTGAAATCTTAACTCATAAATCTGAAATAGTATTATGGAAGATATTGTAAAAGAATATTCTAACACTGACATTACCGTAGTTTGGCAGCCAAAAAAATGTATACATTCAAAAAAATGCTGGAATGGTTTAGGTGATGTTTTTAATCCAAAAATTAAACCTTGGATAGATTTAACAAAAGCGGAATCTCAAAGAATTGTTGAGCAAGTAAAGGAATGTCCAAGTGGCGCGTTAAGTATAAAAAGCGATGTTGCAGATACGAACATCGCAGATGCGCACAATGTAGATTCGCACAGCACTGCGAATAGTAATAATGCAAATACAGAAATTTCTGTTTTAAAAAACGGACCATTAATGATAAAAGGAAGTTTATCAATTAAGTATAAAGACGGAAAAGAAGAAACCCAAAAAGAAGTTTACCTTTGCCGTTGTGGTCAGTCAAATAATAAGCCTTATTGTGACGGCACACATACAAAATGCGGATTTAAAGATGAATAGAAGAGTTGTAAGTAGTGAGTGATAAGTAGTAAGAATTATTTAGAACTCATATCTTATCACTTACCACTTATTACTTACTACTAATTACTTTTGAATGATAGTATACACACTTACAGCAAATATTGATGAAGACCTTGCACAAGAATGGCTGCAATGGATGAAAGATGAAGTCATTCATTTTATAACCGAAACACAACTAACGGTTCATTATAAAGTTTTCAAAGTATTGAATGATAATGAAGGTGTGACTTATACCTTTCAGTTCTTTTTTAAAGATGCTTTTGTGTATAAATTGTTTTTGAATGAACATCATAAAAATTTCTCTAATCTGTTAGGGAAATATGGTCATCCAAAAGTTGCTTACTTTAATACTTTATTGCAGCAATTAGAAGATTAGAATATTCACGAACAAGTTTTCTGTATTAAAGTTTAATAATATTTTTAGACAAGTCTAAAAATATTATTAACTATTACTGATAATATTTTTTTAAGTTTAGAAATGAATAAAATCATTTTTACACTGCTTTGCCTATCTATATTTCATATAAATGCACAAGAAAGGATTACAGATACATTAGAGTCTATTGCTACAGACAGACCTGATCAAACCGAAACACCTGATGTGGTGCCTTTCAAATATTTCCAGATGGAAACGGGTTTTAATATTGAGAGTGAAGAAGGTGAATTGCAATTCGTGCATCCAACAATATTATGGAAAGTCGGAATCTTTAAGTCTACCGAACTACGTTTAATTACTGATGTTTCTTCACAAAAAGATTCTACCGGAAAATATAAAGTTGGACTTGCGCCAATAGAAATTGGTTTTAAAACAGCCATTTGCGAAGAGCATAAATTTCGTCCAAAAATTTCATTTATAGCACACATGGCAATTCCGTACTTATCTACAAAAAATCAACGAACAAAATATTTTGCACCAAATTTTCGCTTTACGTTAGAGCATACTTTGAAGAAAAATATTTCATTAGGTTATAATGTTGGAATGGAATGGAACGGTGATTCACCATATCCGTCTTTTATCTACACCATTGTAAATGGTTTTGACCTGACAGATAAATGGTATTTATATTATGAATTTTTTGGCGACATACCTTTAAAAGAAATTTCAATACATACTTTCGACGCAGGCATTGCTTATCTTATTAAGAATAATATGCAAGTTGATTTATCTGCAGGTATGCAAGTGTTTCCGTTTGCAAAAGGTTGGTATGCTTCGTTAGGTTACTCTATTAGATTACCACATTAATAATTCGGCAAGCTCAGTTGACATCATTCATTTTAATAATCTCATTAAAAAACTACGATTGCAGACTTTCCCAATCTTGCATTAGCTTTTCTAATGCTTTTTTCTCTTTGCCTAATTGTTCAATAACACTTGCATCGTATTTGCCATCTTCAGAAAGTGCTTCTATTTTTTCTTCGATCTTTTTGATGTCAAATTCTTTGATAGAGATTTCTTCTTCTAATTTTGAGATTTGATTTTTGATGCGTTTTGCTTCTTTGTCATCAACCTTTACAGTAGGTGCAATTGTTTCTTTCTTAGCTGAATTACTTGGAACATTTTGTGGTGTTAATTCAACTTCTCTAAAGTTAGCAACTCTTCTTTCTTCAAAGAATGCATTTACATCGCCAACGTGTTCTTGTACAATTCCATCTTTAAATTCAAAAGTCTTATCAGTTAAGCCAACTAAAAAATCTCTATCATGCGAAACAACAATTACGGTTCCTGGATATTTTGAGATAGCATCTTTCAATACATCTTTTGCACGCAGATCTAAGTGATTCGTCGGCTCATCTAATATCAATACATTGCTTGGATTTAACAGCAATTGCGCTAAGCAAACACGCGCTCTTTCACCACCGCTTAATACAGATATTTTCTTCGTTGCATCATCACCACTAAACATAAATGCACCTAAAATATTTCTTACTTGCGCACGCATATCGTTTGGTGCGGTGTCTTCCATATATTGTAAGATGGTCAGTTCTTTTGGTAAATGTTCTGCGTGATGCTGCGCAAAGAATGCCGTATTTACATTGTGTCCAATATCTAAACTTCCTGATGTGGCATCTAATTCTTTACCAATTATTTTTGCCATGGTCGTTTTTCCCATTCCATTTTTTCCAATGAATGCCACTTTATCGCCACGTTCAATTTCTAAATTCACATCATGGAAAACGTGTTTTTCGCCATAGTTTTTCGCCAGATTTTTTGCTGTAACAACCACCTTGCCACTTTGCTGACCCATCGGAAATGTAAAACGCATAGAACGAACATCATCTTGTTCTACTTCTACAATATCCATTTTGTCGAGCTTTTTCACTAAGCTTTGTGCAAATTTCGCTTTACTTGCTTTTGCTTTAAAACGCTCAATATTTCTTTCGATCTGTTTGATCTGATCTTGTTGATTTTCAAAAGTTGCTAATTGCTTTTCGCGTCGTTCTTCCTTTAAAACAAGGTATTTCGAGTAGTTAGCTTTGTATTCATACATTTTACCTAACTCTAATTCTATCGTTTTATTGCAAACGTTATCCAGGAAAGTTTTATCATGTGAAACCAAAATAATTGCACCTTCATACTTTTGGAAAAATTCTTCCAGCCAAATAATAGATTCAATATCCAAGTGATTTGTTGGCTCATCGAGCATTAACAGATCAGGATTTTGTAACAGCAATTTTGCCAATTCTAATCGCATTGCCCAACCACCTGAAAAAGTACCTGGTGCTTTCTCAAAATCTTCGCGCTGATAGCCAAGTCCTAATAAAACCAATTCTGTTTTCTTGTCTTTATCATCCACATCAAAATGAACCAGTCTGTCATTTATATCACAAAAATCCTGTGATAAATTCATATAATCATCGGTATCATAATCGGTACGAGTTTCCAGCTGATGTTGTATATCATCGAGTTTTGCCTGTAAAATATTTATTTCTTTAAAGGCAGTTTGTGCTTCCAGCCAAACAGTTGCTTCGTTTTGTCCACGAATTTCCTGTTTCAAAAATCCAATTGTATAACCGTTTGGTTTTGAAAAACTTCCTTCTTGCGGTGAAATTTCTTCGCTGATAGCTTTCAGCAAAGTAGATTTTCCTACACCATTTCGTCCAACCAAACCAATTCTGTCTCTTGGCTGAATAGTGAAAGTAACATTGTCGAATAAAACCCGACTGCCGAATATGATGGAAACGTTGGTTGCTTGTAACATTATGAATGTAGTAATTTAGCAATGAAATAATTAAATAATTTCTAAGGACAGAATTGTTTAACTACTTCATTATTTTATTGTTTAATTATTTAATTTGTTTTATTTTCTTCCCAAGCGCGTGTCTTGTCGCCAAGGTTCATGCAAAATTGTTTAATATCTTCTTGTACAAATGGATTTTGTGTTGCGCGAAAATAAGTGTCGCCCATGCTTAACATCAATTGAAAAAAGTGAGTATGCATTTCATCAACCTGCATGTCTTTTGTCCAAAGATCGAAGCGCATGGTGTTTTTTTCTTCGCCGTCCCAAAGTCCGATCATCATGCTTTTGCATTGTTCGCCGGCACCTTGTGGTCCGTCAGTTGCCGTCCAGCTTATTTTTTCAGGCATATTTTGATCGTCTAATACAATTTTGAATTTTATTTCGGTTTCTCTTGGCATGATAAAAAATTGAGATGCAAAAATAGCTGTAATTTGCCATTATTTTGTTGGCAATGCTATTTCTTCAACTAATATTAATTTAAGAAACCTGTATTTAGAGCAGTTGTGTTCTTTTAGATCAAATTTTTGAGATCTTACTCATTAATTCGTCCTTTTTGCTGCGAGAAACGGCAAGGTTCATATTGTTTGTTAACTTAACAATCAGGTTGCCATCTGTTTTTATTAATTCGCAAATATTTAATGTGTTTATGATGTTTGACTGATGTATCCTGATGAACTGAGCATAGTTGTTTAGGATATTCTCAATTTCTTTAAGTGTTTTTGCTACGGTGATTTTCTTGTTATTTTTTAAAAAAAGTTCTGTGTAATTACTATGCGCAATACAGCATATCAGTTCATCAACATAAATAATATGCATTTTGTCAGTATTGGATAATATGAATCTTGCTCTGTCTTTAGAGTGATTTCTTAATTGTTCGTTTAGGATTTCGTATTGTAAGATCTTATTGTTGGCGCTTACTTTTTGATTTGCTTTTTGAAGCGCATCGGCAATGCTTTCTTTAATGATTGGCTTTAAAACATAGGCTAACGCGCTACAATCGATTGCTTTTAAAGCGAACTGATTATAGGCTGTACAGAAAATAATTTCAGGCTTGAATTTATCTAACTTTTGAAGTAAGTCAAAACCTGTTCCGTCAGGCATTTCAATATCTAAAAAGATGAGATCAGGTTGTGTTTCATTAATTATTTTAATGCCGTTTTTTACATTATTTGCTTCGCCAACAATGTTAAATTCTTTGTGATATGTTTTGATGATGAAGGATAAAATATCTCTGTTGTCCTTCTCGTCATCTATAATGCAAATGTTCATGTTGCTTTTCTTTTGTATTTACAAAACAGGCAAATCTATCACAACTTTAGTTCCTGTTGGATTTTTATTTTCATCAGTCATATCAATAATATTAAGTGATGCTTTGGTGTCTGTTAAAGTTTGGTTTATCAGGTTAATTCTGTTTTGGATGATTTGTATGGCTAATGATTTTTTAGTTATAGTTGTAGTTTCTTTTTGCGTATTTTCTCGTCCGATTCCATTGTCTTTTATGGTGCAACGAATGCTGTTATCTATTAATAAAAAGTCGATGTTTATTTTTCCTTTATAACTAATAGATTTAAAACCATGCCAGATTGCATTTTCTAAAAATGGCTGCAACATCATGGTTGGTATTTTTATAAAATCTGCTGCAATACCATTGTTTACTTGTATTTCGTAATCGAAACTGTAATTGGTACGTATCTGTTCTAACTTTAAATAAGTTTCTAATAGCGTGATCTCATTTTCTAAGGTGATATCCGGTTGCGATGAATTTTCTAAAACCATTCGTATCAACGAAGCAAAATCGTGCAGCATGGTTGATGCTTTTTCTGTGTTATTTGTTACGATGGAATGTTGTATAGAATTCATGCAGTTGAATATGAAATGCGGATTCATTTGCGATGACAATGCCTGCATCTGTATTTCTATTTTTTCCTTTTCAAAAGATTGAATTAATGCTGCTCTTTTTTGTTGTTCGATAAAAATATTTTGTTGTTCAATTTCCGAAACACGTTCTTTTACTTTATTTTCTAAGAGCGTATTTTCATTTTTAATAAATTCTTCATTTTCCTGTAATTCAGTAATTAATTTATCTTTTAATTTCTCGTTATCCAAAAATGAGTCTTTAATGCGTATGATTAATGCTACTGAAAATATGATGAGTTCGAGTGCAACACCAAGGTATAGAATATTTACATCGACATAAAAATCTTTAATAGGGAAATTTATTTTTTGCAATGTAGAAATTGCTGTGAATAGCGTATAGATGATGCTGCCAAAAAATATAATTCGCTGAAAAAGTGTTTTGTTCGCAATTTTATAAGTAGCTATTAATGTTGCAATACTAAAAAAGAAAATAGGAAATCTGTAGAAACTATATATGAATGGTTCGTTATAAAATGATATAGAAAATAGGTGTCCAATAATAATAATACCAACATACACAAGTGAGATATATTTTAGTGCCATCGTAGAATAAAATAGTACCGTGTCTTTTTTTGTGAACCGAAATGCCTGCTGATAAAATATGCTGTAAAAAAATATCATTAAACCTTTAGTAGATTCATCAACAGCACTATTGCCAATGACGTTGAACATTTTTATATTTTTTGTAAAAACGTATTGTGCCATGTATAAAATCTGACAAAAAGTGGTTAATAAATAAAAAGTATAAAACAGGTAAATTTTATCTTTTAAATAAAAAAAAGTCAGCAGATAAAAGATGAACATGATGAGTACCATGCCTAAGATAAATAAGTATTGTAATGTAAATCCAAAGTTTCTTTTGTTTGTATCAGAATTATAAACTGGAAAACTATACGTATCTGTATAATGAAATATGCTGTTTTTTTGTACAGAATAATCTTTGAATGAAATAGGCTGATAAACTAAATATGCGTGCAATGTGGTTTTTGGTAAAATAGTAACTTCAAAAAACTGTTGATTGCATGTAATAAGATTTGAGTTTTTGATGTGTATTTTATTTGAGATAATACTATCAACTTCGCCAGCATTTTTGTATTTATTAAGTGTAGAATAAAATTTTATATGAACTACAGTATCTGTGCTATTAATGTAGTTAATCAGTACAATCATTTTTTTATTTAAACGATAAGACCTGTTGTCGTAAGGTTTCTCTATAATAATTGCATTGTTTTTAATGATACCAAAATACGATTGGAAGCTATCATACACTGTATCTAAATGTGTGTGTGCGGACTCATTTTTAATAACATGATATTTATTAGATACAATTGCTTTTGATATTACTGTTGAAAAAGCAAAGCAAATAAATATTAAAATGGCGAGATTTTTTTTAATGCAAATCATTCATATTAAAAATACAATTTAATTATTGTTTTAGTATTTTATTTCTAAAGACCGTTTTATTATTACACATAATTTCAACTATATACATACCTGCAGGGAAATGATTGGTTGCAATATCAAACAAATTATTTCCTTTTACAATTGCAATTTGCTTGTGTGTAATTAATGAAGTGCTGATGTCATAAATTTTCACAAAAGCATTTCCATTTACAAAACTATTAATCGCAATGTTCAATAAATCTGTCATTGGATTTGGATATACAGCAACTACCATATTTTGTTCTAAAGACTTTTGACAGTCAGTACTTGTAATATTTGAGTACGTAAATTTACTATCAATATCAACTTGTTTTAAACGATAATATAGTGTTGTGTTTTTAGGTTCGTTATCATACACTAAATAATTTTGTAACTGATTTGTATTTCCATTCTGTGTTGGAACACTTAATATTGTTGTGAAATCAATTGCGTTTTCAGAACGTTCAATTTCATAATGATGGTTATTATTTTCTGATGCACTTTGCCATTCTATTTTTACATGCTTATCTTCGCAAGTAGTAGTAAAATAAGTGAGTTCGATAGGTAATACGGTTGGCGTAACATCATAAGAATGTATATAAAAAGTAGAAAATGTACTTACAGGAATTGTTAGATAGTAATATCCATTTGCATCTAAACCACTTGCTGTTGGAATAATGTATGTACCACCATTTGTATTTGGTAAAGTATAAGTATTATTACCACCATTTGGAAATTTAGAAACGATTAATTCACCAACATTAGTAAACGAATAAGGTGTTGCGTTGCATGCAGTTCTTAAGTTATTAAATTCTGTTGCTGTAAAATATAAAGTTACATTTGAATTGGTATTTAATGTTGGATCAATACTAAAATGACGTTGCAGATAGGGTTGTAGAGTACCGTAGTTTGTCGTTACTGTTTGCACGCTTGCATCAATGCCAACACATATTTCTGTATTAGAGAGTTCTGTTGTTGGTGAAATATTATCTGTAATATTTGCCATTACTCTTCCTGTATTATCATAAAATCTAAACGTATTTCCGTTTCGTATCGGGCAAGTCTGACAAGTATTTCCATTGGTAAGATTAATATTGGAAACAGTAGATGGTGTTATTGTTACAGTTTTTGATTTTGTACAACCAGCTTCTACAACTGTCCAACGCACTCTTGTAAATGGCGCACTCATAGATATGCCTGTTAGTTGCGTGGTTAATAGCGTAGTACTACTAAGCGTACCTGATCCTTGCGTAATACTCCAAGTACCGACACCAGGCAATGGATTAATTGCAGTAAATTCTACCAATGGCGAACTTGGATTGTAGCATAATGCTGAAGTATAAGTAAAATCTGTTAAAGGCTCAATAATTAACCATTTTGCCAGCACACTCCAATTTGTAGAACATTCATTTGTTGAGCTTCCATCTAATCGTCTTGCTCGTATCATAATAGCACCGGTTGCAGAAGCAGTACTGATATTTGTGCCTGACGTGTAACTATTCCAGTTTATTCCACTATCGATAGAATATTGATATGAGTCGGTTGCCTGACCACCAATACCAAATGATCCACCTAAAATAGTAGCAGATACATTGGCTGTATTTGCTGTACAAATACTTGCTGTATTAGGTGTTTTGCTAACTAAGCTTGGTGATGTTGCAGGTCTGTATGGTGTCCAATAGCCATAATATTTATACGCTGTAGCTGTGTTGCAGCCGGAACCTGCAATGTTTGGTGATGTTCTTCTTGTTCTGATGCCATAAGACAAAGTGGCGCCATACATCGTTCTTATTCTTTGTCCGTTGGTATAAGTCAGCCATGTTGTACCACCATCTGTAGTATATTCAAACTCATCATCAGCAGCGGAAGAACCACCATAACCTGGTGTAAATACTACAAACATACTATCGGTAGAGCAAGTATAATTGGTAACAAAAGGTAAATCTACAGGATATACTTGTGTTGCAACAGGTGCTACAATTTGTGGATATAACAGCCAACAGTAGCTGCGCCATGGTGAATTGCCGCAACTATAAACGGCCCGAAATCTTATACAAGCTGTAACATTGATTGTTCCTGTATTTTCTAATATAGGAATCGCATTTTGTGTAGCAGACCAAGTACCACCATTGTTGTAAGAAGTTTGATATTCCCACGTTAATGGCACAACACCATTGTATTGGTCAACAGGATTTATAATTGTTGCTTCGCAAACACCTGAAATGGTAGGCACTTTAGTTGCTGTTGGTGTTACTGTTGGTGCCGCACGAATATTGATGATACAGATATTAGAATACTCATCTGCAGGTGTTGGAAAATCTGAGCATGCAATTCCTTTTGTTATTTTACGAACATAAATAAATTGCGGTGAAGAATAGCCTGATGTATTTACATTTACAAAACCTTGAGAACCGCTTATATCCGTCCAAGCGGCAGCATCTGTACTCACTTGCCATTGGAAATCAGTATTTACAATTGTACCATAAACAGTTGACCTTACTGTTACAGAATTAGAACCTACACAAATATTTTTGCTGACATCAATCTCATCTGCTTGCAATGCACGCCATTGCCAGGAAACTTTGTAATGAATTCCCCACAAACGACTGGTTCCATCAGAAGTACAAAGAATGGAGTTTTTTATTTCTTCGCCACATGGATCTATTGTATTAGGAATATCTGATATAACGCTTAATGGATTCCAACCAAAGCAACCAGCATCATCACCACCACAAACAGCATTATCGTCTTCATAAGCATTAATTTGAATTTCAATATCGTTAGATGTATTAAAATTATTATTCGTGTACCATAATGCATATAGACTGATTGGTGGCGGTATAGGAATGGTTAGATTTTCATTTCCAGGTGCATCACAACTTCCTATTTCATCAAAATTCCAACCTGCTTCTGTCCAGCCGTTTAAACAAAAAAGACCACCGGAATATGACGCTATATAGTCGTACCCTCTAAATTGTAATAGATATTCATTTGCATTAATTATTAATTTACCATTTATTACAGGATCTGGAAACGGAGGATTACATACACCAGGACCAAATGCACTACAATCATCATCTAAACCGCCACCATAAAATGGCATACAAATTTCACCATTAGGCTGGTCAAAAATTCGCAACCCTAAACGTTCAATTTTTAATCTAATATTTTGGCTAAAACCTTGTTGATTACAACAAGATAGAATGCCTAATAAAAGCAAAAAGATTTTTATGCTTTTTAAATATTGTAAATATTTTTTCATAGTTATGGTATCTACATTAAAAATATCACATAAAAAATAAACCTATCAAAGCATTTAGTATTCAGCGGTTTTATTGAGTATTTGGTAAGTTTTGGGAATTAATTTTTGTTAGTAATAGAAATACTTAGTAACCGATTTTTCTGCAGTATTGAGATTTGTTGATGTATATATTTTAAGTCTACCTTTTTCATCAAGAACATAGTCATATTTATAGTTAATAAGCTGATGTTTTTCCTGCAAAAATGGACAAGGTAATTGCTCGCAAAAGTCTGAACTAAATATTTCCAACGTTTCACTTATGAGCTGATTTTTATTCTCTTTACCTTTAAAAAATATACCGGTAACATTATTTGGTAATGGATTCATTTTATCAGAAAATGTACTCTTTGCAATTCGTTTATTTATTTGAAATTTGCCATTTTCATAAATGGTATCCATTGCATCTTGTTGAATTGTATTTCCGTTTTTATTTATTAAAATGTATTGCGCATTCTGCTCATCAGATGAAACTTTTTGTGATAATAGTTGATTGTTTGCATCGTATTTGTTTTGGATTATCAGAACCGTTTTTGAATAAATATTAGTTTGCAGATCTACTAATCCTTTTTCATTTAATAACGAAATTCCAGCTAAGGTAGAATCCGAAAAATCTTTGTATTGTTTTACTATTGCGGTATCGCCTAAGTAAGTATATTGTTCGTAATATTTCTTATCGCTTTGTTGTATTTGTGAAATTCTTCCTTGCTCATCATATTTGTAAAAACAATCAATTCCTCCATTGCTTGATAATCGTACTTTATCTTTATTACCTTGACCAAAAGATAGTAAGTAAATATTTGCAAAAATTAAGCAGCATATTTTTTTCATGATATTAATTTGATGATTTTTATTTACAACATACAAACTCTTAATTTGGATTATGCATGGATGGATTATCTAATGTTTGTAGTACTTTATCTAACTTATCTAAAATATCAGGTCTTTTATTCTCTGCTAAAAGCAAAGTATAAATATCAAATTCAAACTCTTCGTGTTGTTTGGTGTAAAATGTTGTAATAGCTTTTTGGTCTGATGCACGATTTCCACGATAGATGATAGTTCCTTTAAAAGTGTAATTTTTTATTTGATGTAGCGGCAATTCTACGACAGCATTTTTATCTATAAAAATAGAAATAAATGCTTCGCCAATAAATGGAATAATACCTAACCAGCCAAAGCGATATTTAAAAAATACAAAACGTTTGTTGGTAAGGTATAATACGCCTTCTGTATATTGTGTTTCATTATTTCTTCTTAAAAATTTTGTTGCATCGTTTACTTCAATGATTTCTTCATTTATTGCTTTTTCAAAAATAAATTTGTCGCGCACTTTGCCGCCAATAAATAAAAATAAAATGGTAGGTAGTATAATGACTGCTGCTAAAAAAATAAGTACCATAATAAAGTAGATTTGAATCGGTTAAAATATAGTTTAAGAATTCTGTTTTAAGATCATTGAAGATTATTTATAAGGAGTAATTGTTATTCTCTGTTTGGTATAGGCAATCTGCCGGCAATATATAAGACGAATGAAAAATTATCTGCATTACAAGTTGCAACTGCTTCACCATTGCTGAATTTAAAATTAACAGAATAGTAAGTGTCTTCCGCTGCATACGCTGAAGCGTGATGCATAATGCTTTGTAAATTTTCCCAAATAAATTTTTTATTATTCTTTAGAATCAGACCATCTTTATCTATTAAAGTAATGAGTTTGTTTTTAGAATTTTGAATCAGCAAATAAATTATAAAAGGAAATGAACACAAAATTATACCGAAAAGAAAATAGTACGTTCTGTATTCTTCTGCTTTAAAACCAGCAAAAAATATACTAGATCCAAGCATCAAAAAAAATAACACCAAAAACGAAACGGCAATTTTTTGCGTAATACTTAATGTATGATTGTATTGCAAAACTACTGGTTGTAGTATAAGTTGTTGCGCTCTTTGTTTGGTACTACTCATATAAACTACTCAATTTTAAAAGTTATGTTACACGATTTTATATTTCCTTTAGCAGTATTGTATGAATAAAGCGTGCCTGACTTCTTATCACTGGTTTTAAATAAAAGTTTAGCTATAAAATCATCAAACATTACATCAATATCTTGTACTAAAATTGCCACTTTATCATTTTCGGAAATAGTAAATTGAATGTTCTTAGAATTTGGACCAACAGCAAACATGTAAGTATCATTCACATGATTTTTATAAACAGAAGTATTGCCTACCAAAACATTTACGCCAACATCAGGCGCATCTGTTTTGAATAAAGAATAATCCCAAGCTTTTCCATTTGTATTTAAAGTGTTGATTTCTATATAATCTATATTAAACGTAAAATTTCTTGTTGCAGGTTTTTTAAATTCTACATTTGTTTTTGCTATTTTTTGTTGATGTAGAAAACCAATTGCGTCTTTGCCTGTAATTTCGGCATTTACTGAAATTGTGTGCACACCTTCATTTAATTTCAACGAAGCATAAGGTATGAATTGTGATACATTTTTATCAAACTTAGACGCTTCAATTTCCGAACCCATTAGAGTGATGGTAAATTCCAAATCGCCATTTTCATCAGTAACAGATTTATAGCCGTTTGCAGGCTCTATAACTTCATCGTTTTCGGAAACAGAAGTTTTAATTTTAAAGATAGAATTTTTAAGAATTGTATCGTTATGGTGTTCTTCTTCAAGTGATAAGAAATTATATCTATATGTAATGTTTATGCCTTTTGTACCATCAAGCGTATAATCAGTTTCGACCGTTACTGATTGAATGATTTTTAGATTATTAGCTTTTGTTTGTAAAGCAGTTAAAATCATAACGGAAATAAATAAGAATAATATCTTTTGCATAATGTATTTTAAGAATAAGATGTAACTTAATAAAAACAATTTAAAATCTATATTTAATTGAGTATTTGGTATGTTTCATTGAGTATTTGGTAAATCTTTACAGAATTTCACCTTTTGTTTATTTGAAAATGAACCTATAAACTTGATTCAAATCAAAAATCACCACTTAACATTAAATTAATTTGCTAATTAAACAAACGTTTAATTAAATTTGCGTCATCAAACTAAACAAACGTTTAATTAAGATGGAAGAAAATAAAGCAAATGACAAACGTGACGATATCTTAGATGTTGCAGAAAAACTATTTGCTGAACAAGGTTTTGAAGCAGTAAGTGTTCGTGAAATTTCTAAAGCAGCAGATATTAACATTGCTATGGTTTCCTATTATTTCGGCTCAAAAGAGAAATTATACGAAGAAGTTATCAGCAGAAAATTGACGCCTACACAAATGATATTGCAACAAATCAGCTTAGTAGGCACAAGCAAAGAAAAACTGTTTGCAATTGTAGATCTGTTCGTCAGCAGGTTCTTTGATAACAGGCAGTTCCAAAATCTCATATTCAGAGAAATGGCATTAAGTAAACGCAAGGAAATGCCTGAGTTTATTACACAAAAAATGCATCAGAATTTTTCTATCATCTTTGATATTATCAACAAAGGCATCAAGAATAAAGAATTTAAAAAAGTAGATGTAGAATTAACTGTTATGTCTATTGTTGGAATCGTAAAAACATATTCCACATCAGGAAGTATGGCTTGCAAAATTTTGAAAACTGATAATGAAGAAGATGTATTTGATATAAAGAACAGAAACCGATTAAAAAAATTCATGAGAGAATTATTAACAAGTCATCTCGATATAAAATAAAAACTAAACAAAAGCTCAAACGAAATAATACAACCATGCAAAAACTATTAATCATATTGCTGTCAATTTTATACTTGTCAAATTTACAAGCACAAGAAGTCAAAAAATTATTTTTACAGGAAGCATTTAATTTGGCTATACAAAACAGCAAACAATTAAAATTAGATAGCTTAAAGAAACAATCTTTAGACATAAGGAAAGAACAAATTAAAGGTGCGATGGTTCCTGTTGTTGGTGTATCTGCAAGCTATACAAGATTAAGCAATAATATAGATCCTTTTGTAATTACAATTCCTGGTGTTGGTGGATTTGAAATCAATACAAATATTCCAAATCAATTTAATAATCGTGCAACAGTTCAGCAGCCAATCTTTCAAGGATTAAAAAACTGGAATACACTAAAAGCTTTAGATCAGCAAAAATTAGCAGCAGATTTTGATGTTCAAAAAGATAAAGATGATGTGAAGCTAATGATTGTACAGGCTTATTATAATCTTTATAAATTACAGCAAACAAATGCATTGTTAGATTCTAACATTGCGCAAACGCAAGTGCGTGTGGATGACCTGACAAGATTAAAAAATGTTGGTATCATTTTAAATAATGATGTAATGCGTGCCCAATTGCAAAAAACGAATTTATTAGTAAATAAAGCCGATGTAGAAAGTGGTATCGAAACTGCAAACTTCAACTTAAATATTTTATTAGGTTTAGATGGTACGACAAAATTTGCCGTAGAAGATCCAAGTTCAGTAACAAATCCTGATGATGCAACACAATCATTAATTGCAGCTGCGTTCGGTGCAAGACCTGAATTAAAAGCGCAAGACTACAGAAGCAAAGCCGCAGATTATCAAATTAAAGCATCTAAAAGCGCTTACATGCCAACTGTAAATGCAGTAGGAAATGGTTACTACAGCAATCCAAATCAACGCATGTTTCCACCGGAAGCAAAGTTTAAAGCAACTTGGGACATAGGTGTAAGTGTAAGCTGGAACATTATGCAATTATATACGGCACGTGCAGTTGTAAATGATTCTAAAAATCAAAAAGCACAATTGCAGATAGCAACAGCACAAATAAAAGATGCCATACAAACAGATGTAAATGCAAATGTACAGGCACTAAAAGTGGCACAACTAAAAATAGATTTAGCGCAACAAGCAATAGATCAGGCAACAGAAAACAGAAGAATACTAAACAATAGATTTAATTCTCAGATCGCTCTGTTAAGTGATGTGTTAGAAGGCGATGTGTTACTACTGCAAGCACAGGCAAACTTATTAAATGCTAAAGCCGACGTAGCAATCGCAGGCTATAAATTACAACGCAGTTTAGGTACAATTAAATAAATCGAACAATAAAACTATCGTTAACCAAATCTATAATTCTACAACTCTATAATTAATCAACATGGAAAATACAACAGAAAATCAAGTACAGGCAGAAAATCCGGTAGCAGAAAAAAAGAAAAAAAATATTCTATTACCAATAATTGGAATAGCTATTTTGATTGCTGCGATTTATTTTGCATACACAAAGATTACGTATTCAATGCATAATGAAGACACGGAAAACTCTCAATTGCAGGCAAATATTGTTCCGATCTCACCACGTATTTCAGGTTACGTAACAGACATCTTTATAGAAGACAACCAGAACGTAAAAAAAGGAGATACGCTTATTAAATTAGATGACAGGGACCTTAAAATAAAAGTAGAACAAGCTCAAATCAATTTGCAAAATGCACAGGCAAATGTTTCTGTAGTAAGAAGCAATGTTACTTCTGCAGATGCAGCCGCAAGTGCAACTTCCACTTCTATAGTTACAGCACAGGCAAATGTGGAAACAGCAAAAGCAAATGTAGAATCAGCGAAAGTACGTGTATGGAATGCAACTGAAAACTTCAAACGTTATGAGCAATTATTAAGTCAGACTTCTGCAACACAACAACAATACGATCAGGCATTAGCAGAAAAACAAACCGCAGAAAAACAAGTAGCAGTTTTGGAAAGACAAGTAGCAGTTGCACAAGCACAAATGAAAGCAGCACAACAACAAACATCAGCATCTAATGCACAGGCAAGTGGTGTTGGCACACAAGTAAATGTTGCTGAAGTAGTAATAAAACAACGCCAGGCAGAATTGGACTTTGCAAAATTTCAATTGTCTTATGCATATATCATCGCACCTTATAATGGTTATGTTTCTAAGAAAAATGTACAAATCGGACAGCTGTTAAATCCAGGACAAACTATCTGTTCTGTAGTAGATGAAAGCCTTCTTTGGGTAGTTGCCAACTTCAAAGAAACACAAATAGGAAAGATGCAGGTTGGACAAGGTGTAGAAGTAAAAGTAGATGCATATCCTAAAGAAAAAATAGTTGGTAAAGTATCTTCTATCTCTGCAGCAACCGGTTCAACATTCTCTTTATTACCTGCAGATAATGCAACAGGAAACTTCGTAAAAGTAGTACAACGCATTCCTGTAAAAATATTGATAGATAAAAATCAAAACAAAAATGTACAATTACGTGCAGGCATGAACGTAACCGTAGCAGTAAAAGTTGACTAGTGACTTAAGGTTTATTCATTAATTCTTAAACTCATTAATTCTACCATTAATCATGACACAAGAACAAACAAATAGCTTAATAGAACATGGCGCTCGCCGTTATATCATTACGATAACGGTTGTACTATGTACATTATTAGAGTTGATAGATACAACAGTCGTAAACGTTGCAACTAATACTTTAATGGGAAATTTAGGGGCAACCATTTCCGAAGTAAGTTGGGTAGTTGCTGCTTATGCAATTGCCAATGTAATTGTAGTTCCTATGAGTGGTTGGTTATCATCTTTATTCGGTCGTAAATATTATTTTGCAGGTTCGGTAGCCATCTTTACATTCGCATCTTTAATGTGTGGCTTGTCAGGTTCTATCTGGACATTAGTATTCTGGAGATTTATACAAGGCATTGGTGGTGGCGCATTGTTCGCAACATCACAAACTATTTTGAAAGAAATATATCCACCGGAAAAAATAGGAATGGCAATGGCAATGTTTGGAATGGGTGTAATTGTAGGTCCGACAATTGGTCCATACTTAGGTGGTTACTTAGTATATAATTATACGTGGCCGATTATTTTCTTCATAAATATTCCAATAGGAATTATAGCTATCTTTTTGACATTGACATACATTCGAGATAATCCTTTTGAAAAGAAAACAGATGCAGGTGTCGATTATCTCGGCATACTTTTATTGATAGTTGGTATTGGTTCTTTGCAATTAGTATTAGAGCAAGGTGAACGTAATGATTGGTTCGAATCTCAATACATAGTATGGTTCACAACGCTTGCTGTTGCTGGTATTGTAGGCTTCGTCATTAGAGAATTAACTGCAAAAAATCCAATTGTAGATTTACGTGTTTTAGCAAAAGGAAATGTTGCTATAGCAACTATTATGAATTTTATTTTAGGATTTATTTTGTTCGGAAGTGTATTTATCTACCCAATTTATATGCAGCGTTTCTTAGGCTTTACGGCACAGCTGTCAGGAGAAATGTTTATTCCAGGCGCAATGCTTAGTGGCATGCTTATGCCTGTTGTCGGCACGTTATTATCTAAAGGAACGCAACCGAAATTTATGATTATGGGTGGCTTCCTGATCACAGCGATATTTGTATTTTGGTCATCATTTATTTTTACGACTAATACAGGAACTGAAGCAATGTTCTGGCCTTTAATGGTGCGTGGTTTAGGAATGGCATTTTTATTTGTACCACTTTCAGGTTTAACGCTTGGAGGTTTAAATGGTAAAGATGTAGGACAAGCTTCCGGTATTTCCAACATGGTTCGCCAAATTGGAGGCTCTATGAGCGTGGCAATTATTGGTGTATTGAATGAAACTTTAAGTGCAGAACACAGAGCTAATATTTTAGAGCATGTCTCAACCGATAATACGCTTGTTAGTGAAAGATTAAATGCCATGAAAGCAGGCTTAATGTCAGCAACCAGCGATGCACAACACGCATCACAACAAGCATTGGCATTTTTAGATTATAATATTAATAAGCAAGCTGCAATACTAAGTTATATTGACATCTTCCATTACATGACCGTATTTATCGTATGTGCAGTTCCGTTAGTTTTATTCGCTAAATCATACAAATTAAATAAAGATGATTTAGGCGGACATTAACTTATTATCCTGAGTTTATCGAAGGATGTGTTTATCAATGTCATCCTGAGTTCATCGAAGGATCATTAATATCATAAAAAAGTAATAAATTATATGGCAAAAATATTATCGCGATTTGGTAAGCTGCCACAAGGCGAACGTTTAGAGAAGATAAAGAATTCTCCAAATTATAAAAATAACTCGTTTCAAAATCTAAGTCCAACACCTGATTTAACAGATGGTGCCACTTATTTTTCTGTGATGAAAGAATTTGCTTTTGGTGATAAGAAACGACAAAAGCCTGACGGTATTATACCTTCCGTAAAAACAGATTTGTTAAAGCTGGCATCTAATGAAGATGTGTTGGTTTGGTTCGGACATTCTTCTTATTTCATGCAAATAGATGGTAAGAAGATATTGGCAGATCCTGTTTTAAGTGGTGCTGCATCACCGGTTTCTGCTACTACCAAGGCTTTTAAAGGAACAGATATTTATACCACAGATGATATTCCTGAAATTGATTTCCTGTTTATTTCTCACGATCATTGGGATCATCTCGATTATAAAACGATACTGAAATTGAAACCAAAGATTAAGAAAGTAATCTGCGGATTAGGAACAGGTCAACACTTTGAATATTGGGGTTTCGACAAGAATAATATCATAGAAAAAGATTGGAACGAAGAAATTATTTTAGGAGACCACTTCATCGTTCATACAACACCAGCCAGGCATTTTTCAGGCAGAAGCTTAACAAGAAACAAAGCACTTTGGACTTCCTTTGTATTGCAAACACCAACCATGAAAATATTTATCGGTGGCGACAGCGGCTATGACACACACTTTGATAAGATCGGCAGAATATTTGGTCCTTTTGATCTTGCGATATTAGAGAATGGTCAATACAACAAAAGCTGGAAGCACATACACATGATGCCTGATGAAGTATTGCAGGCAGCAAAAGATTTACAGGCAAAAAGATTATTACCGGTGCATTCTGCAAAGTTTGTATTAGCAAGTCACGATTGGGACGAGCCTCTAAAAACTATTACCGCACTAAACGAAAAAATAAATCTTCCATTGCTAACACCAATGATCGGTGAAGCAGTATATTTAAAAAATATAAACCAACAGTTTTCAAAATGGTGGACAAATGTAAAGTAAATCTACTATCATAATTTAAATAGTGTAGAATCATAAACAACGAACCGGAAAAGATACAATGTCTTTTCCGGTTTTTTAATTGCTTACAAAGTATTGACGAGAATTATTATATCTTGTTATCTTCCTGAATTTACTTCTACTTTTCGATACTTAATTGTTGTGTTTTGATCCATACATTTTTATAAGGAAAAATGTAAATTTGATTATAAAACAGACTATATAATAAATGGATAAAATGAAAGCAGATCAGCCAAAAGCAGCTAACGTTGATGAATACATTGGAGCGTTTCCAAAAGAAGTAAAAGAGAGATTGCAAGCTATGCGCAAGGCTATAAAGTCTGCTGCGCCAAAAGCAGAAGAAAGTATCAGCTACAATATGCCTGGTTATAAATACAAAGGTGTACTCGTGTACTTTGGTGCTTATAAAAATCATATCGGTTTCTATCCAACTTCTTTAGGTATTACTGCATTTAAAGAAGAATTAGCAGATTATGAAATATCAAAAGGAACTATGCGCTTTCCACACGATAAACCATTTCCGATAAAGATCATTACACAAATCGTGAAATTCCGTGTGCAGGAAAATGAAGAAAAATTAAAAGAAAAACCTAAGAAGAAATAAAAATCTCAGCATTCAAAAACTGCATAATTATATCTTCATTCCAATCTCTATACCTTTAATTCTACGGTATAAATCTATTGCATAGTTATCAGTCATACCAGATACATAATCTAAGATGCCTAACACTCTTTTATAAGCGCTTTCTTCTTCGTATAAGAATTGTGTTGGTATTAAAAGTATTGCCTTTTCTTCAGATTTTGTTCTTGAAGATTTGTCGTTTAAAATAGGAAAGATAAAATGTGATAGCAATTCGTACATCACATTAAAGCCTGCATTTTCTATTTCTATTACCGAACGATGATTATAAATGTACTTGCGTGAGAAATCAATGATGTTTTGCAAAGCAGTTGAGTTTTTGGTAATGATATCATAAAGCGGTGTACTGAATTTTCCATTAACAATATCTTCAAAATTTGTTTGATAAATTTCAATAGATTTTGTGGTTAAAGAGTTGATAGACTTTGCACGTAAATAAGAAACTCTGTCATTCTTATCAGTCATCTTTGATAAGTTTATTTCTACATTCTCAATGTTGTCAATACCAATATCTTTTATCAGACCTTTAAGTAGATTTACGCAAATGTCATGATCGATAATGCCTAAACGTTGCGCATCTTCAAGATCAATAATATTATAACAGATATCATCTGCTGCTTCTACCAGCCAAACAAACGGATGTCGAAGATAGACCAATGGATTGTTTTGTTCTTTGATCATCGAAGTATTTTCGGCAATACTTTCAAAGGTTGCTTTTTCTGTTTGAAAGAAGCCAAACTTTTTACGATGTATAATGCCTTTCTTTTTTGCAATGGATTCACAAGGATATTTTGCAATAGATGCCAAGGTTGCATGTGTTAATCGTAAGCCACCATCAGATTTGCCATTTTGATGTTGTGTAAGAATGCGAATAGCATTAGCATTACCTTCAAAGTTGATGAAGTCGCTCCATTCATTATCTGTAAATTTTTCTTTAAGTGTTGATTCATTCTTCTGAAAAAAACTTGCAATGGCATCTTCACCGGAATGACCGAATGCAGGATTGCCAATATCATGACAAAGACATGCTGATGAAATAACATTGTATAAACTATGCTGATAAAATGACTTGGAAGTCTCATTTAATTCTGATGCATATTTATTGGTAATAAAATCGCCAACCAATGTTCCGATAGAACGACCAACCGAAGCTACTTCTAAAGAATGTGTTAAACGATTATGCACGAAAACGCTTCCAGGCAAAGGAAACACTTGTGTTTTGTTTTGCAGCCTTCTGAACGATGAAGAAAAAATAATGCGGTCAAAATCTCTTTGGTATTCTGTTCTCGGATCTGAAAATGTAGATACGGAATTTACACCTGTTCGCTGATCGCTGTATAATTTATTTAAGTCTATGCTCATTTTATTAGTTTAAATGATGCATAAAAATAAGGTTTTTTGAATTAGGATTGCTTTGGTTTATTTATTCATGGATTGAAATTCTACAGCATTCAAAATACCTGCATTTCCTGCGGTGTTATTGAAATAGACAAATGCTTCTTTTAGCTTTTTATTCTTTTCGATTTTTTCATGTAAATTTTTAAGCATATCTGTTTCATAGTTAGAATAAAACATCACAGGATTTCCGTGCAGCCGAACATACGCTGTTGTTGAATTAACGATTAGATCTGTTGGTAGCTTTGGATGGTTGACACTGCAAAAAATAACTTTATGTTTTGCGAGTTCATCATAAACTTCCTTTCGCCACCAGCTTTCATGCCTGAACTCTATAACATTATTAAAGCCTAAGTATAATTGATTAAGTATTTTATGGAGTTTTTCTTCGCTGTAGTGTATGCTTGGTGGTAGCTGAAATAATATGCAGCCTAATTTATTTTGTAAGCCTTTATTGCAGATCTCATACAAATCTTCTATCTGCTTTTCACAGTTTTCAAATCGATGTAAATGTGTAATTGATTTATGCGCTTTTACTGAAAATACAAAATCATCAGGACATTTATCAAACCATGTTTTTAATCTTGCTTCAGTTGGAAATTGGTAAAAAGTATTATTCAATTCCAATGTCGGAAACTGTTGTGCGTAATAAATAAACCAATCTTTGGACGCTAACTTCTCCGGATAGAAAATTCCTTTCCAATGTTTATTATAAAAGCCTGAACAGCCTGTTTTTATTGATAGCATAACATTATTTATAAAGTTCCTGACAGTTTGTACAAAAATAACTTCGGCGTTTATTTTTGCCTGTATGTTTTTTTATTAAAGGCAGATTGCAGCGCTTGCAGATCTTCTTTTCATGTGCGAGCCAATGTGCCGTTAAAGTATTTTCCTTTTTCCATTCTAAGAATTCAAAGCTATATACACGAGCTTCTTTTATAAGTGTTTTGATTTTCTTTTCAGGTAGTTTACCAACGATACTTTCAGGATGTATTTTCGTTCTGTATAGAATTTCATTTTTAATGATATTACCTAAACCTGCAAAAATATTCTGATCTAATAATACATCGCATATCATTGCCTTAGGAAATTCGTCTAACTTTTCTTTTGCATTTTTAGCGCTCCATTTGTCATTCATAATATCTGCGCTCCAATCATAATGATCATTGAGGTTGCCTTCAACAACACTTACTGCGCATGTATAGAAGTTAAGTTCGCCTTTATTAAATCTCAATCCTATTTTTAAAGGTGTTGATTTTGAATCATTTATTAGGTAAGTGCCAAACATCAACAGGTGAATGCGAATTGCAGCATCTTTAAAACAAATTAAAGTGTGTTTGCCAAAGGTTTTAAAATCAATAATTTTTTGGTTGATAAACCTGTCTTTATCAATCTTTGCGCTGCCACTTATCTCTATTACTTTTTGGTTTGTAAATTTTTTAATTTCTTCGTGAAGAATGAGTATAGATGGACCTTCAGGCATAACTTATTTTGATGCTGTTTTTTTGCTTGCTGCTTTCTTGGGAACCTTTGCGCCTTGTTCACGAGCTTCACTTAAGCCTATTGCAATAGCTTGTTTAGGATTCGTTACTTTATCACCGGAACCGGATTTTAATTTTCCTTCTTTAAATTCGTGCATTGTCTTGCCTACTTTTTCGCTTGCTTTTTTTGAATATTTTGCCATGATGTTTATTTTAAAAATTTAATGATTGTTCATGATAGCAATATGATCCATTTTAAGCAATATTTTATTACATCATTCTTTCTGAATATTATACTTTAAGCATCTAAATTCTTTAAACACTTTTTAATGTCAATGCCTTTTCCTAATATATTTGTAAATAGATCGCCTGTTTTTTCCAAACGTTTCGGCAGCGTTTTAACATCAAATTGTGTAGGATGCAATCCTTTTTTTACTTCTTTCCATAATAAAGGTGTAGAAACGGTTGCATCTTTTTTCGGTCGCAGGCTATAAGGACAAGCTAATGTTTGACCTCTTCGGTTTTGTAAAAAATCCATGTAAATTTTATTGCCGCGCTTGCTCAACGAACGTTCCAAAGATGTTGTTTTTGGTAATAATTCCTGAGACATCATGGCGATTAGATGAGAAAAATCTTTTGCTTCATCGTAAGTATACTTTGCACCTAATGGCACATATATGTGCAAGCCTGTAGCGCCTGAAGTTTTACAATAACTTTCAGCACCTGCTTTATCTAAAACTTGTTTTACTGCCTGTGCTGCTTCAATTACCTGCTCAAAAGTGTTCTTGTCAGAAGGATCAATATCAATAACAAAGTAGTCAGGTTTATCTAAATTTTTTATTCGTGAAAACCATGGATTAATTTCAATGCAACCCAAATTATTCATGTATAATAAAGTGGCTTTGTTATTACAAATAATGTAGTCAATATCTTTATTTGCTGAATCAGAATGTATTTCTACCGTTTTTATCCATTCCGGAATTTCATCAGGTGCGTCTTTCTGAAAAAATCCATCATCTGTAATTCCATTTGGATTTCGTTTTAAAGATTGCGGTCGATCTTTAATGTAAGGAATGATATAATTGTAGATGCTGTTATAATAATCAATAACATCGCCTTTGGTAATTTTCAATTCCGGAAAATAAATCTTATTCTGATTAGTTAATTGTAATTGATGCTTATCAACAACAATTGTTTTATCATTTGCTTTTGTTGCGGAACTTGCTTTTGCTGTTATTCTCTGCGTTGCCATGTTACTTTTCTTTAATTACTTCTTTTGCATTCTTATCAATTCTTAATCCTAAAAAAACAGGATGACGCATACTTTCGTTTTCTGTCCATTCTGTAAATTTTATGTTGGCTACCAACTTAGGTTTTATCCAAGTAATAGAAGTAAGACCTGGTATTTTCTGACTAAATGGTGATTCTTCTATTATTAACGGTTGCATTTTTTCGTGAAGTTCTTTTAGTGTTTTATCATCAAAGCCTGAACCTACATTGCCTGCGTATTTTAATTTTCCTTTTTCATACACAGCTAATAATAACGCACCGAAAAATTTGCGACTGCCTTTAGGTGCTGTAAAACCAGCTATCACAGCTTCCTGTTCGTGGTGATATTTAACTTTTAACCAATCACCATTTCTTTTTTCAGATTGATAAGTGCTGTTGCTTCTCTTGGCAATCATGCCTTCTAAGTTCTGCTTTTTTATAAGTTTGAAAAAATCCTTTCCATCCTTTTCTATATGATCTGAATAACGGATCTGATTATTTTTTTTCAGTAATTTCTGCAAGATTTTCTTTCGTTCTATCAATGGCAGCTTCCTGATGTCATCACCATTGTATTCAAGCAGATCAAAAATGTAATAGTATACAGCAATCGTCGGATCATCGCTTACATGCTGTAATTGCTGAAATGACGTGTGGTTATTATTATCTAATGCAACGATTTCACCGTCAAATATTGCATCTGTTTTTAATTTCTTTAATGCTTCAAATACGGTTGGATAATTGTTTGAAAAATCTAAGCCATTTCGCGAGTATAATTTTACCTTATCGTTGGTAACTTCTGCTATTGCACGATAGCCATCCAGCTTTATTTCAAACAACCAATCTTCACTATCAAATGGCTGACCACCTGACTTTGCTAACATAGGCTTAATATATTTACTGAATTTCATTTAGCCTTTTTAGTCTTCTCTTTTTTGTTGTCATCTTTCAATGCTTTATTGATCAGTGAAGATGCAGCCGTTAATTTCTCACTATCATATACTTCGTCAACTGCATATTTATCTTTGTGTTTAATTAATAACCATGCGTTTTCTTGTGTACTATGCATCTTTACTAAAGCAAATTCACCTTTTAGTTTTCTGCCTTTTAAAATAAATTTGATACTACCTGATTTCAGATTTTTCAAAATATTCTTTTCATCAATCTCATTGCTTTTTGCATCTATAGGAATAAAAGTGCCATGATCCCAAATTTCCACAATGCCTGCACCATAATTGCCTTCAGGAATAATACCTTTAAAAGTTCTGTAAGCATACGGATGATCTTCTACCATCATAGCTAATCTTTTGTCTGCAGAGTTCATAGAAGGACCTTTTGGAACTGCCCAACTTTTTAAGACACCATCCATTTCTAAGCGAAAATCATAATGCAATCGGCTTGCTTTATGACGCTGTACTACAAACTCCAGTTTTTTTCCTGATACTATTTTTTCTGCACCAGGTTCCGGTGTTGCTTTGAAATTTCTTTTCTCTTTATATTTTACTAAGCTCATGATGCTTTACTTTTTTTCTTGGTTAAACTTGCTTTCAACTGATCCATTAAGTCGTTTGATTTATAAGCAACCTTCATTTTTGGTGCAACTATTTTGGTGCCTTTTGCTTTTGCCTTTATCACTTTCATCAAATCATCAGCATACGTATCTTTATATTTTGAGATGTCGAATTTTTCTGTAAGCTGATCAATCAGAGAAGTTGCCATCTGCAATTCCTTGGGTTTGATAACAGATTTTGCAGGCAAGGTTAACTCTGAAGTGTCACGGATTTCCTGGTGAAATCGAATCCTGTTTAAAATAATTACTTTATCATTTGCTTTCAAAATTGCTAATGCTTCTTTGTTGCGTAATACGAATGTTGCAATGCCAACTTTACCTGATTTTATTAATGCCTCATGGAATAATGCATAAGCACGTGAGCCGGATTTATCTGGTTCTAAGTAATAAGGCATTTCATAATAAGTGCTGTCAATTTCCGATTCTTTTACAAACTCTTCTATTTGTATAGATTTGGTTTTTTGTGCATTCGCTGCAGCAAAATCCTTATCATCAAGTATAACGTATTTATCATTGATCTTATAACCTTTGACGATGTTTTCGTAAGCTACTTCCTTTCCTGTGTCAGCATTTACACGCTTAAACTGAATGTTTGCATGATCTTTTTTATCGAGCATATCTAAATCAAGATTGCTGTCTTGCGTAGCGCTGTATAGTTTTACAGGAATGTTTACTAAACCAAAGCCGATCGATCCTGTCCATAATGGTCTCATAATTTTATAATTTAATTTTATCCGTTTACAATTTCACCACCATTTACATGAATGGTTTGTCCTGTAATAAATGATGCTTCAGAGCTTGCTAAAAATAAATATGCTGATGCTACTTCATAAGGTTCGCCTGCTCTTTCCATTGGCGATGAACTGCCAAATTTTCCTACATCTTTTGGTTTTAAAGTAGATGTAATTAAAGGTGTCCAAATCGGACCAGGTGCAACTGCGTTTACTCTAATGCCTTTCTTTACTAAGTTTGATGCCAAGCTTCGTGTAAAACTTATGACAGCACCTTTGGTCGCTGCATAATCTATTAAATGATCTGAACCACGATAAGCTGTTACTGATGCTGTATTAATAATGGAACTTCCTTTTTTTAGGTAAGCTAATGATGCTTTCGTCAGCCAGAACATAGAATAGACATTGGTTGTAAAAGTCTTTATTAATTGAGATGTTGAAATGTCTGTTAAACTTTCTGCTTCGTAGTGTAAGCCTGCATTATTTATCAGTACATCAATTCTTCCAAATTTTTTAATGGTTTTATTTACAATAGATGTAGAGAAATTTTCTTTTGCTAAATCACCTGCAATTAGTAAACATTCGCTTCCATATTCTTCTACGGCTTGTTGGGTGAGTTTTGCGTCGTTATGTTCATTCAGATAAACAATCACAATATTTGCGCCTTCTTTTGCAAAACGAACTGCTACTGCTCTGCCGATACCACTATCGCCACCTGTTATAATTATTACTTTGTTTTTTAGCGTTCCTGAACCTTGTATTGTTATATCGTCATATATCGGACTTGGTGACATTTTTGATTCATGACCAGGTCTACTTTGCGATTGTAGTTTACGTAATTTTTTATCTTTCTTTGCTTCCATATTGATTTAAAGATTTACTAAAAGAATTCATAAATTATTGCTGCTTGTATCTCAAATTGTATCATACAAATATTAGCATATAATAAAATCCTTAGCTTACATAATTCCTGTGAAATATTGTATGATTATCTATAGCTAATAAATGAAAAAGCAAACGAATTACACAAGAATAATTCTTATCTTGTTTTTTGTCTTAAAACCAATACTATTTATGAAAAAACAACTCCTATTTCTTCTGCTTTCATTATCATTCTTCGCTTCTTTTTCTATAGAAATAAACACCAAGAATATTCAAATTATCAGAGATAAATTTGGTGTGCCACATATCTATGGTAAGACAGATGAAGAAGTTGCTTATGGTTTGGCTTGGGCAACTGCAGAAGATGACTTTAAATCTATGCAGGAAAATTTTCTGACTGCTCGCAGCAGATTGGCTGAAGTGAAAGGAAAAGATGGTGCTATCATGGATTATTTATGTGCTGTAATTGGTGCGCGCGAAAGCGTTGATAAATTATACGATCAAAGTTTTTCGCCAAAATTTAAAGGCATGTTAAGTGCTTATGTGAAAGCATGCAACAAATTTGCAGCATTAAATCCGGATAAAGTTTGGATTAAAGATGTATTTCCTGTTACGGAAAAAGATGTAATAGTTGGCTATACAATTGGAATGGCTTTAATGACGAATGTTCCGTTCTCTATCATGAAAATTTCCGGTGGTACCATAAAAAATCCAACGCTTGCTGCGCCAAAAGGCAGTAATGGCTTCGCGGTGAACGCCAATAAAACCAAAGATGGCAACGCATATCTTGGCATTAATTCTCATCAACCTTTAGAAGGTCCATATTCTTGGTATGAAGCACACGTACATTCTGATGAAGGCTGGAATATGCTTGGTGGTACGTTTCCTGGTGGCGTTACTATTTTTCATGGAGCAAATGAGAACTTAGGTTGGGCGCACACAGTAAGTATGGCAGATCATGATGATGTGTATTTATTAAAAATGCATCCAACAGAAAAACTGAAATATTTATTTGATGGTAAATGGTTGACTTTAAAAGAAAAGAAAGTAAAAATGTGGGTGAAGATATGGTGGATCATAAAAATTCCTGTTACCAAAAAATATTATGAAAGTGTGTATGGACCGGTCATTGAAAAAGACGATCAATATTACGCATTGCGTTTTCCTTCTTCGTTTGATATTGGTGCTGCTGAGCAATGGTATCATATGAATAAAGCAAAGAATTTTGAGGAATTTCAAACTGTCTTAAAAACGATGAGAATTCCTGGTTTAAATATTATTTATGCAGACAAGGACAACAATATTATGTATGTAGATAATGGTCATTTTCCTTACAGAAATAAAAACTATAACTGGTGGAATGTATTGCCTGGTGATACTTCTGCAACCCTTTGGAAAGCCAATGATTACTATCCTTACGACAGTTTGCTAAAAGTGATTAACCCAAAATCCGGTTACATTTTCAACAACAACAATACACCATTTGACTGTACCGCTAAAGAAGATAATGTAGATAGAAAAACACAACCATTACGTAATTATTATTTTGCGTATGATGATAATCGTTCTTTGAGAACCGGTTATTTATTTGCGAATTCAGGAAAAATCTCTTACGATGATTTTAAGAAAATAAAGTACGATCAATCATTTATGAATCCTGCTTATAATTATGCAATGACAAACATTGAAAGCATTTTACATTTAGATGAAAAAAAATATCCGCAAATAAAAGAGAGTATTTTATTGATGAGAAAATGGAACAGGAGCGCAGATGTAAATAATAAACAAGCTGCCATGGTAGCACTTGTAATTCATTATGTAATTGATGAATTAATAGAAGAAGGTCATTTTCCTGCAGTAAAAGCGAGTGTAAAGGAATGGTTTTTAGTAAAAGCGGTAGAAGATGCACAAAAACATTTACTAAAATATTATGGTACTTTGGAAGTGCCTTTAGGCAGCTTGCAGCATTTGGTACGCGGCAAAAAAGAGTTGCCTGTTGGTGGTGTGCCTGATGTAATTTCTGCCATGATGATGTCTAAACATAAGAATGGTTTATTTAAAGCAGAAGCCGGTGAAACTTACATTGAATTGGTACAATTTACTAAAGATGGACCAATTATAGAAAGTGTTTCGCCATATGGCACAAGCAATGTAGAAGGCAACAAACACTACGACGATCAGATGGAACTATTTGTGCAGCAGAAATGTAAAAAGATGAGTATGAATTATGATGAGATCATGAAAGATAAAGAAAGTGTGTATAGTCCGAAGTAATTTTAAAAGGATATTTTATGTCACAAAAAATAAAAATAAATCTAGGTCGAGTGCAGGAAACATTGCTGCTGCCATTGGTTTCGCGTGCAAAAGAAACACAATATAAAAATCCATTGCTGAATGATACTAAAGCGGTAGAATTATTTGATCAATTAGATGTTGACCGAAAAAAGCTGTTGCGCAACATTACAGAAATAGGTATTCATGGTTTAGCGTATCGTGCATATAAAATGGACGAAGCGATAAAAGCTTTCTTACAAAAACATCCAAACGGAAAAATCTTAGATATTGGTGCTGGTTTAGATACTACCTTTTACAGATGTGATAATGGTAAAGCTTTATGGTACGATTTAGATTTGCCTGATTCTATTGAGCTTAGAAAACAACTATTGCCTGAGCCAAACAAACGAGTTATTTACATATCAAAATCAATGTTGGATTATTCATGGATAGATGATATCGGTGATATTTCTAATGGTTTGTTTATTACTATTCCTGGTGTGTTGCCATATTTTAAAGAAGAAGATGTAAAAGCATTTTTAACAACGATTGCAGCTAAATTAAAAGGCGCAGAAATCATGTTTGATGTGATCTCTCACTTCGGAAAATTCTTTGTAGATATGCGTATAAAAAGGGCAGGCATGAAAGAAGCACACTTAGAATGGGCAACTTTAGATCCTAAGTCTGTAACAGATTGGAGCGAACATATTGAACTGGTTCGAGCTATTAAATTCTTTGAAGATATGCCAAAGTCCAATCAACGCCTATCTACTAAAATTGCGATGCGATTTAATAAGCTTCTGGATATTACACAGATGTTTCACCTGCGTTTTGTGTAAAATAAAAAAGCTGTCAAAATATTTATCTTGACAGCTTTCTAATCTATAAAATTAAGTTCTACTGAACTATAATATTTTGTGTGCTGATTCCATCATCACTAATTAAACTCAACAAATAAATTCCTTTATCAATTCCTGTAAGATTAATTGGTGTAGAATTCTGACCAGCTTTTATATTTATTTCTTCTGACAAAATTTCCTGTCCTGAAATACTGAATATTTTTAACTGGTAGATCTTATTTATAGCACTTGTAATTTTCATTTCAAACAAACCATTATTCGGATTTGGTATGATAGAATATTGAATGTCTAACCTGTTATTTTTAATTCCGGTAATAGTAGCATTAAAGCCTGCCGATAATGCAGAGGTACAAGTATTTGCACCAACAACTTCTACTGTATAACTTCCATTTTGTGTAAGCTTTATTTTAGGTAAAGTTGTTGTAGTAAATATAGTTCCGTTTAAATACCACTTGTAAGATGTTCCTGTTGTTATACTGCAAATTAATGAATCGTTTCTTTTTGTGATCGTTGGAGTTATTGGCAATTCATTAACAGTTATAGTTGCAGTTTTGGTACAACCATTTGCATTTTTATAAGTAATGATAGATGTTCCTTGCGCTACACCGGTTACAACACCATTTGCATTTATCGTAGCAACGCTTGGTGTCGCTGATAACCATGTTGTAGTAGCATTTGGTGTTGCAGAACCGCTTAGTGTTGTAGTTGCACCAACGCATACAGACAATGTTCCACTTATAGTTGGTAATGCATTAACAGTTACGGTTGTAGCTACTGCTTTTGTGCAACCATTTGCCGTTACAGAATAATAAATATTTGCAGTACCAACAGAAACACCGCTTACAACACCATTAGAAACAGTAGCTACAGCACCGTTGCTGGTTGACCAAGTTCCATTCGGTGTAGTATTGCTTAATGTTGTAGCAGCACCAATACATACACTTGTTGTACCGGTAATTGCATTTACGGTTGGCAATGCTTTTACACGTATTGATTTCGTTGCTGTACTTACATTTCCGTTTTTGTATGCTTTTAAGGTAATAACATAAGTACCAACCGTATTAAATGTTGAAGTAATTGCTGTAGTAGTTCCTGTAGCTGGTGTTCCGCCTAAAATTGTCCATCTTATAGAATCTAAAGAACCTGACGTAGCAGTAGATGTACTTGTAAATGTTAAAGTACTTCCAATACATACTGTAGTATCGCTTGTCGTAAATGAAGCAGTCGGTGTGTTAGGAATTACAGCAGATGTTTTTGCATATTGTCTGAAAAATGACCAGATTGTTTGACAGTAATCAATATCATTTGTAGGTCTGAAATACCAATCGTGTTCACCATTTACCACTTTATAAAGAATAGCTTTGTTATTGTTAGAGCTGTGATTGTAAGTATATCGTATAAACTTTAAACCATCGGCTGTCAAATCAGGCATTGTATCAATTACAGGTGTAAGGCTGCATCCGTTTTGTGTTGCCCAAAACTTAGTGGTATTTTCAGGCGTCATACCTAAATATGGAAAGCTGCCGCCTGTTCCATCATAAGTTATAACAGCATCTGCTGTTCCATGAAAATGTAAATAGGGAACAGGAACAGCAGGTATTGATGTATTATAATTTCCTCTTAATCCTGAAACGCAGGCAGCAGCAGCAAAACGCTTCGCGTCTGCTGCAGCCATCTTATTGGTCATAAAACCGCCAAAAGAAAATCCGAAAACATACATTCTATTGGTATCTATTTGGTAACCGGCAATTATTGTATTCATTAATTTATTTATAAAGCCAACATCATCTACTGTGCTGTTTACTTCAACACCTAAAGCACCTGCGCCGGAATGCCAGGCATTCGTAGTTAGAAGCGGATCAGGCAACGCTTCAGGATAGACAACGATATAATTAGCAGTATCAGAAATATTTGACATGCAAATTTGGCTAAAGTTAGCAGCGTTATCACCGTTGCCATGCAAGCCTACCAGCAATGGAACTTTTATATTTTGTGTAGTGTAAATGCTTGGAACATAAATAACATATTTGCGCGTTTTACCGTCATGAACTAATGTTCCGCTGATAAAACCTGCCAGTGATATACTAAATTGAGAAGCTAATAAAAATGATAAAATGTAAAACTTAATTTTCATGTGATTGTGTTTATTTCCTTAAAATTACGACTAAAAAATCATAAAAAAAACCGAGTCTAAGACTCGGTTTTTAATAGTGAAATATTTTTTATTGACCACTTGTTCCTGTATCAGGATCGTCAAATGTTGTAGATGATGTTTTTGATTTTTTAGATTTTCTGCTGCCTACAGATGCTGATGAACTGTTATATTTTTTGCTTGGAAAGCTGATTTTTAAACCTAAATTAAAATATAATGAACTGGCATTTAATTTCGGCATTACTTCATCCATTGGTTTGTTTGGATCAATTAATGGTGCATTGTCAGGATTCAGAATAGATCCAAGCAAGCCATCGCCAGAGAAAAATGCTTTTGTACCATAACGAGCAGTATTAGAATTTTCATCTATTTCTTTTCTAAACACAATATGTTTTAAATATTCAGGTGCTTCATCTACATTCCTGATATTTGATGCAAAAGGCAGTAAACCATCCGGTGCAGGAATTGGTGCGCCTAAAACTCTAATTATAGCTGTTTGTTTGAATTCTTTAAATTCAATTTGTTTTATAGTGATCGTGTAAGCCTGAACTCTTACTTCTGCAAATAAGGTAAAGTTTTTGCTTAGTTTAATATCAGCACCTAAAGACGCACTTATACCTACTGTTGGATTTAATTCTGCTTTAGAAAGCCCAATTAGTTCAATCTCCAAATTTGCTAAATCAGGAATTGCATTTAAAATAGGAATATTGTTTGTATTTAAAGGTATGATTGGCAAACCTGCTAATGTTTCGATTAATCTGCCTTGCTGGTCTTTTATGTAAGCTCTTGAATATACATTACCAAAAAATGGCAGGCAAGGTCCTAATTTTGCAGTTAAACCAAAACGTTTGTTATTGTCCCAATGAAATACTGCATGTGGAGAAAGATACATGGCAAACGTAGATGTTTTTTGCGTTGCATAATAATTGGTAATATCTATTTTTGCGTCTAATGCTTCAGGGTGAAATGCAAATGTAAGCATGCCTTCAAACCCGATGTATTTATTAAACATAATTCCGCCACCAATATTAAATGCAAAGCCACCACCATTTGTACTGAAGTTATTTTTTACACTTAAATCATCTTTGCGCTGATACCAATATTTATCTCCAATTTCTTTTAAAGGTGATCGAGATGCTGTAGTTAAATATGGAATACCATAACCACCAGATAAAATTAAGTAACCAGCTCTGCCTTCTCTGTTTTTTATAGTAGTTTCTGCATCTTTTTTCTTTGGTTTCTTAGTTATCATTAAAGAATTTTCTAAAGAAAAACAAGAAATAGATAAGGTTAATAATGTTAGAAGTGTAAATGTACTTTTGGTTTTCATTTTTATTGAATGTTTATTGTAAAATTATGGTGTTGCAATTAACGCTGTCGTAATATTACGCAAATCTAAATTAAATTAAAAGTTTACACAAGATAAATATTGAAAAAAAATCAATTATGCGCCAATCATGCTGCCACCGCAAACACGCAAGCATTGTCCGTTAATTGCATCTGATAATGGTGAAGCTAAAAATCCTATTAATTCTGCCACATCTTCAGGCAAGCCGCCTTGTTTTAAAGTAGACAATCTTCTGCCGCCTTCTTTTACAAAAAATGGTAAATTTTCCGTCATTTTAGTTTCTATAAAACCCGGCGCAACTGCATTCGCAAAAAGATTTTCGTTTCTTTCCGCAACCGTTTTCATAAAACCTATCATACCTGCTTTTGATAAGGAATAATTAGTTTGACCAACATTGCCAGCAATTCCTGAAATAGAAGATAAGCCAACTACTTTCGCATTTTTATTAAAACCTTCTTTTATAAAAGTTTCAGTAAGATTGATGGTTGCTTTTAGGTTTACATTTAACACACCACGCCATTGGTCAATGCTCATTTTGGCGATAGTTTTATCGCGCGTAATTCCTGCATTATTGATCAGAATATCCAAACCGTTATGTTTCGTCAGAATATTTTTTTGAATATCAGAAGTTGCTTTAGCATCTGTAATATCTTCCAATATCACGTCGCCATTTAATTCCTGAGCTAATTTTTCGGCATCGTCTTTTGCAAAAGGTACATCTATAATAATTATTTTCGCACCTTCGCGATGCAACACTCTTGCCGCAGCTGCGCCAATTCCACGTGCGCCACCTGTTACAATGGCAACTTTATCTTGTAATAATTTTGCAGGCGATAGAAAATCAGTGCCAAATGCATTGTTCAATTCAACTACTTGTCCTGTAATAAAAGAAGATTTATCACTTAGGAAAAAAGTAGCCGCGTTTACTACTTCGTAAGGCATAATGTTTTTATTGGTGATCTTTAGAAGATTTACCGTAACACCTTTTTTGCCACCAATTTCTTTCGATAAGGCGCGTGCAAATCCATCAATAGATTTTTGAACGGTGTATGACAAAGCCGAAGAATCATCTATTCTTGACACTAAAACAATTCTGCCATTTGCTGCAATTTTTGCTGATGTATTTTTTATGGTTGTATAGAGATCTTCCAGATCTTCAATGGTTTCCATATCTATGCAACTAACCACTAAACCGTCGATTTTCTCGTCATAAATAGTTGCTGCATTTATTTTATGCTGAAATGCCGTTTGCAAATGATGTAGAAATTCGTTGTCTTTTCCGGCAATGGCAATTTTTTTAAAAGTAAGCTCATCATCAGAATAAGCAGATAAATTTCTTTTTAAAATTGGCGGAACAGGAATTGGAATATTCAGTGTTTTCAATAGTGTACGCAAGGTTGCGTTTTGTAAGTAGTCGTTCATATTAGAGTATTAAGTAGTGAGTAATAAGTAGTAAGTTTATTTTAATCAAATTAATTTTTGTTTTCGTTGTCGTAACAGATGCAAATATAGTCTTGGAAATAAAAAGAAGTAAACAATTGCAGCTAATATCATTAAAATTTTTATTGCGATATTTTCATTGTGTTTGAATAGAGTAAACATTACAAAAAACTCGCAGATCAAGCCAATTGGATAACACAAAATAAAGGCTGAATATCGCAGCCACGTAATTATTTTATTTTCCTTTCTGAGTAATTGAGAAACATAATAAGCGTATCGAATAATTTCTGCAATGCACCAGACATGAAACATCACGATTATAATTTCATCAAAATAACCTAAATCACGAAATAAGAATTGGTAAATGATAAAATACACTAAACTTAGAATAAACAATCTTGCTCCGATTTGTACAAAAGTTAGAAAAGGAGATGAACTCGTCCATTTTTTGTGAGCATGATAAACCTCAATTAAAGAAATGAGCTGAAATATTAAAATGATGCTTAACGAAATTTCCGGATTGAAGTTTAAGAACAGCAAAGCGATAAACCATGCAAATAATTGCAGGAAGTTATAGGCTTTCAAATATTTTTCAATGCTTGCATTCATTTTTTAGCCTTAACAAGATACTGCATTCTATTTTATTTTTTACTTTTAACGTATGGATTTATTTCAGGAAGCAGCCGACAAAATGGTGTTGTATCATTTGCGTACATCATGGTTGAATATTTCGAAAATTTTTAATGATAAGGCGACTTTACACAACGGCACCATTTCGATGGCTTTTATATTGATGGCGATTTATGAAGAAGATGGCGTGCCTGTAACCAAGATTGCGCCTCGTATTGGTATGGAGCCGAACAGCCTTTCTCGTACACTGAATTCTTTAGAGGAAAGTGGTGCAATTATGCGAAAACCTGACGAAAATGACCAAAGAAAAGTCTTGGTTTTTTTAACTGATGAAGGAAAGAAATTGCGAAAGATCGCATTAAAAACTGTTTTTAATTTAGAGAAGAAAATTACACAAAATCTTACTACAGAGCAATTGGAAATCTTTAATGAAGTGATAGAAAAAGTATCTTCGTCGTTGGATGAGTTTAAGAAGGAATTGGAAAAATAATTTATTAAAAGCCGATGACATTGTACATATAATGTCATCGGCAAAGAATTTATTTCAGTATAATTTTACCGGAAAATATCAAAGCGTCATTTTCTAAGATACTTACGATATACATGCCTTTGTTATATCTGTTCATGTCTAATGAAGCATTAGTGGTGTTTATGAGAGCATTAAACAAGTTTCGTCCATCAATGCTGTATATATTTAATGATAGTTTCTTTTCGTTTACATTTTGTATATGCAATTGATTATTAGATAGCATTTGTAGTTGAATGTTAGATTTACTTACACCATCGTCTTTAATTCCTGTTAAACAATCTTCTACACGAACGTATTGTGTGGAAGTGTCATTATAATAAGAATCTAAATTACCAGGTGATTTTGCTATTACAAAACTTATGGAATATAAACCTGTAGTACGTAATTCAATTATTGGTGAAGGTCTCTGGTTTTCTATAATATTGAGATTGCTATCTACAGTATACGGTGATACCTCATAACCGGAATCTATTTGCACAATATTTTCAAGACTGTCTTTTACAATCAAATACCATTTAGCAACCGAGCCATGCATATTTATATGTTCATTACTATCTAATATTTGAACCTTTTTATAACTACAACTACTTTCCAATTCTTTAATTTCAAATTTTGCTTTACTTTGGCAATCCTCAACCAAAAAATGTGAATATTTAAAACCATATCCAATACCATTTATAGCAGTAGGCAGACAGGAAAAAGACTGTGTGGCTTCCCAGCATTGATAAAATACTGTACCCTTTTTTACAGTCATATTTAAATTAGGAGTGATATTTGAGGTTAACCATAAAACATCTTTTACGGTATCATCCGGTGGGCAAGGACAGTTAGTATATCCTACCAAAGTATCATAAAATTTAAAACATACAGGTCCGCAGAAATATGCAGTAACAAGTGAGTTGTCAGGTGAAAATATAGTATCAAAATAAACTTGAGCATGATAAGGTTCTGCCACAAAACGTCTTATTTCTGTTGCATCAACAGATTTGCAATACATAACGAGTGTAAAAAAAATAAATAGTGTTTTTTTCATAATAATAAAAATCAGTTCTATTATTGCAATACAATTTTGTTACTAAAAACCAACTTTTCATTTTCGCTGATGCTTACGATATACATGCCTTTGTTATATCTGTTCATATCTAATGAAGCATTAGTGGTGTTTATGGGAACATTAAACAAGTTTCGTCCATCAATGCTGTATATATTTAATGATAGTTTCTTTTCGTTTACATTTTGTATATGCAATTGATTGTTAGATAGCATTTGTAGTCGAATGCCAGAATTGTTTATACTGTTATCTTTAATGGATGTTAAGCAATCTTCAACACGCACGTAAATTGTTGAAGTATCAAGACCTGGTATTGAAGGAGTATCACTCCATAGCTCAAATGCAATTTCATTAATAACAAAATGAATTGCATACATACCTGCTTGATTCAATTCAATGATAGGAGATGGTCTTTGATTCTCAATAATGGTAAGCGCACTGTCTCTAAAAGGTGATATTTCGAAACCTGAATCTGACTGTACTATATTATTCAGGCTATCGGTAACCGTTAAATACCATTTACTAAGTGAATCTACGCCCCAGATATTTTTACTTTTATCCAATATCTGTAGTTTTTTGTAGTTGCAACTGCTTTCCAGTTCTACTAATTCAACCTCAGCCCTTGCTTTGCAATCAAATACCCAATTTAGACCCGGCATAGAGTAGATGTACATACCGTTATGAACACTGGGTTGCAAACTAAAAGATTCAGGTGTATCCCAGCATTTGTAAAAAACTGTACCCTTATCTACCATCATGCTAAAACCATAAGTTCCTGTTGCCAACCAATAAACACTCGTCACCGTATCATCAGGTGTACATGGACAATTAGTATAACCAACTAAAGTATCGTAAAATTTGTAACATGTCTGTGCGCAAAAGTATGGAGTACTATCAGAAATACCCGGTACATGTATGCTTGAGATAAGATAATGCATTTCATTATGATATGGTTCTGCTATGAGCCTGCGTATTTCCGTAGCATCAATAGATCTGCAATACATAACGAGTGTAAAAATAAATATTATTTTTTTCATAATAAAAAATTTGATTTTATTTTTGAAAAATGACTTTATTATGATAAACTATTTCATTTTGGTAGCTGATGGTAACCATATACATACCTATGGGCAATTGACTCACATCTATATTGCTGGTTTCGTCTTTAGTTGTTATTTCCTCTACCTTTTGTCCATTCGTATTATAAACGGCAATAGTATAATTGTCATCGCCTGTAACAGGAATCATAACATGTAAATTTCCGACTCTATTTATATAGGCGTTATAATTCTTTACCGCAATGCTTTCTTCTTTGGTGGTGTTTGCCTTGCGCTGTACTGCGCCGTTTACACAACTTAAAGAAATGTCTTCTGCCGAAATAGTACCTGCTGCATTGATGCCTTCAATTTTTATATAAGGCATGGTAGCATAATTATAGGGTATGTTTATAATAGTGCCGTTAGTAGCCGTAACAGAATGATCGGGTACGGAACTATATACACCAGCCTCATTCGTTTTATAAACTTTAATGGTAGATGAATTGGGTGATGTTATCTGTAATTGAGTTGGGCATGAATATAGGGAACAATTTGTCCAAATACCGTTGGTACAGTTCGTGCATATATTTTGAATAGCATATCCTGTAACTGTTATTGTTGGAGCTAATGGTTTTTGAAGTATGGCTACACGCATACCTGTTCTGTAGATATTACCATCACTTCCTGTGCCCTCTATTTTTAATTCTGCAGGTATGGTACCATCTGGATTACGCAGCCATGTCACAGGAGATTGATCTAAATTTCTTAATGTTAAGCTCACATTGGTGTTAAATCCTGTAACAGGCTGAGGTGCAAGCATATCATATTTGTCTCCTGTCTGGTAGGCATATATATGCCAGGTAACATTGCTGAGCGTTACGGTACTGCCATTGTTATTTACAGCCTTAGCAGCGTAAGTATAGCCTGAACCGCCTTCGTTCAAAATAGTGCTCAAACCTGTAGTGGTAAAAGTACTGCCATTCATTTTGCCTATCTGCAAGCCTATGTTGTAAACAATAGGTGTTACATCCCAACCAATATCTTTTAATGCTCCCAATGTGGCATTTCCGATGTCGTGGTTTACTTCTCCTTTATCTATCGCAGGTGACATTAATGCATTTTCTTGCCCTTTCGCAAAAAAAGCTTCATCAAGATGTCCAATATAAGATGTGGAATGAGGTGTTGATCTTGCCCATAATTTAAGAGGCAATCCATAATTTGCCGCAGTTGCATTAGGTCCTTTAAAGAATGCGTCCCATCCAAAAATAAATGCGTTAAAAGCCTGCGTATTGCTTGGTACATTTTTTAATTTAGTACCTGCAAAATTTTCAACATAACTATCTAAAACAGATACCGCTGAAGATGGAAAACCGTAGTAAGGATTTATGTATTTTGCCATTGTAGTAAAGCCTAATCCGTGTCCTATCTCGTGCAAAAGAACGGTTAACAGGTCATATTGATTAGAAGTAATGCCCACTCCATTTATATTGGTAAAAAAAGATATTGATGAACCTGAATTAATAGAAATGATAAACTCTTCTTCTGTACCATTACCATCTACATTGCTTAATTTGTTTTCCAGAGCTTGAGTATAGAATGCTAAACCGATGGGTGGATACCAAGTTCCTGAATTTAAAAACTGATTGGTTTTAGCTAATGTAGTACCTGTTGGACCACCATACATAATTTTTATACGTATAGGTACGGTGCTTGTAATTCTTTCTGCCCAAATGGCACATGCTTCGTTCAATGCGTCGTTATATGAAGATGGTGGAGGCTGGCTTGGATCTGGAAACCATGAAATATTAGTCGTTAGCACACGACCGTTCGGATTGCCTGTAGTTTGGACACTTAACAATCGTTTGCTTACTGTGCCATCGCCTGGTGTACCTTCCAAAGTAGTTACGTTAGTAATTGTCTGTGCGGTAAGGATTTTACAAAACAGACTTAGGATAAATAGTAGTTTAATTTTTTTCATGACTTATTTTATATTATAAATAATTTAATTTATTAGCTTTTTGACAAAAGAAATTATCTTTCCTTATTAGGAATTATAGATATTGATCTTATTTACTATTGATTCTCTTTTTTTTCTTTGACTCTACGCAACTATTTGCTGTAGTTTCTGTTATATTCCGCAACTAAGATTCATATTAAGTATCTTCTTAATGCGTTTTATGTTTAGTGTTTATATTATTGCAAATGTAATTAACTAATTGTTATTATGCAAATAAAATTGCCAAAATGACAATGCTTTTTTAGTTCTATTTGGAACATGAAAAAATCTGCTCCTGAACATACTGGAAAGAAGATTAAAAAGATTCGTGCTTTTAATGGCATGACGCAAGAAGAATTAGCATTAGCTATCAATAAAACGCGTTCAATGGTGTCGCACATAGAACGCACAGGCGAAGTAAATCATCATACATTAAAGGAAATTGCAAAGGTTTTAAATTTACCTATCGAACAATTAGAGGAAACAGAGAATACTTCAATAATATTGAATGATCCATATTCTGTAAATACGACTCAGCAGGATTTAATTGTTCAACTAAAACAAGAAAATATTTTTCTAAAAGATACTATTCAAAATCAATGGAAGTTATTATTTGAACTTGCAAAATAGAGATCTTCAGTAAGCTTATAATAAAAAATGCATCGCTTAGCGATGCATTTTTTATTAAATGTATTTTTATTTTAAAACGGATACTTGTTTGCAGCAATCACCACATCTGCAATTGCGCGACGTGTATCTTTTGGATTGATGTCGTAATTTTTCAATAAAGAATTTACCACACGTTTCATCGTGAATTTCTCTACGCCACTTGCATAGCTGTCAATTGCATTATCTGCAGCCTTGCGTGCAATTTCCAACGCTTCATACACATATAATTGTGTCATTTTAATTTTCGTTTTCAACTGCTCTTTGTCTGCATCTTTATCAGCATTTAATTTTTTTACACGCAACAAAACAGATTCAGCCATAAATGCTGCCGCCATAATATCTGCTAAGTTCATCACAATTTCCTGCTCATGTTCCAGCTTTGTTTTTAACTTTCTACCGGCAGCTCCTGTAATGATCATAAACACAGATTTTAAGTTAGATATGATCTCTTCTTCATCTGCTAAGAAACCATTATTGAAAGGATTGAAATTTTGTGCAATTCCTAATGGAATAGATTTCATCGCATCATTTATCTTCAACTCTTTTGTTTTGAATGCACGTTTGTAAAATTCTGCCAATGCCAACATTCTGTTTATTTCATTGGTGCCTTCATAAATTTTAGTGATTCGTGCATCGCGGTAAGCCATCTCAACGCCGGTTTCCATAGAGTAACCCATTCCACCATGAATTTGAATTGCTTCATCGGCTGCCCAACAAACTGCTTCAGAACCTTGCACTTTTAAGATAGCACATTCAATGGCATATTCGCGCATCGAATCTATTTTGGCATCGTTCTCTGATTTGCCATTTGCTAAAAATTCTTTGTATTTTTTATCTACTTCAGCACCAACTCTATAAGCCGCAGATTCGTTTACGAAAGCTAACATTGCCATTTGACCGATCTTATATTTCATAGCACCAAACTGAGCAATCGGTTGGTTGAATTGGATGCGTTGGTTTGCGTATTCTACAGATTTTGTAACGCCGAATTTAATTCCACCAACACCACCTGCGCAAATTTTTATACGACCATTATTTAAAATGTTCAATGCCATATTAAAACCTTTGCCACGTTCGCCTAATAAGTTCTCTTTTGGAATAGGAACATTATTAAAAAATAATTGAACAGTTGAAGATGCTTTAATACCCATTTTCTTTTCTTCTTTGCCAATCTCAATGCCACCAAATTCTTTTTCTACTATAAATGCAGACAATCTTTCATCATCATCAATTTTTGCAAACACGATAAATATATCAGCGAAACCACCATTGGTGATCCACATTTTTTGTCCATTCAATATATAATGTGTTCCTTCTTTATTTAAGATAGCCTGTGATTTTGCAGAGTTTGCATCTGAACCTGAACCTGGCTCTGTTAATGCATAAGAACAAGCATATTCGCCGGTGGCAATTTTTGGTAAGTATTGTTGCTTTTGTTCGTGTGTTCCGTAAAATACAATTGGCAAAGAGCCGATAGAAACCTGCGCGCCAATGGTTGTTGCAAAAGATAAACCTAAAGCCAATGCTTCTGTAAACAATAAACCTGTGTTAAAATCTAAACCCATTCCACCATATTCTTCTGGAATAGAAACGCCGCAAATGCCTAATTCTGCAGCTTTATGAAATAATTCCAGCAAAAATTCTTTGTCTTTTTCCGCATCTAAAAGTGCTACTTTTTCCATGCCTAAACTATGAATTTCTTTTTCGCAGAAATCAAATACCATTTGATAAATCATACGTTGTTCTTCTGTAAACTCTTCAGGAATGAAAATGTCTTTTATATCTGTTTCTGAAAACAAGAAATTTCCGCCTATTAGTTTGCTTGCAGTTGTCTTAGCCATTTTATTAAATTTAATTTGGAATGAATTTACTACTAAAACTCAATGCATGCATTGCATTAATGAAAACTTAACGATGAAAGTCAAATTTATTGAGATTGTATAGTAATTCTCTTTCATTGACGTAAGTCAAACAAAAACAATAAATTACGCTTGTTAAAAGCTTTTTAACAAGTTTTTAACCGCTTCAGATCTTACATAATTACCATGTTTGCTTACAAAATTCCTATTTTTACTTTTAATGAAAAAAGTAATTCTATCATTATTATTGGTTACGACCCTAATAACTAATAAAAGCTACGCAGGAAACGGTTTCTGCAACGTACTTGAAAATATCTGTCAGCAAAAAAATATTGACGCTGATGCGTTTACAAATTTTTTCCAGAAAGTAGGTGTAAATATTACAAAAGCAACAGACTTAGGTATGTATGCAACCATGTTTAAATGGTTCTATACACCATATCGTTATGGTGGAAAAGGCGAAAAAGGAATTGATTGCTCTAATTATGTTTTTAAGTTGATGAATGATTGTTCTGATTCTTATGCAACATCAAGACAATTAGCAGATTTAACAGAATATGTTGACAAAGAAGAACTAAAAGAAGGTGATTTGATTTTCTTTAATGTAAAAGGTTACGGAATTTCTCACGTTGGTGTTTATTTACAAGATGAAAAATTTACGCATTCTTGTTCATCAAAAGGTGTTACCATCAGCTCATTAAGCGAAGCTTATTGGAATGCAAGATATTGCAGAGCTGGCAGAATTGTAAACAATGGTAAATAATTAAACTATAATTATAAAATTTAGAAGTTCTCGTGAAAGCGAGAACTTTTTTTTGTTTAAATATCACCAATCACAGTTGCAATCAATTTTCTTTTGCCACCATTATTTCTGAATTCGCATAAATAAATGCCTTGCCAGGTTCCAAGATTTAATTTTCCTGAACTTATTGGAATAGAAACAGAGCTACCAACTAAAGCTGATTTTATATGCGCAGGCATATCGTCGCTGCCTTCAATAGTATGTTCGTAATAAGCTTCATTTTCTTTTACAGCACGATCAAACCAAGCATTAAAATCTATTCGCACATCTTTGTCTGCATTTTCATTAATCGTTAAACCAGCAGAAGTATGCTGAATAAATAAATGGAAAATACCTGTTTGTGGCAATGATGCAATTTGCTCCAAAACTTTATGAGTTATCAAATGAAAACCTCTTGAGTAAGAAGGCAATACTATTTCATATTGTGCAACCATGTTTTAAAACTATCATTTTATTTTAACATAATATCTGAAAATGTGTTGTGAAAATTCTAATTCATATTTTTGTTTTGAAAATGACAAATATGTTACCAACTTCAGACACACTCAACAGAGTTTCGGAATCTGCCACTATCAAAATGGCATCATTAAGCAGAGAACTTTCTGCAAAAGGCATAAACGTAATCAGCTTGTCTTTAGGCGAACCTGATTTCAACACACCAAAACATATTAAAGATGCAGCAAAACTGGCACTTGACAGCGGAAAATACGATTCGTATTCGCCAATCGCAGGTTATTTAGATTTAAAGCAAGCCATTTGCGAAAAGCTAAAACGTGATAATAATTTGGATTATAAACCTGAAAACATTGTAGTTTCTACAGGTGCAAAACAATCATTGGCAAATGTTTTTATTTCCTTTTTAAATGAAGGCGATGAAGTTATAATTCCTGCACCATTTTGGGTTTCTTATCCTGAACAAGTAAAATTATGCAACGCAACTTGTGTGTATATTCCAACAACGGTTGATGCTGATTTTAAAATGACAGCTGAGCAATTGGAAAGAGCGATCACACCTAAAACAAAATTCTTAGTGTATTCTTCACCAAGCAATCCAACAGGTGCAGTTTACACGCGTGAAGAATTGGAAAGCTTTGTAAAAGTGTTAGAAAAATATCCAAATGTTCATGTGATTTCTGATGAGATCTATGAACACATCAACTACACAGGCAAGCATGTTTCTATTGCAGAATTTCCTTCGATGAAAGACAGAACTATTGTGGTGAACGGACAAGCAAAAGGTTATGCAATGACAGGTTGGAGAATTGGCTACATTGCTGCACCAGCTTACATTGCAAAAGCTTGTGATAAATTGCAAGGTCAAATTACTTCAGGTACAAACTCTGTTGCGCAACATGCAACAATTACTGCACTTTTAGGCGATCAGGCACCAACAGAAGCATTTAGAGTGGCTTTCCAAAAACGAAGAGATTTGGTTTTAGGAATGCTGAAAGAAATACCAAATGTAAAATGTAATACACCAACCGGCGCATTCTATGTTTTTCCGGATTTGAGTGCTTATTTCGGGAAAGATTTTAATGGCGAACCGATCAAAGATGCTGATGATCTGGCTTTATATTTATTACATGAAGGACACGTTGCAGCAGTAAGTGGTTCAGGTTTCGGAGCACCAGAATGTATTCGTTTTTCTTATGCAGCTTCTGAAGAAAACCTGATCGAAGCATTTACAAGGGTAAAAAACGCATTGGCAAAATTGGCTTAATCACAAATTTTTCTAAAGCTTAAAACTTTAGAAAAGTTAGAATATTCAAGATGGCATCGCTTTAAGCGATGCCATCTGTTTTTTATTTCTTAATTTCGTTTCGTGCAAAACAACGACTTATCTAAATTTGAGAACAAACGCATTATCGTAGTTGGTGATATTATGTTAGATGAGTTTGTGTATACAACATCTGCAAGAAATTCACCTGAATATAAAGATGTTCCAGTTCTTCATATTCAAGATAAAAAGCAATATTTAGGTGGTGCAGCAAACGTTGCTTTGAACATCAAAAAACTAAAGGCGATACCTTATTTAGTTGGTACAGTCGGCGATGATGAAGCCGGAAAAATCGTTTATGAATTACTGCACAAAGAAGATATTACAAACTTGTATGTTCATACAAATCATCGACAGAAAACAACTTGCAAGACAAGAATTTTTCAAGATAAAAAACCTGTTTTTAGAATAGATGAAGAAGATGCAGATGCTTCGTACCTCAGCATGACAAACTTGGTAAATCATTTTATTTTAAAAAATATTCACGCTGCAATTACTAATCATAAACCGCATGTAATCATTCTGCAAGATTATAATAAAGGTGTTTTGAATGCTGCAATTATTCCTGAAATTTTAGCTTTAGCAAAACAACATAGCTTATTAGTTTGTGTAGATCCAAAATTCGATAATTGGAATTTATATCAAGATGTAGATTTGTTTAAACCAAATTTTCATGAGCTAAAAGTGATGAGTGAAGAGTTATTAGTTAAGGATGATTCTATTGAAAATATTTCAAAAGAATTACAGCAAAAGATCAATTTTAAAAACTTGTTAGTAACACTTGGTTCTGAAGGAAATTTTATTTTTAATTCAGAGAAATCTCAAGTCTTAAATCTCAAGTCTCAAATCTCAAACGCTGACGTTTGCGGCGCTGGTGATACTGTAATTGCTGTGGCTTCGCTTGGCTTGGCTTGTGGTTTTTCTTTAGAACAGATTGCAGAACTTTCTAACAAAGCAGGTTCTATTGTTTGCCAAAAAGAGCATGTGCAACCGATAACTCTTGATGATTTGATGAATTAGCTTTGTCATGCTAAGGTACGAAGCATCTAATTGAACAGATTCTTCACTTTGTTCAGAATGACAATCACTTCGTTCAGAATGACCATCGGTGCTACTTACTTCTAATCGCTTCTACAGGATCCATGGTTGCTGCTAAATAAGCAGGAATAATACCTGCCAAAATTCCTAAAATAAATGAGATCACAAAAGCTATAACAATATTTATTGTGCTTAGGCTAAAATCCATACCACTGGCATCTGTGGCAACTCTACACATAATATATACGAGCAGCAAACCAACAACTGCGCCCATCATACATAGGAAAATGGCTTCTAATAAAAACTCCAATAAAATATCTGAGCGTTTTGCGCCTAATGCTTTTTTGATACCAATTAATGCTTTGCGTTCGGTTACGCTTACGAACATAATATTCGCAATTCCGAAACCGCCAACCAATAATGAAAATGCACCGATTACCCATTTTACCAAACCTAACGAATCAAACAAACCATCAAATCCTTTGGCAATGACGCTTAACTGATTGATGGAAAAATTATCTTCCTGCGATGGTCTTAGTTTTCTGGATGCACGCATAATACCTGTCAGTTCTTCTTTCAATTCATCTAAAGAAACGCCTGGTTTTGTTCGTATTTCTAATGTCTGATCTATCTGATTATCATTAAAAGAAAAATTCCTTTCGTAATAATCCAAAGGAACAATTACAGCTTTATCATAATTAAAACCAAGCAAGTCTTGACCTTTCTTCGCAATCACGCCAACAATAGTTAATGATTTTCCATCCATTTTCAATTCCATGCCAATTGGATTTGAAACATTCTTAAATATTTTCTCAGAGATCTCACCACCAATCACACACACATTCAAGCCGTTTCCAATTTCCATCGATGATAAAAATCTTCCTTGAGCAATATCTAACTGAAATACATTACCATAGTTTTCAGTTACTGCAGAAACCACACCTTTGTGAGTTTTCTTGTCTTTGTAAGCAATTTCCGGTGATTGACGTGGATTCAATTCATACGTTACATATTCTGCCAACCTTGATTTTGCCTGAACGTATTTATAATTCTCATACTTTACATTCGGACGCTCAAAATATTTCCACCAAGGATAATCTGAAGGTCCGTCAAAAGTCCAAGCCCATTTATTAATATACAGAACGTTATTTCCTAAGCTATTGATAGACTGATTGATATTATTTTTTAGTGCATCAACCGAAGTTAAAATGGCAATGATACTGAAAATACCTACTGTGATGCCAAATAATGACAAGAACGTACGCAATTTATTAAGCCATAACTGCTGTAATGTCAATTTTAACGTTTCACCTAAAACTCTGAAGATTTGGAGCATGCAGCAAATTTAATCAAATAAAAATACTTGTCGTTTGCAAATTGTTAATCTTACACTTACCTTTGCACCGAATTTAAGCATAATCGCTCATCTCTTGTTTAAATCCAGCTATTATTCCGTAAAATAATAAAAAACTTACACATGAAATATCCATTTTCAATGTTGACTCTCAACAAACTTCGTTTGGATATTTCATCTTCTCTGTTAAAAAAATAAAATTATTAAGATGAAATTATCACAATTCGACTTCGAACTAGACAAAGAAAAAATTGCATTGTATCCTTCAAAAGAACGCGATCAGTGTAAATTAATGGTGGTACACCGCAAAACCGGAAAAATCGAACACAAAATTTTCAAAGATATTTTGAATTATTTTGATGATGGCGATACAATGATCATCAATAATACTAAAGTATTTCCGGCACGTATGTATGGCACAAAAGAAAAAACAGGTGCAAAAATTGAAGTATTCTTATTAAGAGAATTAAACCACGAACTGCGTCTTTGGGACGTTTTGGTAGATCCTGCTCGTAAGATTCGTGTTGGTAATAAATTATATTTTGGTGATGATGATTTGGTAGCTGAAGTAGTAGATAATACAACATCACGTGGAAGAACTATTCGTTTTTTATTTGATGGAACAGATGCTGAATTTAGAGGCAAATTAGACAAATTAGGAAACACACCACTTCCAAAATATATTAAAAGAGAACCGGAAGATTCTGACAAAGAAAACTATCAAACGGTTTTTGCTTCTCAGGAAGGTGCGGTAGCTGCGCCGACAGCAGGTTTGCATTTCAGTAAAGAATTGATGAAACGTCTGGAAATAAAAGGCGTTGATTTTGCAGAAGTAACTTTACACATTGGTTTAGGTACATTCAGAACGATTGATGTGGAAGATCTTTCTAAACATAAGATGGATGCTGAATATTTTAAAGTAGATGAAAAATGTGCGAAAGTTGTAAATCGCGCATTAAGCAAAAACAAAAAAATATGTGCGGTTGGTACAACGGCAATGCGTTCTGTTGAAACTGCTGTTTCTGCCGAGCGTTTATTAAAACCAATGGAAGGCTGGACAAACTTGTTCATTCATCCACCATATGATTTCAATATTGCGAATTGTATGATCACGAATTTTCACGTGCCAAAATCAAGTTTGATTATTATGGTAGCTGCATTTGCAGGCTATGATTTAACAATGGAAGCTTATAAAGTTGCTATTGAGAAAAAATACAATTTCTTCTCTTATGGTGATGCAATGTTGATCATTGACTAATAACAAACTGTCACACTGAGTTTATCGAAGTGTCATTCTGAGTTTATCGAAGAATCTATAAAATTAAATCCTTGCAGCAATGCAAGGATTTTTTTATTTATTACTTTTGATTTATCATGTCACTCTTTCCAGCAAATCCAACAGAAAATTTATTGCCTTTTGATGGCACTGTAAATTATTTTGGTAAGATATTTTCACGACAAGAAGCCAATCATTATTACAAAACATTAATGAATACTATTGAATGGCGAAATGATGAAGCGGTAATTTTTGGCAAGCATATTATTACTGCACGCAAAGTGGCTTGGTATGCTGATGAGAATTTTTCTTACACGTATTCAGGCACTACAAAAGCCGCTTTACCTTGGACAAAAGAGTTATTGGAATTAAAAGAAATCTCTGAAAAACTCACCAATAAAAAATACAATTCTTGTTTGCTAAACTTATACCACAATGGCAACGAAGGCATGGCTTACCACAGTGATGATGAAAAAGCTTTAGGTAAAAATACAGCGATTGCTTCTTTAAGTTTTGGTGCAGAAAGAAAGTTTTTATTCAAGCATAAAAAAAATAAGCAAACCGTTACTTTATTTTTAGAACATGGAAGTTTATTAGTCATGAAAGACGAAACGCAAAGTAATTGGTTGCATCGTTTACCACCAACTACCAAAGTAAATTCACCAAGAATAAATCTTACTTTTAGAACTATGATTGTTTAATTATAGTGAACGTCATTGCGAACGAAGTGAAGCAATCTCATAAAATCACAAAGATTGCTTCGTACTTCGCAATGACGATAAGACGAGTTTCATTAAATTCTTTTTTTCTTTTTTTCTTTGTGTAAAAAACCTACAGATCGAATCCAATATCTTTCCTGTAATACTTGCCATCAAACTGAATTTTTTCAGCGTTAATATTAGCAATATTGGCAGCTTCTTTCCAGTCTTTATGCAAAGCGGTAATGGCTAATACACGACCACCATTTGTTGTTAATGTATTTTTATATTCATCGAAAGATGTACCGCAATGAAAAACAATAGCATCTTCCATATCATCAATTCCTGTAATCACTTTACCTTTTTCAAAATTTTCAGGATAGCCACCGCTTGCCAAGATGATAGTGGTGGCAGCACGTTCGTCTATTTGGATATCTACGGTCGACAGTTGACCGTCAACCGTAGACTTAAACACTTCTATAATATCATTCTTCCATCTTGGAAAAACCGCTTCCGTTTCAGGATCGCCCATTCTGCAATTGTATTCTACCACCTTAAGTTCACCTGTTTTTAAATACATCAGACCAACATATACAAAACCAATGTACACAATACCATCTTTCTGAAAGCCTTCAATGGTTGGTTTTATGATGGTTTCTTCAGTAATTCGCATCATGTCATCTGTAACAAAAGCAGGTGGTGAAACCGCACCCATTCCGCCGGTATTTAAACCGGTATCGCCTTCGCCAATTCGTTTGTAATCTTTAGCTGTCGGCAATATTTTATAATCTTTTCCGTCTGTTAAAACAAAAACAGAAAATTCGATGCCATCCATAAATTCTTCTATCACAATTTTAGAACTTGCATCGCCGAATTTACCGTCCAGCATTTCTTTAAACTCATTTTTTGCTTCTTCCACAGATGTACAAATTAATACACCTTTTCCTGCAGCCAAACCATCTGCTTTCAATACAATTGGTAAAGTTTGCTTTTCAATATATGCCAAACCTTCATCTATATTTTCCTGCGTAAATTCTTTATAAGCTGCAGTTGGAATATGATGTCGCATCATAAAAGCTTTGGAAAAAGCCTTGCTGCCTTCTAATTGTGCACCTGTTTTGGATGGTCCGATAACAGGAATATTTTTCACTTCGGCGTCTTGTAAAAAATAATCAAAAATACCTTCTACTAATGGTGTTTCGGGTCCAACGATTACCATTGATATTTTATTTTCTACAACGAAGTTTTTTATGGCTGGAAAATCAGTTGCTGAAATATCTACATTAGAACCAAACTGTATTGTTCCTGGATTTCCCGGAGCGATAAACAAATTTGTACATAGCTTGCTTTGTGCAATTTTATAAGCAAATGCATGTTCACGACCACCTGAGCCAAGAAGTAGAATATTCATTTTATATTTTTTTGAAAAGTAAGAAAATTTAAAACAAAAATGTACTAATGACATGCAACATCAAAAATCATTTCTATAGTTACGCATATTTTGTTCTAAAAAATTAATGTTTAAATTTAGAAACTCCGTTAAGCATGTTATTGCAAATTGGTAATCCTGATTTTCCATTTCAGTTAAAACTGGTTCAATAATTTCCTCAGTTCCTAGCAACCCAAATAATTTTTTCTTTACTACTAATTTGGGTCGTTTAAAATTTAACCAAAATCGCAAATCTTGATTAGATATTGAATTGGTTGTATAATCAGAAAATATATTTAATAATATTTCATCGTTTGTTATATTGTAATATTTAACTTCAAAAAAATAAAAATCATGGATTGTTTCATCATGTTTCTCATAGCTATCTATATTTAATTGCAGCCAATCAATATTATAAAACTGCTGTAACACATCAACTTTAGTTAATTTTTCTGTTTTTAGCTCATTTTCTTTAAATGGATGCTGGAATATTGTTGTAAATTTTTGCACTAAAATATTTTAATAATTATAATTTATTATTATAATTATTGAGAAAGATAATAGAATTCATGGAAAAATCAAAAACTCTATATTTTAATATTGCCATTTTGTCTCTAAATTAATTTTTGCACAATATTTGCGTTTTCACCTTTATTATCATTCAAAACGGTGGTAAAAATGTTAACTTTGCAACCTATTTATATTACATTATTATGCTAAACTTCTTACAAAAGGGATTATCCAAAATTTTCGGCAGTAAATCAAATCGTGACATAAAGTCTATTTCTCCAATAGTAGATGATGTAAATGAACATTATTTGTCATATCATAATTTCTCACACGATGAATTACGCCAAAAAACGCAGGACTTTAAATATAGAATTCAGGAATATCTTTCTGAAATAGACCAGCAAATCAACGAATTAACAGAAAAAGCAGAAAACGAAGAGTTGGAAATCGATGAGAAAGAATCGATATTCTCAAAAGTTGATAAACTAAAGAAAGAACGCGATCAGGCAATTGAAGAAATATTGAATGAAATTCTGCCGGAAGCATTTGCAGTAGTAAAGGAAGCAGCACGTCGTTTTTCTACCAACGAATTTATTCGTGTTAAAGCAACAGATTTAGATAAAGAGTTGGCTGTGAAAAATCCTCACATTAAAATTGAAGGTGATGAAGCAGTTTATCCAAATAAATGGACGGCTGCAGGCGGCGAGATTTCATGGAACATGACACATTACGATGTGCAGTTGATTGGCGGAACAGTTTTACATCGTGGAAAAATTGCCGAAATGGCAACAGGTGAAGGTAAAACATTAGTTTCTACTTTACCGGCTTACCTAAATGCATTGGCTGGTTGTGGTGTTCATATTGTTACTGTCAATGATTATTTGGCTCGACGTGACTCTGAATGGAATGGTATGTTGTTCAATTTCTTAGGAATAACAGTTGATTGTATCGATAAGCACGAACCACATACAGACGGCAGAAAAAATGCTTACTTAGCAGATATTACGTACGGAACCAATAACGAATTTGGCTTCGATTATTTGCGTGATAACATGGTACGTACAGCAGAAGAGCAAGTACAACGTAAGTTGCATTTTGCTATGGTCGATGAGGTCGATTCTGTTCTGATTGATGATGCAAGAACACCTTTGATTATTTCAGGTCCTGTTCCGAAAGGAGACGAGCAGATGTTCTTAGAATTGAAACCAAGAATTGAGCGTTTAGTTACCACTCAAAAAAAAGTTGTTCAGCAATTTTTAATAGATGCTAAAAAATTAATAGCAGAAGGAAGTACAGGATACAAAGAAGGTGAAGGTGGCTTAGCACTATTACGTGCACATCGCGGTTTGCCCAAAAGTACAGCCTTAATTAAATTCTTAAGTGAACCTGGAAACAGGCAGATATTATCTAAAGCAGAAAATTATTATTTACAGGATCAGCAAAAAGAAATGCCAAAAGCAGATGCTGAATTATATTTTGTAATTGACGAAAAACAAAATCAGATCGACCTTACAGAAAGAGGTATTGAATTGATTACAAGCTCAGGCGAACAAAATGATTTCTTTGTAATGCCTGATGTAGGTGCATTGATCGCTGAGGTAGAACACGAACCAATTTCTCATGAAGAAAAATTAAAAAAGAAAGACGAGATACTATTGGATTTCAATATTAAATCAGAACGTTTGCATACGGTAAACCAATTATTGAAAGCATATTGTTTATTCGATAAAGATATTGAATATGTGATCATTGAAGGCAAGGTGAAGATTGTAGACGAGCAGACAGGTCGTATCATGGAAGGTCGCCGATACAGCGATGGTTTGCACCAGGCAATCGAAGCAAAAGAAAATGTAAATATCGAAGCGGCAACACAAACATTTGCAACTATTACGTTACAAAATTTCTTCCGTATGTACCACAAGCTTTGTGGTATGACAGGTACAGCCGAAACAGAAGCATCTGAATTTTGGGAAATCTATAAATTAGATACAGTTGTGGTGCCAACAAACAGGGTGACACAGCGTGAAGATAAAGAAGATCTGATCTACAAAACAAAACGTGAAAAATATACAGCACTTATTGATGAAGTAATTAGCTTAAAAGAAGAAGGTCGTCCTGTATTGGTAGGAACAACGAATGTAGAAGTATCTGAATTATTAAGTAAGATGTTGAGCATGCGTAAAATTCCACACAACGTATTAAATGCAAAACAACATCAACGTGAAGCGCAGATAGTAGCAGAAGCAGGCTTAAGCGGACAAATCACAATTGCAACCAACATGGCTGGTCGTGGTACGGATATTAAACTCGGACAAGGTATAAAAGACATCGGTGGTTTAGCAATCATTGGTTCTGAGCGTCACGATTCACGTCGTGTAGACAGGCAGTTACGTGGTCGTGCAGGTCGTCAGGGCGATACAGGTTCTACGCAATTCTATTCTTCTTTGGAAGATGATTTGATGCGTCTGTTCGGATCGGAAAGAATTGCAGGCATGATGGACAAAATGGGTTATAAAGATGGTGAAGTGATTCAGCATTCTTTGGTAACTAAGTCAATAGAACGTGCGCAGAAAAAAGTGGAGGAAAATCATTTTGGTACGCGTAAGCGATTATTGGAATATGATGATGTAATGAATGCGCAGCGTGAAGTAATTTACAAACGCAGACAACATGCATTATTCGGCGAACGTATCTCTTTCGACTTAATTAATATGTATTATGATTTAAGTTACGAGATTGCAAACGATGGCAAAATTTCTCAGGATATCGAAGCATTCAAATTAGATTGTATGCGTTTCCTTTCTGTAGATTCTTCTATCACGCAAGAAGATCTGAAAACAAATAAGGTAGATGATCTGGCAAATCACTTATATCATGAAGTGTATGATAAATATGTGCGCAAATCAGAAGCTATTGTAAAAGAAGCATATCCGATTGTGAAAGATGTGTACGAGCAAAAAGGCAATCAGTTTCAGAATATGGTGATACCATTCACAGATGGAAACAGGAATATTCAGATACTTGCAAACTTAGAAAAAGCTTACAACAGCAAAGGAAAAGAATTGGTAAAAGTATTTGAACAGAATATCATTTTATCATTCATAGATCACCACTGGAAAGACCATTTACGTCAAATGGATGAGTTGAAGCACTCCGTGCAAATGGCTGTTCACGAGCAAAAAGATCCTTTATTGATCTTTAAGTTCGAAGCGTTTGAATTATTTAAACAAATGCTTTCTGCAATCAATAAAGATGTAACTACTTTCTTAATGAACGGTAGATTGCCTGTGCAAGATGCAAGCCAAATACAACAGCAGCAAAGACCAACAAAAAAAGTAGCCGAGAAAACAAAGGAATCTCGTGGTGGTGAAGATGTGGAAGATGCTTACGAAGGAGCGCATACAGAAACGCAGGAAAAACAGCAACCTGTACGTGCAGAAGTGAAAGTAGGAAGAAATGATCCTTGTCCTTGCGGAAGCGGAAAGAAATTTAAACATTGCCACGGAAAAGAAATGGCATAGTAATTGAATCAGATTGACAATTAATATTTAATTTTACACCTGATGAAATATTTGATTACTATTTTCTGTTTATTATTTGCTGCCAACTTTGTAAAGGCAGCAGATGATGATTCTACAGAAATTTCCAATAATATTCTTTTCTTCAAAGATCCGCGTGTTGATGTGTTGCAGAAAATGTATTCACGCAAAGCAGCCGGTCCAAAAAAAGGATATATAAGAGTGCAGATATTTCAGGCAGCATCGCGCGATAAGGTTTTTGAAGCAAAAGCGCAGTTTTCCGCACGCTATCCTGGTATTCCTACGTTTGTAAGCTACGCGCCGCCAAACTTTAAGCTTAGAGCTGGCGAGTTTGAAACAAATCAGGAAGCATTTAAATTTATGCAAGGCTTAAAAAAATATTTTCCGGCGAGCTTTGTAATTGAAGAAAAAGCACCTGATGAAAAGAAAACCAAAAAAAGTAATTAACTAAAAAAAGAAATTATATAAAAAGAGAGCAACACAAGTTGCTCTCTTTTTATAAGTAGTATAATGATCTTAAATGAAATAAGCAAAACCTTATAGCTTATTCTGTAATCGTAAATTCATAATATTCCATCACTTGATTATGCAGCAACTTTTTACAAGCTTCATCAATCTTTTGTGATGCTTCTTCTTTAGATGCAGCTTCTATCTTCAACGTGATATGTTTCCCGATGCGAACATTAGCTGCATGAAAATCTAATTTATTCAAACCACTTTCTACTGCTTTTCCTTGTGGATCTAAAAGCTCTTTCAGTGGCATTACGTTTATTTCGGCTGTATATTGCATGCCATAAAGGTAAATGATTTTTTTAAAATCTAAATGACATTGCAAAAACATTCTTACAATAGCACATCATTTTTATTTCTTTTAAATAATCAGTATATTGATGTCGCATGAAATTATTCCAACTCTTCACATTTACAGCGCTAATCATTAGTCTGTATTCCTGTAAAAAAGAAAATCAAACCACAAGCTGTCTCGACGAAAGCCAGAAAAATAGTTTGGTACAATCCTTAGCATATTTATCACACGACAGTACACAGATGTCAGCAGCAGAACGTCAGCTAATGAATGATATACGCATCATTGCAAATGATATTGATGCAATTTCGAATGGAGTAGATACGACCATAGCACCGCAGGATTACTATAACATCGTCAGAACAAATTTTTTGCACCATGTTGATATAGTAACACAGAAAGCAACTATATTTTATAATGGTTCAGAACCTAAGGTCATTCTTGCAAAAAATGCTTTTGTGCTGATGAGTTACGATGCTTTGCAAAGAAAATATCCTGAATTCATGTGGACGCAATTAGGTGTATTTGCCGCAAACGAAGTGCGTTCCGGTTTGGTGCTGGCATTGTTTGCACGCTATACTCTAAAGCGCAATAACATTCAAATTCCATTAGGTAATATAGATGCAGCAGAAGCCATGTTGCAATCTTCAAAAATATTGATACAAGGACAAATAGATGTATTAACCGATATTGGCTCTTTCGGAATTTTAAATAAAAATCTAGGTGCAGCTGCAATGAAGAAGGAAATATGGTTGACGACAGAAGCAAAAAAAGGTTTTGAGTTACAGGAACAAGCCGAAACGGCTTTAAAAACAGGCGATTGCAGCACATTCTATGATGTGCAGACAGAAGCAGCAATTCAGTTTGGTGCACACGAACAGATCTATATCTTACAACCTATGTGGAATCAGCCTTTAATGCAGCAGTTTGCCGCTTTAGACCAATTGTTGATACAGTTGTCCAATCAGAAATTTGTTTTCTTCGGAGATATTTTTGTTGGCACTAATAAAAACATGGAAGCTAATAAAGGTTATATAATAAAAATACCTGCCAATGCTACCAATTTAGCAAACGCACAACAACGCGTGCAGATAGCAATGAATGGTTTTAATACCATCAATGAATTACGCAAGAATTCCACAGGCAGCCATTGGATTGCATATTCACAAGTAAAGATCGGTTACGCCTATGATACCTATAATGCAGTAGTAGAATAAGCCGGTTAACGATTTTAGTGAAGGGTCTTTCTTGCGTCAGCGTTATGATTTTTACAGCGATAGAAGTAAAATTGAAACAGCAGGAAAATAAGTACAGGGTTTTAATTTTAGCTTCGGTTGGTTTTCGACGATAGGAGAAAAACAAATCGCCTTAAAAATCATAAACACTTTTTGTAACTTTTTGGTGTCAAAAAGTTAAAGCAACATTTCGCTTAAAGTAACTTGAAACAAGTTTTATCATAAAGAAAGTATTTATCTTCACTCAAAATTATTCTTATGTATATCTTAGTAATAAACTGCGGCAGCTCATCTATAAAAGCAGATGTTATAGATACCGAAACACAAAAATCCATTATAGAATTAGAAGCGGAAAGACTGCCTGCTACACCACTCATAAAAACAAACGATACAGAAATACCATACGTAGGCGAGCTATCCATGGAAGCCATCTTAGCATTTTGTTTGCAAAACATAAAAGCACAATTAGCAGGTAAAACGATCAGTGGCATTGGTCATCGTGTAGTGCATGGCGGCGATAAATACAACCAGCCAATTTTAATAGATAATAAAGTCGAAGAAACTATTCACGAATTAATTGCTTTAGCACCATTACACAATCCTGCAAACTTAGCAGGCATCAAAGCAGCAAAAGAAATATTTAAAGACTTGCCGAATGTGGCTGTATTTGACACAGCTTTTCACCAGACTTTACCAAACAGAGCAACGCATTATGCAATAGATAAAGACATTGCAGCAAAGCACAATATAAAACGCTACGGCTTTCATGGAACCAGCCATAAATACATTGCTGAAAAAGTAGGAAAACAGCTAAAGCAAGATATTAAGAATTTAAAAATCATCTCTTGTCATTTAGGAAATGGTGCAAGCATCTGTGCTATTGAATACGGCAGAAGTGTAGAAATATCTATGGGTTTAACACCGATGGAAGGTTTGGTAATGGGCACAAGAAGCGGTGATGTTGATCCTGGAATTATTACTTTTTTACAAGAAAAAGAAGGATGGAATCCAAAGCAGGTAGAAGACTTCCTAAACAAAAAATCAGGACTCGCAGGCTTAAGCGGTTTAGGAAATGATATGCGCGATATACTTGCAAAAGCAGAAGAAAGCAATGAGTGTGCACGCATAGCTATACAGGTTTACACACATCGTATTACTAAATACATTGGTGCTTATGCAGCCGTGATGAATGGCGTTGATGTACTCGTATTTACTGCAGGTGTTGGCGAAAATAGTGCAGCAATCAGAAATAGAATATGCACAGGTATGGATTTTTTAGGTATTAAAATAGATGAACATAAAAATGAATCTGCGAAATTATCTAATGAACATGATGTAGCAAACATTTCTGATGAGAATGGACGTGTGAAGATATTGGCAATAAGAACTGATGAGCAATTAGCCATCGCACTCGAAGCGTTGAAAATAGTAGAAGAAAAAGACAAAGTAAATGGTGTGCCACGCATTCCAATTGCGGTATCTGCACGACACGTACATCTAACAAAAGAAACTACAGAAAAATTATTTGGCAAAGACTATCAATTAACAGAATTCAAGCCTTTGTCGCAGCCTGGACAATTTGCAGCCAATGAAATGGTGACCTTAGTTGGACCAAAAAATAAAATTGAACGTGTGAGAATACTCGGACCATTTCGTCCGAAAGATCAGGTAGAGATTTCCAAGACAGATGAATTTTTCTTAGGTATAGATGCACCGGTTCGTGAAAGCGGTCATACCGAAGGCACACCAGGAATTACGCTGATTGGTCCGGCTGGAACGGTGGACATTCCTGAAGGAGTAATTGTTGCATTGCGTCATATACACATGCACACCGATGACGCGAAGATCTTTGGCGTAGAAGACCATGACTTAGTTTCTGTTGATGTAGAAGACGCAGAACGACCTTTAACTTTTAAAAATGTCGTGATTCGGGTATCCGATAAATTTAAATTGGAAATGCACATCGATACCGATGAAGGAAATGCCGCCGAAATAAAAACAGGCGAAAATGGCACACTCACCAAAACACTAAAAGCCGCAAGTATTGTAGCGAAGAATGTATAGTTATTAATAGATCTTATCTGTGTATTGTTAAACATGGCATTTGAATATTTTATTAAAATGCCAACTATCTGTATTTAAACTGCTGATTTAACGCTTTATTAAAAACGAGGCACGCTTATTGCACTCTATTATTAAATCGTTTTATTCCATTTCAAAAACATCGTGTGTGTTATTATTGAAATAGAGTTTAAAAACAATATCCTTCCTTTTATTTACATCATTTATTTATCACCGTGACCAATTAGCTTTCTCTCGAAGGATGGAGGATTATGTTACATATTTAAAAATTACTTTATGAAAAAATTATTTATTCTCGCAGCAACATTAGTAGTATCAACTGTTACAATCTATGCACAGGCAACCGTTGAATCTATCGTGATAGAAAAACATAACAGGAATGCTGTTAAGTTATATATCGCCCAACCTGAAGAAATCACAGCAGATGCTTTATCAGCAAAACTAAAACGATCAGGACTTAACGGTAATCGTAGTAAAGGCATTACTATTTATAAAGGTGTTATACTTTCTGAAATTAGCACCAACAAATTAGACATCTATACACGTGTAGAAAAAATGGGTGTAGGCTCTGTAGTTTACATGACAGCCAGCAAAGGTTACGACAACTTTAGCAGTCCTGAAGATACCGGAATTACTAATAATATAATTGTGTTCCTAAACAATTTTACAGTAGATGCAAATAAGAGATCTATAGACGTAGACTTAACAGCACAAAAGGAAGGTCTTGTAAAACTTGAAAAAGGACTACAAAAATTATTCGATGACCAAAAAGATACAGAAAAGAAAAGATCAGACGCAGAAGTAAAGTTAGTGCAGATCCAAAACGATATTACGGCAAAAGGCGTAGAGATCGACAAATTAAAAAGCGATATGGAAATCTTGAAAACAAAAAGAACAGGAACAAACTAAACACAAATACAAACGAACGAAATCTATTTATTTATTCAAATCATTAAAAATAACATTATGAACAAATTAGTATTAGCAGTAACAGTTCTTGTTGCTTTATCAATGTCAGCTTGCAAAAAAGATTACAATTGCGATTGTAAGGAAACTACAGGAACACAGGCAACCTTTGAAACCACCTCGTATCCTAACACAAGATTAGTAGATGCACAGAAAGCATGTAAAGATCGTCAGTCACTATGGCAGAATACATCAAAGCCTAACACGGTTTGTACAATTCTTTAAACGATCAAAGTTTTAAAAAAAGAGGATTGACCATGTCAATCCTCTTTTTATTTAAGCTGCAATCTAATGTAATAAAATTTAATTAATTTATAAAAATTAACTATAAAGGAATCGTGCAAGATATTAAACGAATGCTGTAATAGAAACCAAGCCATTACAGTGCAAATTTGCTTGATTAAATTTTCACGATTATGAACACAATAATTTTCATTCACGGAATGTTCCAAAATGCAAAAAGTTGGAACAAATGGGTAAACTATTTCACATCAAAAGGATATAATTGTATAGCAGAATCCTGGCCTTTACATGAAGGTGAGCCTAAAGATCTAAGAGATAACGTACCGACGGACTTAGGAGACCTTCGCCTTCAGGAAGTAATAGATAAATATGCTGAGATTATTGATGCAAAAGATGCAAATGTTATTTTAATAGGACATTCAGTAGGCGGACTTATAGTACAATCACTTGTTAATAGTGGCAGAGGTAGCGCAGGTGTTTGTATCAATTCCGTAGCACCTAATAAGATGCTGTCTTTAGATTGGGGCTTTTTTAGAAATAGTGTCTCAATCTCGAATCCACTAAAAGGAGACGAGCCTTTCTTTATGACTGCTGATGAGTTCTATGAAAATTTCTGCAATACCTTAACCCTTGAGGAATCAGATGCTTTCTACGAGCAGACAGCTGTACATGATAGTCGTAATATACTCAGAGATTGCATGATGGAAACAGGTGAGATAGATTTTAAGAAAACCAATAAGCCGTTATTATTTATCGGTGCTGAAAAAGATGAGATCATACCACCGGAATTAAATGAAAAGAATGCAAAAGCTTACAAAGACGGATTGGCTGAATTTGTACAATATCCTGATCGCGGACACTTTATATGTGGTCAGCCTGGTTGGGAAGAAATTGCCGGCTATACGGAACAATGGCTATCCAAACAAGATAGCTTAAAAGGTATGTTGCACGTTACATCTTAATTACATTTCTTCTTCATATCTGATCTACATCAAAAATCAAACAAATCACTAAGTAAAGAATGCTTAAATTAAAAGCATTTGTAATATTTACATAGTTTTATTCACTAATTTAGCGTACTAATTAAATTAAGATGAGAAAACTATTAGCAATTTCAATTTTACTTACATTTTCATTTATCACTTTTGCGCAGGATAAAGATGTCGTTGGCGCAAATATAGATAAGACAGCAAAACCTGGTGATGATTTTTCTAAATATGCAAATGGTGGTTGGACAAACCAAAATCCAATTCCTGCAGCATATTCACAATGGGGCATTGGCAACTTAGTGCAGGAAGATGTTTGGACAAAATTGAAGACGATCAATGAAAAGGCAAGATTTGCATCAAACCCTGATGCAAATACAAGAAAAATAAAAGATTTCTACTTTACGGCAATGGATACCATAACGATAGAAAAGGTGAAATTATCACCTATCAATCCAGAACTTGCAGTGATAGATGGTATTAATGACATTCCTTCATTAATAAAAGCAATTACTTATTTTCATTCTGTAGGCATAGCAACAGCATTTGATTTAGGTGTTTATCAGGATATGAAGAACAGCGAAATAAACGCTTTATATTTATCGCAAGGTGGACTTGGCTTGCCTAATAGAGATTATTACTTCAACAAAGATACTCGTACACAAAAGATCGTAAAAGATTACAAGATGAAGCATCTTCCAAAAATGTTAGAATTCATCAATGCTAAATATCTTACCGGTGCAACAGCTGTATTCGATATGGAAAAAAGCTTGGCAACAAAATCAAGAAAACTGGAAGACCTGAGAGATCCTTATGCAAACTATAATAAGATGTCAATTGCTGAATTGAATAAGCTGACACCTGTAATCAATTGGAATACTGTATTTACTCAATTAAATATTAAGACAGATTCAGTAATTGTCGGTCAGCCGGAATTCTTTACACAACTTAATAAAACTATAAAAACTACACCATTGGCTGTTTGGAAGAATTATTTGCGCTTCCATGTAATATCAGCTTATGCAGATTTCTTAAATAAAAAAGTAGATAAAGAAGATTTCCGTTTTTACAGCACTGTTATTCGCGGAAAAAAAGAGCAATTGCCTCGCTGGAAACGTGCTTTAATTTGGGAAGAAAGCGCAATGGGTGAAATATTAGGACAGCTATATGTAAAAGATAATTTTCCGGCTAAAACAAAAGCACGATATAATGAAATTACGGATAATGTATTTGCAGCATTTGCAGATCGCATCAGAAAATTAGATTGGATGAGTGATTCTACCAAAGAGAAATCTTTACAAAAACTAAGTACCGTAACGAAGAAGATCGGCTATCCTGATACATGGAAAGATTTTTCTGCTTTAAAAACAAACGATAAATCTATTGTAGAAAATATCAGGAATGCCAATAAATTCTGGTTCAACTATAACATCAACAAACTTAATAAACCTGTCGACAGAACAGAATGGGACATGACACCTCAAACTTACAATGCCTATTATAATCCATCTAATAATGAGATCGTAATGCCTGCAGGTATTTTTGTAATACCTGGTTTTATTGATGAGAACATTGACGATGCCGTAATTTATGGTTATGCAGGTGCTTCTACGATCGGTCACGAAATTACACACGGCTTTGATGATGAAGGCAGGCAGTTCGACGAAAAAGGAAATTTACAAAACTGGTGGAAACAGGAAGACGAAGATAAGTTCACTGCAAAAACACAAAAGTATATAGATCAGTTTAATGCTTATGTAGTATTAGATTCTATGCATATAAATGGTAAAGCAACACTTGGAGAAAATATTGCAGACTTAGGTGGTTTGGTAATTGCATTAGATGCCTTCAAAAAAACAGCACAATATAAAGAAGGAAAATTAATAGATGGTTTAACACCATTACAACGCTATTTCCTAGGCTATTCATTAGGTTGGTTAAGTCATCAGCGCGATGAAGAATTAGCAACACGTGTATTAACAGACGTACATTCACCTGCATTCTTACGTATCAACGGACCATTTTCAAACATAGATGATTTCTATGAAGCATTTAATATAAAACCTGGTGATAAAATGTACAGACCGGAAAATGAAAGAGTAAAAATTTGGTAAACTAATAATCAATTTTTATATCACATAGAAAATGCCTGGTCTTTGATCAGGCATTTTTTTTATTATGCAATTAATCATCAAGTTAATTTAAAATAGAAAATTACTTCCATTTCCAAATTAGTATTACTTTGCTTACACTTAAATTATAATATGCAAAAGCCGATACTGGTTTTTAAAATTGGCACATCATCCATTACAGATACAAAAGGAAATCTCGATGAAACTGTGGTGCAAAGTATTGCGAAACAATTGGCTGTATTGCAAAAGCAATTTCATATTGTTATTGTTTCTTCAGGTGCAGTTGGCACAGGCAAGAAGTTTATAAAAAATTATACGGCAAAGATCGAAGAGCGAAAAGCCGCAGCAGCAATTGGCAATCCGATCTTAATCTATAAATATGCAGAAGCCTTTGCAAAATATAAAATTCCAATTGCACAAAGCTTATGCGAACGTGGACACTTTTCCGATAGAGAAAAATTCCTGCAACTACGTGCAACATACGAAGAACTTTGGAAAAACGGAGTCATTCCAATTGCAAATGAAAATGATGTAGTATCATCGCGCGAATTAAAATTTTCTGATAATGACGAACTCGCAACTTTATTAGCAATTGGCTTTGGTGCGCAATATTTATTGATCGGAACTTCGGTAAATGGTGTTTTAGACAAAGAAGGAAAAGTGATCTCAACCATTGAAAAATTTGACGATAAAATTTTAGCATTAGCAACTAAAGAAAAATCAGATGCAGGTTTAGGTGGAATGATTAGTAAGCTAACATTCGCACATTTAGCTACGAGCTTAGGTATTAAGGTTATTATTTTTCCAGCAAAAAAAAAAGATGCATTGATAAAAGCAAGCAAAGAAAAAATAGGAACAGTTTGCATACCAAAGAATGTATCGAAAACAGCAAGGCAGAAATGGCTCGCAAGTGGTAGTTTAGTTATTGGAAGTATTATAGTTGATGAAGGCGCACACAAAGCATTATTAAAAAGAAAAAGTTTATTAGTTGTAGGAATTAAGAATGTTTTAAATGCATTTGAAGAAGGCGAAGCTATCGAAATATTAGACGAAAATGGAAATGCATTCGCAGTAGCGCGTGCAAAAATTTCATCCAAAATATTAGAGAAAAATTTAAAACAACAAAATTTAATTTTAGCACACGCAGATGAAATTGTGTTGATGTAAAAAATAAATTTTAAATTTTTTATGGAATTTGACTGCTTTTTGTATCTAAATAAGAAACAATATTTATGATACAAATTACAGAACAAGACGTTGCTACAAAAATTTACATTATCAGAAACCAAAAAATAATGCTGGATAGCGATTTAGCAGAATTATACGGTGTTGAAACGAAGGTCTTAAACCAAGCCGTAAAAAGAAATCTTCATCGTTTTCCAAAAGATTTTATGTTCCAACTAACTGAAAAAGAATATCTTACAAACTTGAAGTCACAATTTGTGACTTCAAGTTTGGATAAAAAACCACAAAAATGGGGTGGAAAAAGGAAACTTCCATTCGCATTTACAGAACATGGAACAGTCATGTTAGCAAGCGTTTTAAATAGTGAACGTGCGGTTTCTGTAAGTTTGCAAGTAGTGCGAATCTTTATTAAGCTTCGCCAGATTTTAGAAACCAATAAAGAACTTGCACAAAAAATTGATCAGCTTGAAGATAAATATGACCATCAATTTAAAATAGTATTTGATGCTATTAAGCAATTATTAATTCAGGAAGATGAAACTAAGGCTGAACCAATCGGTTTTAAGTTGCAAAAAAAATAAAGCTATATTTATTCATGGAATCAATTATACATTTATTAAAAGCAACGAACAAATCAGCTATTGCAATCAAAAATTTATCTTTAGAAAATAAGAAAAATATTTTAATTCGATTATCAGAATTGCTGGTTCAAAACCAAGCCAAAATTGTTCAGGAAAACAAAATAGATTTGGATAAAATGGCTGATAATGATCCTAAAAAAGATAGATTATTATTGAATGAAAACCGCATTGAAAATTTAGCAGACAGCCTACACGATATTTTAAAATTAGAAGATCCAACCGGTAAAGTTTTGATTGATAATACAACTGAAAATGGTTTGCACATTCAGAAAATTACAGTACCGATAGGAGTTGTTGGTGTTATTTACGAAGCACGTCCAAACGTTACCATTGATGTTGCGGCTTTGTGCTTATATGCAGGAAATGCAGTAGTGTTGCGCGGTGGAAGCGATGCAGAATTTACGAACAAAATTTTAGTAGAAATTATACATCAAGCGTTAAAAGACAATAACGTAGATGAAAATGCAGTGCAGCTTTTGCCTGTTGAAAGAAAATTTGTAAAAGAATTATTGGAAGCAGTAAAGTATGTAGATATAATAATTCCACGTGGTTCGCAGCAATTAATAGACTTTGTACGTGCTAATTCTAAAGTGCCAACTATTGAAACAGGAGCAGGCGTTTGTCATACTTACATTGAAAGTTCAGCTAACTTAGACAATGCGGCAAAGATTGTCATCAACGCAAAAACACAAAGACCATCAGTTTGCAATGCATTAGATACAATGATCGTTGATAAAAATATTATAGAAGATTTTTTACCAAAATTAATTGCTGGATTTAGAGAGTTTGATGTGGAAGTTTTTGCAGATGAAGCAGCTTTTCATATTTTACAAAAAGCCAAATATTCTAATTTGCAAAAAGCAACAGAAGAACATTTTGGAATGGAATACCTTTCGCAGAAATGTTCCATAAAAACAGTAGAAAATATAGAAGAAGCATTGGAACATATTCGCAGATATTCATCTAAACATAGCGAAGCTATCATTTCTGAAGATGCAGAAAAATGTATACACTTTTTAAATGAAGTGGACGCAGCAGCAGTATATACTAATGCTTCCACACGTTTTACAGATGGTGCTTGTTTTGGACTTGGTGCAGAAATTGGAATATCAACACAAAAATTACACGCGCGAGGTCCATTTGCTCTGGAAAAACTAACTACAGAAAAATGGATAGTTCGTGGAAACGGACAAATCAGGTAATGTTATTTCTCAGAAAAATATTCCTTAAAATTCTGGCTGTAACAATAAATATAGTACAAGGAATTCCAATCCATACAAGCTCACTCTTGATAACTCTTAAGCCACGTTCGCCAAAGAATTTTGCGATGCCGATTGGGGAAACTTTAATTGGTCGCCATGGAAAGAAATATCGTGTATTATCAAAAGGCGAAAAAAAAGCAACACCTAAACCACCACTTGTCATAGCATCTAAAACATCATGCGAAATGCCGCAAAGTGTAAAAAACAATATGTAATAAAAAGCTTTTTTATTCTTTAATGTTGCACGATAAAATAAAGCAGTAACAAGCATTCCTAACAACACAGCAAACAAAATGGAATGTGTAAAACCTCTGTGACCAAAGAAACCTTCATAAGGTACACCAAGCTTATAGCCGATCGCATCTGCATCAGGAACCACCGCGCAAAAAATACCAAGTAAAGAAAATTTTAAAGTTTCGTTTTTAGAAAAACCTTGCCTGATAGCTATTGCCGCAAAAGCATGTCCGAACGCAGAAGCCATACAATTGATTTTTTTGTAAAAGTAGAAATACTAATGCGATTTAGGATAAACTATTGTTTGAAATTAATAACAAATAATTAACCGATCATCTTGACCAAACGTTTGGTATTCCAATGCATGCATTGTATTTTTAATATGTCATTCTGAGCTTGTCGAAGAATAAATTTGCATATCAAAAATAGATTTTAATAAAACAATTCAAAAAATTAATAAAATGAGCGAAACATTATCAGAAGTAAAAAACTTACTAAAAGGTGGTGAGTTTTTGGTGAAGGAAAGTAACTACAACGATACTTTTACACCGGAAGATTTAAATGAAGAACAACAAATGATCATTGACACAGTGGTATCTTTTGTAGAAAATGAGATCTTACCGATCTATCCAAAAATTGAAAAACAAGAACCAGGTGTAACAGAAGAATTATTATTAAAAGCAGGCGAACTTGGCTTATTAGGCTTAGCAATTCCTGAAGAATATGGTGGCTTAGGAAAAGACTTCAACACCAACTCATTATTAATAGAATATTTGGCAAAATCACGTTCATTCTCTTTATCGCTTGGTGCGCATATCGGAATCGGAACTTTACCAATTGTATATTTTGGAAACGAACAACAAAAAGCACACTACTTACCAAAATTAGCAAGTGGCGAATTAAAAGCATCTTACTGCTTAACAGAGCCAAGTTCAGGTTCTGATGCCTTAGGTGCAAAAACAACCGCTATCTTAAATACAGAAGGAACACATTATATCGTGAACGGTCAAAAAATGTGGATCACAAACGCAGGCTTTGCTGATGTTTACATCGTTTTCTGTCAGGTTGATGGTGATAAATTTTCAGCATTGATCATTGAAAGAACAATGGAAGGATTATCTCTTGGTGCTGAAGAAGCAAAAATGGGTATCAAAGGTTCTTCAACTCGTCAGGTGTTTTTAGAAAATGTAAAAGTTCCAAAAGAAAACTTATTAGGCGAAATTGGCAAAGGTCATTTAATCGCATTCAATATCTTAAATATCGGACGTTATAAATTAGCAGCAGGTGCTTTAGGCGCTTCAAAAAATGTATTGGAACAAGCCGCAGGTTATGCAGTAGAACGCCATCAGTTCAAAGTTCCAATTGCATCATTTGGTGCAATACAATACAAAATTGCTGAAATGGCAACACGTATCTATGCATTAGAAAGTGCCTGCTATCGTGCAGCAGATGCCATCGACAATAAAGAAAAAGAACTTATTACGCAAGGCAAACAATACCAGGAAGCAATCTTACAAGCAGCTGATGAATATGCAATCGAATGTGCTATCTTAAAATTCTTTGGCTCAGAAGTATTGGATTATTGTGTTGATGAAAATGTGCAGGTGCATGGTGGAATGGGTTACTCAGAAGAATTAGGAGCAGCAGGCGCTTACAGAGACGCACGTATCAATCGTATCTTTGAAGGAACAAATGAGATCAACCGCTTACTTTCTGTAGATATGTTATTGAAACGTGCAATGGCTGGTAAAATCGATATGATGACACCTGCAATGGCAGTTCAAAAAGAATTAATGAGCGTTCCTGATTTTGGTGGTGATGATGATGCAACACCTTTAGCAGCAGAAGTAAAAGCGATCAAAAATGCTAAGAAAGCAATTTTAATGGCAGCTGGTGCAGCAGTTCAAAAACTAATGACAAAACTAAAACACGAACAGGAAATTTTAATGAACGTAGCAGATATGTTGTGTGAAGTATATGCAATGGAATCTGTAGTATTACGTACACAAAAATCAATCGCAGTAAAAGGCGAAACTGCTTCTGCTACACAAATAGATATGACAAAAGTATTTATTTCTGATGCAATGGAAAGACTAAACTTACATGGCAAACATGCATTACAATCTTTTGCAGAAGGCGATGAATTGCGTATCATGTTAATGGGTTTGAAACGTTTCACTAAATATGAAACCATCAACACTAAAGATGCACGCAGAAAAATCGCTGCTAAAGTTTTAGAAGCAGGAAAATATAATTTCTAACTTATCTGTCATTCTGAGTTTATCGAAGAATAACATCAAAAATCAAAAAGAAGCCATCGCTTAGCGATGGCTTCTTTAATAAATAAGTAAAGTATCAAACTGCAATAAGTTTATTGTTAAATGTATTCATGAATACTTCGTATTTCCTTTTGATGTCAAAAAGTAAAGAAGAATATTCGTACTTTTAAAACTCAAATCCATCATGCAAAACAATACTTCTTTAAGAACGGTAAACGTAACTCGCTATATCGCACCTTTGCGTGAAGGCGGTTCTTTACCAGCATTAACAGAAGCTGATGATGATTTTAAATACGTACTCAAATTCAAAGGTTCAGGTCATGGCACCAAAGTATTAATTGCAGAATTAATTGGTGGTGAAATTGCCAGAGCCTTAGGTTTAAAAGTACCTGAACTCGTATTCGCTAACTTAGACGAAGCATTTGGGAGAACAGAACCGGACCAGGAAATACAGGATTTATTGCAGGCAAGTCAAGGCTTAAACTTAGCCTTGCATTTTTTATCAGGTGCAGTAACATTCGATCCTGTAGTAACAACCGTAGAAGCAAAACTCGCATCAAAAATAGTTTGGCTGGATGCTTTTATAACTAACGTAGATCGCACTTTCCGCAACACCAATATGCTCATGTTTCACAAAGAATTATGGCTGATAGATCACGGCGCATGTTTGTATTTTCATCACTCTTGGACAAATTGGGAAACCACAGCCAAAACGCCTTTTGCTTTAATTAAAGATCATGTACTATTGCCAAAAGCAAAATATTTGCAGGAAGTAAATGATGAATTTAAAACCTTACTAACAGAAGAAAAAATAAAAGAAATTGTTGCACTCATTCCTGATGAATGGCTGCATTTTGAAAACACCAGCGAAACACCTGAACAAATACGCGAAGTATATTTGCAGTTCTTATTATTGCGATTAGAGCATTCTCAAATTTTTGTAAACGAAGCCATAAATGCAGGAAAAATATTTATATGAGTACGCCGTTATTCGCGTGCTGCCTGTGGTAGAGCGCGAAGAATTCCTCAACGTAGGAATCGTTTTGTTTTGCAAGAAATCGAATTTTATAAAAGTGCATTACAATATTGATGAAGCAAAGCTAAGTTGTTTTTTAGGAGATGTAGATTTAGAGCAACTGCATTTAAACTTACAATCTTTCGAAAAAATAGCACTTGGTGACAAAGACGGCGGACCAATTGCAGTTCAGGATATTCCATCACGTTTCCGCTGGCTGACAGCAGTCAGAAGTTCAGCCATCCAAACTTCCAGACCACATCCTGGTTTATCTACAGATTTAGAAAAAACAGCTAAGAGGTTGTTTGAAGAATTAGTGTTGTGATGCTGTCAACAACGTAGCAGGTAATTGCGAGTTCCGAATGTTTAGTACGAAGCAATCTGTTGACAGCTTGAGATTGCTTCACTTCATTCACAATGACGCAAAGCGAAGCTTTTCTTCCAACAATTAATATACTTGTTCAAAACTAAAACCATTACAATTTCCTAAACCTTTTTGATTTTCGTATTTTTGTCAACCAATGGAAAATTTCATCGTTTCAGCTCGTAAATATCGTCCATCCAAGTTTTTGGATGTAGTAGGTCAGGAGCAGGTTTCCGAAACTTTGAAAAAAGCCTTATCATCAGGAAAACTGGCACAATCATTTTTATTCTGCGGACCACGTGGCGTTGGTAAAACTACTTGCGCGCGTATTCTGGCAAAAGCCATCAACTGCGAAAATCCGGGCACAGATTTCGAACCTTGCAACGAATGTAATTCCTGCACATCGTTCAACCAAAATGCTTCTTTCAATATTTTTGAATTAGATGCAGCATCTAATAATAGTGTTGATGATATTCGCCAATTGGTAGATCAGGTTCGCTTTGCGCCACAATCAGGAAAATACAAAGTATATATTCTGGATGAGGTTCATATGCTGGGTTCATCTGCATTCAATGCTTTTTTAAAAACGTTGGAAGAACCACCAAGTTATGCCATTTTCATTTTGGCAACAACGGAAAAACATAAGATCATTCCAACCATTTTATCAAGATGCCAGATTTTTGATTTTAAAAGAATTTCTGATAAAGACATTGTAAAACAATTACAAAAGATTTGTGATAATGAAGAAGTAGTTGCAGAACCATCAGCATTGCATGTAATTGCACAAAAAGCCGATGGCGGTTTGCGTGATGCACTTTCCTTGTTTGATAAGATCGTTAGCTATGCAGGAAAAAAAGTGACCTATAAAGATGTTATCACCAACTTAAATATTCTCGACCATGATTACTACTTTAAAGTAACGGAAAACTTTATGGTAGAAGATGCATCTTCAGTATTGAATGCGTTCAATGAAATTATCAATAATGGCTTTGACGGCGAAATGTTTTTGTTAGGTTTGGCAGAACATTTCAGAAATTTATTGATCAGTAAAGATGCGAAAACGGTTGCATTATTAGAAACTGCGGACGACATCAAAGACAAATATTTTACGCAGGCAAATCAGGTAAACGAAACATTTTTACTAAACGCTTTGAATATCATTAATCAGTGTGATATTGATTACAAAACAGCAAAAAATAAACGCTTACACGTAGAATTAGCTTTGCTGAAAGTTTGCTTCTTAAACACACAAATAGAAAATACGCTTTCGCTTATTTTAGGTGAAAAAAAAAACTAACATCACTTCTTCAATTTTATAAAGAAAAAAAACAAGCTGCTAAAGAAGGCATTCAATTAGCAGATGAAACACTTTATTTTTCTACCATAGAAAAAGAATCAGAAATTATTGAAGAAGCCAAACCATTAGTAAATACTGATCTTGTAGCATCAGCAATTAAAAAAGAGATAAAACAAGATTTCGTTGTTGAACAAAATCTTAAATCTCAAATCTTAAATCTTAAATCAAATAAACCAAAGCGCGAACTTCCAAAATCTTCTGCACTTGGTTCCATGTTCAAGGAAATTCATACAGACGTTGTCGTTGAAAAAGACGATAACAAAGTTGAATTAACCGAAGAAAATCTGCAGCAGCTTTGGTCAAGTTTCTTAGAAGAAAATAAAACCACTTTACAGAATGCTTTTATGAGTGTTGCTATAACACAAGTGCCTGCATTGATAGAAGATAAGATCGTCTTTACAATAACCAATAATATTTCCTTAGAAATGATGCAGCTGCATAAGATGGATATTACAAGTTATTTTAGAAAAGTGACGACATCAACAACAGTAGTTCCGGATTTTCAACTGAAAAGAAATGATAATCAACCTAAAAATTATAAAACAAGTAAAGACAGGTTGAAAGACATGATTGACAGCAATAATGCAGTGCTGAAACTCATTCAAAAATTTGATCTTAATATGGATTGATATTGAACGATGCTAAACTTTCTTACAAACAAAATTGTTGTAATATTATGAGCAAAAAGACAGTAGTTATTGGTTCAAGCGCCAAACAAGACAGGTACAGCAATCGTGCAGTACGCATGTTGAAAAAGAACAACCACGAAGTAATTGCATTAGGTTTCGAAGATGAAGATATTGAAGGAATACCTATTGAAACAGATTGGAAAAACTACGAAAATATCGATACTGTTACTTTATATTTAAATCCGCAACGGCAAAAAGAATACTATAACTATATTATAGGTTTAAAACCAAAGAGAATCATCTTCAATCCTGGAACAGAAAATAATGAATTACAAAAGTTAGCAGTTCAAAATAATATTCAGCCTTTAGAAGCCTGCACATTAGTATTATTATCTACCGGACAATATTAATATCCTAAAGATTTAATATCAATTAACAATAATTTATGAAACAGTATTAAACTTAGGCATGATTTTTATGTCTAATTCATAAAATAAATTCAAAATGAAAAAAGTAACAAGATTATTCGTATTCGCTATCGCATTATTTTCTTTAAATGCAGTAATAGCACAAGGCACGCAGAATGCTAAAACAAAAGTAAAAAATGTTAAGCCGGTTAAACTAACAGTAGATCAAAAAGCGGCAAAGAACGCAGATTCACTAAAAGCAAGATTAAGCCTAACGGAAGACCAATACACAAAAGTAATTCCGATCAACGTAGAATATTTTAAAGGAAGAGATGCTTTAAGATTAAAGATGAAAACGGATACAACAGGAACAACATCTTTTAAAACAGAAATGATAGCATTACATGCTGCAAGAAAAAAACAAATTGCTGCAATATTAACGCCTGAACAAAAGAAAACTTGGACTGCGTGGAAAAAAGCACATGCTAATCATGATGGAAAAAAAATGAAAAAAGACGATGATGACATTGATGCAAACGAAGAATAAATTTCTAAAAACTATTTAATGAAGAAAAACCGTTTAGTAATAAACGGTTTTTTTTATTACATTTTTTGACAATAAGATTAAAATGCGCTTGCATAAATCATAAAAATCAAATCAATCACCGTTCAGGCAAAATATTGTTAAACCTTTGTAAATAGGTGTAGTCTAAAGAGTATGCTTTCTGAAAAAGACAAAATAAAACACTTATATAATCGTGCAGGATTTGGTTTAAACATCAACGATTATTCATCAAAAAATAATTGGCAAACTGCTTACAATAATTTATTTAAACCAAATGCCGATTACAAAAAGTTAGAAACTATTTCTTTAGCAGAAGTAGAAGTAGCCAAAGAAAAAATGAAAACATTGGACAAAGAAGATAAGAAAGATTTGAAGCAGTTGTTGAATGCAAATGTATTTGAGCTAAATAATTTATGGTTGAATGAAATGATAAATTCTGAAGCACAATTGCAGGAAAAAATGGCATTGTTTTGGCATGGTCATTTTGCTTGTCGCACTGTAAATCCATATTTCGATCAGCAATACCTGGATATTATCAGGAAAAATGCACTTGGTAATTTTGCGACTATGTTAAAGGAAGTGTCCAAAACGCCTGCTATGCTTCAGTTCTTGAACAATCAGCAAAATAAAAAAGATCATCCAAACGAAAATTTTGCACGCGAACTAATGGAATTGTTTACGCTTGGTCGTGGCAACTATACAGAACAAGATGTTAAAGAAGCCGCGCGTGCATTTACAGGTTTTGGTTTTAATAAATCAAGTGAATTTAAATTCAGAGCACAGCAACACGATTTTGAAACAAAGACTTTTCAAAATAAAACAGGTGATTTTTCAGGCGAAGATATTTTACAGATCATCTTAGATAAAAAAGAATGCGCCTATTTTATAACTAAAAAAATCTATCAGTTCTTTGTAAACGATGTAATTGATGAAACAATTGTACATCAACTTGCTGATAAATTTTATCAATCGAAATATGATATAAAAAGCCTGATGAAAGAGATTTTTATTGCAGATTGGTTTTACAATGAAAATAATATTGGAGTGAAAATAAAATCACCGATTGAACTAATGGTAGGTATGTTTCGTGTTGTACCGGTAATTTTTGAAAATACAGACAGCACAATATTTATACAACGAACACTTGGACAAGTTTTACTAAATCCACCAAACGTAGCAGGCTGGAATGGTAATAGAAGCTGGATAGACAGCTCGTCATTATTATTTAGAATGCGTTTGCCACAGGTTATTTATTACGATAAGGATATTGATATTTCGCCAAAAGAAATATCACCGGAAATGGGTTCGCAGCAAATGAAAATGACAAATGATTTTGTGAAAAAGTTTGCAGCTAAAAAATTAACGGCAACATCAGATTGGAAAAAAGTTCTCAAATATTTTACAAACTCAACAAACATACTAAATGATATTACAAAAATAGTTTTAGCAAAAAATGCAGATGCTGTTGCTATAAAATGCGTGCAGAATAATGCAGATAATTCAACCAAAGAAAACCTGATAAAAAGTGTGATGATAGAAACAATGTCGTTACCGGATTATCAACTCAATTAAATATTTTGAAACACCGATGTAACAGAATTAAAGATTTCACAGAATAATTTTTTTTAAAATCAGCGCAATCATTTAATCCTTTTAATCAGTAGTTCAGACAAAAAATCAACGCTATGGAAAGAAGACAATTTATACAAACATCAGGCTTAGCATCAGCAGCAGTAATGATTCCACGCTTCTTGAAAGCACAGGAAAATAAGGTAGTTTCAAATACTAATAAAATTTTAATTGTCATACAACTTACCGGTGGAAACGATGGCTTAAATACTGTTGTGCCTTTTGAAAACGATTTGTATTACAACGCGCGACCACAGATCTCTATCAAAAAAAACGAAGTCTTAAAATTAAATAATGAATTAGGTTTAAATCCAAACATGCAAGGCTTTAAGAATTTATTTGACGATGGAAAACTATGTTTGATAAATAATGTAGGTTATCCTGAACCGGATCGTTCGCATTTTCGCTCGATGGATATTTGGCAAACTGCCAGCAATAGCAACGAATATAAGACAACAGGCTGGCTTGGCAGATACTTGGATGAACAATGTAATAACTGTGAAAAACCAACTCAGGTATTGGAAATTGACGATACGCTGAGTTTAGCTTTGAAAGGAAAAAACGTAAAAGGTTTGGCAATGAAAGATCCGAAAAGATTGTATAGTACAACATTAGATCCATTTGTAAATCAACTTTCCAGGCAACATATTATTGGCGATCACGAACATAATAACGCAGAATATTTATACAAAACTTTAGCAGAAACTGTTTCATCAGCATCTTATATTTATCAAACATCTAAGATTTATAAAAGCGCCGTAACCTATCCAAATCACCAATTTGGAAAAAGCATGAAGACAATTGCAGAGTTGATTACGTCAGGCGTGAACACCAATGTTTATTATGTTTCTCTTGGAAGCTTTGATACGCACTTTAACCAACAAAAACGTCAGGCAGATCTATTGCAGCAATTATCAGAAACCATAAAAATATTTACAGACGATTTGAAAATATCAGGAAAACAAGATGATGTGATGATGATGACATTTTCAGAATTTGGAAGACGCGTAAATGAAAATGCAAGCTTAGGAACAGATCATGGAACAGCAAATCAAATATTTTTAATTGGAAATAATTTAAAGAAAAAAGGTATTTACAATGAAGCACCAAACTTAGCAGATTTAGACGAAGGCGATTTAAAATTTTCTGTTGATTTTAAAAATGTGTATTCAACAATATTGAAAAAATGGCTGAATACAGATGACCAAATTGTTTTAGGAAATAAATCTGCATATATGGATTTTCTCTGATATTCATTCTTATTTGTCAGGCTGAGTTTATCAAATGTCAGGCTGAGTTCATCGAAGCCTCAGATTGAGTTTATCGAAATGTCAAGCTGAGTTTATCGAAGCTTCAGGCTGAGTCTATCGAAATGTCAGGCTGAGTTTATCGAAGCCTTTTACACACCTGTTAGCTATTCAGATAACAAAGCAAAAAATAAACTTAGTATTTTTAGGATTAATTCATTCCAATGCAAAATCTTATTAGAAAAATACTTTTCAGATGCCTTACTGCATACTGCTTACTGCATACTTTCTGCTCTTACGCTCAGGATGAAGTAGATATTGTAGATCCATATCAAATGAAAGTATCTCGTTCCGCACAAGCCGATACATTTTACTTTACGCAAAATAAAATAGCAAATCCTCAAAGCAAAGCAAAGCTGGATACCTTACGCTCTTACGATGTATTTTTAGAAGAAAGAATGACACCTTTCGGCATTGCATATATTTGCAATGGTAATGAAGTAACCAAGAAAAAATACTTAGAATATAAGCAGTTTTGGAACGCATCAGGAGCCTGCAAGCCTTGTTTACTATATACTTACGACGATAAAGACCAACTGAAATATGAAGCCTATCAGTATCAGGATTGCTTATGCGGAAGCTATAAAGAATACTATAAAGATGGAACCTTAAAAGTAGAAGGACAATTTAAGAATGTAGCCACCGATAACTGGGAAAAACTAAGCAGCCGTGACGTTTGTAATTTACGTAATGGAACATGGATATATTATTTTGACAATGGCGTTACGGAAAAAACAGAAACCTACATTGACGGAAAACTAAAAGACAGCTTTACACCAACCGTAAATATTACATCAGTTAAGAAAACAACCAATACTCAAAATGCTGATGATGATGAAGAAACTACGCAAAAAAAAGGCTTATTCAAACGGTTAAAAGATAAAAACCAGTCTCAGGAAGACAAATAAATTACTCATATTCATACTATCTGTATTTACTTATCGTTAAGGTAAGTTGAAATCTTATTCACTATTTTCAGGTATATTAACACAATTTTAAACAATTGTGAAGAAAAACCATAAAATGTGTTAAATAATTTCACTTACTTTGGAAAAAATAGAAAGTATGAAAAAAATCCAAAAATTGAGTATGCTCTTAGCCTTTTGCTTATGCAGCTTTACTATGCTCGCTCAAACAGTAGTGAAAGGTAAAGTTACAGACGGCAAAGAACCGGTTATTGGCGCAAATGTTTCCATTAAAGGAACAACAGAAGGAACCGTTACAGACATTGACGGAAAGTTCGAGTTAACAACTACACAAACAGCACCTTTTACATTAACCATCAGTATGGTTGGTATGACTACATCAGAACTTCAGGTAGATGGCAATAAAGATGATGTGAGTGTAACCATGTCAGAAGAAACAAGCTTATTGAATGATGTCGTTGTGGCAGCATCAAGAGTAGAAGAAAAATTAATTGAATCACCTGTTACCATTGAGAAAATGAATAATAGAACGATCAAAGCCGCATCGGCAAACGATTATTATGATGACTTGGCAAAACTAAAAGGTGTACAAACCATCAACGGTTCTATGACCTTAACATCAATAAACACACGTGGTTTCGGTGGTATTTCCAATACACGTTTTGTTCAGTTAATGGACGGAATGGACAACGCAGCACCATTATTAAACTTTCCAACAGGTAACATCGTAGGTATCGGTGAGTTAGACATCAATAACGTAGAATTATTGCCTGGTGCAGCATCTGCGCTATACGGACCAAATGCATTCAACGGTATCTTATTAATGAACTCAAAAAACCCTTTCGAACAACCGGGTTTTAGTTTTCAGGTAAAAGGTGGTTTTGCACAAGCTGGTAATGATTACGGTATCAAAGCAAATGGTAGCATTGGTTTGAGAGTAGCACATGCATTCAAAAGCAAAAAATCAGGACAGGATTTCTTAGCCATTAAAGCAAACTTCACACTTTTCCATGGTACGGACTGGTTAGCGAATGATTACTCGACAGACAGAATAACAGAAGGTAATCCTACAAATTCTCCAAACTTTGATGGTTTAAACAGATATGGCGATGAAAGCAGAATATTTGTTCCTTACGAACAATTGAGAAGCGGATTTATTACAAGTGGATCTAACAGTCTGCAAGCTTCACCAGCTTTTCAGGCAGCAGTTAAAGCAGGCGTTACAGCTCAGGTAAATGCAAATTTGCCTGCTATTACAGCAGGTGTTACGGCAGCAGTAAGACAAAATGTTTATAACCAGGCAATAGCTGGTGGTGCAGATCCTGCTACTGCAAATGCTATGGCTGATGCATTTATAGCTTCTCCGACAGGACAAGCTACAATTGCAGGTGGTGTTCAAAATCAGGTTCAAACATTAATTACACAAAATACAGCTACTCAACTTCCAATTCAAGCTACAGGCTTTGCTACTTCAAGAATAGATTCTGTAAAACAACTTTTAGGTTTTGATCTAAGACGTACAGGTTTAACGGAAGATAAATTAATTGACAACCACAAAGCACAATCCATCAAAGGCGACTTTGGTGTTTACTTACGTCCTTTCAAAGATAAATCTTACGAGTTTTCTTACAACTATAGAATTGGTTATGGTAACTCTGTTTATCAAGGATCTGAAAGATATGCGTTGAGAAACTTCACACAACAATTCCACAAAGTAGAAATTAAGAGTAAAGACTTCTTTATTCGTTCATATATGTCTCAGACAAAAGATGGAGATTCATACAACATGACAGCATTAGGTGCATACACAAATGAATCTGTATCACCTTCACAGGCACAATGGGTACCAACTTATTTAGGAAATTATGCACCAAGTATTATTGGCTTGGCATTACAATCACCATCTGCAGCACAAGCATTAGCAACTGCAACACCGCAATTTATTCAGGCATTAAATGATTCAGCAAGAGCAAGAGCAGACAGACCTTGGACATCTATGTCACCAGACGAGCAACAAGCTGTAATCAACAGCGTGAGAACAGGTTTGTTCCAGCGTGGTGGTGCAGGCTTTATTGATAATTCAAGATTATTCCATACGGAAGCAATGTTGGATTTATCTCGTTGGACACACAAAGCGATCGATATTCAAATCGGTGGAAATCATAGATTATACAGCTTACAAACTCAAGGTACAGTGTTTAATCAAGATCCTGATGGTACAGGTATTTACAAAAGAATTAAAATTAAAGAATTCGGTGCTTTCTTACAATTACAACGCAAATTGTTCAAAGATCATTTAAAGATACAGGCTTCTGTTCGTATTGATAAGAACCAGAACTTTAAATTGATCGTTTCACCGCGTGTGGCTGTTGTAGGAACATTTGGTAAAGACAGGAATCATAATATCCGTGTATCTTACCAGACAGGTTTCAGAAATCCGGATTCTCAGGCACAATACATTTATTTCCCAACAACAAATATCTTGTTAGGCGGAACACAGGCAAATGCTGAAAGATATGGTATCTACAATGGTGGTGCATATTCACAAGATTCTTATAATGCATACATCGGTTTAAAATTAGCAGGCAATACTGATTCTGCAGCAAGATTAGCTTTAAAGGTGGCTAACTTTGATTATGTAAAACCTGAAAACTTACAAGTAGTAGAGTTAGGTTACAAAGCAGTATTATTCAAAAAATTATTGATCGATGTAAACGGATACTTCAATATCTACAAAGACTTTATCGGTCAGTTATCAGTAGTAAATATTGATACAACTTACCACAAAGGTGTTCCTATTGCACCGGGTCAGTCTTGGAGACCATACACAAACTTAGCAGATAAAGTGTACTCTTATGGTGCCGGTATTGGCGTTGGGTATGCATTGCCAAAAGGATTGATGATCAGAGGTAGCTATAACTACATGGATTACAAAATTGCAAACGAAAACGAAAGTTCAGCAAAAGCAAGCGACTTAGGTTTCAATGCTGCTAAACACCAGGTGTTTGTTGGTATCTTAGGTACTAATGTATGGAAAGGTTTAGGTTTCGGTATTGATTACAGATGGCAGTCTGCTATTGAGTGGAGTTCTGACTTTGCTGATGGTGTAGTTAAATCTCGTGGTATGTTAGATGCAAACATCAGCTACTTAGTAGAAAAAGCTATGACAACATTCAAGTTAGGTGCAACAAACATTGCAGGTCCTGATTACAGAACAAATGTAGGTGGTCCTTACATCGGACGTACATTCTACGCTTCGGTAACTTTCGATCAAAGCAAAGTTTGGAGAGAACACCACAGAGAAGAAACAGGTAAAAAAGAATTCTAATAATTAACAAGTCTGATTCATAAAATCAAAAGTCCACGAGTAATCGTGGACTTTTTTTATACTTTCTCATTCAAAATTAATAAAAAGTAAATAATATTGAGAATTGCGAAACGCAGAAGGTTTAGGGTTTTGAAATGCGCAGTAATAGAAGTAAAATCAAAAAGAATGGCATTTAGCTTGGCTTTGATTTTATCTTCGGTTTTAATCATTTGCTTTAGCAAATAAGATTAAAAATTACCTTGCATTTCAAAAATGCTTTTTGTTACTTTTTGGCATCAAAAAGTAAAGATGTTTTTTTATAAGAAAGGAAATTGTAAATCTTAAACAGCTTTCAAATGAGCGTTTTCCATACCATTTATCTTATGGATCTTATGTAAGATCTCATGCGCTACTTCTAAGCTCTTCAAGCCTTCCAAAGCAGTAACGGTAGGTTCTGTATTAAAGATCAGGCATTCTGCAAAGCTGTGCAGTTCCTCTTTCAGCGCATCATACTCTTCTAAAACCATCGTTTCAGAATTAAGATATTTCATGCTTTCCTGCATGCGCATAGGAATGGAGTTATGCTTGGCGGTTTCCGACAGCTTCAGCATTTCGGCCTCTCTGTTCAGGAAATCTAAAGTAATATGATTATCTTTTTGAAATAAAGAGATCTTTCTCATTCTTTGTATCGATGCCCTGCTGGCGGTAAGGTTTGCCACGCAGCCGTTATCAAATTCAATACGAGCATTTGCAATATCTATTTGGTCTGATAAAACAGCAACACCGCTCGCGCTGATCGATTTAATATTGGCTTTCACCACTTTCAGCACAATATCTATATCATGTATCATCAGATCCAGCACAATGGAAACATCGGTGCTCTTAGCATCAAAATTAGCCAGCCGCTGCGATTCGATAAACATCGGGTTAATGTCCTGGTTCTTTAAAGACAAGAAAGCGGGATTAAATCGCTCAATATGTCCAACCTGAAACTTAATGCCGGCTTCTCTCACCAGTTCTACCAGTTTCTTGCCTTCTTCCACATCATTAGAGATAGGCTTTTCGGTAAAAACGTGCTTACCAAACTTTATCGCCTTTTCAGCATAATAGTAATGAGAATTGGAAGAGCTCACAATATCTACCGCGTCACACAGCGAGATCAGCTCATCCACATCAGAAAAACAAGTTACGGCATAATCTTCCTCCACACGCTTTAAGATAGCCGCATCTGCATCAAAGCAGCCAACTACCTTAAAATAATCAGATTCCATCAGCCTTTCTAAATGCTGAGAACCTAACCTACCTACGCCTATGAGTCCGATTTTAATCATTTGTCATACTGAGTTACCATTATCATACTGAGTTTATCGAAGTACCTAATTGAGTTTATCGAATGTCAGGCTGACTTTATCGAAGTGTCAATCTGAGTTTATCGAAGATTATACACTAAAATACTTCATGTATTTGATTGTAACACAATCAATTAATCCACCGAATGTGTATTATGGCTTTAAATAGGTTGTCATGCTGTACCAAAGTCCTGAATTATCGAGGCATCTCAATTGGTCTTCGATAAACGCAGACCGTCAAAAAGACAATGATTGTTATGCTGACTCAGAAAGCATTTATATAAATACAAAGCTGTTAAAACGTCTAAATAGACTATAGAAGTTCGTCTCAGAATTAATTATAAGAATATCATACTGAGCTAAACCTGTAAATTAGAATTATCCTATTTTACAAAAATGGAATTGATAGCTGCCATTGGGCTATTGGTAGAAACAGGGATCAATGTATCATTTCTCCATACTTTTGGAATGTAAGAATTGGCGGAAACCTTATGAAAACCTCCCATATATACATCATTTCCCTTTACAAAAATACAGGTAGCTACTAATTCCGTAGTTCCTGTATTCAAAGGTACTTTTACATTGTTTTTCCAATACATGGCATTAGTGTTTCCACCCAATCCGCTAATATATTCATGTGCTGTAACATAAACGTCACTGCCTTTTAGAGCAACAGCAGTACAAGATCCGAATATGGTATTGTTGGTTAAAGAAGTAAGGGTATTGTTTTTCCATGACACAGCCTCTATATGTATTCCACCTGCTGTAGATAATAGTTGTCCCACAGAATAAACATCACTTCCGCTTACAGCAATGCCATTGATATGTCCATCGGTCGTACCATTAGACAAATGGGTAGCTGTACCGTTTTTCCAATAGGTAGCAATAGAGTTCGTTGCATTAAATTCATTACCACCAAAATATATATCTGTTCCATTTGTTGCTACACATGAAACGCCTGCATGAGTAGTTCCGTCTGTAAGAGACACCGGCACGCCATTTTTCCAGTATTTTGCTACTCGTTTCGTGCCATTACTTTCATGACCACCGATATATACATCGGAGCCAACTACTGTGATGCAGCTGGTGTTGGCATCTTGTGTTCCGTCTGTTAAAAATGTTTTTACACCATTCTTCCAATAAACCGCTCTCGTCTTTGCACCGGTAAAATCATATCCTGTCACATACACATCATTATCAGTAACGTACATCGATTGAGCATAAGTCTTTTGAGTACTGTCGGACAAACGCACAGCCGAATCATTTTTCCAATAGGTAGCTGTTGGATTTGTACCGTTTAATTCATATCCCGCATAATAAACACCTGCTGTTACAGGTTGCGCCGGAAGTATGGGTTGAGGATTATTGTTGTTATTAGGAGAACAAGAAGCTAATATTAACACGGAAGAAAATAATATTGCTTGAATGTATTTAAAGGTAGATATCATATTTTTATTTTATGATAAATATACTTTTTTAAGTGGAAATAAATCTGTTATCAAGTAATTATTTTTCATAAGAAACCCTTGTCATGCTGGCGCAGGAAGCATCTAAAAACATACATACCAAAAATAAAAAGGCATCGTAATTACGATGCCCAATTATAAAAAAAATGGAAAAATAATAAATTACACCATAGGTTCCAGCATAACAGTAACCTTCATTTCTTCGCCTTTTACTATTTCAATATCTGTCATATCAAGATCAGTAAAATCATCTTTCGATACACGAATACCATATATGCCTGGTGCTAAGTCAATGCTGAATTCGCCCAACGCATTAGTAGAAAGTATGAGTTCCGTATTAAGAATTTCTATAATGGCATTTTCCACCACAAAATTTGTAACGCTGTCTCTCACTATACCTTTCAAGGTACCATCAGTATCTTTTTTCGGACCATGCAGGTCAATAATACGTCTCGCTAAGTGATATTGCCTGTAAAAGGTAGCATTAGAGTGCATAAATATTTTCGTATGCTTATCCATTTGGTTGCGCAACAATTCATTCGTTGCAAAGATCTTGTCACCTAAATTAAAGGTCGCATCTATGCGTTCATTAATGGCATTCGTCGGATCATCAACAATATCAGTATAAGCAACTAAAGTAACTTGCAGATCAGCCATAAGAGTAGGAGTAATACCAAAATCAACCAAAGCGGCGGTATGTGTATTTACCGATTCAATAATAGTATCTATCACAGGTATCAGTAGTATATCGCGCATTTTGTAAAGGGCATCTTGCGAATAATCCACTTTTTTTCTCAGCACCTCATCATTCACGGAGTTGGCATAAGCACTCACGGTAGCTGTTATAACAGCAGCCTGTTGCGATAGCTTTTCTTTCACTTCCATTTTCTGCACAGCAAACCCTTCAATTTTCAACGATTGAGTGCCGGCAAAGTGGCGTATTTCTGTAAGATTGCTTACAAAGGAATTATAACTAATTCCAAAGGCAGGGATACTGTTCACAGTAGCCAGGTTTTGTTCTAAAAAGGCAAAAAGTGTGTTAAACATCGTTACCCAATTTTCTTCATTGTTTTTCATAAATAGTATTTAAGTGAGTTTAAAAATATATGCTTATGTCAAATCGACACCTAAACATATAAAGTAAATCCTTTCATTGTTATCCTATTTAGTAAACGTGGCTTTTTTTGAGTAAGCGTATTGGGTTTTGGAAATATTCGTTAATATTTTACTGAAACTATTGATAATGGACAATACAGAATCTTATTTTTTGATTTGTTATGCTGAGTTTATAGAATATTCCCTTAATAGATAATTTGTCATTTTAATACTTTAATGCTAAAGTCAACTATTAATTCTTCGATTTGACTTTTAGAATTACTTTTTAAATTTGTCTGAGGGATAGCAATTAAAAGTTTATTATTAACTGTGTAGAAACATTTACCATTGAGTAATCTAAAATTAAGATCTACAAATTGTTTTGCTTCATGTTTTTCTAATTCCTTTTCATAAATAGTAAACTTGGATTTGGAAGAGTCGTTAAAAAAATCAATAAATTGCTTTCTAAATATTGATTTGGTTTTTAGTCTAAACTCTGTAACTCGATCTTCATTGAATGTAGAATAAGATTTTAACACATAAAGAAAATTGATTTTATATTGGTGAACAAAGAGTGTATCTCTGTCGAACAATCTGTCATAAAAATGAAATGAACTTATAGGTAATTCTTGTTTTGGAATAAGGTGTGGTTCATCAAAATCATTTACATTTTCAATATACCCATATATAAAGAAGTTTGGTGTTAAATTATAACCTTCAGTCGTATCATCCCTATATCGAATATTCTCTTTGTAAAGTTTATTTTCATTCAATAGGTCTATATTAAATTGAATTACATTCTTCGCATACGTAAATTGTTTGTATTTAGAAATTTTTCCGGCTTCACTTCCTGATTTATAATACTTTGAATCTCCGATGTAAAAAATTTTTGATGTGTCAATTAATGATTGATCTTCATAAATATGGTCAATGATTTTCCCATCGTTATTGTATTTTAAATCATCAAGTGATATGTCGTTAGTTTTAATCTCATCTAGTTTGTCAGAAAATAATTTGTCAACCATATCTTCAAATACCAAATTATAATTTCGTACAGATATAAATTCTTCTTTCTTTTTTTTAATACTGCTGTTGTCAGTTTGCTTAAAGTATATTTCACATAACTGAAACATTCTTTTTAAGATGTCAGAAAAATATCTGTGTTTTATTTTCCTGAGTTTTGCTAAGCCTGATTTTTTGAGATTATCAAAAGCAATACCTCTGATAATCTCAAAACTTGGGTCGATACGAAGATATAATTGATGCTCTTCATTAAAATGATTTAGTATTGAAAAAAAGAAAACTAGTAATTCTTCTTCATTATTTACACGTTTCTTTTTATTCCGAATTTGTAAATATATTGGTGTATTTGAGTTATCTAATATTGGCAGGCTTTTCCGAATACTTTTTTCCCATTTTGGTTTTATAATCTGACTTGATTTAAATTCAATATGTTTAAACAGGATAGTAGTTTTGTTCTTTTTATAGAAGTTTGTAAAACTTAAAAGCAAGTCTAAATAGGTATATTCATTTTTTCCAACATTCGTGTTTAATTCAAGACTCTGACTTGTCTCTGTAATAATGTTATCTGAATATCTTCTTTTATATTCTTTAAGACTATTGTAAAAGTAAATTATGAGTTGTCTTATCCATCTGTGTTCATCATTATGTTTGATAGATTCATTTAATTCGACATTATAAAGTTCTGTTTTTGACAAACCAAAAATAGTGTCTTCATTATCTTTCATAAAAACTTTGGGTAACATATACACCAATTCATTTTTACTAAATGAATGATAATAACCTACTGAGTTAACTATGCCTTCCGCTCCATGTTGAGTATAAAACTTCGGATCATCTAAAATAGATTCCAATTTATCAATCGCATATCGTTCTCCTTCAACTAATATTTTCATCCTGAACTTCTGTTGCAGTTTATATTGTAGAAATCGGTATAGACAATTCATTAAGTATATCTTCTACCAGTTTTTTCCCATCTGGATTTACAGGAAAAAAATCTTCATAGAAAATATTCTTTTTAAAGATTGAATCTCTTTCGTCTTCATCTTTAAATACATCATTCCAAAGATAAAAGACAGCTTTGTTAATAAACTCTTTAAGAGATATTTCTCTATTATCAGGATTGATGAAATAATTACCAATACATTTATCCATTCCTAAATTTATATTATTTTTAATCTTTTGATTAATTGCTTTTATAAATTCAATCCAGCTGAATTTAGTATTTTCATCAAGGCGCACATAAAAATTAAATGAATCATTAGGTTTTCTTTCTTCTGTAATGTTATTATAACAAATTGGTACATATTCCCAAGTCCATCTTCTTTTAAAAGCACTATCCATTGGAAAAAGTGATTGGTCAGAAGTATTCATTGTTGCTAAAATATTTAAGTTTGGTGGCAGCTTTAATCCATTTTTAAGTCCTTCGTGATTAGCTTTTAATTCTTCAAGTAAGTAGTGATTGAGTTCAAAAGATGGAGATACTGTATAATTACTTTCTCGGTCTAATAATTGAAATATTTCACCAAAAATTTCTGCACAGTTACCACGGTTTATTTCTTCTATAACAAGATAATATTGATTTTCTGGATCTTGCCAAGCTTTAATATAAATATTTGTAAATGCTTGTGGTACAAATTTGTATTTTATATCGTAAGTATTTGTGGATGTATTAAATTCAGAGATTGGTTTGTATCCACCAATAAATGAAGTATTATCATACTCGGGATGAAATGTGATTCTTTTATAAAATTTTTGATCTTTACCTTTTAGAATTTCATTTACCTTAAATGATTTTCCTGTACCCGGAGCACCATAATAAATCGTGTTTTCTCCTAATATAGATTTATCTAATTCTTTAATAAGATTAGTAGATTTTAAATAAAAAATTTGATCGTCTTTTGAGATTTTAAATTCTGGATAATATTTATCAATTAATTTTGATAAAGAAGTTAAATCTAACCTACTGTCAGTACCATCTGTCCATTCTGTTGAAAAATAATAAAATTCATTATCAAACATAAACAAAGGATCCTTAGAATATCTTATTTTACCACCTTGTGACAGGTCTGATTCACTTAACAAAGTAGAGGATGTTCTGAAAATACTTGTTAAAGTAAAGTCAATATCTTTAATTGAACTTGCCTTAGGGTCAATATTTTTTAAAATGAGATGTTTTACTGTTTCTAAATTATCATATTGATATAAAAAAGAGAATATTTTTTTTGTAAAATTTTTTAGTATTGCTTCCTTAAGAATATAGGGAAAAATGTTAATAAATCTTTCTTCAAGGTAGTCGTAAACAGATTTATTTTGTGTTAGACTATAAACAAATTTTCCTAAAATTGTAGAACTAGCATTAGGAATATTTATAAACTTAAGCATGATTGAAGTAAAATAATCTATAATTCCTCTAATCGTATAATTACCAGCAGTTCCATTAACGATTGATTTAGCACCAAGGTTCAAATTGCTAGAAAATATTTGAGGTGCAATATTTTTACTAAATTCATCCAATTCGAATCCAGAATAATTTAGTCTGTTATTTATAATTAAAGCACCTACGTCATTTTGAGTTTTAGTAGATTTAAGTAATTCAAATGCATCTAAATAATCCTTTATGTACAATGCTAATTCTTTAATAGCAATAGAGTATAAAACATATTGACTTGGTATAACTGCATGATTATTATCTATTTTTAATTGTATCGAATAATCATTAACAAATGATATTACGGGAATTTCTTTTAGCTTTATTTTATCCTGCTCATTAAATTTGATTTCAGGCCAATGATTAATTTCTGAAAATTTAGCTTTTGTTGCATCTATTAAATCTGTGTAATCTACTAACATCTTCATAATAACTGTTTTTTAATTTCACTAAATACTGCTTGTATTACTGGTACTGAAACACTATTTCCAAATTGCTTATACGCTTGCGTATCTGCTACAGGAATTACAAATTTTTTATCATATCCTTGTAAATTAGCAGCCTCCCTTGGTGTTAATTTTCTTGGGTTTGCATTTTCCTGTTCGATTAATATTTCACTTCCATCTTTATAATATCTTGCAGATATAGTACTAGTATAAACTGACTTTTTATTAAATAGCGAAAAGCCAAATCCATTTCCTTTTATTTTATGTTCTTCCCTTCTTCTAAGATGTCCTGCATATAATCTATCAGAGATAGTATATTTGCTTTCAGGATTTTTAATTAAAATTTGTCCAACGTTCGTAGGTTTTACATTTTTTAATTCATCTTTGTTAAAGATAAGTTTATTATCTATATTTATACCTATTGGAAAATTAAAAGATTTTTTACTCCCTTTTAACCACGCAACAATAAATAATCTTTCTCTATTTTGCGGTAAACCAAAATTTTTACTGTTCAGTACCTCGTACGAAGTTTCATAACCCAAATCAGTTAATGTTTCTATAATCTTTTTTAGTGTGTAGCCACCATCATGATTTCTTAAACCTTTTACATTTTCTAAGAATATAACTTTTATAGGGTTTTTTGTTTCTTTCCTCTTATTAATAATTTCTGCAACATCAAAAAATAATGTTCCTCTGGTATCTTCAAATCCTTTCTTTAAACCAGCATGTGAAAATGGCTGACAAGGAAATCCTGCACACAAAACTTCAAAGTCATTTGGAATATTTTTCTTGGTATATTCACTTGTAATATCACCAAAAGGAGTAGATCCAAAATTAGCTTTATAAGTTTTTTGGGCATCTTTATCCCACTCACTTGTAAAAACACACTCACCACCTTCATTTTGTAAAGCAATTCGAAATCCACCAATACCTGCAAATAAATCAATGAATTTAAAATCAGGATTTTCAGGTTTTGGGAACGGAACATTTTCAACTTCAAACAATAGTTGTTGTGTAGCATCTTCTTCCGCAATTATTATATTCTCTTCGCTGCATTTGTAAACAAATTCTTTAATAAACTGTAATGCTTCCTTCTTAAAAATCTTAGAAATCTTAGGTGTTTTAATATTATGCAGATAATGTGTAATAACTGCTTTCTTATGATTGGGCTCTATTGGTTCATATATCTTAATTTTAACTCGTCTTCCGTCAAACTTGTCAATACTTATTGTTTCTTTTAATTTCATCAATTTTTTCTAATACTTTATCTGTGCAAGATAGTAAATTCTTATTAATGTCTTCTGCCCAGAATCTCAAAACAATCCAATTTTCCTTAGCTAAATGTTCATTTACAACCTGGTCTCTTTTTATATTTCCTTCAATTTTCTTAAACCAAAAGTCATGGTTACTTTTAATTTGTTTTTTGCGCTCTTCCCAATCTTTACCATGCCAAAATTCACTGTCAGCGAAAATAGCAAGTTTGTACTTTTTGAAAGTTAGGTCAGGTTTTCCGAAAACAGTCTTGTCATTTTTTCTATAACGAAGTCCACGCGCAAATAAAGCTTTAGCCAAGATTATTTCAATCTTTGTACCGGTAGCTTTAATAGCCTGCATATTTCTACTCCGTTGTTCTTTAGTATGTTTGTCCATGTATGAAAAACGATTAATGATTAAAGAAAGTTTACATATTTGATGCAGTTCTTTCCTACAAACGAGCTATATATAGATCTACTCACATCTAAATTTCAACTTCGCCTCATCATGTAAAAATTTTGAACGCTAAAATTCACGAAAAGTACAAGATACATCACATTTTTTAATAAGTTTCACGCTCATTTTTTTCATAAAACATTGATTTTCAGTCTTCCCAAGCCCTCCTCACTATAGCGAAATCCAAATGTATCATCACGAAATCGCATATCAGCATCATGAAATGCGGTCTCAGCATGACGAAATTACAGCTCAGTATCGCGAAATCCCATCTCAGCATGACGGAATTACAGGCGTAGTATCACGAAATCGCATCTCAGCATCACGAAACGCCATCTCAGTATCGCGAAATTGCAACTCAGTATCGCGAAAGCCCTTCTCATAGTCGCCCAAAGCCGTCTTAGATCCACAAATAAGGAAATTTTATAAGCATTTATCTGCAAAGAAACCACGAAAACCCACCTCAAAGTAAAGCAAACATACATTCAAATTACCCAAACCAAGCTATCGGCAACTAATACACACAGGCAAGTCACGCCAAGCAAAATATCAACGGCGAACACCAATCTCACTTCTACGAAAACACCAACTAAACCCTTTCCATCTTCAACCATCCTCTTTACATAAAGTTGACTCGCAAACCAACTTAAATTCTCACAGAATCCGTACTTTTGCACCGTGGTCACCGACAAAAAAATAGCATTTCATACCTTAGGCTGTAAACTCAATTTCTCCGAGACGTCTGCCATTGCGCGCCAAATGCAGGAGCGCGGCTTCATTACTGTCGAATTTGATAAACCTTCTGATGTATATGTAATCAATACCTGTTCCGTTACCGATCAGGCTGATACCAAGTGTCGAAATATTGTGCGCAAAGCCATGAAGCAAAATCCCGATGCCTACGTGGTGGTGGTGGGTTGCTATGCGCAGCTAAAGCCAAAAGAGATTGCTGCCATAAAAGGCGTGGACCTGGTATTAGGTGCTTCCGAAAAATTCAGGCTGCCCGAAATCATTACCGACCTTACTAAGAATCCTTGCGGCGTAGTCTTAGCTTCCGAAATATCCAACGCTAATTTCTTCGTAGATGCTTACTCGGTAGGCGATAGAACCCGTTCTTTCCTAAAGATACAAGACGGCTGCGATTACAAATGTTCCTTCTGCACCATTCCTTTGGCGCGCGGCAAAAGCCGAAGCGACACACCTGAAAACGTATTGAAGAATGCCAAAGATCTTGCGGCAAAAGGCGTGAAGGAAATTGTGCTGACAGGCGTAAACACCGGCGATTACGGCAAAGGCATTGATGGCGATTATAATTTCTTCGACATCGTGAAGATGCTCGACGAAGTGGAAGGCATCGAGCGTTTCCGCATTTCTTCTATAGAACCGAATTTACTGACCGATGAGATTATTGAGTTTGTAGCAAAGAGCAAACGCTTTATGCCGCATTTTCATATTCCTTTGCAAAGCGGCAGCGATAAGATTCTAAAGCTGATGCAACGTCGCTATAAAAGCGATCTGTATAAAAGCCGTGTAGAGAAAATAAAAACGGTGATGCCACACGCATGCATTGGTGTAGATGTGATCGTAGGCTTTCCGCAGGAAACAGACGATGATTTCCTCGATACTTATAATTTTATAAATGACCTTGATATTTCTTACCTGCATGTCTTCACTTATTCTGAAAGACAAAACACCAAAGCAGCAGAAATGGATGGTACCGTGCCGATGAATATTCGAAATGAACGCAATGCGATGTTCCGTACTTTGAGCGAAAAGAAAAAGCGTTTCTTCTACCAACAGTTCTTAGGACAAACAAAGAACGTATTGCTGGAGCAGGAACAAAAAGGCGACATCATGCACGGCTTTACCGATAATTATATTAAGGTAGTGGTGCCTTACCACGCCGAAAAGGTGAATAACATTATGGAAGTTCAGCTACAGGATTTCGACGTTGCAGGAAATGTGGAGGCTGTATTGGTAGAATCAGTTTATTAGTATCTTTTTGTATCTTCAAATATGTCACAGGAACTACTGCTTAAAAATCTCTCACGGTTCATCTCTTTGGATAATAAGGAAGAAGCATATCTTATTTCTACATTGAAAATAAAAAAACTACGTAAGCGACAGTATTTTTTGCAGGAAGGTGATGTGTGTAAATATCAGGGTTTTGTTTTTAAAGGTTGCCTGCGTGCTTATGAGATAGACGCGAAAGGTGTGGAGCATGTGGTACAGTTTTCTCCTGAAGATTGGTGGATCGGCGACATTTACAGCTTTTATACTCACCAACCATCACGATTAAATATAGAAGCATTGGAAGATACCGAGTTGTTTATTTTTGATAATGATGTATTGGAAGATCTGTATGCCAATATTCCAAAAATGGAACGCTATTTCAGATTGCTGATGCAGAATGGACTAATAGCACTTTCGCAAAGAGTAATGTCGAGCTTGTCGAAATCGGCAGCAGAGCGTTATTGCGACTTTATACAACGCTATCCGCAAATAGAACAGCGCGTGCCTAATCACCAGATCGCGTCTTACTTAGGCATTAAGCCGGAATCATTGAGCCGCATACGCAATCAGCGCAATAAGGACATGAGCTTCAAAAAGTCTTAACCTACATCAATAGAATTTCTTAAGCAACGTCATTGTTTGCAAGTGGTATTATGTTGCAACTTTGCATCATAAAAATTATTACAATGAAAAAACAAATCAACAACATCAAAGGCTTCCTATTATTGGTAGCTATGACATTCAGCATGTTCAGCATGCAGGCGCAAACACCTAAAACAGTTTGGAATTTAGATCCATCTCACTCTTCTGTCAAGTTTGATATTGACCATATGGTGATATCGGAAGTGCAAGGTGGCTTTAAAGAATTTAGTGCAGACATAAAAGCAGATAAGCCTGATTTTACAGATGCTAAAGGTACATTTACCGTGCAGTTAAAAAGCGTTGACACAGACAATGACAAACGCGACGAGCATTTACGCAGCGCAGATTTTTTTAATGTAGAGAAAAATCCTGCTATGACTTTTGTTATTCAGAAATTTACAAAAGTAGATGGTAAGAAATACAAAGTAACAGGCAATTTAACTTTAAATGGCGTAACAAAATTAGTAAGCTTCAATGCTAAGTTTGGTGGCATCATCAAAGATCCTTATGGTTTGACAAGAACAGGTATTACCATCAACGGAGAAATTGACCGTTATGTTTTTGGATTGAAATATAACTCCGTGTTAGAAGCCGGTGGATTAACTATCGGACAAAAAGTACGAATCAATGTGAACTTAGAATTTACTCAGGCAAAGTAGTTTTTTTCATAGTAGTTATTGGCGCGACCTTTGGTCGCGCTTTTTTTTTATTAAAACTCAGTTATATTGTTTGATCTGCACACAACTTGCATTAGGAACATGAATGTTGCTTTTAACTTTCTTCAACAAACCTGTTTTTGCATTTCTTTTAAACACGATAATATTTCCTGTAGACTGATTGGCTACAATTAAAAATTTGCCTTGCTCGTCAAGCCCAAATATTCTTGGTGTTTTGCCAAATGTAGATTGATGAGCAATAGGTTTTAAAGTGCCATTTTCACTAATAGAAAAGATGGCGATATTATTTTCGGTGCTACGATTTGATGCGTATAGGAATCTTCCATCAGGAGAAATGTGAATGTCAGCACTGCTTAACTGCTCATCGTGCTTTTTCTTGTGTGTGGAAATACGTTGTATGCTATCGAGCCTGCCATTTTTATAACGGTAAGCATTGATCGTTCCGGAAAGTTCTTCTATACAATAAGCAAATTTTTTATTTGGATGAAAAACAAAATGTCTTGGACCGCTTCCTGCAACTGTTTTTGTAAAAGGATCTTCAGCTATTTGTAATGGCTGGTTTTGTGAAGTGTCAAATTTATAAACTCTGATTTTATCAGCACCTAAATCCGGCAAAAAAACATAGTTATAATCAGGCGAAAAAACAGTAGAATGAATATGCGAACGTTCCTGTCTTTGCTTGTTAATGCTGCTGTCCTGATAACTTATAAACTGAGAAACAGCACCAATGCTTTTATCTGTATTTATTGGATAGACCGAAATGCTTCCATCATTATAATTTGCATTTAATAAGAATCCTTCACTCTTATCTAAAGCAACATACACAGGATTTTCGCCGCCTGTTTTTTGAGTATTTAAAAGACTTAAAGATTTTGAAGTAGCATTAAACTCAAAGCAACTTACACTTCCTAAGTTTTTTGTTCGCGTATCTGTACAGCTGTATAGATATTTTCCATCTTTGGTTAAAGTAAAAAAAGATGGATTTAAAATATCTTTTACAGAAGACACTTTTGTTAGTGTGCCGTTTAAAGTATCCAATTCAAAAACATAAATACCTTCTTTTGTTTTATCTACATTATACGAACCAACAAAGACAAAAGTTTGTGCTTGTATTGTAAAATTGATTAGCAAACTAAAAACAATTAGTGTAATCTTTTTCATTTATAGTTTTGTGGTGTTATTGTATTCATCATAAACAACCTTTGCAATTTTAGCAATAGTGCTTTCTATAATTTCATATTCGGCTCTTGCATCGCTAACAAAGATAGAAAGTATAACGTGTTGTCCGTTTGGTAAGGTGATGATGCCAACATCATTGGTTGCTGCTGTTACGCCTTCTTTATTTGTACCGGAAGAGCCTGTTTTATGCGCAACAATAGTTTCTTGTGGTAGCAATTTTACAATCCTGTTTTTACCTGTTGAGGTTTCAATCAATGTTTTATAAATAAAATCAGTGCTGGTTTTTGATAAGATTTTTCCTTCATATACTTTTAATAAAAGTTGATTCATCGCATTTGTAGTACTCCAGTTCTCATACTGGTTCTTCCATTTTTTTTGCATATTAAATTCGTTGTACTTAATGGCAATATCTTCGATGCCAATTTTATGTAAATATTTTTCGATTTTTTTTGGCTTTCCTAAATGATGAATTAAAATATCGCAGGCAATATTATCACTATGAGAAACCATATATTTTAACAGATCTTCGAAAGTAATATTTACGTTGCCATTTGGAAATGAATCACGCATTGGACTCCAAGTATCTTTGATCATATCTTTCGGTGTAACATGAATCTTATGTTGTAAAGAAAATTCGCCTTTATCAATTTTATCTAACACAGCTAAAGCAATTGGAAACTTAAATGCACTTTGCATGGCACAATGTTCATCGCCATAATAGTTTAAAGAATCTTTAGTTTCTATATTTAAAACGGAAACGCAAACCTTGCCTTTCGCTGCTTTTGAAATGCTGTCAATTTTAGCATACAACAATGAGTTTTGCTGTGCATGACCGGAAAAACAGCACAAGATTAAAAGGAAAGGCAAGAAGTTGATTTTAGGCATAAAATTTGATTGTTAGAACAAAGATAAGCAAGTGTAATTATGATTTTTTTGTAACTTGCTTTTTTATTACATTTAATTCTGTAAACAACATAAAATATAAACATGAAAAAACTTTTGCTTCCAATCTGCATTATATGCGTATTTATTTTAGGAATTTTAATAGTAAAAGCAGGTGATAAAAAGCCGCCTGTTGCAGCAGCACCTGTAAAAGATGTGAAAGCGGAAAAGCGCAAAGCAGACTCGCTGATGTACTCTAACTTCACGACCGACACTAAAGATTATACATTTCAGAATACACCAAATGAGATCTTATTATCAAATGGTATGAAGATAAAATTTGTTAAACTGAATCGTTTTGCAATTCCGCGTGGTGTGAACGTAAATATTCCTGATGATATTTCTCAGCGTTTTGCTTATGAATTGGCTGAAGTAGAAATTGTTGCTACGAATACAACTGCTGCCGATATTAAGCTTGGTACTAATTCATCAGAAACACTTTTTAATAATCTTAAATTTTTCGGAACAGAAACAGCTTCTAAAGCTTTTGTGTCTCAATATCCTTTATCGTTTGGTTCTATTTATCCAATGATGGAACCTGCGCAAACAGATAAATTAACACCTGTTTTTAAAGAAACCACTTCGATGATCAGCGATGTTTATAAACCCGGACAATCTAAAACATCTAAAGGAATTATTGTTTGTTTGGCAAAAGCTGCGAAACATATTGATAAGATCATTGTAAATAATCAGGAATTTGGTGCTAACAAGTTCTATGCTTGTCCTGCTACTTTGTAGTTAGGTAGATACTTTAATTCTAATTCTAATGCAAAGAGTTAGCATTGATTATTTACTGCTATTATTCTCTACACACCAAATTGTGTAAGATGGTGATTTAAGTGCTTATAGAACATATTGCTCCATTCAACAGTATTTAAAGCGCCAAAAGAGTGAGATTCTTTTCCGTTGAAATGAGTTTCACCTAATTGTTGTGTTTTGCGAATATGATCAATCAAACGTTGTTTTTCTTTTTCAAATTCTCTTTCATCTTTTATTAAAAATGCAGGTGCTGTTTGTGAGCTGCGTTTATATGGTGTTTCATTTACAACAGCGTTCTTTATAAATAATTTTAAAATAAGCTTTACAAAGGAGTTTGGCTTTGGATGCTTGTCTTCAAATATTAATTCGTAAGTAACATTGCAGTGTGCGAGCATTTGTGATACACTCATCTTGCCCCAATTTGCTTGTGTTGAAGGTGTAAGTTTATTGATTCGTTCAATTACTTTTTCAGAAACATCAGTTGTGAAAATGTTAGGTAATGCCATTGTATTTATTTCAAATGTATTTTAATAACGTCAAATTTAAGACATTTAATTTGAAAATAAACGTTAGAAGCTTAAGTTTAATTGAATAAGTTTATAAGAAATTAGCATCGAAGTGCATAGGCAAAAGATCTTTGATAGATTTGAAGATATATACTTTGCCACTTTCGCCTGTAAGAATAATTTCTATATCTTGCTTGTGCTTGCATTCGGCTTCAAAAATAGTTTGTCGGCAAATACCACAAGGTGCAGCAGGAACCAATACAGGATTTTTTACTGAACGTGCTGATATAGCCATTGCTTTTATTTTTGTGTTGGAAGCTAAAGATGCTGCTGCACTCAAAGCGGTTCTTTCCGCGCAAAAGCCGATTGGATAAGATGCATTTTCCTGGTTGCTGCCTGATATAATTTGACCGTCTTCTAATAACATAGCTGCACCGACAAAAAAGTTGGAATATGGCGCATAGCTGTCATTTGTTGCTTTCTTAGCGTCAGCAATTAGTGTTTTATAAGGTTCAGGTACTTCATCAATATTTTCGTACGATGTGTAATTAATTTCAAATTTTAAATTTTCCTTCATCTATCATTATTTTCAATTTCAACAATGCAATCAAAGAAATAGCGTCTTTTATTTTTCCGGACATTGCCATCTCAATTGCTTCTACTAAAGATAATTTTTTTATTTGTAATTGTTCCGTTTCATCAGGTTCCGTTTCTGTTAAGGATAATTCCTGCGCAATGAAGATAATGCTTACTTCGTCTGTGATGGAATTAGAAGTATTGGTGATGGCAAACTCTGTCCATTTATTGGCTGCTAATCCAACTTCTTCTTTGAGTTCGCGCTTTGCTGCTTCTAAAACATTATTTTGGAGCAAGCCGCCGCCTTCCGGAATTTCCCAGCTGTATTCGTTTAATGGATAACGATATTGTCCAACCAGCCATGTGTTTCCATCTTCATCAATAGGAATAATTCCGATAGCATAATTTTTGATATGCACTTTCCCGTAAATACCTGCAGTGCCTGTTGGTGTTGTAACTTCTTCATGTGTAACGGTTATCCAGTTATTGTCGTAAACAACCTGCCTGCTATTGGTTTTCCAAGGATTTTTGCTTTCATCGATCATATTTTAAAGATAAAATTTTTATTTTGATTGTATATTTACGTTGATAAAATAAAATTCAGTTGGTACAAAAGACTATATACACTTTATTGTTGTTAAGCATTTTTATAGCTTGTAAAAAGAATGAGACGACAGCGCCTGTGGTAGCAATTTATGCACCTGTAGAAAATGACTCATTTTATGTGGCAGATTCTTTCAACATAAATTTTAATATTAAAGATGCACATTTGCAGAGTTATAAGGTGATAATATCTAACAAGCTTACCGGACGAATTTATATAAATGAAGAAGGTGAAACGAACAGTACAGATTTTACTTACAATCAAAAGAAACATATGGAAGTACTTGCAGATACAAGTGTTTTTATGAGTGTTTTAGGAATTGATGCAAGTGGAAATACCGGCGGCAAAAATGTTACTTTTAAAATTAAGCTGTAAGATTACAAAAGTATATCCAATAATTTCTTTACACCAATACTTGCTTTCTCTGTGATGAATTCAATGTTCTTGAATTTAGCCATTTCAGGTTTGTTCGGATCAATCACATATTTTGGAACAGCATTGTCTAAATAATGTATTAATCCTGCCGCAGGATATACAACCATTGATGTTCCGATAACAACAAATATATCTGCGGTTTGTGTAATCTCTGCTGCTGTTTCTATCATTGGTACTTGCTCGCCGAACCAAACAATATGCGGTCTTAACTGTGAACCTCTGTCGCATTTGTCGCCGGTCTTCAGGTCTTTCTTCCATTCATAAACTAAGTGTTCATCAAGCGTGCTTCTTACTTTAAATAATTCGCCGTGTAAGTGCAAAACGTTAGAAGAGCCTGCACGTTCATGCAAATCATCTACATTTTGTGTAATGATCTGCACATTATATTTTTCTTCTAATCTTACTAATAATTTATGTGCATCATTCGGTTCGCATTCTAATAGCTGTCGTCTTCGTTGATTATAAAAATCTAAAACAAGTTCTTTGTTTTTGCGCCATGCATCAAAAGTTGCAACATCTTCAATACGATGATTTTCCCAAAGTCCATCACTGTCTCTGAATGTTTTGATACCGCTTTCTGCGCTGATGCCTGCACCTGTAAGTATAACAAGGTTTTTCACGATGTGATTCTTTTTACAGAATGAAAAATATGAGAATATTGCTGCGTTTCTTCATTAAAAATTCCTTTTTTATCAAACAAATCAATTCTTACTTTTCCTGATGCATGAATGATCTTTAGTTTTTTATCTTCTTTAAATAAGATGCCTACGTGTGTTACTTTGTTATCGTTATTTTGAAAAAAAGCTAAATCTTCATTTCTGATATCATCAAAACTAATGGTTTCGCCTTGTGTTGCCTGTTGATATGCATCACGTAATAAATACTGACCATTTGCCCTGAAAACAACTTGCGTAAAACCGGAACAATCAATACCCAAAAAGGTACGACCGCCCCAAAGATAAGGTGTTTCTAAAAAGAGTTTTGCATCGTGAAGAATAGAATTTTTAATACTCAGTTTATTAAGTTTTCTTTTGCCAAGAAAAGAACTCATTGGAATTATAATATTTTTTCCTTCTGATTCTATGTGTTGAAAGATTTCTTTTACTACATTATTTGTTTGCTGATGCTGGTCTGCTTTCTTCCATTGTTTCTTATCGATCCAACCTTCATAATTATCGTGCTTTAATTTTACTTTGCTCCATTTTTCAT
>Ga0247804_10000005_pt1 | contig 190089 bp, 148 predicted proteins | sample UWRJL029104C1_FD_181142 | JGI IMG/M metagenome (GOLD analysis project Ga0247804, IMG submission 181142) | Plant litter microbial communities from Arlington Agricultural Research Station in Wisconsin, United States - UWRJ-L029-104C-1 | ecosystem: Environmental > Terrestrial > Plant litter >... | reverse complement strand
CCAGGGCGTATTGGGCACCGCTCAGGGTATTGCCGTTGTTAGGCACCCAGCCGATAAAGTTCTGCCAACCGGCAGGTTGGGTATTTACGGTACCGCTTTCGAAGTTGTCGCTGAACAGGACACCGGCACCATTGCTCACTGAAGACACAGCGGCTGTGCTGGATACGGCAACGCTTGAGGCTACTGACGCTACGGAAGAGCGAGCTACAGACGATACTGCTGCCGAGCTTGGTGCGCTTGAAGTGACAACAACCGTACCGCCGTTTTGGCTGATGATGTTATTGCGTACCAACGTACCCGATGCAGTCAATTGCGCTGCAGTCCAGCCACCATTGGCACTAGCACCAGCAACCAATGCTGACGCACCTTCTACTTTATCGGTCAGTGACCAGTTTGCATGGCTGATACCGTTAGTTTTGAGGAAGCTGAGCCAGGTAGCGGTTTCAGCGGCATTAACACCACCATCGCCATCGGCATTCACTGAACCCCATTCGGTCACAAACAAGGCAATACCGTTGTTCAGCGCGGTTTGTGCTTTGTCGCGCAGGGATTGCTTGTGGGTGCCTGCGTAGAAGTGCAGGGTGTAGGCGATGTTGCTGTAGGCAGTAATCTTGTCTTGTGATGCTACATCAACATCCTGTGACCAGGTTGGCGTGCCCACGATAATCAGGTTGTCCGGGTCAATCGCACGGATTTCCTTAATTACATCAGTCGCATAAGGCTTGATAACGTTGCTCCAGGATACCTGTAGCGGCTCGTTATATACCTCATAAATCACGTTGTTGTAGTTGCCATATTTAGTCGCCATCTCTTTAAAGAAAGCGATTGCAGCCGGTTTGTTGGCTTCAGCAGTGTGGGTGTGCCAGTCAATAATCACGTACATATTGTTGGCAATAGCGGCGTCAATAACAGCGATCGCACGGCTTTTGTTGGTGGAATCAGTCAGCAGGCCACCGTCAGCTTCAACACCTACGGCTACACGAACCAAATTAGCTTTCCAGTCAGATTTCAACCAGGCAACGGTTTGGGCGTTGTAGTAGTTCTCGCCGCCCCAGCCGGTATTGCTCCAGAACAGGCTCATGCCCGCCAAATTGGCGGGTTGGCCATTAGCGGTCACTTTATTACCCTGTACAACCAAAGGCGCCAAGGCTTGGTTGTTGCCGGCAGAAGACGCTGATGAACGTGAGCTTGATGCTACTGGTGCAGAAGATGCTGCTGCAGACGTTGTTGTTGTGCCGCAAGCTGCACCACTAATTACGGGTATTTCGGCCGCTGCAGAACCTTTAGTACCCTGAAAGCCAAACTCAACCGATTGGTTAGGCGCGATAGCACCGTTCCAGCTGATGTTGGTGGCAGAGTAAGGATTGGTGCCGGTAAGGGTAGTGTTATAGCTGCTAGTAATGCGGTTATCACCGTTGTACTTCCAGCTAAGATTCCAGCCATTGATCGCGGTGGTCCCGGAATTGGTTATTTTTATTGTGGCAGTAAACCCATCATTCCACTGGTTAGCGACTACGTACTGGCAGCCGGCATAAGCCTGGGTGGAGAGAGTGGATACAGCCAGGGAGAACCCTGCCGCATAGAGAGAACGCGTTAGCGCTCCCGCCAGGCGAGGGGTGATCGCAGAGGCTTTAAAGCTACTCATAGTGTCTTCCTCGGAGGTAAATGCCGGCTTGCACCGGCAACGGTCATCAACAATCGTTTCATTGTCAAACGGGTAAAGCAAAGCGATGGAAAAAAAGCAATTGCCCGAAGCGCAAGCGATTCGGGCGGGGTAAAAAACTAGTCAAACTTGCGTGAAGTGGTGAGCCGAATTTGCTCGGTCAGCATGGGTGGTTCTGGTTCGGCGCGGCGCATGGAACGTAACACTTCGCCGGCAACAATAAAGGCACCGACCAGCAGGCCAGCGTAGATAAGCATCACAAAGTTGTAGTCAACGGTGTAATTCCAGTTACGAGCAATGCCGAGATAACAGGCAAACAGCCATGATACCGATGAAAGTGCACCCGTCAGCGTCACCAAAATTTGTTCATAGGTAGGCAAGCCAAGTAAGCCCAGGCGAGACGTCACACGCGGAAAACTGAAGAAGTGCAGGGCGATACCGTTCAATGTCAGGATTGACACTACGGTAAACTTTGCCCAAAGCTTTTCATTCATCAAATACTGTTGAGGATTTTCCAAGTAGCCGAGCAATACCAGCGTGAGGCCAGAAATCCACAGAACAACCAATGCTACAAACATGATTTCAGCTGATTTGGTAAGGTCTTTAATAGCTGTACCGGAAAGGGCGCTGCCTTTGGATTTGGCTAAAGCCAAATCCTGAATAAGCAAAATGCCAATGGCCACACAAGCGGCCAAGAGATGAGCATAAACAATCAAGGTCTTTATCATAGTCGTCCGCGCCTTTGTTGTTGTTTTGAGTTTTATTGTTATTACAGTGATACGATTTGCTTGTTATGGTTGCGCTAACAAAACATCAATAAAGAATCTCGGCGAAAAATCGATAACGAATTTTTATCGGCAGAGAGTTACTCTAGTGGTGCTTGCGCACAAATTAATCACTACTGGAAGGTGAAGCAGAAAAGTGCACCATTTTTGTGAATGTGGCACTTGTTTCCCTCGTTCTTATCACGGTCTGTATTGTTATGGCGCCTGAAGTTTCCATTTGGCGCTATGTGGTTATAACTAAAACGTATTTTTTGATCGGTCGATCTGCTCTTATATTTATTATTCCACGTTACCGTAAATTGACAGCGCGATCAATTCACAAAACCGAGAAAAAGCATTTTGTTTCTATTTAAATTACAGGATGTCCTGCTAAACCTTACATTTTTGTTCATAGATAAAACGATTCTCATAGGTATATTAGGGGGTGAGATGCCGATTGGTGTGCAAAGTAAAATTACTCTCAATACTCGATACTTTTTATCAGTGTCCGGCTAAGTTATGCATAAAGTTTGTGATGGTTTTCTGGGTTTTTAGAGAAAAACGGGATGCTGTATATTTTGCAAGAGGTCTTGCTATATGCATTTTTTTGCAATACCGTGCGAAAACCTTGTACGAAGTATGTTTTTTGATCTTCGTCTTTTCCAATACAAAAACCATAAATACTTATAACTATAAAAGCAAAAATCAACTGATGAGATGAGCTAATTAGCCTAACTCAGCCGTTAAAACACACAAATTAACTTGCACACTAATGAATCACTATTGTGTTCTCTAGTTAGCACCACCTGAATGTGCTTGATGAGTCGGACTGCCATCAATTTATTTTGTGATTGGTAGCGCTATCTTGACAGTTTTTTTTTCTGGGATACAAGTGCGCAATGAGAGCCTATTCGCAGACTATATTTTTTTATAGACACATAATATCGATATTGGTGTTTTCAAATAACTAAAAAGTATGCAAGAAAATGTGTAATTTGTTTGGTTGAAATATCAAAAAATAATGTAATAAGTTCCATATCTATTTGTTCCTAAAAGAATATTTTCAATTCTTGCTTACTTAAAATCTATTTGAGTGATGTTTTTTCAGTTCGCGGCGGGCAAAAAACAATTTTTATTGGCGATCATTCAAACTGTTAGATTTTTTGAGAATAAATCGGATTGCGCTAACAAACTTATTGATGGATCAATAATGCCAATTACCTGTTCGTGGCGATCTTGAATGGATGCAGGTAACTCAGCGCCAGCGGTATCGGGCGCACAATAATAACGAGGCTTTATTGCCTTACTCACTGGAATCCAGGAGAACTTTAATGATAACTCCCATTAGAAAAACTTATGGCTTGGCAGCGTTGTTAAGCCTTGGGCTGGCAGCTGCCAGCCAAGGTGCTGCAGCAAGCTGTGTCTATAAAATCAGCAATGAGTGGAATACCGGGTTGACTGGTGAAATTGTCGTCACCAATAGCAGCACTGCTGCTGTTAATGGCTGGACTGTAGGTTGGCAATATGCAACCAACCGTGTGACCAGCTCATGGAACGTTAATCTGAATGGTAGCAATCCTTACACTGCATCCAACTTGAATTGGAACGGCAACTTGCAGCCAGGTCAAAGCGTAAGCTTTGGATTTCAAGTCGATAAGCGCGGCGGTTCAGCTGAGATCCCAAGTATCACTGGTAGCATTTGCTCGGGTACTGTGACTAGCTCCTCTGTTGCATCTAGCTCTGCTGTTATCAGTTCAAGTAGCTCAATCTCATTGGTCAGTAGCTCTAGCTCAAATAACAATGGCGCTCAACAATGTAATTGGTACGGCACTATTTACCCATTGTGTGTGACCACTCAAAGCGGTTGGGGCTGGGAAAATAACAAGAGTTGTATTGCTCGCTCTACTTGTACCAATATTGTAGGCAATTCCTCGTCGAATATTGCAATTAGCTCGTCCAGCATCGCACGCAGTTCGTCTAGTATTTCTCGTTCTTCTTCCAGTATTGCGGTTAGCTCCAGCGTTCCTGTAAGTTCTATTCCTTCAACATCCAGATCCAGTTCATCGGCATCCTCATATGATGCGTGCCCTGGCATAAATCCGTTCTGTTCTTCTTCATCTTCGATTCCGGTTAGCTCACGCTCCAGTTCTTCAATTGCATCGAGTGTTATTTCTAGTGTTGCATCAAGCACTGTGTCGAGTGTAACTTCCAGCGTTGCATCGAGCATTGCTTCAAGTGTTGCCTCTAGTGCAGCATCGAGTGTTCCTACTGGAGTGCGTTTGGATAACCCCTTCGTAGGTGCCCAGTGGTATGTAGACCCGATCTGGTCCGCTAAAGCTCAAGCTGAAAGCGGTGGTTCAAAAATCGCTCGTTACAACACAGCAGTATGGATGGACCGTATTGGTGCCATCGCACCTACTGATGGTAGCTTCGGTCTGCGTGATCACTTGGATGCTGCATTAGCGCAAAAAGCTAACGTGATCCAAATTGTTGTGTACGACTTGCCAAACCGCGATTGCCATGCGCTTGCCTCTAACGGTGAGTTGAAGCAAGGTGCTGAAGGTTCTGCACGTTACCGCACAGAATATGTTGATGCTATTGCATCAATTTTTGCTGACGCCAAATACAGCAGCTTGCGTATCATTGCGATAATTGAGCCTGATTCATTGCCAAACCTTGTTACTAACCTGAGCGATCCGGAATGCCAATTGGCGACTGATCCAACTCACGGTTATGTGGCGAACACTCGTTACACCCTGAGCAAACTGTATCCAATCTCTAACGTATACAGCTATGTTGATATCGGCCACTCAGGCTGGTTGGGTTGGACTGACAACTTCGGTTTAGCAGTTACCTTGATTGGCAATGCGATTAAGAGCGCTACTGGCGGTGTGAATTCTGTTGCTGGTTTCGTTTCCAACACCTCTGGTTATACCCCACTTTACGAACCCTTCCTGGATTCATTGGCTAACAGTGCGTTCCCAGGCAGCGGTGGTGGCACTCAAACTCGTCAAGCTGCTTTCTACGAATGGAACCCGCACTTCAGCGAAGTTACTTTTGTACAAGCGTGGCGTAACGCGATGATCGCAGCTGGTTTCCCATCGACTATTGGTATGTTGGTAGATACTGGTCGTAATGGTTGGGGTGGAGCGGCTCGTCCAACTGCGCAATCAACTAGCACTGTATTGAATACGTTTGTAGATCAATCACGTCTTGATCGTCGTACTCATCGCGGTAACTGGTGTAATCAAAGTGGTGGTATCGGTGAGCGTCCACAAGTTGCTCCAGTAGCAGGTGTTGATGCTTATGTTTGGGTGAAACCGCCTGGTGAATCAGATGGTGCTGCATCACTTGAGTTGTCATTTGATCCGCAAGATCCGGCCAAAGGTTTTGACCGTATGTGCGATCCTACTTACAACTACAACCCAGGTAGCGGTACTAACGTAGATACTGGCGCACTTGCTAACGCTCCTGTTGCAGGCCGTTGGTTCTCTGGTGCGTTCCAAGTGTTATTGAAAAATGCTTACCCAACATTGGATTAATCCATTGTTATAAACGAATGAGAACGAGTGAGTATGGACGGGCGTTTGGAGAGATGCTCCGGTTAAGGATAACCACTTCCAATGGATTCAGGCGAGCGGAGCACTTTTTAACGTTCGCAGTCGTTTGCTTGAATTCACAGCTAACCCTGAAAAAATGTGAAATTTCCGATCTGCCACAGAGTGGCGGATCGGTTTTTTTATCTCTAGATAACTTCTTTTCAATAAATTCTTTCTGCTGCGTTATTTGTTAAAAGTAAATCAGCAAAAATAATTTTAAAAACTCAATCAATAACTTTTCTTATTTAGGTCAATACAACAGGATTTACAAGATTCATGGACTTGAATCTCCCATAACAATAATTATTTCTTTCACTATCAGAGCAGGGGATATAACCATGCAATCTGTATTCATGAAAAAAATGTTGGGTGTGGCGATGATATTGGGCGCGGGTTTTTCCGCACAATATTCTTTCGCGCAGTCGGCAAATTGTAGTTACAGCATCAGCAACGAATGGAGTACCGGTGCAACTGGCGCCATCACTATTACCAATACCAGTACCGCAGCGATTAATGGTTGGACTATCGGTTGGCAATACAATACCAATCGTATAACCAGTTCCTGGAATACAAATTTAAGTGGTAGCAATCCTTATACCGCAACCAACATTGGTTGGAACGGTACTATTCAGCCAGGCCAGAGCGTGTCGTTTGGTTTCCAAGTGGATAAGCGCGGCGGCAGTGCCGAGCGTCCTGCCATCACCGGTAGTATTTGCGGAGGTGTTACGTCTTCATCTTCAGTGGCTTCTTCTACAGCTGTGTCGTCTGCAGCGGTGAGTAGCATTAGAAGTTCATCTTCAATTGCTGTTAGCAGCAATGTGAATAGTTCGTTGGCATCCAGTGTAGTAAGCGGCCAACAATGTAATTGGTACGGCGCGCTTTATCCTGTATGCGTAACTAATCAAAGTGGATGGGGTTGGGAGAGTAATAAAAGCTGTATTGCGCGTGCCACTTGTGCGAGTCAGCCGGCACCTTATGGGGTTGTAGGCGCTAACTCTAGCCTTACATCGAGTATTGCTTCCAGTGCGGTATCGAGTGTTGCTTCTTCACGTATCGCATCCAGCGTAATTTCCAGTATTGCATCGAGCGTTGTAGCAAGCAGTATTGCGAGTTCAATTATAAGTTCATCTGTACCTAGCAGTGTGGCGAGTAGTTCTATCGCAAGCAGTCATTCGTCATCAAGCGTTACCAGCAGCGTGAGTGGCCTTAGTTTGAAAGCGCTAGCTGATTTCCCGATTGGCGTTGCGGTGCGTGCAGGTTCGGAAGCGAATAGTATTTTGGCTAGCAGTCAGCAGAAGTCAGTTTTGTTCCAGCATTTTGATCAGCTCACTGCTGAAAATATTATGAAAATGAGCTACATCCATCCGAGCGAAACGACATTCAGTTTTGCTAATGCCGATGCGCTGGTCGATTTTGCTCGTCAAAACGGTGTTAGCGTTCACGCACATGCATTAATTTGGCATGAAGATTATCAAGTACCCAGTTTCATGAAAAATTACAGCGGTGATTTTCCGGCGATGCTGAAAACGCATGTGCAAACTGTTGCTTCGCATTTCTCTGGCAAAGTCGTTAGTTGGGATGTGGTTAATGAAGCAATCGCTGAAAATAGTGATACCAGTGCAGTAAATGGTTTCCGCAATTCAGTGTTTTATCAAAAAATGGGTGTCTCATTTATTGATCAGGCATTTATCTGGGCGAACGAAGCTGACCCGGTTGCCGATTTGTACTACAACGATTTCAATACCGAAACTAACGATGCTAAAACCACGCGTATGCTCAATCTGGTGGATGGATTGAAAACGCGCGGCGTACCTATCGACGGTGTGGGCTTCCAAATGCATGTGCTGCCAGATTGGCCGAGCATTGCTAATATCGAAGCTTCCTTCCGTGCTGTGGCACAGCGAGGATTGAAAGTAAAAATTACTGAGTTGGATGTTCGTGTTAACAATAAATACAATTCATCTGCACCGGTTTATACCAGTCTGACCGCAGCTGCGGCAGCAACACAAAGTGAGCGTTATCGCCAAATCGTTGCAGCCTACTTGCGTGCTGTTCCAGCAGCACAGCGCGGTGGCATTACTGTATGGGGCATGTGGGATGCGCAAAGCTGGTTTGCACAAGATCCCGATTGGCCATTATTATTCGATAATAACTTCCAAGCTAAACCAGCACTACAAGGTTTTGCGAATGGGTTAAGTGGCCAGTAAGTAGAAATGAAACGAAAAATCCCGCATGAAAGTGCGGGATTTTTTTTGCTTCTGGTACTGTTCGATTTTATGAAAAAAGATTGTATGTCATTTAATGGGTGAAATATTTGGCGATACGTAATAGCTATGCTATTTATAACGGAAGGCTTCACTTACTGTGACCTACTTGCACTACAGGATTAAAATTATTTATTACCCATAATAACGGAGAATTACTATGCCCCTATCCCCAGAGTTAGTCGCCGAGATGCAAGTGCTACGCATGTTTGATACCACTACCAGCCAATCCGGGTTAAAAGTTCACTCCGAAGCTACTGCTGAAATTATCGCCGCCGCTCAGCGATTGTTTGAAAAACAATTAACGACGCAAGTCGATGGTGGGTATCTAACCCCTTTGGGTTATGAATCATCGGTACATTTACAGCAGCTATTACAGATACTCAATTCCAAGCCTTCACTCTAATTCGTTTGATTAATACCGCACCAAGTTATCCGGCTATCGACCCAGTGTATTTAGTTTCCAAAGTAGATGCTGAGGCACACTGAAAAAATAAAAAATATTCTGTGAGAGAATAAAAATGCCCACTCATCCTATCTATTTGGCAAGGATTTTTTTGCTTATGTTTTTATCTCCCATGTTATCTGCGCAGGCAGAAGTTGCGCGTATTCCCCTAAGTAATGACACTGTTGCAGTTACCATGACGCCTGATATCGGCGGGCGTGTTTTGTCGCTGAATTTAATTGGAAAGCCCAACTTTCTCCGTGTCGGCGCCGCTGTAGTAAGCGATCCTAATCCTGCAGTTACTGCACACGCGGAAAACATTGGCTATCTGGGGCATGAAACCTGGGTTGGTCCGCAAAGCCAGTGGTGGACACAGCAGTTGGTGAACCCTGAACGCAGTGCGGCAAAAGCAGTTTGGCCGCCCGATCCATTTTTAATTCTCGCTAAAAATACCGTGCAGGAAAAAAATGCGCAGCAGGTGATTTTGCAAAGCCCCAATAGCCCCGTGTCAGGCGTTGCGCTGCAAAAAACGTTTTCATTGGTAGATGGCAAACCCAATCAAATTCGATTGGATGTGAGTGCAAAAAATATTCGCGATTCAAATGTCGCTTGGGATATCTGGTTTAACACTCGTGTACCTCATAGCACGCGTATTTATGTACCGGTTACCAGTATGAATGATGTGCGCATCGAACATTTTACCGATGCAACTTACGGCCCACTTGAGCACAATTTTACTGACGGATTTTTTGCGCTGGAAAATCACGCCCCCAGCAGTCATCAAGGGCGCAAAGGCAAAGTATTTATTCAGCCAGCACAAGGCTGGATGGCGGCATTTCGCGATGAGCAATTATTGATTATTAAATTTGCCTTGCAACCCAAAAGTGCGATTCATCCGGAGCAGGGGCAAATTGAACTCTATCAGGAATTTTTAACTGCACATCAGGAGGAGGGATTATTAGAGCTTGAAGTGCATGCACCTTATAAAATACTCAAGCCACGCGAGGTTATGTCTGCAACAGAAATCTGGATGCTCTTGCCGTACTCTGGAGAACAAACTGCAGCAGCCGAGCGCGCATTTTTGCGTGAACTTGTGGCTAAAGCGGTGTTGCCAATTCCTTAGGTAATATCTACTTTTCAGTCAATAAAAACCCCCGAACTGGTTGCCCAGGTCGGGGGTTTTTATTTAAGCGCTTAGAGATTAATAACCAACACTCTCAGCAAATTTGATGATGCCAGTACCGTAAGAGCCGCCCCAGCTGTATCCGGTGCGACGCTCGAGCGACATTTGGGTGATGTCATAGAACTTGCTGCCATCACGATCACTGAAAAAACCACGGTTTGTATTTAAATCGTAAAAGCGATACCACATTTTACTGCCGGCTTTTTTCACGATGGGATTGGTGGCTGCTAAGGCTGAATCATAGGTGTAGCCATCAAGATAGGTGGTTGGACTATTGAACCAGGCAACAGCCGCTTTTACCGCCGCTTGAATTTCGGGAGTTTGCGGTTGTGTCATCAAGAACGCGGTGATACCAACAGACTCGCTACCGCTGAGCGATTCCAATTCATATGCCCGTGCTTTTTTCGGCAGATAATCAAACTCACCGTGTTGTGCACACCATGCGGTTAATTTTCCATTCTGTTTCCACTGCGCTTTCAGAATATAGTCTGTACCTTTGGCGACAGCGGCTTTGAATTTTGCGCGATCTGCATCTGTGAAAATATCGGTGTCATACGGTGCTCTTTTATTGACTGCAAAATCGAGTACGGTGAGTGCATAAGCCATACCGTTATCGTTGAAGGTAGCGTGATTGGCATAGCCTCCTTTTAACGGATAAAACTGCGGTAATGCGCCTGAACTGTATTGTGAGCTCACAATAAAGTTTGCTGCTTTACGCACTGCATCGCGGTACTTGGTGTTATTGCTACTTTTATAAACTTCAGCGAGGTAAACCATTTCGGTAATTGTTGCGCCGTTATCAATGGTGCCACTTTCGCTGCCGCCACTGCCTTTACCAACGCTGTTGTAATCCAGATTTTTTGGCCAGCCGCCATTGGTTTGTTGATAAGAGAGAACGATATCGGCTTTATCGGTACCCCATTTTGTTTTTGATTTAGTAAACCAACTGGCTGCAGGGTTGCCATCCAGCGTTAATAGTTTGCCTGAGCTGGAACTTGGAGTAGAGCTGGTTGCTGCGCTCGAGCTGGATTTCACTGACGATGCGCTGCTGCTTGTTGTGCCGCTACAAACGCCAGCTTTAGTTGTGCCGCCTTCAATTTTTAATGAATCGATATTGGCTAGGCCATCGGCGGTGAGTGAGGTCAATTGCAAACTGTTATTGCCTTGTACTAAATCGATTTCGATGCTCGCGGTTTGCCAGGTTGTCCAGCTACCGGTTGCAGGTAATTGCACGGTGTAATTACCGTTACTACCACCATTAATTAACAATGCGCCGTTGCGGTTAGCGGTGCCGCCGTTAGCAAAGCGGAAGGTAAGGGTATGACGGCTGCTAGTGGCTGCATCGACTGCCCATACAATTGCCGAGCCTTGTGCGTTGTTGCTATTGGTATAACCATTGCCTACATAACCGGTGTTGGTATTTTCAGTGGCGATACCATCTACACGGCAGAAACCGGCTTGCTCTTCTTGAATGGTGAAAGATGACGTTATAGGCACACTTGAACTGCTGCTTGATTTCGAGCTACTGATAACCGCTGCAGAACTTGAAGATTTGCTGCTGCTTGAACTGCTAATCACACTCGATTTAATTGAGCTTGCAACAATTGAGCTTGCAACAATTGAGCTTACAACGCTGGAACTTACAACGCTCGATTTACTGCTCGATACCGATGAAGCCGCTGCTCCGCACAAGCTGCCGCTGACTGCAGGCGCGCCAGCTTTGCCATTGGCTTGAAAACCAAAACTGGCTGATGCTTTGGGAGCCAACGTCGCATTCCAACCTAATGCGGTTGCGGTGTAAGGATTGGAACCAGAGAGCGTTGCATTCCATGAATTAGTTACGCTCACGCCGGATTCTTGCCAAGACACTGACCAGCCATTGACGGTTTGGTTGGTATCGTTAGTTACTTTGATTTCGCCGGTAAATCCTGAACCCCAATTATTCGTGACTGTATAAGTACAGCCGGCCCAAGAAGGTGACGCCATGGCTAGCGCCAAGGTGCTGATCGCAAGTGATGCTTTGACCGATGTCTTGATTGGCATGGTGAAAATGTTTTTTGCGTTTTTCATAAAATCCTCAATGAAAAAATAGGTGTGAAACTTTTACTTGTCGTAATTATTGACGGCAACTATTTGCTGTAACTGGGTGACCATGAGCCAAAAATATTGCTGATGGTATAAGTCGCTGCCTGTGCTGCTGACAATTGTTTGGATTGCGGCGCGCGTGCAGACGGATTAGCACCAGCACCAGTCGTTAAATACTCAGAGAAGCGTGCGGTATCCAAAGTGTTTTCACTCATCTTCACCCAACCCACGGCGGAGATGTGCTGACCTAATTCGGTACGAATGTAAGCGGCTGCACCATAAGGTCTCCAATTGCGTCCAAGCGCGACAGAGCCTTTGCTAACACTCGATACCGCAGTCACTTTTCCGCCCAGGAACACCAGACCGTAAGGCACTGTTTGTTCTGTGGATGGTGCGACCAATGCGCTACCACCACCAACGCTGTGAATAGTGTTGTTATCAAACACGGCAGTCGCGGCACCAAAAATAAAATCGACGGTGCCTTGGATATGGCAGTTGCGGTAGTACTGAGTGCCGCTGTGCGTGTAGAGCGTATCTTGGTTGCCGATCAGCCTGCAGTTACGGAATTGCAAACGCTGACCTTGTGCCAAAAGTGCAACTGCTTGCGAGCCAACGCCAAATGAGTTTTCGATGGTGATGTTATCCACCGAAATATCATTCGCTTTAATTGTCACGCTGGCGCTGCCAGAGGTTCCAATCGCAGTACCGTCGGCTTTTAATGTGCTGGCGCCATCGTTGTAGGTGAGAATAGTTGACGCTTGTTTGCCGGTTTCACCACAAAAAGTAACAAAAGGTTTGGTGATAGTTAATTTTTCGCGATAGGTGCCGGGCTTGATGCGAATTTGTGTTGCGGTAGTGTTAGAGCTGGAAATTGTATTCAGCGCCGCTGCAATCGTTTTGTATTGGCCGGAACCATCAGCTGCTACGCGCAAAATAGGTTGATTGGTGATGCTGTTGCAGTCTTGCGTGGTAGGTATCGTTGTAGTGGGGCACGCGGCTGGCGTAATGCCATTGCCCGTTATGCGAATGTTGTCGATATTCGCTAAACCATCAACAGTTTCTGCAACCAATTTAATACTGTTAGTGCCTGCTTTCAGTGGCACATCGACACTCACGCTTTGCCATTGAATCCAATTGCTGTTGGTGGGGAAATCCAGGGTTTTAATTGGGGTGTCGTTCACCACGATTGTTGCACGTCTTGCGCCTGTGCCACCGTTACCAAAACGGATTTGGGCAGTGTAGGTTTTTGCACTGGCAGCGCTAATGCTCCATGCAATGGATGCCCCGACTGCGTTTTCAGTATCGATAAATCCTGTGCCGGTATATCCAGTATGCTTGGTGTCGATTACGCCAGAGTTACCACAAAATCCCACTGCGCTTTCTTCAAATAACCAACTGCTTTCTGCTGCTACTGATGACGCAACTGATGAAGAACTTTTGCTCGAACTACTCACAACACTGCTCTTAACGCTTGAACTACTAACTTGCGCACTACTCACACTGGCTTTGCTACTGGATTGCACGCTAGACGTTGATGAAGCCGCTGCGCCACACAAACTACCCGTAACGACTGCAGATCCCGCTGTACCATTTGCTTGAAAGCCAAAGGTTGCCGATGCTTTGGGCGCTAAAGTCGCGTTCCAACCGAGTGGAGTGGCGGTGTAGGGGTTGGAGCCGGTGAGCGTTGCATTCCATGCATTACTCACACTGGCGTTAGCCTCTTTCCATGCGACTGACCAGTTATTCACGGTTTGGATGGTGTCGTTGGTAACTTTGATCTCGCCGGTAAACCCACCGCCCCAATTATTGGTGACGGTATAAGTACACGCCGCCCACACTTGAGGGGCGAGCGTTAACAACAATCCGCTAGCGAGCATTGAATGTTTGCATAATTTAACGAGCTGTAACGCTGGTGTGGAAATAACCTTTTTCATTTCTGTTCCCGCTAGTTGTGTTTTTGACGTAGAAAATTCCAGTCCAATGCGCTGAAACACTGGATATGTCATGCGACCGAATACCAGATCCTGAGGATCACACGGTAAGTAATAAGAGATGATTTGGCTGTGTTCGTGTAGTTAACAGTACTCATGAAGCGCTGTTGTTTTGACGCCAATTTGTCGCCGAGTTGCTTTTTATTGTTGAAGGTTCTGTGTTCGAACCTTTCAATAATCTTATCGATCACATTTAGTCTGATTATATTTTTAGTCTACGCGGGAGTAATTGCGGATAAAAGTCGGTTAGCTAATGAAATCGCGGATTTGTGGGTGTTTTTTATTTATTTGTGTGCCAGTTTTGAATTTATTGTCGCTTGGTTGGCTTCACTTATATGATTAAAACTTTGTGCAAAATTTAATCGAAGTAAAAAAGAACTCTTTTATTAGTTAGCAGGGCTCATAAAAAATGAATATTTTACCCAGCAAATAAAAGCTTATTTTCTTTTCATATATGAATTAACTTTCGTTTGTGAATTGCTTCGCATAATGAACCTTGTGTCGCCAAAAGCATCCTGTTGGGCAAGGGTTCAAGTCTTATATATCGCATTAGTGAGTAGTATGTAGTCCTGCTGACTATTTTGATCGCAGCACTTTTCTCGATTGTTTTCCCTCGAAAAGCTTGTTTGGCGACCGCTGTACCTAGTTCATGGCAGATCCTCCCGGCTTGGGGATTTTTCCTGCGCCGAGTTAATAACGAATAACAACAGGAGAATTCCCTGATGAATATTACGCAGCTTAAAAAGCTGGGTACGGCCGCGCTTTTTGGTGCAGGCCTGTTTACCGCCCAAGCTTCGTTGGCGCAAAGCGCCAATTGTAAATATGTTGTGAGTAATAGCTGGGGTGCTGGTGCCACTGCCAGTATCGAAATTACCAACACCGGCACCACAGCATTGAATGGTTGGAGTGTGAGCTGGACTTACGTGAACAACCGCATTACCAGCAGCTGGAATGCCAACCTGAGCGGCTCTAACCCCTACAGCGCATCTAACTTAAATTGGAATGGCAGTGTGCAGCCGGGGCAAACGGTGTCTTTTGGGATGCAGGTTAATACTAACGGCGCAGTAGAAACACCGGTTGTTACTGGTGCTATTTGTAAAGCGGCTGGTTCGTCGGCTTCTGCAGTGTCTTCCAGTGTTGTTTCATCCAGCGTGATTGCGTCGTCATTGCCCTCATCGTCTTCTTCAGTGCGTTCTTCATCTTCAGCAGTGGTTTTAAGCTCTTCAATTCCTTCATCCAGTTCAATTTCTTCCAGTGTTTCATCTACCTGTGCTGCTATTCAGCAATGTAATTGGTATGGAACCTTGTATCCGGCTTGTAAAGTGACTGTCAGCGGCTGGGGTTATGAAAATAACAAGAGCTGCATTTCTGTTTCGACCTGTGCAAGTCAGCCGTCTCCCTTTGGTGTAGTGGGTGGATGTCCTATTTCCAGTTCGTCACTTAGCTCAAGTTCAATCAGAAGCAGCTCATCCAGTTCGTTGAGTTCAAGCTCGATTAGATCTAGCTCCAGCAGTAGTGTGGTGAGTTCATCTAGCATCCGTTCTTCTGTTTCCTCTAGCAGTTCATCAATTCGCTCATCGAGCAGCATAAGTTCATCCAGCAGCATCAGCGGTGGCATTCCGAATGCGACTGCGAGTGGCGTGGCATATTGTCGTTCGGCAGATTCAGATCCCGATGGTGATGGTTGGGGCTGGGAAAATGCTGCCTCATGTATCGTTTACGGATCAGCACCGGACGGTGGTGCAGGCAATTTCCCTTACTGCGTAATCGGTTCCTCAAAGCTGACTCTGTGTACTGCAGATAACGGCAGCTGGGGTTATCAAAGTGGGCAAGTGTGTTTGTCCAAAAGTATGTGCCCCGGCATGGGTAGCGCTACTCAGGCACCTGCACGCGCAGCCCCGGTTAATGCTAATGCAGATGCCACCAGCAAAGCGGTATTCACTTATCTGAAGTCGATTTGGGGCAATCACATGCTGTCCGGCCAACAGGATTTAACCTGGCAGGACAATATCGATCAGTATCAGCGCGTAATTAACGATACCGGCCGTGCACCCGCGATTATGGGTTACGACTTCATGAACTACGGTATGTGGGCAGGCAACCCTGGCCTCGCACAAACCGAAGAGGCGATTACGCATTGGAATCGCGGTGGCTTGGTGACCCTCGCTTGGCATTGGCGCGATCCTAACGCTAGTAGCACTAGTATTGGCGCCTTCTATACCGCAGATACTACTTTCTCCATCCCGATTGCAAACGGCCAGCTTGATACTGCGAGTGCCAGCTACGCCAACATGGAAGCTGATATCGCGCTGATTGCTGCCGAACTGCAGAAGTTGGAAAACGCGGGTGTCACCGTTCTTTGGCGCCCATTACACGAAGCGTCTGGCGGTTGGTTCTGGTGGGGGCGTAATGATCGTACCGATGGCTTGCCTGCCGCTTACGCGCAAGTGGTGCTGTGGCGTCACTTATACGACCGCCTTACCAATTTCTACGGCTTGAACAATTTAATCTGGGTATGGAATGGTCAAAGTGGTGCTTGGTATCCCGGTGATGCTTACGTCGATATCGTCAGCCACGATATTTACGATGGCAATCGCAATTACGAATCACAGGCCTCGGTATTCAACATGGCAAAAGCCTATTCGCAAGAAGCCAAGTTGGTCGCGTTGAGTGAGAACAGCAACATTCCCGATCCGGATTTGATGCAACAGGGCAACGCATGGTGGTTGTACTTCGTGGTGTGGAATGACACCGATACTGCAGAAGGTGTAACCAGTTCCAGTAACTTCTGGACTGGCGAGTACTACAACACCAATGCGCACAAAGTTCATGTTTACAACCATGAGCGTGTTATCACCCTGGATGAATTGCCGAATTTTTAAGTACCGATTTTCGACTTAATTATCGCGCAGCCTTATTCACCCGATGCGCGAACCTCTTGCGAGGTTCGCGCTTTTCCATTCGCGCAGAGGCAGTTTTTCTGTGTCGAAATTGCTCAAAAAACAGTTCAAAAAATAAGATGCTCAAACCTTAATGTTTAACAAAAAACGAGTTTAACAATAACTAGTTCTACAACAGCGATAGGAGCAATACCTGATGAATATCTCGCAGCTTAAAAAGCTCGCAACGGCCGCGCTGCTCAGCGCCGGTTTGTTCGCAGCACAAAGTTCGTTGGCGCAAAGCGCCAGTTGTAAATATGTAGTGGGTAATTCCTGGGGTGGTGGTGCGACTGCCAGCATCGAAATTACTAATACTGGCACCACCGCATTGAATGGTTGGAATGTAAATTGGACTTACGTCAACAACCGTATCACCAGCAGTTGGAATGCCAACCTGAGTGGCGCTAATCCTTACAGTGCTTCTAATCTTGGTTGGAACGGCGCGGTACAACCGGGGCAAACAGTGTCGTTTGGTGTGCAGGTGAATACCAATGGTGCGGTGGAAACACCCGTAGTCACCGGAGCTATTTGTGGCGGTACTGCATCCTCAGCTAGATCGAGTGTGGTGTCTTCTGTAGTAGCTTCATCATTGCGTTCATCATCTTCGTCGATTGTGGCTTCATCGTCACTTCGTTCTTCCAGTAGCGTTGCTTCGTCCAGCTCAGTGAGTCCATGTACCTCTGCAGGTGCGCAATGTAATTGGTACGGCACGCTTTACCCTGTATGCGTCACTAACCAAAGTGGTTGGGGTTGGGAAAACGGCAAAAGCTGTATTGCGCGCACAACCTGTACAACGCAACCCGCACCCTTCGGTGTAGTAGGTGGTGCTGCTTGTCCAACGTCGAGCTCATCGACTCCTGCAAGCTCTTCGTTATCATCCAGTTCAGTTAGATCCAGCTCATCAAGCTCTGTTGTTTCCAGCTCGGTGATTGCAAGTTCATCCAGCATACGTTCTTCATCAAGTAGCGCACGTTCGTCCAGCTCCGCAAGTTCAGGTGGCGTGACCAGTGTGGAGCTTACCAAGTTGATGGGAGTAGGTTGGAATGTGGGTAACTCGCTCGATGCAGTTGGGGGTGAAACCAATTGGGGCAATCCATTAATTACGCAACAATTAATTGATTCAGTGAAAGCGGCCGGTTTCAAAACGATTCGCTTACCTGTGGCCTGGAGTAAATTTTCTAACGAGCAAAATTTTGTTATTCAATCAGCTTGGATGGATCGTGTTGAGCAAGTCGTCAATTACGCACTCAAAGCCGACATGTATGTAGTGATGAATATTCACTGGGATGGCGGTTGGATGCAGCCTACTGCTGCGCAACAAACCTATGTAAATAATCGCCTCAGTATTATGTGGTCGCAAATCGCAACACGTTTCGGCAATTACGATGATCGCTTATTGTTTGCTGGCACCAATGAAGTAATGGTTGATGGCGATTACGGCACACCTACCGCGGAATACTACACAGTGCAAAATAGTTTTAACCAAACTTTTGTTAACACTGTGCGTGCAACCGGTGGCAAAAATGCAACCCGCCATTTAGTTGTACAAGGCTTTAATACCAATATCGATCACACTGTTAATTTTGCAAAAATTCCGACTGATACCGTCAGCAATCGCTTAATGATGGAAGTGCATTATTACGATCCTTACAACTTCACCTTGAACACTAGCAGCAATATTACCCAATGGGGCAAGAACGCCACTAACCCAAGTGCAACTGAAACATGGGCGAATGAGTCTTATACTGATGCGCAATTCCAAAAAATGAAAACCAATTTTGTGGATCGCGGCGTAGGTGTAATTTTGGGTGAGTACGGTGTAGTGTCACGCACTAATGTTGCGGATCACGAAGCCTATCGCGTGTATTGGAATGAATACATCACCAAATCCGCCTACACCCGCGGCTTGGTTCCGGTGTATTGGGATAATGGCTTCGGCGGCAATGGTGGCATGGCGTTATTTGATCGCGCATCAGGCACTCAGTTGTATCCTAACTTGATCCAGGCGATTGTGAAGGCAGATGATTAAATACAATTGCATTACTGAAAGGTAATGCAATTAACGTAATTTTTTAAAGTGTTACACACTCCATCTAATTGCATTATGTAGTTAGATGGAGCTACCTATCCCTCCATTAGCGATAGCATCAGTTGCGACAATTGTGTCTGTGAGTGCACCTGAGTCTTCTGCATAATGTTCTTCATTTGCCAGCGCGCGGTCTCATGCGTTACCACTCGTTTTTCTGCGGCTTCTATTAGCGTTGCACCATTTAACATATGATTAATAAGTTCACCTTCTGCTGGTGTAATCCCATAGGCTTGTTTTAAATAGTGAATGGGTAAGGTACACGGGCGGTGTGAATCCTGTACCAATACTAGATAATGTGCTTTTACCGGTAATTCATTATTTATAGGATGCGTACACGTTTTCTGGTGTTGAACTCCAATTGTAAAAAAGCTGATCTTTAAATGCCCGTGAGCGTAATCGGTTTTTATACAAGTCTCATCACCAGCAATTTTTCTCTTTGCGCGTTTTTTTTCTTTGGTTAGAGGGGAATAGTTTTGATTGGAAGATGTGTTAGAAAAATGCAACCGTTCATGCAGTTTAAAATGTATATCTGCGCATTTCGAAAAAGCACGCATAGCCTCAGTATTGATAAAGCTTAGATTTTCATATTCATCTAATAAAGCGACACCCAAGTGCAGATGTTTCAACACCGCTTCAAATACATGATTAGCTTTTTCCAATAAATTAATGCGCTGGCGAATATATATTGCTTGAATGAGGTGCGGCGTCAGTCGTTGTAAACACGCAATATTGTGCGTGGTTAATGGTGTTGAATGTTCAAAGTTTTGCAGCCCTAATCCTGCACAGCCATTAGCGTTGCGAAATAAAACCGTGCCTGCTTGAAAATGTAATTTCGGCCAGAGGCATTGCATATATTTGGCACCGACTATCTCAGCATAGCGTTTGCCTGACAAGCGATAAATATCTTCATCAGTAACAACATTCCCTTCGGGTATGCAACGTAGCTGATTATTGATTTGTGCTGCTTGAGGTGCAATAAATTCATCGAGATATAAATCCAGCGTTTGTATTTTCAGGCGAGCGGCAGCAGCATAGTTTCGCTGCCGTTCAACACCATCGTAATAAAATACTGTGCATTGGTCTGCGCTACAGAACACCCGGATTGCATCCAAAACCTGAGGCCACAAATGAGGATGCATAGCTGCATCATAAATAGCATTGATAAGTGAGGCTTCTGAGCCCATGGTTGAGTCGGGCTGAAAGAGTGAGTTCATGACAGTCCCTTAGATTTGATTGTGTAAGTGCACAAGGTTGTACACAACCAATACTAGTGATGTCGTTCACAAATAAGCACCCCCCAAATGGGTGGGGAGATTAGCGGGGGTTGATCGCCGTTAACGGGGAAAGCGGCTTTTTTTGGTGGTAGATTCGTTAGTGAGTAATGTCAGCAGTCGTATTAATTCGATTTGGGAATGAGTCTGGGTTTTGTGCATGATCTGCTTTACTTGCCAGCGTGTGGTTTCTTGCGATGTTCCGCGCTCATCAGAAATGTCCGCAATACCCAATCCTTTTAGAAGCAACTGTGCAAGCTGTGTTTCGGTCACTGTTAGTCCGTATGCCTGCTGTAAATATTGCGGAGAAATAAACCGCTGCCGCTCAGGATCATTAGCAAATACCGCAAGGCAGGGCAGGTTATCGGGCAAGCCGGCGCGCTGCTGTTGTATAGGTAGAAAGCAAAGTTTTAGCGGATGCGCTTTGGCGGGGTGTAATAGAGGCAAACTAATTCCTTCTGTTGCTACATGGCTTGCGCGAAAACCTTCGTCTAAAAATTCCGCAAGAATTGCTTCAAGTCTTAATTGTTCTTTGTGAATGTGCGCCTGCAAACGCATATTGCGATTCAAACTAAGTGCAGGGTGGCTAGTCAGCACACGTTGTGCCTCAGGGCTGGCGAATACAACGCGCATAGATGAATCCAACAAAAACACCGCAAGATTCGTGCGCTTTATGGCTTCGAGTAAGCTGTCACTTTCCGCACGCAGCACACTTAAATGATTATGTATGCGCATCGCGCGTACAAAATGAGGGCTTAATTGTTCAATAAACTTCACGGCATCTGCAGATAAATCACCCGTACCGCGCTGGCAATGAAGGCCCATGGCTGCACAAATAATATCGCCCAATACTAAAGGTATCCCTATGCGCATCTCATACATTTTACGCTCGGTAATTTGTGCGGGGTCACCAATGTAATCTTCGTAAGAAACACCAAGCTGAGATGAAATTGTAGCTGCCGTAAAAACTTGGCCGGGGATGGAATTGTTAAATAGAACTTTTATTTTTTGAACTTCGCCATCTAAATGCTGCGCAACAAAATTATCGTTATTAGTGTTGTACGCAGTAATTGTAAAATTTCGCTGACTATGTTGCTGATCGTAAAACAACAGCGATGCCTCATCTGCATCAATAAACTGACACACCTCTGCTAAGACTGCGCGCCATTTGGTTGAATCCAACGCCGCCTCATAAATTGCCGCAATTAACCGATTCTCATAATCCCCAAGTTCATATCCGCCCATGATCCATATCCTATGGTGGAATTGTATTGTTTTTATAGTTTAGTTTGGGTTTGGGTGCATTTACAACCCGGATGGGGGGTGATGGTTTTAATAATAAATGTTTTATTGGTGATAGGTTCATAAAGGAAAATTAATTATTAATGGATTTAGATATTTTTAAAATAGTAAACCATAAAATTTTCGTAATAGTTGTTAGTTTTAATTGTTTATTTAAGAGTAATTTTCTTAGTTTTTTGCGATTTAAAATGATTGAAAAAATAGCAGACGATACGTTTTTCTGTAACTTTACTGGAGGTGGATTGTGAATAGTAAATTGAATGTGTATTTTTGTATTTTTTTTATATTTCTTGGGGGCGGCGTTTGTGCTCAAGATAGTACGCCACTACTTGATGCCAAAGCACCAACAGCAGAGATAGTCTCAATGCCCAAAGAGCTATCTATATTGAGAACGAATTGTTATACGAATGTACGAGATTGCGCAGGTCTGGCGCATTTTAAAAACAAAGACGCTACGGGGATTGGTTGTACAATTTGGTGGAATAACGGTGCCCAAGGTCGAAGCAATTTTGTTTTGGAACCAGGTGGAACACATGCCGTCCACGTCAGATACAATGACACGATGTCCTGTGTCTGGAAGAATCAAGCCCCACCTGCAGACACTGTTTCGAGATATTACATCCTTGTTCAATAGTAGACTATCGAGCCTACTATTGTTTATTTTCTGGAATTCTAAGGTCAACTTCAATAATGATATCCCTCTCCCAGTTACCCTAGGGGGGAGGGATAATCGGCAACATTAAATCAGTAGAGGGATGTATGACCCTGCTACAATTATTTTTTATTACCCCGCCAACCCCACATAAACCTCATGTACATCATCATCGTTATCGATAGCAGCAAGGAATGCTTCGACTTCTTCCAAGGCTTCGCCAGATAAGCTCACTGAGTTTTTAGGTTTGTAGCCGAGTTTGGCAGATACCACGGTAAAACCTTGGTCAGGTAATGCTTTTTGAACCAAATCCAAATCGGTTGGATCGGTGTAAAAAGTTGCGGTGCCGTCATCATCCAATTCAAAATCCTGTGCGCCTGCTTCAATCGCAGCGGTTTCTATATCGGCATCTTTATTGGCGGCAGTGGCTTCGATAATACCCAAGTGATCAAAATCCCAAGAGACAGAACCTGAAGTGCCAAGTTGGCCTTTGCGAAATAATCCGCGAATGTTGGATATGGTGCGGTTGACGTTGTCGGTGAGGCATTCAACGATCACGGGGACTTGATGCGGCGCATAACCTTCGTAGGTTACTTTTTCATAGCTGGCGGCGCCGTCGAGTTGGCCGGAGCCTTTTTTAATGGCGCGCTCTAAAGTTTCGCGTGTCATTGATGCTTTTTTTGCTTGAAGAATTGCCAAGCGCAGGCGCGGGTTCATATCCGGATCTGCACCGGCGCGTGCAGCGATCATAATTTCTTTGGTGAGTTTGGTAAAAATTTTACCTTTAGCACTTGCAGCTTCTTCTTTGTGTTTTGCTTTCCATTGTGCGCCCATAATTATCGCCTCGTAGTGGCGCTGTTTGCCGCGCCCGTTGTGTGTGTAGGGGCGCTGCTTGCTGCGCCCATCCTGTTTATCGAAAATTGATGCTTGAAAGAAGGGCGCAGCAAGCGGCGCCCCTACAATTAATTTTTGTGCAACGCAGTATTTAATTGCAGTGCGCTTTTGTTGGTGACAACTTCAACGCGCCCGGAGATGGAATTGCGGCGGAATACCAAATCAGAAACGCCAGCAAGATCACGGGCTTTCAAGGTTTTTACTTCGCTACCGGCATCGTCCAATACCACTACTTTTGTTCCTGCAGTAATGTAGAGGCCAGATTCTACTTTGCAGCGGTCACCTAATGGAATACCGACACCCGCGTTTGCACCGATCAAGGATTCCTTGCCGATGGAGATCACAATATTGCCACCACCGGAGAGGGTGCCCATGGTAGAGCAGCCGCCGCCCAGATCAGAACCCGCGCCGACAAATACACCGGCCGAGATACGGCCTTCAATCATCGCAGGGCCTTCTGTGCCCGCGTTAAAGTTAACAAAACCTTCATGCATGATGGTAGTGCCTTCGCCAAGATATGCGCCCAAACGCACGCGCGCCGTGTGTGCAACGCGCACACCTTTCGGCACTACGTAGTTGGTCATTTTAGGGAATTTATCGACGCAGGATACTTCCAGCTCTTCGCCATTCAAGCGCGCTTGTAATTGGCGTGCAGGTAGTTCGTTCACATCAATCGCACCTTGATTGGTCCAGGCAACATTGGGCAGTACACCAAAAATACCGGTGAGCACAGTGTTGTGTGGTTTAACCAAACGGTGCGATAACAAATGTAATTTCAAATAACCTTCTGGCACCGATGCAGGATTCGTATCCGTTGCGAGCAGCGTAGCAACTAAAGGACGTTTGCTATTGACCAGTGCTTTAGCGATTTCTGCTTGCGCGCTATCACCAGCAATCGTAAGTGCTTGTGCAATTTCGGCGGCTTGATTGTTATTCACTGCGATGGTTTGGTTGCCTTCAGTGTACCCAACAATATTGCCAATCGCGCGTGCGCTGGCTTCTGTTGGATTGAGTACGGGCAGTGCGTAAAACACTTCCAGCCATTCACCTTTTGTATTTTGTGTACCAATACCTAAACCGAGTGCGTAGAGTTGAGTCATATTTTTTCCTGACGATATTGCAAATAATTAGTTAAAAATGATGTTGTATTCGGTGTCTTTAAAACCGACGTATTTTTGTTTGCCTGTGTCGAGCAACGGGCGTTTAATCAATGTCGGATGTTCGCTAATAACAATCGCTGCATTGGTTGCGCTAAAATGGGTTTTAGTCGCCTCGTCCAATTCTTTCCATGTGGTGCTGCGTTTATTAACGAGTGTTTCCAATCCGATGTCGGTAATCCAGAGGTTTATCTGTGCTGTAGTTAAACCGTCGGCGCGGAAATCGTGAAAATGATAATTCACTTTGTTTTGTTCAAGCCAAGTGCGGGCTTTTTTTACTGTGTCGCAGTTTTTAATGCCGTATAAAGTGATCATGGATTTAAGGTTTCAATACAATTTTTGGTTTCTTACGATTGGGATAGCAGCTTCTACAAATTTCACATGCCGTACCATCGCACCCACGAGCCGAGCAGTGTTCGCGTCCGTAATAAATAATTTGTAAATGCAGCGCATTCCATGTGTCTTGTGGAAAAAGGCGTTTTAAATCTTTTTCTGTTTGCACCACGTTTTTGCCGTTGGTCAAACCCCAGCGCTGCGCGAGACGATGAATATGTGTATCTACCGCAAACGCAGGATGACCAAATGCCTGGCTCATCACTACGCTCGCCGTTTTATGACCAACACCGGGCAAGCGCTCAAGTGCTTCCCAGTCGGCAGGAACTTGTCCTTGATGTTCATCAACCAGCATTTGCGATAACACTGAAATCGCTTTGGATTTTTGCGGTGACAAACCGCAGGGGCGAATAATTTCCTGAATTTTTTCAACCGGCACTTTTGCCATATCGAATGGATTATCCGCCAGCGCAAAGAGCGCAGGAGTGACGGTGTTAACGCGCTCATCTGTACACTGCGCCGAGAGCAATACGGCAATTAATAGCGTGTAAGCATCCTTGTGCAGTAACGGAATCGGTGGATTAGGGTAGAGGCTTTGCAGTTTGTGCAAGATAAACTCTACTCGCGCTGCCTTGGTTAGGTTTTTGTTTTCACTCATAACGATTGTGCGAATGCTTTAATCCGGTTGGCAGCTTCAATACATTCCACCAGTGGTGCAACTAATGCGAGGCGCACATAATATTCACCGGGATTAATACCATCAGCTGCGCGCGCCAAATAACTGCCAGGCAACACAGTCACTTTTTGCTTGGCAAATAATTGCTGCGCAAAATCTTCGCCTTTGATCGGCGTTTTAGGCCAGAGATAAAAACTGGCATCCGGTTTTTTTACATCCAATACACCGTCTAGTATTTCTAATACAGCATCGAATTTTTGGCGATAGGCTTCACGGTTGTCGATTACATGACCTTCATCTTGCCAGGCGGCAACGCTTGCTAATTGCGTTGGCACCGGCATGGCGCAGCCGTGATAAGTGCGATAGAGCAAAAAATTTTCCAGAATTTTCGCATCACCGCCGACAAAGCCGGAGCGCAAGCCCGGTAAGTTGGAACGTTTGGATAGGCTGTGAAAAACTACGCAACGGGAGAAATCATCGCGACCTAATTCAGCACAGGCTTGTAATAAACCAACTGGCGGATTTTGTTCATCAAAATATAGTTCGGAATAACATTCGTCAGAAGCGATAACAAAATCGTATCGATCTGCAAGCACAATCAGTTGTTTTAATTGCGCGCTGCTCATGACCGCGCCGGTTGGATTGCCGGGCGAGCAGATAAATAATAACTGGCAGCGCTCCCAGACGGATGCAGGGACTGTGGCAAAATCGGGGATAAAATTATTATCCGGTGTGCAGTTTAAAAAGTAAGGTTCTGCACCTGACAAAATCGCCGCGCCTTCATAAATTTGGTAGAAAGGATTGGGCGATATTATGAGCGGGTTCAGCTTGCTGCGATCAATAATTGCCTGTGCAAATGCAAAGAGTGCTTCGCGAGTGCCATTTACGGGCAGTACATGTTTTTCTGCAGTGAAAATGCCGGTGGTTAAATGGAAGCGTTTGCTCGCCCAAGTGGCGATAGCCTCTCGTAATTCCGGTAACCCTTTGGTGGTTGGGTAATTGGACAGTTTACCCAGATTTTTCACCAGGGTTTCCAGTACAAATACGGGTGGTTCATGTTTAGGTTCGCCAATCGACAGCATAATATCGTTTAACTGTGCCGGTGCGGCAACTGCCGCCTTAAGGGCGGCGAGTTTTTCAAACGGGTAGGGGTGTAATTGATTTAAATCCGGATTCATAATTAATTGTCAGAAGAATTAAAGTTTATCGACGCGTCTATCCAATTGCTCGCAAATTTGTTGTTGTAGTTTTTCGCAGAGTTCAGGGTCGCTAAGCGGTTTGCCTTCGCTGGTGGCGATAAAAAACATATCTTCTACGCGCTCACCCAAGGTTGCGATTCTGGCGTTGAGTAATTGGATATCGAAATCCATAAAGATACGGCCAATGCAAGCGAGTAGGCCGGGTCTATCCGGGGTGATAACTTCCAGCAGGCTACAATTGCGAATGATGTCGGTGTTGAGTGACGTGCGTGTCGGCGACGCGAAATATTTCAGACGGCGCGGTGTACGGCGCCCAATTACTTCGCGGTAGTTGTCATCGACCAAGCTGAGTTCATCTATCAGTGCCTGATGGATTTTTTTGAGTAAGGTGGGGTTATTACCCAGTGGCTCACTGTTTTCATTGAGCACAAAAAAGGTATCAATGGTATAACCGGATTTAGAGCTATAAATTTTTGCATCTTGAATGCTGAGATTGGAGTTGCTGAGCGCTGTTGCAGCGGCAACAAATACATTTTTCTGATTTTTGCTATACACAAAAATTTGTGTCGCGCCTGCCAATTCTTTACTGGTGGTTTTTTTGATCAGTACCAGTGGTTTGTCATCGGTGCGTGCAGCGATCGCTTCTGTATGCCAGGCGATATCGACAAAGTTTTCACGCAGGAAATAATCGTCCCCCATATCGCCCCAGAGCGCGAGTACTTGTTCTTTGCTCATGCCTTTTCGCGCAAGTTTGCGAATGGCCGCCTGTTGCGTTTCGTCAATTAAATCCTGTTTATCGACGTTGTTTTCCAGGCCGCGACGCAATGCGCGGCGGGTATCTAAATATAAATTGCGCATTAAACTTGCGCGCCAGGTATTCCACAGCTCTTTATTAGTACCGTTAATGTCGGCGACGGTGAGGCAGTACAAATAATCCAGATGCAATTGGTCGCCCACGGTGAGCGCAAATTTATGGATGATTTCGGGGTCGGAAATATCCTGTTTTTGTGATACTTGCGACATCAGCAAATGTTTTTCAACCAGCCAGCAAATCAAGCGTGTTTCGCGTGGTGATATGCCATGACGCACACAAAATTCTTCCGCATCGACGGCGCCGAGTGTCGAGTGGTCACCACCGCGGCCTTTGCCTATATCGTGATATAAACCGGCGATATAAAGCAGCTCCAGCTTTGGTAAACGATTCATAATCGTTGCGGCAACCGGGAAATCTTCTTTCGCCGAGGGCAACAGAAAGTTACACATGTTCTGCACTACCTTGAGCGTGTGTGCATCGACCGTGTAAATATGAAATAAATCGTGTTGCATTTGGCCTGTTACTAAACCGAACTCGGGTAAATACAGACCGAGAATGCCATAGCGTGACATGCGTTTTAATTGCTCCACCAAACCGGCAGGTTGTTGCAACAATTTAATAAAAAGCTGGGTATTTTTTGGATTGGAGCGGAAGTTGTCATCAATTAAGTGGCGGCTCTCACGAATCCACCGAATAGTAGATGCACGTACACCTTCGATCTGAGGGTTCTGCGCCATAAGCACAAACATTTCCAGTAGTGCCGAAGGATTTTCTTCAAATACATAAGTATGCGTTGCTTCGATATAGTTGTCGCGCAACTGAAAGCGTTCGTTGATCGAGACTACGCTTTTGGTTTTTCCTTTTTGCAAAATGGCTTCAGACAAAAATTGCAACACTACATCGTTGAGCTCACGCAAGGCGAGCACAGTGCGATAGTACTTATGCATAAACTGCTCTACTGCCAAACCTTCTTTGCCATCAACGTAACCGAAGAATTTAGCAATTTCGCGTTGGTAATCAAATAGTAATCGCTCTTCCGGACGTTTGGCGATCATGTGCAGTGCATAGCGCACACGCCATAAATATTCTTCGCCGGAATTGAGTAGCGAAAACTCTTCGTCGGTGAAGAATCCCTTACCTTCTATTTGTTTAATAGTGCGTACACCAAAATAACGTTTGGTAACCCAATTGATGGTTTGAATGTCGCGCAGGCCGCCGGGAGCATTTTTGATATTTGGCTCAAGATTGTATTCGGTGTCGTTATATTTTTTGTGGCGATCCAATTGCTCTTGATATTTTGCGCGGAAGAAATCTTCGATTGGCCAGATTTTATCGGGAGTTGAAGCTTGCAGTAATTCGTAGCGCAATGATTGGTCGCCCACCAGTGTGCGCGATTCCATAATGTTGGTGGCGACAGTAATGTCGGTGCGCGCAATTTCAATGGTTTGTTTTACTGTGCGCACGCTGCTGCCGATCTCAAGGCCGATATCCCACAGCAGTGTGAGGAATTTTTCGACATTATCTTTGCAGCTGGCAAATATTTCAGTGCGGTACAGAATTAATAAATCAATATCAGAGCTTGGATGCAACTCGCCACGCCCATAGCCACCCACTGCCTCAAGGCTAATGCTTTCTGGCCATTCAAATTGGTACCAAGCGTAGTGCAACACACAATCCACGAAGAGCGCGCGCTCATAGACTAATGTGCGAATGTCTTCGCCTTCAATAAAACGGCGATTCGATTGCGTACTGGCAGCGTTAATGGCGTCTTTAAAAACGGTGAGTATAGGTTTTTCAGCCAACGCGCGACGAAAGCGACTCTGATCAAAGAAAAATAATGGCCGCTCAAAGTAAGGCACTGCAGTAATCGACATGGGCTTGCTGGGTTCCTGAGGCGATGTGGTTTGCATCGCAGCGGCGGGTTCGGGCTTATTAAAAACCCGCTTTAAAAAATCAGGGATACTCATCGCTTAAAAAACTTCGCCGCTACGTGCGGTTAATACTTCCACGCCGTCTTTAGTCACCACCATGGTGTGTTCCCACTGCGCTGAAAGGCGACCATCTTTCGTCTCTACTGTCCAACCGTCACTTTTTAATTTGGTTTGTGGTTTGCCCGCGTTGATCATCGGCTCGATGGTGAAGGCCATACCTTCTTTCAATTCCATGCCGGTATCGGGGCGGCCGTAATGCAGAATTTGTGGGTCTTCATGAAATACCTTGCCGATACCGTGACCACAGTATTCACGCACGACTGTGTAGTAACTGCCTTCGGCGTGCTGTTGGATTACGTGGCCGATATCGCCCAAGCGGCAGCCGGGTTTTACCAGCTTGATCGCTTTGTACATACATTCTTGAGTGATATTTACCAGGCGCTCCGCATGAGGTGCTGGCGTGCCGACAAAATACATGGCGCTGGTGTCGCCGTGATAACCCTCATAAATCACAGTCACATCAATATTGATGATGTCGCCCGCTTTGAGGACTTTTTTGTCGGAGGGAATGCCGTGGCAGACTACTTGATTTACCGAGGTGCAAATCGATTTGGGAAAGCCGCGATAACCGAGGCAGGCCGGGATAGCTTTTTGCACATTCACGATGTGGTCGTGGCAAAGCTTATCCAGCTCGGCAGTAGTCACGCCCGGTTGGACGTATTGACCAATCATTTCCAGCACTTCGGCAGCCATACGGCCAGCGATGCGCATTTTCTCGATTTCTTCCGGAGTTTTGATAGTGACTGACATGAATTCGGGCAATCTCGGCAGAGGATTAAAAAGATGCCGCATTCTAAACGATTCTATGCCAGTTTGACCAAGATCAATCCTTTATTGGTGCAATAGCCAGAACTCGTAGCCCGCAATGAAGCATGACGGAAGGGGGGATTTAGCCCCTCACTCCGTCAATCAACACTATTAATGTTGTGCAGCACGTGCCCGCAAACTGGTCAGCGTATGAATTACTCCACGTAATTCCGCCAAACCTTTCATGCGCCCCGCATAGGAGTAGCCGGGATTAATGCCTGTTTTGCCGATTTCATCACCCATCAAATGGCCGTGATCAGGGCGCATGGAGATCGCAGGGAGGTTGATATGGTTGCGCTTGCGACGCTCTTCTTCATCCAGCAACGCGTCTATCAAACCGACCATATCGTTGTCGCCATCAAGATGATCCGACTCAAAGAAAGAACCGTCCTCTTCACGTTTAATATTGCGCAAATGCACAAAGTAAATCCGCTCGCCGAATTCGCGCGCCATGGCGACCAAATCGTTATCACAGCGCGCACCGTAAGAGCCGGCACAGAGCGTGAGGCCGTTAGCTGGGCTAGGAATAGCGTTGAGCAAAGCGCGTGCATCATCGGCAGTGGAAACTACACGAGGTAAGCCGAATAACGAGAAAGGTGGGTCATCAGGATGAATACACATGCGCACGCCCGCTTTTTCAGCGACGGGGATAATCTCGCGCAGGAACGCAAACAGATTGGCGCGCATGCCTTCATCACCCATTTGGATAAACAGGTCGATAGCCGCGCGGATACCGTCGCGATCATAGGAGCCTTCGCCGCCCGGTAAGCCGGCGATGATGTTTTTCTCCAACAAGACTTTTTCCTCATCACTCATAACATCCAGGCGCGCTTTGGCTTTGGCGAGTACATCCGGGCGATACGATTGTTCGGCGCCGGGGCGCTTGAGGATGTAGGCATCATAAGCAGCGAAATCGCTCATCTCAAAACGCAGCGCTCTGGCATTGTTGGGCAGAGTGTAATTAAGGTTGGTGCGGGTCCAATCGACCACGGGCATAAAGTTGTAGCAGACATCATAAACACCAGCGGCACCCACATTACGGATCGACTCTTTATAGTTGTCGATATAGAGCTGGTAGTTACCGGTGCGGGTTTTGATGTCGTTGTGCAGCGGAATACTTTCAATTACTGCCCACTCAAGGCCGCTGGCTTCGATTAAGCGCTTGCGTTCGAGTATGTCTGCCATCGGCCAAACAGCTCCGGTCGCGATATGGTGCAGGGAAGTGACTATGCCGGTTGCGCCAGCTTGAGCGATATTTTGCAGGCTGACTGTGTCTTTAGGGCCAAACCAACGCCAGGTTTCTTTCATTGTGGGCTCTCTGGAGGTAATTAGGTTGATGTCACTAGTGTACAAGTTGAATTAGGTGCAGCCTAGAGCCTAAGCAGTTCCTTACACGGTTAAAATCCTCGCCAAACCGCGTTTTTGGTTCCTCCGGCGAGATTTTTGTGATATAAAGCGCGCCTCTTTTTGGGATGAATCCAACTTAAACCAATAGAGAAACTTGTAATCAACTTAATTTACCAACGTCACATATATACCGACACGCAAAACCTGGGTGCCCAATGCTCGCTTTGGCGAACATGATGGTTGGTTAGCGGGGTATATAGAGGCCTAACCCTGTAGGAATACTAAAATGCCACAAGTAAGCATGCGCGACATGTTGTCTGCCGGTGTCCACTTCGGTCACCAAACCCGTTACTGGAACCCAAAGATGGGTAAATACATCTTCGGTGCACGTAACAAGATTCATATTATCAACCTCGAGCACACCGTTCCTGCATTCAACGAAGCTTTGGCTTTGGTGCAGCAAATGGCTTCGCAAAAGAAAAAAATTCTGTTTGTTGGTACCAAGCGCGCTGCGCAAAAAATTATCAAAGAGCAGGCTGAACGTGCTGGCCAGCCTTTCGTAAGCCACCGCTGGTTGGGTGGTATGTTGACCAACTACAAAACCATTCGCGCTTCAATCCGTCGCTTGTCAGAACTGACTGCACAAAGCCAGGACGGTACTTTCGCCAGACTCACTAAGAAAGAAGCTCTGATGCGTTCTCGCGATATGGAAAAACTTGAGCGTTCTATCGGCGGTATCAAAAACATCGCTGGTTTGCCTGATGCGTTGTTTGTTATCGACGTTGATCACGAGCGTATTGCGATTCAAGAAGCTAACAAGCTTGGTATTCCTGTCATCGGTATCGTTGATACCAACAGCAATCCAGAAGGCGTTGACTACGTAATTCCAGGTAACGACGACGCCATCCGCGCGATCAAGTTGTACGTTGCTGCTATCGCTGACGCTTGTTTGGATGGTGCTAAATCAGTTTCTGCCGTACCAAACAAAGATGAATATGTGGCTGCCGAAGGCGCTGCTGAGTAATCTCAGGTAGTAATCAAACGACCATAAAACTCCAGTAGCCTGCATGCAGGCACTGAGTTGTCGGAAGAGGGGGCTTAGCCCCCTTTTTTCAAAATTGAATTCGAACATTTCTATAGAGGAAACAACCATGACAGCTGTTACTCCTGCATTGGTAAAAGAACTGCGCGACCGCACTGGTCTGGGCATGATGGAATGTAAAAAAGCGCTGAACGAAGCCAATGGTGATGTTGATCTGGCGATCGAAAATCTGCGTAAAGTATCTGGCTTGAAAGCGGCCAAAAAAGAAGGTCGTACTGCTGCTGACGGCGTTGTTGCCGTTAAAGTGGCTCCGGATAACAGCTACGGTGTTGTAGTAGAAGTTAACTCCGAAACTGACTTCGTTGCACGTGACGCTGGCTTCCTGGGTTTCGTAAATACCGTATTGGATAAAGCCTTCACTACCAAACAAACCGACGTAGCTGCCGTAATGGCGGGCGAGTTGGAAACAGCACGTGAAGCGCTGATACAAAAAATTGGCGAGAAAATCAGTGTTCGTCGCATTAGCCTGGTTGAAGGTGGTGTAGTTGGCGGTTACTTGCATTTGAACAACCGCATCGCGGTATTGGTTCAATTGGAAGGCGGCAACGAAGAAACTGCTAAAGACATCGCTATGCACGTAGCAGCAGTTAACCCACAAGTGGTTAGCTCTGACCAAATGCCAGCTGAAGTTGTTGAGAAAGAGAAAGAAATCATCCGCGCTCAGCCAGACATGGCTGGCAAGCCAGCTGAAATCGTTGAGAAAATGATTGTTGGTCGTATCAGCAAGTTTCTGAAAGAGGCTAGCTTGGTTGATCAAGCTTTCGTTAAGAATCAAGAACTGACTGTTGCTCAATACGCTAAAGCAGCGGGCGCAACTGTTAAGAATTTTGTGCGTCTTGAAGTAGGCGAAGGTATCGAAGTTGCTGTTGTAGACTTTGCTGCTGAAGTTGCTGCACAAGTTGCTGCATCAAAAGCTTAATTAGCTCTCGCTAGCAAGCTAAAAACCCGCACAGGGTAACTTGTGCGGGTTTTTTATTGCGTTTTGTTTGTAGTGCCCGTTTTTAGTGAGGTTGAGTTGGTTCGTCCGCGTAAATGCAGCAATTCCTTCCTTGTGCTTTGGCTTTGTAAAGTGCGTTGTCGGCGCGCTTAAAACAGCTTGCAAAATCCTCGTTCGGTAATTGTTGGCTTACGCCAAAGCTGGCGGTTACGGACAGGGGTTTTTCTATTTCACATTGCGAGTTAAATATCGCGGCGCGAATAATCTCTGCAAGCCCCATGGCGGTGGTTTTACTGGCGCCGGGTAGAAGCACGATAAATTCTTCGCCACCCCAGCGCCCCACGTAATCTCCTGCGCGCACATGTTGTTGGATGATTTGGGTCACGTGTTGTAAAACCCGGTCGCCCGTATCGTGTCCACGCTGGTCATTAACGCGCTTGAAGTGATCTATATCAATAATCATCAGAGCGTAATCAGGGTGGTCGGGTGCTTTGATGTGACCCTGCCCAGCAAGGCTTGCCACTATTTGGTCGATGCCAAACCGATTGTATATTTGCGTCAGTGGGTCAACCGTAGAGAGGCGGCGAAACTTATTGGTTTCTTCTTGTAATTGCTCGTTGCTACTACTGAGTTTATTGATGATTTGAGTGTCGTGTTTGGTTTGAGCGCTCAACTGGATCAGGCGGGTGATGGCATAAGTAAGTATGCCCAGCATCCACAGGCACAATATGGCCAAATACCAGTGTTCAGTGCTAATCCACTTGCCGTGTAATTCGAGTTTGTCGATAGAGAAAGAATGAGTGCCGGGCTTTATGGGTTCCCCGAAATCAACGGTGATGGCCATGGCATTGTCCATTTCTGGAGCTGAGCCGGACAGGGGGATGTTGTATTGGCTTAGCCACCAATCCGCTGCTACGAATGAGGGCATGGCAATGTGATTTTCCTTATTAAGTTCGCTGGTGTGGATTTGGATTGCATTGAACTTGGTGCTGTTGTTGTCGTTGGGTTTGGAATAAGCGGAGTTGTAGTTGCGAATCGCAATGCGCACTTTGTTGGCGCTGCCGCTGTAGTTCAGATGCAGAACCAGGTGTTCGTAACTGGATAAATTAGCTCCGATGTCGGCTGATTTGGATAGGTCGATAGTGAATGCACAGGGAAAGTAATCCGTCTTGTAGCTCTCCGGGTAACTGCATTTCCAGGCAGTATGCGTCGCGTTAGTCCATTCAGATGATGGAGAGCCATCGGGTAACTGCAAGCTATGTAGGTAGAGCCTTGCACTGGCGTCAGGTAATAGCACCGCTTTTCTATCGGGAATAAAGTGCACGCCTACAACCAATAACAGGGTAGTTAGAATCGCGGCAAGCAGAATCGAGTTAAAATTTTTGTCATTCATTGTTGGTTGGGAATCTGGTTTGATTGAGTCAAGTATTGACTAGGTGGGGATATTTTCAATGTCAATGTTGTAATTGATTGAGATGATCTTCATCCATTCCCTATTCCCAACAAAAGTGCGCAACTCTAACCACCTGCTTTATTGATTTCTGTTACACTGCACCGATTTTTTCGACCCCTCAGTTTGGGTGGGTATTAGCAGCTAACTCATTGTTTTGGAGAGTATTTATGTCCAGCCCAAGAGATAAAAAGTACAAGCGTATTTTATTGAAACTCAGTGGTGAGGAGCTGATGGGTACCGAGGGTTTCGGGATTGACCCCAAGGTGCTCGACAAGATGGCTTTGGAAATTGGCCAGTTAGTGGGCATAGGTGTGCAAGTAGGTTTGGTGATTGGTGGTGGTAATTTGTTTCGCGGTGCGGCGCTAAGTGCGGCCGGTTTGGATCGTGTTACTGGCGACCATATGGGGATGTTAGCCACGGTGATGAATGCCTTGGCGATGCGCGATGCTTTGGAACGCTCCAATATTTCCTCCCGTGTTATGTCGGCTATCCCCATGAGTGGTGTGGTTGAGCATTATGATCGCCGCCGTGCGGTGCGTTTTCTGAATTCCGGTGAAGTAGTTATTTTTGCTGCTGGTACTGGTAATCCTTTTTTCACCACTGACTCTGCTGCCTGTTTGCGCGGTATTGAAGTGGATGCAGACATAGTGCTTAAAGCCACTAAAGTAGATGGTGTGTACACTGCCGATCCGAAAAAAGATCCAACGGCGACTAAATATGATCGTCTCTCGTATGACGAAGTGTTGAATAAAAAATTAGGCGTAATGGATTTGACCGCCATTTGTTTATGTCGTGAACACGACATGCCGGTGCGCGTATTCCGTATGAATAAAACCGGCGCACTGTTGAATATCGTTGTGGGTAGCAACGAAGGTACTTTGATTGAAGAGGATAAATCATGATTAATGACATCAAAAAAGATGCCGAAGGGCGCATGAAAAAAGCGGTTGAGGCACTCTCCAATAATTTCAACAAAATTCGCACGGGTCGCGCTCATCCGAGCCTGTTGGATGGTGTGATGGTCAATTACTACGGCACCGACACCCCGCTGAGCCAGGTCGCTAACATCAATATTGAAGATGCGCGCACATTGGCTGTTAGCCCTTGGGAGCGCAATCTGGTTCCCGAGATTGAAAAAGCAATTATGAAATCCAATTTGGGTTTAAACCCTTCAACCAACAATGGTTTGATTCGTATTCCGCTGCCGATGTTGACTGAAGAAACGCGCAAAGTGTTTATCAAGCAGGCGCGTGCAGAAGCTGAGAATGGTCGCGTTGCGGTGCGCAATGTGCGTCGCGATGTATTGGGCGATATAAAAGCGCTGCTGAAAGATAAAGCCATTAGCGAAGACGATGATCGTCGCGCCCAAGACGAAATTCAAAAAATTACCGACAAATTCATCGCTGAAGTGGATAAAACCCTGGCCGCGAAAGAAGTGGATTTGATGTCTGTTTAATCCGCATCACCCGATTGGGTCTGGCGCTTGTTAATAGGCCAGCCCAATCTGCCCACTACACAATACCTTTAGCTACCACCATTACAAAAAGCAAAAAACGGGTCATCGATGTAATCGATAAAAACCTGCTGCTGGGAGAATATGCGTGACTGACAACAGTCTTCGCCATGTGGCGATCATTATGGATGGCAATAATCGCTGGGCTAAACAACGCGGTATGGCGGGAGTTTCAGGTCATAAAGCCGGTGTGGAGCGCATTCGCGATGTCATGGCGGCGTGTCAGGAGATGGGTGTTGAAGTGCTCACTGTATTTGCCTTCAGCAGTGAAAATTGGCGTCGTCCACCAGTGGAGGTGGAGGCTCTTATGTCGCTGTTTCTGCTCTATCTCAAAAACGAAGCAAAAGCACTTAAGAAAAAAGATGTAGCCCTGCGTGTTATTGGCAATCGCGAGCGATTTAGCGCTTCCATCCAAAAAGCCATAGCGGCCGCAGAAGAGATGACACGTGGTGGTAAAACCACCTTGGTGATCGCAGCCGATTATGGTGGCCGTTGGGATATTGCCCAAGCGGCGAAAAAAATTGCACATCAAGTAGCTGCCGGGAAATTGAACCCTGCGGCGATTACCGAAGATTCCTTGCATGAGCACACTAGTCTCGCCGACTTGCCACCACTGGACTTGTTGATTCGCACCGGTGGTGAAGTGCGCATCAGTAATTTTCTTCTGTGGCAGTGTGCTTATGCCGAGTTATTTTTCAGCGACAAACTCTGGCCCGATTTTGACGGTGCCGAGTTGAAAAAAGCCGCTGCCAGTTTTCATGAACGCCAGCGCCGTTTTGGCCTGACTGGCGATCAAATTGATGCAGGGGCACTCAATGCTTAAACAGCGTGTGATTACCGCCTTGGTTCTGGCCGTGATTTTTCTGACGGCATTATTTGGCTTGCCTGCCGGGTACTTCTCGTTTTTTATCGGCGCGGTAGTGTTGATCGGTGCATGGGAATGGGCCAATTTGTCTGGCTTCCCCGCTGTATGGCAACGCCTTGTTTATACCTTGGCTATGTTTTTTTTGCTTATTGGTGCTGCGGTTTATTTTGGGTTTGAAGGTGAGGCCGGTCCGCAGCTGAATGATCTGGCGATCCGTGACTTATTGATTGTTGGTTGTAGCTGGTGGGCGTTAGCACTGTTATTGGTACAAGGTTATCCCAGCAGCGGAGTTCTTTGGGGGCACAAAGCCCTGCGATTGTTGATGGGTTTACTGGTGTTGATTCCGACTTGGGTGGCATTGGTTTATGTCCGTCAACAAAGTAATGGTGCTTGGTTAGTGTTGTTATTAATGCTGATTGTCGCTTTGGCTGACAGTGGCGGTTATTTTGCCGGGCGCCGTTTTGGCAAGCATAAATTGGCACCTGCCGTTAGTCCGGGTAAGACCTGGGAGGGTTTTGCCGGTGGATTTTTGGCTAACTGTTTGCTGGCAGTAATTCTGAGCCAAGTATTAAATATGAGCTTGTTAATAATGCTCGTATTGATTGTGCCCACCAGTTTGATTTCAGTTTTGGGCGATCTATTAGAAAGTATGGTTAAGCGCCATGCCGGTGTAAAAGACAGTGGCAGCATATTACCCGGTCATGGCGGTATTCTTGATCGCGTAGATGGTATAACTGCCGGTGCGCCGGTATTTGCCTTGGCGCTATTGGCAAGTGGCGCGTTTACATCCGGCGCAGGTATTTAAGCTATGCAGTCTGCGCGTCAGCAAATCACTATTCTCGGTGCCACTGGCTCTATCGGTGTTAGTACGCTCGATGTCATTGCCCGCCATCCTGAACGATATCAAGTGTTTGCGCTGAGCGCCGATCGTCGCTGGCAATTACTTGCAACACAATGTTTGATGCACAAACCGCGGTATGCGGTACTTAATGATCCAGTTGCGGCGATTGAGTTGGAGCGTGAACTGCGCCGGCAGGGATGTACAACAGAAGTATTGCAGGGTGCGGAGGCATTGGCTGCTGTTGCTGCGCACGAACACGTCGATACCGTTATGGCGGCAATTGTCGGCGCTGTTGGGCTATTGCCCACATTGGCTGCAGTCAACGCAGGAAAAAAAGTCCTGCTGGCTAATAAAGAAGCCTTGGTCATGGCGGGGGGGCTATTTACCCGAGCTGTCGCTGAGCATGGTGCTGTGCTGTTGCCAATCGATAGTGAGCACAATGCTATCTTCCAGTGTCTGCCTAATCATCGTGCGGATTACCTTGCTGAAGGCCTTAAGTCGAGTGGGGTGCGCAAGATTCTGCTAACCGCATCCGGGGGCCCATTTCGAAATACACCGATTGCAGATTTTTCCAAGGTTACTCCAGAGCAAGCTTGTGCCCATCCCAACTGGAGTATGGGGCAAAAAATATCGGTCGATTCCGCCACTATGTTGAATAAGGGGCTGGAGTTAATTGAAGCTTGCTGGCTGTTTAATACTCGGCCACAACAAGTACAAGTGGTGATTCATCCGCAAAGTGTTATTCACTCCATGGTCGAATATATTGATGGTTCGGTATTGGCACAGTTGGGCAACCCTGACATGCGTACGCCTATCGCCCATGCATTGGCGTGGCCTGAGCGCATTGAGTCAGGCGTATCCAGTCTTGATCTTATCGCCACTGCCAGACTGGATTTCACTGCACCGGATTATGAACGTTTTCCTTGCCTGCGTTTGGCGCAACAGGCCGCCGAGGCCTCTGGTACGGCACCGGCATTGTTGAATGCTGCTAACGAAGTGGCGGTAGCGGCGTTTTTGAATCGCACCATCCGTTTTGACCAGATTGCTGTAGTTATCGACTATGTGCTGTCGCACCTCTCATCCTGTGAACCGCAAAGTCTCGCGCAGGTTCAAAGCTCCGATGCTGAAGCTCGCGCTATGGCGCTGCAGCTGATCGCAAGTTGGTGATTCTTATTCTGAGGTTGTATCCGTGGAATTAATCCAGACGATTGTGTCTTTTCTGGTGGCCTTACTAATCCTGGTTTCAATCCATGAGTTCGGGCACTTTTATGTTGCGCGGCGTTGCGGCGTCAAAGTACATCGTTTTTCTATTGGGTTTGGGAAGGTACTGTTCTCCTGGCGGGATAAATTCGGCACTGAGTATGCATTGGCTGCTTTACCCTTGGGCGGCTACGTCAAAATGCTCGATGAGCGTGAAGGCAATGTAGCGCCGGAAGAGCGCCATATGGCCTTTAACAACAAAACCGTTTGGCAGCGTATTGCGATTGTCGCGGCAGGTCCATTAGCCAATTTTTTGTTGGCGATACTGTTATTCTGGGTTCTATTACTGCAGGGACAGCGCGATTTAATTCCAGTGATTGATAGTGTTGAGCCGGGCTCAATCGCTGCGCAAGCAGGTCTTGAGTCGGGGCAGGAAATTATTGCGATTGATGGTGAGCCAACGCCTACCTGGCAGGCACTGAATAAAGCTTTGCTCAATCGCTTGGGAGAAACGGGCCAAATCAGCTTTAAGGTTGCTTATGCCGACTCTCATTTCAATTATGAGTCTGAGGCTCAGTTGGTCGATTGGTTGCGCGAAGCAGCCGATCCTGATCCGGTTGCTGGTTTAGGCATCACCTTATTTCTTCCCAAAATACCGCCTATTGTTGGCGAAGTTGTTATCGCTAGTCCGGCGGAAAAAGCCGGTTTAAAAGTCGGCGACAAAATTCTCCACGTTGACGATATTGCCATCGATGATTGGCAGTCCTGGGTCGACTATGTGCGTAAACATCCCGGCAAGCCGCTGCAAGTAAATCTTGAGCGGGATTCTCAAGTTCTGGAGATTACACTTATTCCTGAATCGGTAGAGGACAATGGCCAACGCTTGGGTCGTGTTGGTGTAGGAGTGAAAGCCTACACACTGCCTGAGGATATGATCCGTTCTTATGACTATTCTATCGCCGGTGCTTTTGTTGCCAGCGTCAACAAAACTTGGGAAACCTCAGGATTTGTGCTTTTATCAGTCAAAAAATTGATTCTTGGCGAAATTTCCACGAAAAACTTGAGTGGACCGATAACCATTGCTAAGGTGGCGGGCTCTTCGGCCGAGGGTGGTCTGAGAAGCTTTATTGGTTTTGTCGCTCTACTCAGTGTATTCCTGGCGGTCTTCAACCTTTTGCCTATTCCGGTACTGGATGGCGGGCACTTATTTTATTACTTGATTGAAGTAATTAAGCGGAAACCGGTGTCCGACAGAGTGCAGATGCTGGGGTACCAGGTTGGACTCTTTCTTGTGATCAGTCTAAGTGTACTGGCACTGTATAACGACATAATGCGGCTTTAATCGGGCATTTGCTGCCGGGCTGCGACCAACATTCATTTATGATTAGAACAGATTCTATGAAGCGAGTTTTGATGCGAGTTATTGGCTGTTTTCTAGTGTTTTTCCTGTCATTTGCAGTGCAGGCACAAACCTTTCGTGTAAGCGATATTCGTGTAGAAGGTTTACAGCGCGTTTCGGCGGGAACTGTTTTCAGTGTCTTACCTATCCGTGTTGGTGACGTTCTCGAACAAGCCGATATTCAAAATGCAACTCGCGAATTGTTTAAGGTTGGCTACTTCTCAGATGTGGCTATTAAGCGTGATGGCGATGTATTGGTTTTGGTGATTAAAGAGCGCCCAGCCATTAACAATATTGAGTTAAAAGGCAACAAGGCCATCAAAACCGAAAATTTGATGGATAGCCTAAAAGAGAACAATTTATCTGAAGGGCAAATTTTCCAACGTGCTACCTTGGAGGGTATTACCCAAGCGTTGCAGCGCGAATATGTAAACCAAGGCCGCTATGGCGCTAGCGTTAATATCGAAATTGAGGACATGCCGCGCAACCAGGTTAAAGTGCTGGTGAATATCGATGAAGGCAGTCCATCACGCATTAAGCAAATCAATATTGTCGGTAATAGCAGTTATACCGAAGAAGAATTGATCGATTTATTCGAGCTGAAAACGACTGGTATGTGGTCGTGGATTTCCGGTAACGACAAATACAATAAAGAAAAAATGAAAGGCGATTTGGAGCGCTTGGAATCCTGGTACATGGACCGCGGCTATCTAAACTTCAAAATTGACTCATCACAAATTTCGTTAAGCCCTGATAAATCCAAAATTTTTGTCACAGTCAATCTTACAGAGGGTGAAATCTACAAAGTCAGTAATATTGAGCTTGCAGGTGATCCTGCGATTGACGAACAAATTCTTCGACGCATGATTTTAATGCAAGAAGGACAGATTTTTTCGCAGATATTAATGACGACATCAGAAGAGTACGTTACCAAACGTTTAGGTAATGAAGGTTATACCTTCGCGAAAGTGGAGGGGATGCCAGAGCGTAACGATGCAGATAAAACGGTAAAAATCACTTTTTTCATCGAGCCAGGTAAACGCGCTTACGTAAACCGCATTAATTTCCGTGGTAATACTAAAACTGTCGATGAAGTATTGCGCCGTGAAATGCGTCAAATGGAAGGTGGTTCAGCTAACTCTGCACAAATTGAAAACTCTAAAGTGCGTTTGGAGCGCTTGGGATTCTTTAAAGAAGTGAAAGTCGAAAACAAAGAAGTTCCAGGCACTTCAGATCAAATCGATGTCGAGTATACCGTTGAAGAGCAACCATCGGGCAGCATGGGTTTGCAGGTTGGATATGCGCAGTACTCCGGCCTATTGTTCTCGGCCAGCATTCAACAAAACAACTGGTTTGGTACTGGTAAGCAGGTAGGTTTTAGTTTTAGCCACAACCAATATCAAACCTCATATAATTTTAATTACAACGATCCTTACTTCACTCCCGATGGCGTAAGCAGGGGTATGAGTCTGTATTACACCAAGAGCGACTATGGTTCATACAACGTTACTCCTTACAGTACGAACGTCTACGGCGGTAAACTAAATTTCGGTTATCCAATTTCAGATATTGAGCGTATTGGTTTTGATATCGGCTTGCGCAACTTGCAGGTAGAACCAACAGCCTATTCATCGCAAGAGATTATCCGCACGCCAGTATGGAATCCAAATTTTGGTTATATCACCCAGTCTGAAAATTATGAGTTGGCTCAGCTGGTGGGAGAGGGCAATGACTTCCCGAATGGTATTTATCAACCCAAAATGCCAACCGAAGATATGTTAGGTGAACCAGGCTTCCTGGATGTTTACGGCGATACCTTTAATGATGCGCAAATAAGTATGTATTGGCTGCGCTCTACACTAAACCGTGGAGTGTTGGCCAATCGTGGTGCCTCACAACAGCTTACTTTTGAGTTGTCTTTGCCGGGCGGCGATTTGCAGTACTACAAATTCGACTACAATGGTCAAATTTTTACACCATTGACCCGCGCGTTAACCTTGCGTTTACATACCCGTTTAGGTTATTCCGGAGCTTATGGTGATCTAGATGAGCTGCCATTCTTTGAACATTATTATGCCGGTGGCTTTGGTTCAGTCCGCGGTTTCGAGCGTAATACACTTGGTCCACGTAGTTCTCCGCAACGTAGCGCAGTAGTCAGCAACCCCACTGTTTGGGATGACCTTAATGGAGATGGTGTTGTTGGTGCTGGAGAGGCGAGCGATCGAGCGTATGTGTTGTGCGAAGATCCTGATAATCCTAGTCTTGGAGCAGCGGGTGCTGGTTCTGTGCGATTATGTAATCCAGATGAGTTGATCAGCGATATTAATCTCAATAGTACTTACACCAGTCGTACGCGTGGCGCCTTTGGTGGCAATGTGTTGATTCAGGGGGGCGCAGAAATTCTGTTTCCGCTTCCTTTTATTAAAGATCAGCGCTCACTGCAGACTACTTTATTCTTGGATGCAGGTAATGTGTTTGATACCGATTGTGGTGCGACTCAATTGAATTGTTACGATGTAGACATTAGCCGTATCAATACTTCAGTTGGTTTAGGTTTAACGTGGATTTCCGGTTTTGGTCCTATGACCTTCAGCATTGCAGAACCGCTGCAGGAAAATGACTATGATCGGGTTGAAGTGTTCCAGTTCTCCTTGGGGCAAACTTTCTAACAATAATTTTTTAATATCATTTTAAGAGGAATAGATTGTGACTGTTACACAAAAGATGTTTGCTGTTGTTGCGCTGTCGTTAATGTCAGCTGTTTCTTGGGCGCAAGGTAAAGTGGTTGTGCTTGATCCAACAGGTGCCGTTATGGGCACTACAGCAGCTAAAGCGAAATTTGAAAAGCTACAAAAAAGTGCTGAGTTTGCCGCTGCAAAAGCCAAGCTTGATGGTCTGCAAGCTGACATCAAAGCCTTGCAAACTGAATATCAAAAAGACGGTTTGACTTGGAGCGCAGAAAAACGTGCCGAGAGCGAAAAGAAATTGCAAAGCTTAGGGCAGGATTACCAATTCCAAGGCAAAAAACTGCAAACCGAACAACAAGCGTTGATGCAACAAATCATGCAAGAGCTTGGGCCAAAAATGGAAGCGGTGGTGAAACAACTGGTTGAATCTGAAAATATCACCATGATTGTGGATGCAAAAGCCGTAATGATGTCAAAACCAGAAAATGATTTGACGCCGAAGGTAACTGCGCTACTTGATAAAGCTAAGTAAACACGAGTTTTCAGCACATGAAGCGCACTTATCAATTGGCTGAATTGGCGCAACTGCTAGGTGCAGAGTTGCGTGGTGATGCACAGCAAGAAATAAGCGCGCTCGCTACCTTACAGTCTGCTGGCGCAGCAGAATTGAGTTTTATCGCGAATCCAGCGTATAAAAAGTATTTATCTTCAACTCAGGCTGGGGCAGTACTGATTAATGCAGAGCTCGCAGATGAATTTGACGGTAATAAACTAGTAGTTAAAAATCCTTATGTTGCCTATGCACGGTTGTCGGGAATATTTGAATTTTTGCGCGAGCCTTACATTGGTATTCACCCATCTGCAGTGATCGGTGTAGATTGCATTTTAGGTGAAAAAATTTCTGTTGGCGCCAACGCAGTTATTGGCGATGGAGTCACCTTAGCTGATGGCGTCATCATTGGTTCGGGTAGTTATATTGGTAACGATAGTATCATTGGTGCCAACACGCGGCTTGCCGCTAATGTCAGTGTTTATCATGGTATAAGCATTGGCAATGATTGCATGTTGCACAGTGGTTGTGTGATTGGAGCTGATGGTTTTGGTTTCGCACCGGATGCGAGTGGCTGGATTAAAATTCACCAGCTCGGTGGCGTGCGCATTGGTAACAAAGTAGAAATCGGCGCATGTACGTGCATTGATCGTGGTGCACTGGATGATACTTACATTGATGATGGCGCCATTATCGATAACCAAGTACAGATAGGTCACAATGTTCGCATTGGCAAAAACACTGCAATTGCTGCTCACTCGGCCATTGCCGGCAGCACCACAATCGGTGCTAGTTGCACAATTGCTGGAGCAGTTGCTATCGCAGGGCATTTAACACTGGTCGATAAAGTTCATATTACTGGTAAGAGTATGGTATCAGCGTCTATCTCTGAGCCGGGCTCTTATTCATCAGGTACACCCTTGGCACCTACAAAAGACTGGCGCAAAAACGCAGCGCGTTTTCGTCAGTTAGATGCATTGGCAACACGCTTAATAAAACTCGAACGCACTCATGGTGCGGAATAATTTTTTCATTGATTGCTTGGGGTTTGTACCATGATGGACGTTAACGAAATTCGCGAATACCTGCCGCACCGCTATCCCTTTTTGTTGGTGGATCGCGTAGTGGAATTGATTGAGGGTGAATCAATTATCGCGTACAAAAATATTACCGTTAACGAAGAAGTTTTTAATGGTCACTTTCCACAAAGCCCTGTATTCCCCGGCGTCATGATTATTGAAGCCATGGCGCAGGCTTCAGGTATTCTTGGTTTTAAAACCATGAATAAAAAACCACAAGACGGCTCTATTTATTTATTCGCCGGTGTTGATGATGTGCGTTTCAAGCGTCAGGTAGTTCCTGGCGATCGTCTGCAGTTGGAATCCCGTGTTATTTCTGAAAAGCGCGGTATTTGGAAGTTCGAATGCAAAGCTAGTGTTGATGGTGTATTGGCAGCATCTGCCACTATTCTCTGTGCCGATCGCAAAATTTAATTCGCGTTAGCCTGAAATCAGCGAGAACATATTTTGATAGATTCCACTGCAATTATTCATCCCGGTGCCAAATTGGCTGACGATGTTCAAGTTGGTCCATGGACAATTATTGGTCCCGATGTTGTGATTGGCGAAGGTAGTGTAATTGCCTCGCATGTTGTGTTGAAAGGTCCTACAACTATTGGCAAGCATAATCATATCTACCAATTCTCATCGGTTGGTGAAGACACTCCGGACTTGAAATACAAAGGTGAGCCAACGCGCTTGGTGATTGGCGATCATAATGTTATCCGCGAAGGTGTCACTATTCATCGCGGTACTGTACAAGATCGCGGTGAAACCACGATTGGCGATCACAACTTGTTAATGGCTTACGTTCATGTTGGGCATGACAGTGTTATAGGTAATCACTGTATTTTAGTTAACAACGCCGCACTTGCAGGTCATGTGCATATTGACGATTGGGCTATTCTCAGTGGCTTCACCTTGGTGCACCAATTTTGCAAAATCGGCGCGCACAGTTTTTCTGGTATGGGTAGTGCGATTGGTAAAGATGTACCTGCGTACGTTATGGTTACTGGCAGCCCAGCTGAGGCAAAAAATATTAATGCAGAAGGTCTGCGCCGTCGCGGTTTTACCAAAGACGATATCAGTGTGCTGACTAAAGCTTATAAAACAATCTATCGTCGTGGCCTTACTCTCGATGAGGCGTTGGCAGAGTTGAATCCGCAAGCTGCTGATTGCCCTGCATTGCAAGTATTGATCGACTCTTTAAATACATCGACGCGCGGTATAGTCCGCTAATCGCATATTTGACGATTTTCCTGTGTCGATACCCGCGCTATTTCAATAAAAAATTTGCAAAAAATCGGGGGCTGAGTGTCTGATCACATACGCATAGGTATTGTAGTCGGAGAGGCCTCCGGTGATATTCTCGGCGCGGCCTTGATGCAAGAGCTACGCAAACATTTCCCTACGGCAGAGTTTTCCGGCATCGGTGGTTCCCGCATGTTGGCGCAAGGTTTTCACTCATATTTCCCACAAGACCGTTTAGCGGTGATGGGTTTGATAGAGCCGCTTAAACGACTACCTGAACTATTACGCATCCGTAAATTTTTACGCGAGCATTTTATCGCTAATCCTCCCGCTGTATTTATTGGGATAGACTCGCCTGACTTTACGATCTCTCTTGAATCTTCGCTCAAAGAAAAAGGCATTAAAACGGTTCATTATGTCAGTCCATCTGTCTGGGCTTGGCGGCAGAAGCGTATTTTTAAAATTGCAAGCGCGGTTGATCTCATGCTCACACTGCTGCCGTTTGAGGCGAAGTTTTATCACGACCACAATGTGCCCGTGGAATTCGTAGGCCATCATCTTGCGGATGAAATTCCTTTTTCGGTAGATAAAATTGCTGCACGTAAATTATTAGGTTTGCCAGAAGAAGGGCGCGTAGTTGCGCTTTTGCCGGGCAGTCGCGCCAGCGAAGTAGAACGCATGGGCGAGTTATTTATGCGCACCGCGATATATTGTTTGGAGCAGGATCCAGATCTACAATTTATTATTCCCGCTGCGAGTCCGGATCGATATCGTCAATTACATATTCAATTAAATGACTTCGTCGATTTCCCTATTAAGCTAATTAACGGTCATTCGCATGAGGCTATGGCAGCCGCAGATGCGGTCTTGTTGGCGTCAGGCACAGTTACACTTGAAGCATTACTGTTGAAAAAACCGATGGTGGTTGCTTACAAGATGGCACCGCTTACGTTTATGATTTTGTCCTGGTTAGTAAAAACGCCTTGGGTTTCATTACCTAATTTACTCGCGCAAAAAATGTTGGTGCCGGAGTTGTTGCAAGATAAAGCAACACCCGAAACACTCAGTGCAGCAGTGATGAATTATTTTGAAAACCCTGCCGATGCGCAGGCAATGAGCCGCACTTTTGCGCAAATGCACACCGAATTGAAACGCGATGCCAGTGCTCGTGCTGCTGATGCTGTGGCTCGATTAATCCAAAAAAATTAATCTCATTAGGGTGATTTTGTGCTCGAACCTTTTGTCAGTATTTATCAAGGCTTACTTGTTGCTGGTTGCGATGAGGTAGGGCGCGGGCCATTGGCGGGTGATGTGGTTGCTGCTGCTGTGATTCTCGATCCAGAAAATCCTATTCTAGGTTTAGATGATTCTAAAAAGCTCACCGAAAAAAAACGTGAGCAGTTGTTCATCGAAATCCAACAAAAAGCAAAAAGCTGGTGTATTGCTCGTGCCTCGGTTAGCGAGATAGATACCATTAATATCTTACAAGCAAGCTTGTTAGCGATGAATCGTGCCGTGCAAGGTCTGCATATTCGACCTGAGCATGTGTTGGTGGATGGTAATAAATTACCTAAATGGAATTATACGGCTGAAGCTGTAGTGAAAGGCGATAGCCGTGTTGCGGCCATCAGTGCAGCGTCCATTCTCGCCAAGGTGACTCGCGACCGTGAAATGATTGCGATCGATAAAATTTATCCCGGTTATGGTTTTGCCGATCACAAAGGTTATCCCACTAAAGTACATATGGAAGCTTTGGATAAATTGGGCGTCACACCAATTCATCGTACCTCTTATGCACCTGTGCGCGCGAAGATCGAACAAATTAAATTATTTTAATGCCCTGACCATCCTTAGAAATTGATTATGTCTGCTGCTAATTTTGTCCATTTGCGTTTGCACACCGAGTTTTCACTGAGCGATAGTTTGGTGCGAATTAAATCACTTGTAAAACGCACAGCAGAATTAAATATGCCTGCCTGCGCGATTACCGACCAGACGAATTTTTATGGGCTGATTAAGTTTTACAAGGCCGCACAAAGTGCCGGAGTAAAACCGATTGTGGGAAGCGATTTTTTTATCGCGAGTAACGACAATGAAGGTAAGCCGACACTCATCACTCTATTGGCGATGAATGATCGCGGCTATAAAAATATTATCGAATTAATTTCTCGCGCTTGGCGCCAAGGCCAACAACAAGGTGTTGCCTATGTACAGCGCGAATGGATTGGCGAATACAGCGAAGGGGTAATTGCCCTTTCCGGGGGGAAACTTGGCGATATAGGTATGGCGTTGCTCGGCGGCCGCACGCCTCAAGCCAGCGAACTATTGCAGGCTTGGATGCGCGATTTTCCCGATCGTTTTTATTTGGAGTTGCAGCGCACCGGACGCGAGAATGACGAGAACCATTTGCACAAGGCAGTAGATTTAGCGACGGAATTAGATTGCCCTGTTGTGGCCACTAATGACGTGCGATTTTTAAAAGCCAGTGAATTTGAAGTGCATGAAGCGCGTGTGTGTATCAGTGAAGGACGAGCACTTGATGATCCCCGTCGCGAGCGCCGCTACAGCGACCAACAATATTTACGCTCTGCTGAAGAGATGATTGAATTATTTAGCGACATTCCTGAAGCCATCGCTAACACAATTGAAATTGCCAAGCGCTGCACCGTTACTATTCAAATGGGCAAATATTTTTTGCCTGAATATCCAGTGCCTGAAGGTCTCACTGAGGCAGAGTTTTTCCGGAAGATTTCGCACGAAGGTTTGGATCAACGACTTGAGCGCATTCTGGATAAGTCCGCAGCAGATTACGCCGAACAACGTAAAGTCTATGAAGATCGTCTAACTTTTGAGTTAGATATTATTAACCAGATGGGTTTTCCTGGTTACTTCCTGATTGTAATGGACTTTATTCAGTGGGCTAAGGATCACGATATTCCTGTTGGCCCTGGTCGTGGTTCGGGTGCAGGTTCACTTGTTGCGTACTCGCTAAAAATTACTGATCTCGATCCACTCGAATACGATTTACTCTTTGAGCGTTTCCTAAACCCCGAGCGGGTTTCCATGCCGGACTTCGATATCGATTTCTGCATGGATAATCGCGACAAAGTCATTTCTTACGTGGCCGATAATTACGGCCGCGATGCGGTTAGCCAGATTATTACCTTCGGTACCATGGCCGCAAAAGCGGTAGTGCGCGATGTGGCGCGGGTGCAGGGAAAATCATACGGCCTTGCCGATAAGCTTTCCAAAATGATTCCACCCACGCCCGGCATGACACTCGCGCAAGCGCTGCAAGAAGAGCCGCAACTCAAAGAGTTTATTGAGCAGGACGGCGATGCCGGTGAAATTTGGGAAATGGCGGTACAGCTTGAAGGCCTCACGCGCAACGTCGGCAAACACGCCGGTGGAGTGGTAATTGCGCCGACCAAACTCACTGATTTTTCACCGCTGTATTGCGATGAAACTGGCGGTGGTTTGGTAACCCAATTTGATAAAGGTGATGTTGAAGAAGCAGGCTTGGTGAAGTTCGACTTCCTTGGTTTGCGCACGCTCACGATTATCGATTGGGCGCGCATTATGATTGACAAACAGCGCATCAAAAAAGGCGAAGCACCACTCGATATCAGCGCAATTCCGCTCAATGATGCCAAAACATTTGGTTTGTTAAAGCGTGCTGAAACCACTGCGGTATTCCAGTTGGAATCGCGCGGGATGAAAGATCTTATCAAGCGTTTGCAGCCAGATAATATTGAAGATCTTATTGCACTTGTAGCACTGTTTCGCCCCGGCCCATTGGAGTCGGGTATGGTGGATGACTTTATCAACCGTAAACACGGGCGAGCACAAGTCGCTTATCCCGATGCAAAATTCCAGCACCAAAGTTTAAAGCCCGTGCTTGAACCGACCTACGGCGTTATCGTTTATCAAGAACAGGTAATGCAAATTGCGCAGGTGCTCGCCGGTTATACCCTCGGCGGTGCGGATATGTTGCGCCGTGCAATGGGTAAGAAAAAACCCGAAGAGATGGCCAAGCAGCGCGAAGTATTTGAAAGTGGTGCAAAAAATCAGGGCGTTGATCCTGAGCTGGCAATTAAAATTTTTGACTTGGTAGAAAAGTTTGCAGGTTATGGCTTTAATAAATCCCACTCTGCCGCTTATGCGATTGTCTCTTACCAAACAGCTTGGTTAAAGGCGCATTACCCTGCGCATTTTATGGCAGCGACTATGTCGTCGGACATGGATAAAACCGATAAAGTTGTTACCTTTATCGAAGAATGCCGCACCATGAAATTAAAAATGTTACCGCCCGATGTTAACTCGGGTGAGTTTCATTTTACTGTGGATGATACGGGCCGAATTATTTATGGTTTGGGTGCAATTAAAGGTTTGGGTGAAGGCCCGGTTGAATCGATTATTGCTGCGCGCAATGAAGGCGGCCCTTTTAAAGATTTATTTGATTTCTGCGCGCGCGTCGATCCACGTAAAGTAAATAAGCGTGCGATGGAAGCGATTATTCGTTCGGGCGCAGCTGACAATCTCGGCCCTACGAGTAACACTCCGCAACACAATATTGATCATGATCGCGCGGTGATGTTTGCTGCTATGGGTGAAGCTGTTAAAACTGCTGAGCAAGCGATGGCCAATACTAATGCCGGAATGATGGATTTATTCGGCGCAGTAATTGCGAGTAATGATTCAAAAACTGATGTGTATAGTGATTTTCGCCGTGTACGTACCTGGACGATGAAGGAGCGTCTAAACGCAGAAAAAGAAACCTTGGGTTTGTATCTTACGGGTCATCCAATTGATGAGTACGAAAGTGAATTGACGCATTTAGTCAGCTCGCGCATCGCCAATTTAAAACCCGAGAAAGGTACGCAAACTATTTCCGGCTTAGTGATTTCCCAGCGTATTGTCAGGACCAAGCGCGGCGATAATATGGCAATTTTGACTATTGATGATCGCACCGGCCGCATGGACATTACTCTTTTTGCCGAAACCTTTAATAATTCACGCGATGTGCTATCGAAAGATGGACTTCTTGTCATCAGCGGTCAAGTCAGATATGACGATTTTAGTGGCATGCTAAAAATGAGCGCTGATAGCCTGCGATTACTCGCTGATGTACGTCAGGAAAGAGTGCGCGAACTTTGGCTTGAGTTGGAATCCGGTGCGCTCCCAGCCAGTTTTTCGCGCGAGTTGAGTGAGATGCTTGACCCTTATCGCCAATCACCGCAACAAGAAGCGCGTTGCGCGATTGTGGTGGATTATTTGCGTAGCGATGCGCGTGCGCAATTGCGTTTCGGAAGCCAATGGAACGTGCGCCCTGAAGATGAGTTGCTACAACGTTTACGCGACAGTTATGGTAGTGCAAGAGTGAGGCTGGTGTACTAATTCCTACACGTTCAGGTCAGTATTTGCGGCTAGCCAGTGGCTGCAATTGCCCTCATATATAGTGGAAAAGATCGACTAAAGCGCCCGTTTCGCGTAATGTAGCGCCCCAATTGTGCCTTCCGGATTGCTGGTTAAAAAGCCTGCATTACCGGTCTGTCGCACTCATCCCATAAGTCAAAATGGTAGTTTCCTACCCGGATCAAGAGCTCGCTATGAATCTGAATTATCTGGATTTTGAACAGCCCATCGCCGAACTCGAAGGCAAGATTGAAGAATTACAGCTGGTTGGCAACAGTTCCGACGTGAACATTGCCGATGAAGTCGCTAAGTTGCGTGAAAAGAGCACCAAGCTGACCGAGACTATTTATTCCAAGCTTACCGCTTGGGATATCGTAAAAGTTGCTCGTCACCCACATCGCCCTTATACCTCTGATTATATTTCGCGTGTGTTTACCGAATTTGATGAGCTGCATGGCGATCGTCATTTTGGTGATGACCGGGCGATTATTGGTGGTGTAGCGCGCTTGGATGGCAAACCCGTGATGGTGATAGGTGAGGAAAAAGGCCGCACGGTAAATGAAAAAGTGATGCGCAACTTCGGGATGCCGCGCCCTGAAGGTTACCGCAAAGCCTTGCGCTTGATGGAAATGGCCGAGCGCTTCAAACTTCCCGTATTGACCCTGATTGATACTCCCGGTGCATATCCTGGTATTGATTCAGAGGAGCGTGGCATTTCCGAATCTATTGCACAAAACCTTGCTGTTATGTCGCGCCTGCGCACCCCGATTGTGTGTACTGTAATTGGCGAAGGTTCATCGGGCGGTGCTTTGGCGATTGGCGTGGGCGACCATCTCAACATGCTGCAGTACTCCACTTATTTCGTTATCTCACCCGAAGGTTGCGCCAATATTATTTGGAAAACCGTCGCTAAAGCGCCGGAAGCAGCTCAAGCAATGGGCGTTACCTCTAAAATTTTGCAAGACTTGGGCATTGTTGATGAAACTATCCCTGAGCCATTGGGCGGTGCCCATCGCAATGTGGATGACATGGCAAAAAAACTGCAAGAGCGCTTAGTGGCTCAAGTGGATCGTCTAAGCAAAGAACCAATCGATGCATTGCTTGAGCGCCGTTATCAACGTTTGATGAGTTATGGAAATTAATCCAGTACCAAATTTTTCACTGAAAATAAAAAACCGCTGACGAGAGTCAGCGGTTTTTTTATGGTGATAATTAAAAGCCTGCGTTATAGGCAGTGTTTAGCAGTGGTCGAAGTGGTTGAGCGGGTACGATTTGCTCATAGCCACTGGCATCCTTAAATTTCACGCCAATTAGATATTCTTTTCCGGCAGGGCCATCCACTTCTTCCAAGGTTAAGCCGATTGCATCGTAGCGGTCATATTCGGTATTTGGGACTGGGGCAGGAATGTAAAATGTTTTCTGACCTTTGCCAAACCAAAGCGCGTCAATTACAAAGCCTTCGCGTGACCCATTCACGGGTACAGCTGGCGGTGCAAAGCTGAGGTTTTCTTTTAACGAAAGATTGACGCGCTTACCATCAATGATCGCAGAGGCAGTATCAACAACTTTAGATACAGTGATGTCGCGCAAGTCTCCATCTACAAAAAATAGCGGATGACCTTTAAAGTCCGTTTCGGGTTGAATAAATATGGATTTTTCTGAAACAGATACTTCAACTATGGGGTGAGTGATTTGCGCCAAGTTGAAATCCGCACCACTGACATCAACAATGATTTGTCGATATACCCACACATCATTTACTACGGCTCTGTAGGTATCAGTGTGCTCCAATTTTTTAAACCCGGTCGCCAGTAACTTGGCAGCATTTGGAAATGTTATCTCCACAGAGTTTATAGTTACCTCTGGTGATAATGGATCTTTGCTAACGGTTAATGATGTGGTTTTTGCTTGGCTAAAATCCAATCCCGGATATTGGATAAAGCCATTGTTTGAATGAATGCTGACAAAGTCATATTTATATGTCTTTGCAAAGCTGGTGGTGCTGGCTAGTGTAAATGCAATAAATCCTAAGGTGCGGGCGAAACATTTCATTGCGTAAAGCTCCTTGTTAAAAAATAGAAAAGCCAACGATATGCTGGCTTTTTGAAGGTAGCAGATGATCGTGCGGAGTTACAATTATTTTGGTTAATTATCTCGCTTGAAAATGCTATCGGAAAATTCCCTGAAGATATTTCGTCGTCGCGGCTTGGTTTCGTTTTTAATTGCATCATCCATTCGCTGTGTTGGGATTTCTTGCGCTAAGCGCAGGCCAATAGATTTGCGTGAGTTGCTGGCGGTAATTGCCACTTGAGAATAAGCAGTAATAGATTCTACTTTACTGGTAAATGATCCGCCGCGCACAGCGCGTTTCACGCAGGCGAGTGCCAGCGTTTTATCGGCGCAGTCATTAACCCATTCGGCGACATTGCCAGCGGTGTCGTGAATACCAAAATCATTGGGCGGAAAACTTCCTACAGGCTGCGTTTTGTTGTTAAAAAAACTGGCCAAGAATGATTTGCAACCGTAACGACAATTTGCTCGTTCTTCTGCATCATTTTCATTATTGCCCCACCAATAACTGCTGGTTGTATTTCCGCGCGCGGCATATTCCCATTCGGCTGAAGTTGGTAGCCGGTAATGTTTGCCGGTAGTTTTACTGAGCCAGTTGGCGTAGGCGATTGCATCGTCCCAACTAATATTGACTACCGGCCTTTCTCCCCGTCCCCACTCCATATCATCAGGCAGGGCGCGATTAGTTGCTAATGCAAAAAAATCGTATTCATTAAAGGTGATTTCGTAGCGACTGATTAAAAAATTATTTTCTAATGTCATGCTTTTCGCCGCATTACTGTTGGGATTCCCCATTAAAAATTCGCCGCCATAAATCTCTACCATTTCAGGTAATGGTAATTGATTTTGGTTGGAAATTTGTGAGGATTTTTGTAGTGCAATATCCCACGTTTGATTACGTTCGTTGAGCCTTATCCATTTTTTTTTGGTTACATAATCTGGATGACTTATTTCGATGTGGTAGGCGGCAGGAGCGAGGGGGATGCCGGATGAATATTTTTCTTTAATATTAAGTATGCGCACTCGCGCTTCAGTAGGTATAGGGTTGATTGTGAGCGGCAATAATCTAGTACGTGCTTCAGGGGAGAGTTTTTCAACTCTATCTCTCTCACTTGTAGATAGCTGCGCCCACTGCTCGCGCGTGCTGGTGTTTGGCTCTCCATCAAATGAAATAAATCCTATTAATAGGAGAGCAAGTAATCCTAGCGAACCATAAATCCAACGCTGTTTATTGCGGCTATCGCTAAAGACTGTGATTGAGGAATGAGTTTTATTGTCTGGCGCGGCTACCAGTGTTTGCTCCAACTGTGAGCTGGTAATAATAGTTGACTCTTTTGGCGCATTAGAAAATTTATGCACAAGTGTGTTAAACGATGCAGCTATTTTGCGCGCAAAAAATTGTAGGTCGTGTGCTACAAGATTTCCCAGTGTTTTAAACATCGGTAAGGATTTCATTGTGCCAGTGCTGCTAGTCAATAAAAATTTATTTGTGGCAAAGGGTTCAAGTGTATCGATCAGTTCGTGTGCTGTTTGGAAGCGCTGTTCAGGCTTTTTGCTGAGTAATTTATCCAGCATAGGTTGTAGCGAAAATAAATTCAGCGGGAGTTTTGGTGCTTGCTCATGAATATGTTTTATTCCTAGCGCAAGCGAACTATCTGCTTGAAAAGGGCGACTCCCGGTGAGCATTTCATAGAGCACTATGCCTAAACTGTATAAATCCGAGCGCCCATCGCTCGTTTCACCTTTGGCTTGTTCGGGGCTCATGTAATAAGGAGTGCCTATTACTGCTCCGACTTGAGTCATATTCGCTTTGGATTTGATGGTGCGCGCGATGCCAAAATCGGTGAGCACTGGCGAATCATCTTCGCGGAATAAAATATTTTCCGGTTTGATATCGCGATGCACATAGCCTTTGCTGTGGGCATGTTCCAATGCTGCTGCAATTCCCAGTGTGATTTTTAATGCAACCTCCGGAGTAATTCCTTTTTCGATTTTTTCATCCAATGAGCCTTTGGATAAAAACTCCATGGAAATGTAATTTAATTGCTCATGTCTGCCTATGTCATAAATCGGAATAATATTTGGATGCGAAAGTTGGCCGATAATAGTGGCCTCGCGCTGAAAGCGCTGATGAAATTCCGGGTCTTTATCCAACGAGGGTTTCATGACTTTAAGTGCGACAGTGCGCCCAACACTGTGCTGAGTTGCGAGGTAGACAGTCGCCATACCGCCACTGTTGATTTTTTTGATCAGGGTGTAGCCGGGGATTTGCATTTTTTAATAAATCAGATTTGTATGAGCAAACAGAAAGGAAACTCGATCCGCTATTTTAGCGGAATTTGCTGAATAGAAACTGGTTAGCTTGCACAAATTCATTTGTGCAAGGCAGGGTGAGTATTATTTTTTAGGCGCACCTGGTTTATGGCGTGGGCTTTGTCCTGCGGGGCGATTGTTACTGTGTTGAGGTTTTCCCGCTTTGGTGCCAGTGAATTCTTTTTTCACTGGCGCGCCAGCGCTTTTAGGTGCTGTAGTTTGTGCATTGAATTTTTTGGCGCTTTCAAATTTATCACCAAAGGCTTTTGCTGCGGGTTTGCTTATTGGCTTGCCTTGCGCGCGTGCGTTGGGGTTGTGACCGCGTCCACCAAGCCGAGCATCAGCTTTTTCGTCTGGCACCAATGCAGAAATGCTGCTGCCAATTAAATGCGGTTTGCGCATGCCACGCAGGGCTTCACGGATAATAGGCCAGTTAGCGGGATCGTGATAACGCAATAACGCTTTTTGCAGGCGGCGCTGTTCTATGCCGCGCGGGATATTAATTTTTCCGCTCTTGTAAGTTAATTTTTTCAGTGGATTGCGTTCGCTCACATACATCGCCGTAGCCAATGACATGGGCGAGGGATAAAAGGTTTGCACCTGATCCACTTCAAAGTTATTTTTCTTTAACCAAAGTGCGAGGTTTAGCATATCTTCATCGCGTGTGCCTGGGTGAGCAGCGATGAAATAAGGAATCAAAAATTGTTCTTTGCCGGCTTCTTTGGAGAATTTATCAAACATGCGTTTGAATTCGTAATAGCTGCTCATCTTCGGTTTCATCATCTGCGAGAGCACACCTTCTTCAGTATGTTCTGGCGCAATTTTCAGATAACCGCCCACATGGTGGGTTACTAATTCTTTTACGTATTCGGGATCGAGCACGGCCAAGTCATAACGCAGACCAGATGCTACTGACACTCTATTTACACCGCGAATTTTTCGCGCTTCGCGATACAAGTTAGTAGTGTGTTTGTGGCTGGTGGTTAAGTTTTTACAAATAGTCGGATACACGCACGACAAGCGACGGCATTTGGATAGCGTCGGCATATCCTTGCAGGTCAGGCGATACATATTCGCCGTTGGGCCACCCAAGTCAGAAATATGGCCGGTAAAACCTGGCACTTTATCGCGGATATCTTCAATTTCCTTAAGAATCGATTCTTGCGAACGGCTCTGGATAATACGGCCTTCATGCTCGGTGATTGAACAAAATGTGCAGCCGCCAAAACAACCGCGCATGATATTTACCGAGGTTTTAATCATGTCGTACGCAGGAATTTTTTGTTTGCCATAAACCGGGTGCGGCACGCGCGCATAAGGCAAATCAAAAACACCATCCAACTCATCGGTCTCCAATGGAATCGGTGGTGGGTTAATCCAGACTTCGCGATTCTCGTGTTTTTGAATCATCGGACGCGCGTTATACGGGTTTGCTTCCTGATGCAAAACCCGTGAGGCGTGCGCATATAAAATAGAATCTTTGCGTACTTTATCGAACGATGGCAAACGCACGTACACTTTTTCGTTATCAACCAGATCGCTGCGGTTTTGCAGCGGCATAGGAATAATACGAATCGGTTGCGGTTCATTTGGATCAAATGCTTTTTCGCTTTCAATTCCTTGTGCCGGGCAACCTTGCGTTTTCAATTGTTCTGCAGCTTCCGGATTCAATGCCGCAATTTGCTCCGCCATTTTTTCCGGATCGAGTTGACGTAAACCAATTTGCGAGTTGTTAATATCTGTTTGTGCAACATCAACTACGGATTTTGCGTTGTGTTGGTATTCGTAAGGATTGGGCAATTTATCGATATTGCCCGGCCAATCGATGCGCGTTGAATCAATTTCCGTCCAGCCAGCAGGCGCTTCTTTTTTGATAACGACTGTGCCGCGAATGCTATCCATTTCTTTGATGCTTTTTCCAGCCGCGAGCAAATGCGCAATTTCCGCAATTGCGCGCTCGGCGTTGCCGTATAGCAAAATATCGGCAGTGGCATCGATCAATACCGAGCGACGCACTTCGTTGCTCCAGTAATCGTACTGGGCGATACGGCGCAAGCTGGCCTCGATTCCACCGAGCACAATCGGCACATCTTTGTAGGCTTCTTTGCAGCGCTGGCTGTATACAGTCACGGCGCGGTCAGGGCGTTTGCCACCTTGGCCGCCGGGGGTGTAAGCATCGTCGGAACGCATGCGCAGGTCGGCGGTGTAGCGGTTGATCATGGAATCCATGTTGCCTGCGCTCACACCAAAAAACAGGTTGGGTTTGCCAAGCGCCTTAAATGGCTCGGCACTACGCCAGTCGGGCTGGGCGATAATCCCCACGCGAAACCCTTGGGATTCAAGGAAGCGGCCAATTACCGCCATACCAAAACTCGGGTGATCCACATAGGCATCTCCGCAGACGACGATAATGTCGCAGGTCTCCCAGCCCAATTTGTCCATCTCTGCACGGCTCATCGGCAAAAAAGGCGCGGGCTTGTAGGTTTTAGCCAGGCTGTGGATGTTGGGTTTTGGGTAGGAAAAGAGATGTTTGGCGGTATTCATAGGGACTGCAATCGGGGGAATTAAACCAGCCGCTATTGTCCCAGAATCGCGGCTGGTGAGACAGCATTAATTTTGATCATTTATCGACGGGCCTGCTGTTGCAAAAGCTCCTCATAACCACCTTCATTTACTGCATTGTTAAAACCGATTGATTGAAGGATTTGCTGGGCGATACCAGAGCGATTACCAGAACGGCAGTAAAGATGAATAATGGCATTTTTGTCGCTAGTCACTTCGCTGATTCGCGCGGAAATTTCTTCGTAAGGGATGTGTGTTGCACCCTCGATATGACCATAGTTGAATTCGTCGGTAGTGCGGACATCAATCCAAATAGCGTTGGCAAACGGGCGATTGGGCATAATCAACATTAAACCTGTAATAAGTAAGTAGTTAAGGCGACGCAGCATAGCAATCTCGCCTGTTGGTGATCCACTTCTTTTCGGACGAGCAAAAAACAACTACGCCCGCAGAGCGGGCGTAGTTGTTGAGTATTTGGCGATTGAGTCTGGAGCTTAAACGCTCGCCAATAACCTGTCGTATTTGCGGCTGAGCATATCGTAAAACTGTTCGCGCACCTGCACTATGGTGCTTTTCAGCGCAGTAATTTGTTCGAGTGAAATATCCTTGCGGCCGATGTACACCTGCTTGCGGTAGACCGCAATTTTGGCGCCGTACAAACGCAGGCTGCGTTCCAGATTCTTTTCGCCCAGCATTAATAATTTCGCTTCCGCTTCCGCCAGTTTTTTAAATTCGGCCACGAGTTCGGTATTGACTGCATCCAGCTCAACGCGGCGGGCTTGCGGCCAACGTTCACCGAATTGGATTGACTCTACGACCAGTGACGAATATTTGGCAAAGATATGGGTAACGGTGCCGACTTGTGTCGATACGTCTTCCAAAATTTGCAGGCGGCGATTGTCGCGTGCACTCGTGGGCTGATGATTGTTCTTACGTAGGACTACCCACGCAGTGACTGCGGCAATCACTGCACCTAAGCCAATTTTCAGGGAAGTGTCAGTTAATTGTAGAAAAAGATCATTATCCATTTGGTATTGCCCCTCTGTCAGAAATACGGCGGTTTTGATGCGTTGACAGGGGTTTTGCAATAAATAGGCCAGTGGTGTGTTATCTCAGTGGTTTAAGCAAAGGCTCCAATCCATTCAAGCGGATTTCATACATCAATCCCAACAACTGACCTAGTTTGCCTTTAGGAAAGCCTTCCCGTCCCATCCACATCAAATAGTGCTCGGGGATATCGGCAATCACATGGCCTGCATACTTGCCGTAGGGCATCGATGTTGTGACCAATTCTTTGAGCAGTTGGGGATCAAAAGGAAATTCGCTCACGATCAGCCTCCCGCTAATTTCACGGTGAAACCGCGTTTTTCCAGCTCGGCTTTGAGTTTGTCGCGCTGGTCGCCCTGGATTTCGATTACTCCGTCCTTCAGCGAACCACCCACACCGCAAGTGACTTTTAAGGCTTTGGCGAGGTCTTTTAGTTTGGCTTCATCGAGTGGTACGCCGGTAATAGTGGTTACGCCCTTACCGTTGCGACCGGCAGTCTCACGGCGGATGCGCACTATGCCATCGCCCTGCGGGATAGTTTCAGTAGACTTTTCTTCTTTGATACGGCCGGTCTCGGTGGAATAGACGAGGCGGGAATTTTTATCTTTGCTCATGATGACAGCTCACGGGAAACAAGCTGCTAATTCTAACCTCGGGCACTGGTAGAATGCGCGCAACTTTTTTACCGATAACGCGTTTTAAAGAGATCGATATATGACAATTAACGGCCAATGGTTGCCGCTGTGGCAACCGCTTATCGATGCCTTTGCCGCTAATTTTGCCATGGGCGAAGAGGGTGCCGGTTTGGCGCTGGTGCATCGCGGCGAATTGGTGGTGAATGTGTGGGCGGGGCAGCGCAGTAATAAACTTGCTGGGCTGGAGCGGGTCGATTGGAGCGAGGATACGCTCGTCAATATTTTTTCAGCGGGCAAAGGCTTGGTTGCTCTCTGTATTTTGCAATTGGTGGCCGAGGGTAAGTTGCAGTTGGACGAGCCGGTTACACACCTATGGCCGGAATTTGCTCAGCCGGAGAAGGGAGCAATTACGCTACGCCAGTTGTTATGTCATCGCGCAGGTTTGTCGGCGTTTCATCAACACATTCCGAATGAACAGATTTTTAATTGGGGGTTGATGACGCAAGCTGCTGCGGCTGAGATGCCTTGGTGGGCGCCGGATACGGCGCAGGGTTATTCGCCATTTATGTTTGGCTGGATTCTGGGTGAGCTGGTCAAGCGCGCCAGCGGTTATGAGAGTTTTAATGCGTACTTTCAAGCGCGTGTGGCGCAACCATTGAACGTAAATTGTCACTTTGGTGTGCCAGATTATTTACTGGATGCAATTGCCGATACCGGCCCGCTAAAACGTCCTTTGGGTGCAGCGGCCAGCTCCACGGGTGCCGATAGCATCGCCTTGGGGAAATTGATGAAAGCGGATCCGCGTGGTGTAACCAATCGCGCATTTTCCAACCCAATAAGTTTGATGACGGCGACTAATTCACGCGAGTGGCGGCAGGCACAAATTCCGGCGGCAGGTGCGCATGCCGATGCTCGTGCGCTGGCGACTATTTATGGCGCGCTGGCAAATACACAGCAACATCTATTAGCGGAATCGGTGCTGCCATTGTGTTGGAAGCAGCAGACGTTTGACGATGATCGTACGCTCGGGTTGCCGCTGCGTTTTAGCCACGGTTTTATGTTGTCACAGCATGACCGCGCTGATTGTCGCTACGGTCGTGGTGCGCGCGCATTTGGTCACCCTGGTGCGGGCGGTTGTATCGGTTTTGCCGATCCGGATTTTGAGCTGGGTTTTGGTTACGTGACCCATCGCATGGGGCAGGGTTTATTGATCGACGAGCGCGCCATGCGTTTAATCGATGCGGCTTATCAAATATTGGAGGTAAAAAATGTCTGACCTTGAAGAACAGTTAATTGATGTGCAAACCCGTGTCGCTTATCAAGAGGATACGTTGGCACAGTTGAATGATGTCATTACCAAACAGGATGCCGACATTGTGCAATTGAAACAGCAAGTGCGCTTGCTCGCGCAGCGGGTTGATGAATTGATGCGCGATCCGGCACAGGCAGATGTCACTGAAATCATCAATGATCGGCCACCGCATTATTGAAAATCTGTCACCGAATTCGTTAATTAGAGGCGTTAGAAAAACCTTTTGGCGTATATGTTAAGAAAATGGCGCCTCTGTTCGCATACATAAGAATAAATGTGATTAGTCTGTCCATAGCTGCGCATGCAAAAAAATCTTGTCTACACTTTGAATCTGACGAGTCTTTTTTGAGCACAGGGCGATTTAATTCACTATGCAATATTCCAGTTCATCAGGTGATCCGGTAAGCCAATTGCCGGATAAACTTATTATCGAAAACGCCTTGGATGCTTCCACGATTGCATCATGGAACATGGATGTTATTGATGGTGTTTTGCATATTTCAGCGGAATTTCTTGAGTCACTTTCTGATTCTGTGCCTGAATTATCATGTCTGAATGACCTTTTATCACTGCTACCCAACGCTGACAAATATCTTTTTCTGCAAGTGTTTAATGCCAATTTTCAAGATCAGGATACCGAACGTTTGCGTTCCTGCGATGTGCGTTTGGTCGGTATTGCAGGCGAGCCTTGCGTACGTTTTGTTGGGCGCTTACAAGCGGGTGCCGAGATAACCGTGCGGCGCTTTGAAGGCATGATTATCAATGCGCGCCATTGGTTGGCCAACCCCAGCGACGAATACGCGCTGCAATTTTTGTCCGGTTTATTTGCCGAGAGTCCTATCCCCAGCCTTATCACCGACAAGCACGGTGTACTTTTGCATATGAATCAGGCGATGGAGCGCTTATTCCATTTGTCCCATCGCCAGGCCGAAAGTGCATCGGGGTTTTATTCTGTGCTACGCGATAAACGTATCTGCGCCGACAGAGAGCTTTATGTGGCAGTGCGCGCCGTCTACCTTGAAGGAAAAATACAAACGTTAGAGATGAATTACTCGCTCGGTAATATTCATCGTAGCCGTTTTATTTGCGATAAAAATTTGTACTTCCGTGCAAGTTTTCTACCGATCCGTGACCGTCAGGGAAATGCTGAACGGGTATTGGTGCAAGTGCAGGATTTGTCCCGCGAAAAAAGTGCGCGCGATGCATTGCAAGAAAGTGAAGCGAGTTACAAAGCGTTCATTACCAATAGCTCAGAAGCGATTTGGTGTTATGACATGCAACCCTTTGTGTCGGTGAATTTGGAGCTGGAGGAGCAAGTAAAAAAAATTGCCCAAAGTGCACGATTAGTTGAAGCCAATAAGGTATTGCTCAAGATGCTCGGCGCCAGTTCGCTTGATGATATTTTAGGTATAGGTTTGGTTGAGAGCGGTTCGACAAACTACGTTTTTGATTTGCATTATTTTGTCAAACACAATTATGAAATGATCGATCACGATATCGTGCGCCAGGATCATCGTGGCAAGCAGTATTATTTTCAAATTTGTTGTACGGGTATTGTGGAAGATGGTTATTTAAAGCGCGTGTGGGGAACCACTAAAGACATTACCGCGCGCAAACGTTACGAAGAAAAACTGCGTTATCAGTCCTATCACGATTCATTGACGTCGCTGCCCAACCGCGAAAAGCTTTATCTCGATATGGAAGAGTGTTTTGAGCAGCGCAGTAGCGACCAAATCAGCGCGCTGTTATTGATCGATTTGGATCGCTTTAAAGAAATTAATGACACCCTCGGGCACAATGTCGGAGACGATTTACTAAAGCTAATCGGCCCGCGTTTAGCGAATGAAATGTCAGAAGTGCCAGGTACAGTGGCGCGTTTGGGTGGTGATGAGTTTGCCGTATTTTTACCGCGTATTCGCAGCACGCACCAAGCGGTTGTGTTTGGGCATCGCTTATTAGAAGCGCTCGCCGTGGAATTTGATCTGGATGGTTTTACCACACAAATTTCGGCCAGCATTGGTATCGCCATATCTCCGCAGCAAGCTCAGGATCATCATGCGCTAATGCGCTATGCCGATATCGCTATGTACTATGCCAAAGGGCAAATGCTGGGCTTATCGATTTACAGCTCGGAGTATGACCCGCATTCAACCAAGCGCTTGGCAATTGTGAGTGAATTGGGGCGTGCCATTCGTGAAAATCAATTGTGTTTGTATTACCAACCAAAGGTGCTTTTGGATGAAAAACGCTGTTATGGTTTTGAAGCCTTAATTCGTTGGATTCACCCTGAATTAGGCTTTGTTCCACCCAACGATTTTATTCCGATTGCTGAAATGACCAGCCTGATTCATCAGCTCACCGCTTGGGTATTGGAGCGGGCGATCGAACAATGTCGCTCTTGGCAAGATCAAGGCATGTCGTTGAGTATTGCGGTGAATTTATCAGCGCGCAATTTGATGGATGACAATATCGCCAAGTTAGTTGCACGCTTATTGAATAAATATCAGTTGCCCGCGTCCCGTCTTGAATTGGAAATTACGGAAAGCTCCATCATGACTGACCCTACACGTGCATTACGCAATTTGGATGCCTTGCATGAATTGGGGGTGCATTTGGCGATCGACGATTTTGGTACAGGTTATTCATCGCTTGCTTACCTCAAGCGTTTACCTGTGCAGACATTAAAAATCGACAATTCATTTGTGCGAAATATGTTGGAAGATTTGCAGGATGAAATGATCGTCAACTCCACCATCCAGCTCGCGCACAATCTAGGTTTAACCGTAGTGGCGGAAGGGGTGGAAAATGAAGCACTTCTCACTCGTTTGAGAGAACTGAAGTGTGATGAAGCCCAAGGTTATTTTATTGGTCGGCCGATGGCGATTATTAATGCGGATGAATGGATTGTTGAGTCGGGTTGGATAAAACAGCCATAGCGACTTATGGCTGTTGTTTGATTGCTAAATCCGAGCATTTTTTGCACAAGAATTATTGTTAAAAGTTAGAAGCCTTCGTTTTGCATTTGTGCTTCTACATATTTTAAACGCTCTTCGATCAACGCTGTGCGGTAACTGTTGCCTTGGGTGAGTTTCAGCGCATTGCGTAACTGAATTTGTGCCCGGTCATAGACACCATTCAAAATAAAATATTCGGCACGTGCTTCATGTACGCCAAGAATATTACCTGCCAAGCCATTTACCTCTGCCAATAAATACCATACGTAATCATCGTTACTACGTTTGCGGGAATAGCGCTCCAGAATGTCTGCGCATTGCTGGTAAATTCCTGCCTTCATTAGGGCTTCAGCGTGGCGAATAATTAATGGGTAGCTATCGGGATGGAGTTTTAATTGTGCTTCGATAATTTCCAGCCCCGCCTTGTAGCGTTCGGCGGAGATTTCTATATCCGCTTTCATGATTTGGTAGGTAATACGTGTGGGGTCTTTTTCTATTAATGGAGCAAGGGCATCACGCGCTGCATCGAACTGACTGGCTTCGGTCAGTGCCATTGCCCAACCGTAGCGGCTGGCATCTGGGTGGTCGCTTTCTTTATCTAATTCACTTTTAAACATTCGAGCCGCAATTTGCGGAGTTTCTTCAGCGCCCACTCGAACGCGAGTGCGTATCAACTGAAACTCCAGATCTTCTGCTGCGGGTTTGCGCGGGTACTGCATGGCACGGTTGCGCGCATCGGCTACACGGGTTTCACTAACAGGGTGCGTGAGCAGATATTCCGGTGGACGGCGATTGAGGCGGTTGGCGCGAACCATCTGCTCAAACATATCGGCAGCAGCATAAGGGTCTAACCCGGCTTCTACGATAGTCTGCATACCAATACGATCTGCCTCTTGCTCATTTTGGCGACTAAACGCGAGTGATGCCTGTTGCGCAGCGGCTTGAGTACCCATAATTGCTGCCATACCTGCATCGCTATTGCTATTCGCAGCCAGTACCAAACCCGCGAGCATACCGGCCAGCATCGGCACCATCATGTTTTTTTGCTGTTCGAGACGGCGCGCATAGTGGCGCTGGCTCAAGTGACCCAGTTCGTGTGTGAGTACGGCAGCTAATTGGTTTTCGGTGCGGGCGTACATCAATAAGCCGGTATGTACGCCGATGATGTTGCCGGGTACCGCAAATGCATTGAGCGTGTTATTTTCGGCGACAACCAAATCAATCCGCTTATCATCTAACTGACTGTGCGGAGTCAGCTTGCCAAACAGCTGTTCCAGATAATCGATGATTAATGGGTCTGATGTAGTTGGAACCTGGCTGCGATAGGCTCTAAGCCAGCGCTGCCCCAGTATTTTCTCCTGCACCGGCGAAATCATGATCGAGCTGGTATCCCCCAAATTGGGTAATTCCACTTCCGCATGACTCGCAAAAGGATTGGCGGCTAAGGCTCCGACTAGCAGAAATGCTATGCCAGAAGATGCCAGCAGGTGTTTGCCAAGGGTGGAAATGCAGCGCTGAAAAGACATGGGCACGGTACTGATTGACTCCTGCTGGAACCCGCCGGGAAAGCTCTGGGGGCAAAAAAATAGGGCGTAACTCTAGCCTTTTTGACGCTTAAAGACTAGGTTAGCAACCTTTTATGACCGTAAGCTCGAGGACCGGTTCGGCGCGCACGCGAATAAATCCTACTGGCATGCTCTGCGTCGCTAGGATGCCAAAGAAAAAAGCCCTTCGTGATAACTGCTGGTAACAAACCTTGATCGACATTATCGACTGCTTTACCCATCCCGTTACCCATGAGTTGGATACCTGTGGTTTGCGTTGCCCATTACCCTTGCTGAAAGCGAAGCAGGCTTTGCGCGATATGATTGCAGGCGAGGTGTTGCGCGTTCTAGCTACCGATTCCGGATCAGTGCGCGATTTTCAGGTTTACGCGCAGCTGAGTGGCCACGAGTTGTTAGCTTTTGCAGAGCGTGACGCAGTTTATTGTTATCTGCTTAAAAAGACGGCGATATAACGCCAGCATGTGAGAGTTGATCAATCAGCGGGTTTCTGTTGCAGAAATACTGCTGTTTAAGTGAGATTGTTATGGTGAAACTGTGTTGCAGATTACATCTGAAGGCGCGCATGCGCTGGCTCATGGCGCTTACGTGTCTGCTAGTCAGCCAATGGGCGGCTGCACAAGGCAACAGCGCGCAAAGCAGTGCAAACTCCATCTTCAATGCAACGCTTGATCTCAACACCACAACTGCTGTTTTCAAAAGTGAAAACGATAAACGTAATTATCGTTACATCGTTTTGGATAATCAGCTGCGTGTCCTGCTAATTTCTGACTCCACTACTGAAAAATCGGCCGCTGCATTAGATGTGAATGTCGGCGCAAATCAGAATCCGGTTGATCGCGCAGGCTTGGCTCACTTCCTTGAGCATATGTTGTTTTTGGGTACTGAAAAATATCCGCAAGCGGGTGAGTATCAGGAGTTTATTGCCCAGCACGGCGGTGGTTTTAATGCCTACACTGCTGCAGAGCATACCAACTATTTTTTTGAAATCGATAATGATCAGTTAGATCCGGCGCTGGATCGTTTTGCGCAATTTTTTGTCGCTCCTTTATTCAGTGCTGAGTATGTCGAACGCGAACGCAATGCCGTGAACTCTGAGTACCTCTCTAAATTAAAAGATGATGGGCGACGTGAGTGGGATATTTATCGCGCGTTGATGAATCCTGAGCATCCCAGCGCCAAATTTTCTGTCGGCAACCTGTCAACTCTTGACGATAGGGAAGGACACTCTGTTCGTGACGATATGATTGCCTTTTATCAGCAACATTATTCATCGCATTTGATGAATTTGGTCGTATTAGGGCGTGAAAGTTTGGATGTGCTTGAGACCAGTGTCCGCTCCCGTTTTGATGCCGTACCTAAGCGCGACATTAGCATTAGCAGTAATTATCCCTCGCTATTTGATAAGCAGCGCTTGCCTGCCACGCTTGAAATAAAACCAGAAAAAGAACTGCGTCAGCTGACGTTTAACTTTCCAATACCCAACCCTGATCAGTTCTACGCAAAAAAACCTTTTGCTTATATCGCTGAGTTACTGGGTCATGAAGGACAGGGCAGTTTGTTGTCACTGCTAAAACGCTTGGGTTGGGCAGAAGCTATTTATGCAAGCACTGGTTTACAAAGCCGTAATGACGCAGTATTTCAGTTCAATATTCAATTAACACCACAAGGTGTGCGCGCGCGCAATCAGATAGTGTCATTGGTATTTTATTTCATCGAGCAAATACAAACGCGTGGGCTATCGCCTTGGCGTTATGGCGAATTGCAGCAGTTGGCTGAATTAGAATTTCGCTTTCAAGAAAAAAATCCACCAATGCAAACAGTCAGCACCTTGGCTGAGGCGATGAAAACGTATCCCGCTAAAGATATTTTGCGCGGCGACTATGTTTACGCCGCTTACGATGAAAGATTGATCAAAAAAAGTTTATCCTATTTAACCAGTGACAATTTGTTGTTGGTATTAACGGCGCCCGACGTGGTGCCTTATCGTGTATCGCCGCTTTATGCAGCCCCTTTTTCTGTGCGTGCCGGTATTCCGGAATTGTTGGAATTGAAGCCCGCCGTGCGCAGGGAATTATTTTTGCCAGATGAAAATCTGTTTATTCCCAAGCGATTATCAGTTAAATCAAGTTCCATGCTCGAAGAAAAAGCAGCTGATGCCAAGCCCCAGCTCATTCTTGGCAATAAAAATATGCGTGTATGGTTCGCACAGGATCAACAGTTTATGCAGCCGCGCGCATTGATTAATCTGCGTATCAAATCACCTTTGGTGGCGACCAGTGCTGAAGGTGCCGCCCAGGCTCAACTTTTTGCGGCGCTGATTACTGACCAACTTAATGAATTTTCTTATCCTGCTAAACTCGCCGGAATCGATTACACCATAACGGCGAATGCGCGTGGCTACGACATCAGCATATTTGGTTACTCCAGTCGGCAAGGATTGCTGATGAATAAAATTATGGAGACAGTGCGTATAAGTAAGTTCAAAGAAGAACGGTTTTCGCTCATTAAAGAAAATGTATTGCGCATCTGGCGTAATCAAAATAAAAATCTTCCATATCAGGTTCTTGCCAAGCAAGTACCGGTGTTGCAATCCGATCCTTATTGGAGTAACGCGCAGCTCATCGCTGCCCTGGAAAATAAAACCTTGGCGCAGTTCTCCCAATTTACTAACCGCCAATTAATCGATGCAAAAATGGATGCGCTTTTCTACGGCAATTATTTCCGTGCCGAAGCATTAAAATTTGCTGTATTGGTTGAGCATGAATTATTGAGCCGCCATGCTGGGCGAGAGCTTCCGCCAGTAAAACTGTTATTGCTACCTAAGGATTCGGACAAGCCTTGGCTTTACATACATCCCGTGGAGCATGCTGACAATGTTGTTGAGTTGCTGATCCAAAGTCCATCCACCTCAATTGATGACACTGCGCACATGATGCTTGCGCGGCAGATACTTCAGCCAGCCTTTTATCAACAGTTGCGCACCGAAAAACAATTGGGTTATGTAGTTGCTGCAATAGCAGCTCCGCTACTCAATCTTGAAAATAGTTTGTTGGTTGTGCAATCTCCCAGCGCTTCCGAAAGAAAAATTGTTGTGGAAATTGATGCGTTTTTGAATGGGCAGCAGGCGCAGCTGGAGAAAGATTTTGCAATTAATCAGCAATCATTAATTAAAAAGCTGCGCCAACCCGCGCGTTCGCTTAAAGAACAAGGTGAGCGCTATTGGAATATTATTACTAATTACGATACGCACTTCTCCCGACGTCTTGATTTAGCTGACGCCATTGCGCGAGTTACACCGAAATCGCTGGCGAATTACTATCGCGCAGTATTTATGGATAAGAATCGCCGTCTCTGGCTATCTTCAGGTGAGGTAGGTAAGCAAGAAAACTTTATTGCTGTTGATGATTTACTTATCTACAAGCAGCAAATGCAGGCCGTTGCGCAGCCGTGATTAATGCTCACGTATTCATATAAGACACTATTACAAACCAATCTATTTTTATGCTGTTATTTGGTGCAGGGAAAATAAATTTATCAATCTTTTTACTGATTACCGCTTGGTGAATGACAAAAGTTTGGGTAATAATGCCAGCCCATGTTGCGAGCGTGCTTTTAAATGCCGCAACTGTTTTTAAAGCGCCTGGTTCAGCAGTTTATGCACTAAATTCGTGCCCCTCCAGAGTGTTACCAAATTGGCTAGGGCTGGTAAATAATTCCCACCTATGCAAGAATTCGGGGGACTTTTTACACAAGTAAAAGGAATGTTCCCCCTGTAACTCCATGAAAACTGTTCATTTTTGTGCAAATTTTGTGCGAAGCCCAGATCCAAATTCCTGTATTAGAACCACTGCTACGTGATGTGCGCTTGGGCGCATAGCTGAGGAGATTTGAATGCTACAAGATATTGATGCCATTGAAACAAAAGAGTGGCTGGACGCCCTTAAGTCAGTTGTTCGTCACGCCGGTAAAGACCGTGCTGCTGAGTTGTTGAAATCACTGTCTGAGTCCGCCGTTAATCATGGCATTGCACAGCCTTCATCTATTCGTACCCCCTACCGCAATACCATCCCAGTAGATAAAGAAGTTGCTTATCCTGGTGATTTGAAGATGGAGCGCAAAATTCGCTCAATCATTCGTTGGAATGCCATGGCGATGGTCATGAAAGCTAACGATAACGATGACGGCCTTGGCGGTCACATAGCATCATTTGCATCCTCCGCTACCTTATACGATGTAGCCTTCAACAATTTTTTCCGTGGTAATGACGGCGATATTCCCGGTGACTTGGTGTATTTCCAAGGTCACATTTCTCCCGGCATCTATGCTCGTTCTTATGTAGAAGGGCGCCTGGATGAAAAACATCTAGACAGCTTCCGTCGTGAAGTTGATGGCGGCGGTCTTTCTTCTTACCCGCATCCATGGTTGATGCCTGACTACTGGCAATTCCCAACCGTATCCATGGGCTTGGGTCCAATTAAAGCAATTTATCAGGCGCGCTTTAACCGCTATATGGAAGCGCGTGGCTTGACTCCGGTGAGTGACCGTAAAGTCTGGGCATTCCTCGGCGATGGCGAGTGTGATGAACCAGAAAGCTTGGGTGCTATTTCTCTCGCTGCACGCGAGAAGCTCGATAACCTGATTTTTGTTATTAATTGCAACTTGCAACGTTTGGACGGCCCGGTACGCGGCAACAGTAAAATCGTGCAAGAACTTGAAGGCGTATTCCGTGGCGCTGGCTGGAACGTAGTTAAAGTTCTCTGGGGCGCAGGTTGGGACAAGCTGCTCGAAAAAGATAAAACTGGTTTGTTGCAAAAGCGCATGGACGAAGTTGTCGATGGCGAAATGCAAAACTACAAAGCCAACGGCGGTGCATACACGCGCGAACACTTCTTCGGTAAATATCCAGAGCTGTTAGAGCTTGTCAGTGACATGACTGATCAAGACATCCTTTACCTCGCACGCGGCGGTCACGATGTTAAGAAGGTGTACAACGCTTATAACAATGCGGTAAACACCAAAGGTCAGCCCACTGTGATTCTTGCGCAAACCGTTAAAGGTTACGGCATGGGTTCATCGGGCGAAGCGATTAATAAAACTCACTCTGCCAAATCCTTGGCAATAGAAGATCTGAAAAAGTTCCGCGATCGTTTTGAATTACCGATCAAAGATGAAGACTTGGAAGCGCTGCCTTATTACCGTCCAGCGGAAGATAGCCCCGAGATGCAGTACATGCGCTCTCGTCGCAATACCCTGAAAGGTTATCTGCCGTCGCGTAAAGCAGATTTTGATCCAGTTGTAGCGCCAGCATTAGATGCTTTTGCTGCGCAACTCAAAAGCACTGGTGATCGTGAAATCTCCACCACTATGAGCTTCGTGCGTATTTTGTCTTCACTGGTTAAAGACAAACAAATCGGTAAACAAATTGTTCCAATCGTACCGGATGAGGCGCGCACCTTTGGTATGGAAGGTATGTTTAAAACCATCGGTATCTACTCATCCGAAGGTCAAAAATATACCCCGCATGATGCTGCTCAAATGATGTCTTACCATGAATCGTCCACTGGTCAGATTCTGGAAGAAGGTATCAATGAGGCGGGTTCTATGGCCTCGTGGATTGCTGCTGCGACCGCATACAGCAACTATCGCGTCCCGATGATTCCGTTTTACATCTACTACTCAATGTTTGGTTTCCAACGTATTGGCGACTTGGCGTGGGCAGCGGGTGACTCACAAGCGCGCGGCTTTTTGCTAGGCGCAACCGCTGGCCGTACTACCTTGAATGGTGAAGGCTTGCAGCATCAGGATGGACATAGCCATGTAATGGCGAACACTATCCCTAATTGCCGCACCTATGATCCAACCTATGCCTATGAATTGGCGGTGATCATTCAGGACGGCATCAAGCGCATGTATCACGACAAAGAGAATATGTTTTATTACATCTCTTTGATGAACGAAAACTACCAACATCCTGAAATGCCAGAAGGGTCGGAAGAGGGTATTATCAAAGGTATTTATCAATTAGAGAAAGGTGCTGGCAAAGCCAAGAACCGTGTCCAGTTGATGGGTGCTGGTACTATTTTGCGCGAAGTGCGTTTTGCTGCAGAAATACTGCGGAGCGACTTCGATGTTGAAGCAGATGTGTGGAGCGTAACCAGCGTGAACGAATTGACTCGCGATGGTCAGCGCGCTACCCGTTGGAATATGTTGAATCCAACTGCTACTCCACGTAAGCCTTACGTTACTCAAGTGTTGGAAGCGAGTGAAGGCCCGTTCATCATCTCTACCGACAACTTGAAAACCTACTCTGAACAGCTGCGCGCCTATATCCCTGGCACCTACACCGTTTTGGGTACCGAAGGTTTTGGTCGCAGTGATACCCGTACCCAGTTGCGTCATTTCTTCGAAGTAAACCGTTACTTTGTCGTCATTGCGGCACTCAAATCTTTGGCAGACCAAGGCAAAATTAAAGCTGATGTGGTCGCCAAGGCCATCAAGAAGTTTGGCATTGATCCGGAAAAAGCGGATCCGATGAGCGTATAAAACCATCGCCCTCTCACAAAGAGGGCGATGTTGTTTGTATCCGTCCAAAACATTTATCAAATGTAGAAATAACTGATTAACGAGGAACTATTACAGTGGCAATTCAAACTATTAAAGTGCCTGATATTGGCGGCGCAGAAGGCGTTGAAGTTATCGAAATCTCAGTAAAAGTAGGCGATGTAGTCGCTGAAGGCGATTCGATTGTCGTGCTGGAAACCGACAAGGCTTCAATGGAAATCCCGGCCGATAAAGCAGGCACGGTTGTCGCTATCAAAGTGAATTTGGGTGATAAAGTCTCGCAAGATACTGTATTGCTGGAAGTAGAAGCTGAAGGCAGCGCCGCTGCTCCAGTACCACAAGCGGCTGCGCCTGTTGCAGCACCCGCACCGGCAGCTCTTGCTCCCGTTGCAGCAGCTGCAGTATCGACTGCCAGCGCCGAAGTACAAATGGTTGTGCCCGATATCGGTGGTGCTGAAGGCGTTGAAGTTATCGAGATTTCGGTAAAAGTAGGTGATGACGTTGCCGCTGGCGATTCATTGATCGTCCTGGAAACCGATAAAGCATCGATGGAAATTCCTGCTGAAGCAGCGGGTAAAATTGTTAGCCTCGCGGTAAAAGTGGGCGATAAACTTTCCCAAGGTTCAGTTATTGGTTTGCTCGCTACCAGCGGTGGATCTGCCGTTGCTGCTCCTGTAGCCGCACCCGCAAAAGTAGAAGCTGCTGCACCAGCGCCGGCTCCTAAAATCGAAGCACCAAAAGCAGCTCCTGCACCAGTGGCTGATGTTGCACAAACTGGCGATGTTTACGCTGGCCCCGCTGTGCGCAAATTGGCTCGTCAACTTGGCGTTGATATGGGCAAAGTATCTGGTACTGGCCCGCGCGGACGTTTATTGAAAGATGACGTACGTTCTTACGTTAAACCTATTGTTGTTGCCGCTCAATCTGGCGTACCTCTTGGTGGTGGTTCAGGTATTCCGCGCGTTCCAGCGGTGGATTTTGCCAAGTTTGGTGAAATCGAAACGATCAAGATGAGCAAAGTGAAAAAAATCACTGCGGACAATATGACCCGCAATTGGTTGAACGTGCCGCATGTTACTCAATGGGACGATGCGGACATCACTGACCTAGAAGCTTTCCGCAATGGTTTGAAAGTGGAAGCCGAAAAGCGCGGCAGCAAATTAACCCCATTACCTTTCATTATGAAAGCCTGCGCAGCAGCTTTGGTTGCTGAGCCAAGCTTTAACGTATCTCTGCATCACGATGGCGAAAATATCGTGCAGAAAAAATACGTACACATTGGTATCGCGGTAGATACGCCTAACGGCTTGATGGTTCCCGTTATCCGCAACGTGGATAAAAAAGGCCTGTGGGAATTGACTGATGAAATTAATGCAATCGCGAAAAAAGCGCGCGATGGTAAATTGTTGCCAGCCGATATGCAGGGCGGTTGTTTCACTATTTCCAGTCTCGGTGCTTCTGGTGGTAATGGCTTTACGCCGATTGTAAATGCACCTGAAGTAGCGATACTCGGTGTGTCGCGTGCGCAAATGAAGCCTGTGTGGAATGGCAAAGAATTTATTCCGCGCAATATGTTGCCGCTGTCATTGTCTTATGATCACCGTGCAATCAATGGTGCTGATGCCGGACGATTCTTCACGCACCTGACGGCTGTTATCGCTGATGTTAGACGTTTGTTGTTGTAATCAAGTTGTCGCTATATCTGTAATAAAAAGGGTCAGCAATCGCTGGCCCTTTTTGTTTCTGCCATTTGATTTCTTTGCTGGGTGATATAACGATGGTTTATGTTGTAAATGTTTTTCGTCTTGTGTTTGTGGTGTTGCTAGTTGTGGCTTTGGTTGGCTGCCAAACCATTACACAATTTGACGATTCCACCAATACCTATACCCCCGAAACCACTTATCAAAAACTGATTGGTGAATATCCTTTTATTCACATTGCCAATCATGCAGTTCCTGCGTCTGTGCGGGAAATTAAAAACATCACCTACGTTCGCTACGGCAAGCGTGCACTGCAATTGGATTTATATCTTCCTAACATTGCGACTCAGCAAAAACCGGGCATAGTACTTGTTCATGGTGGTGGCTGGCGTGCTGGTTTCCGTACCAATTTCACCCCTATGGCGATTGGGTTGGCAGAGCGCGGTTATGTTGCAGCAACTATTAGTTATCGTTTATCACCTGAAGCACAATACCCAGCAGCGGTTCACGATGTAAAAGCAGCGATTCGCTGGCTACGCAAAAATGCGAAAAAATATGGAGTCAATCCTGAGCAAATTGCGGTGAGTGGTGGTTCGGCAGGTGGGCAAATTGCCAATCTGGTTGGTGTGACTAATGGCTTGGAAAAGTTTGATCAGCAAAAAAAAAGCTCACGTGTTTCCAGCGAAGTACAGGCGATAGTGAATATCGATGGTCTATCCGATTTTACCTCGGAAGCTGCACGCTTTCATGAAGATGATCCACGCAAAAATCCGTCGGCGGCAGGTACTTGGTTTGGTGGACGTTACGCTGAAAAAACCGCATTGTGGCATGAGGCATCACCACTTTTTTATGTGAATAAAACCACTCCGCCGGTTTTATTTTTAATCAGTGCGCAAGAGCGATTTAGTCTGGGGCATAAAGAGATGATTGAAAAAATGAAGCCGTTCGGGATTCCTTATCAGGTTACAAAAATCCCAGATTCGCCGCATTCTTTTTGGTTGTTCGACCCCTGGCTGCAATCTTCAGTAGATATTGTGGCGAAATTTTTAGATCAGCAATTTAAAATAACTCGTAGCGATAATGCCCACTGATGGAATAGGCAAATAACATATCTTCAAGCTGGGGGCCGGCACCAATATTATGAACAATTAATGGACGCTGGCCATCCGCAGAACGACGGTCGGTCACAATCCCAATGTGCGGCAAGTTGCCCGGCAGTATCCATGTGACAAGATCTCCTGCCTGATAATCTTGTGGTTTGTCAGATGCATTTAATTTTTTGCCGTGGCGGGTGAAAAAAGTTTGCAGATTGGGTACGCGGCGATGATCGATATTAGTATCGGTTTTAGTTTGCCCCCAATTCTTTTTTGCTGGGTAGAGCGAAAAATTCCCGCGCATATCCTCGTGTACTAATTCTTGTAGGTCGATACCGAGTTTGCGATACGCGCGAATAATTACATCAGTGCATACGCCGTATTGCGTGGGTACATCACCCATTGGGTAAGTTATTTTAAAATAGGCTCCATTGTAAGTGACATTATCTTGTGTCTGTGCAATTGCAGCTGCAATCAGTTGTCGAGTTTTGCCCGTGTTACTAGTAATGTTTTCGGCGTTGCTATATTGCGCCATCAAGAACACTAACCCGCTCAAGAGTGACATTAATAATTTTGTCATTGCATCTATACCTTAATTCGAACTGCCCACATTTTTTAAACTTCAGTCTTAATAATTGCTTTTTGTATTTTGGTTTTCCAATAGAGCAATGTTGCAAAGGACGGAATTGTTTTTTCCAGCAGTGCGACTAAGAGTAACCCCAAAAATACTCCGCTTGAGTTGGCGATTATATCCATGCCGCTAAAGGTGCGTGGGGGGTTGAAATGCTGCCCAATTTCAATCGCAATTGAATAGACAATTAAAAATGAGGCGCGTTGCCAGATAGGCCAGGTTGGACGCGCAAAACTAATCGAAATTGCCGCCACAAAATAGCCAGTGAAATGCATGAGTAAATCATTGAATACGGGGACAGAATTTTCGGGGTGAGGGGTAAGGCCTAGATAGGTATAAATTGCCAACAAGATATAAAACTGGATAACGCATAAAGAACGCCAAAGCATGATTAGCTCTCCATATAAATTTTGGGGAGCATAGCAGCTTGGAGTTGTTCAGGCGATTGCACAAGGCCACACGGCGTTATTTGATAAGCGCGGCGAGCGGTTCTGCCGTGTAGAGATCTTGCGGTGTATTGATATTAAAAAACGGATCGTAATGTTCAGCAGCAAATTCTACTGCAATCATTTTTTGCTGTTTGATCCAATCTTGAAGGCGCGGCATATCACCGGTTTGTAGCTGTAGTTCGATTTTGTCGCTAAGCGATATATGCCAAAGCGCGAAAATTGGATGCGTGCGGCCTTTAGAGGTGGCCACCGCAAGTTGACTATTGCTTGCCGTAGCGGCACTCGATAGTTGCGCAACAAGATCAGTCGGGAAGAACGGCGAATCCGATGCAAAACTAGCGAGCCAGGTCGCGCCCGGTTTATTGTCACGCATCCAACTCAATCCGGCATGGACTCCAGCCAGTGGACCCAGATTGTCAGGAAACTCATCGGCAATAACCGGCAGGCGGGTTCGTGCAAAGCGCAGGCTACTGCCATTGGCATTTAACAGCAGTGATCCAACCTGAGGTTGCGCGCGTTCAACCGTCCGCTGCAGCAATGTTTTTCCAGCAAGTGGCAATAAACATTTGTCGCCGCCGCCCATACGCTTGGCGAGACCACCGGCCAAAATGACGCCGACAACGGGTTCAGTATTACTCATAGGATTTTTGCTGCGTAAGAATCATGGTCTAGGATTAGTGGGGGGCGCTTAGCGCCATATTTGGCGTGCTAATCATTATCTATTATCGCAAGCTAGTTTAGCTGCTGCCGGGATGCATAACCATGATTTTTGTGATCAGGCTTTGCGCCAGTTCACTTAAAGTACTCTGATTACATAAAAAACTATCGATTTAATATTGATAATTGATTTATCGCATTCAGGGTCATGCGCCTAGTATGGGCTCGAATTTCAAAAATCTTGTTAACCGCAAATGGATGGAAATAACTATGAACAAAACTGATTTAACTACCTCCTCTGGTGCTCCGGTGCCTGATGACAATAACAGCATCAGTGTTGGTCCGCGTGGCCCCCTAACGTTTGATAACCATTACCTGTTTGAAAAGCTGGCACATTTTAACCGTGAGCGTATTCCGGAACGAGTAGTGCATGCACGCGGCACTGGCGCTTATGGTCATTTCACCCTGACTAAAAGTTTGAGCGACTACAGCATTGCCAATTTTTTACAGAATGTGGGCGATAAAACCGAGGTGTTTTTACGTTTCTCCACGGTTGGCGGCGGTCAGGATTCCAGCGATTACGCGCGCGATCCTCGTGGCTTTGCGGTGAAGTTTTATACTCGCCAAGGCAACTACGATATCGTTGGCAACAACACGCCGGTGTTCTTTTTAAATGACCCGATAAAATTCCCGGATTTTATTCACTCGCAAAAGAAAAATCCGCAAACTAATTTGCCGAACCCCGCAGCGGCGTTTGAGTTTTGGGCGAATCATCCGCAGTCCCTGCATCAGATGACTATTTTAATGTCCGATCGCGGCCTTCCATTATCCTACCGCCATGTGCATGGCTTTAGCTCGCACACCTTGAGTTTGTGGAATGACAAAGGCGAGCGCTACTGGGTGAAATGGCACTTCAAAACGAATCAAGGTATTAAAACCCTGACCGATGCCGAAGCCGCCAGCATGCCGTTGTTCGGTGCGCAGAAAGATTTAGTGGATGCCATTGAACGCAACGAATTTCCGAGCTGGGCAGTAAAAATTCAGATAATGACACTCGCGCAAGCTGAGACTTATCACATCAACCCGTTTGATCTAACCAAAGTCTGGCCGCACAGTGATTTCCCCTTAATTGAAATCGGTCAGCTTGAATTGAATCGCAATGTGCAAAATTATTTTGCCGAGACTGAACAAGCCGCTTTTGCTCCCAGTAACTTGGTTCCTGGCACTGGAGTATCGCCGGACAAAATGTTGCAAGCGCGTTTGCTCGCTTACCAAGATGCGCACCGTTATCGCGTCGGGGTTAATCACAATCAATTGCCGATAAATGCACCGCGCTGCCCGGTTAATCATTATCAGCGTGATGGCGCTGCGGCCGGTTGTCCGTTCAGCAATGGCAGCCAGCCACAAAATAGTGGAGCGAATTATTTCCCTAATGACCGCGCCGACCAAGGTTACCCCACGCCTAACCCTGCTTACCGCGAGCCACCGATTGTGCTCAGTAATGCCGTAATGGATCGTTATGATCAATCAAGCGAGGATTACTACAGCCAAGCGGGCGATCTGTTCCGTTTGATGAACGACGATCAAAAAGCGCAGCTTGCACGCAATATTGCCGGTGGTTTATCGCAAGCGAATGAATCGATTCAAACGCGGATGCTGGGTTATTTTCACAAAGCTGATCCTGCTTACGCCACCATGGTAAAAGCGTTGTTATAACTATTAAGTCGCACGCTAAACGCCGCTGCTTTGTCAGCGGCGTTTTTGTTTTTGCCTTTTGTGCGAGTGGCATTCTTTCCCTCATCCGTGTTTCCCTATAGGATTCGGCACTTGTCTTTTTTATGCGTTTTCGCAATGGACAATACAACGATAATTAATAAGGAAAATGGACGATGCAAGCTTCCTCCCGGACAGTTTTTTCACTTCACTCGCGCTGGTTTTGGGCGATCTTTTTAGTCATTGCACTTATCGCTGCCATAGCGGCAATCAAGCTGTTTTTTACCGCTGCGCCGGGTTTGAATCTGGAGATCAGCTTTTCGCGCGAGCAAGCCGCCGCCGCCGCGAAAACGTTTCAGCAGCAACAATTTCCTGAACTCAACACCGATCGCTCAGCTGCGGTTTTTGTCAGTGATCGCCATTTCCAAAATTATGTGGAATTAGAAGCGGGTGGGGCGGATGCGTTTCAAGCATTAATGCCGCAGTTGGATGCGGTCACTCACTACTGGAAAGTGCGCAGTTTTACCGCCGGGCAGGAGCAGGAATTAACCACAGCGTTTAGTCCCAGCGGCGAGCCAATTTCTTTTTCTTACAAAATTCCTCAACAAGAAGCCGGTGCCGCATTAGAAGAAGGTGCCGCGCGGGAATTGGCAGAAGCAGGCGCGCGCCGTTTTATGGGCGAGCGTTTTAGCGCTTATAAAGCGCTGGAAACCAAGGCGACTAAACAAACTTCTGGCCGTGCGGATTACAGTTTTACTTACGAGCATAAAAGCCTTCAGGTTGCTGAAGCGCGCTTTCGTCTCGAATTAAAAGTAGCGGGCGATAAATTGGTCGCAGTGGATACGTTTAAACATATCCCCGATGCTTTTGATCAGCGCTTTGGCGAAATGCGTTCGCTCAATACCCAGATCAGCCAGATTGCCAGCTATTTAATGGCGGTGTTATTTGGCTTGGGCGGATTAGTGGGCGGCGGCGTATGGCTGTTTCGCCGTCACCAGTTGCAATGGCGCCGCGCACTTTGGCCAGCAGCAGTAGTTGCGGCGGGTTTGGCGGCAGCAAGTTTATGCAATTTGCCAGTGGCTTGGATGGATTACCAAACCACATCGTCTGCGCAAACGTTTCTATTCCAGCAACTGGCGCAAGTGGGTGCAGTCGTCGTCGGCTTCAGTTTGTTTTTCGCCACGATATACGCGGTCGCGGAAGGTTTGACGCGCATGGCGTTTGCCGGTCATCCCCGCCTGTTTGATTTTTTCCGTCCCGCCGCCGCATCTTCGCCCGAAATACTGGGGCGCGTGTTGGGCGCTTATGCCTGGACGGGATTATTTCTGCTCTACGCGGCGCTCTTCTCGTTGTTCAGCACCCAAGTGTTGGGCTGGTGGCAACCGACTGATATCAATTCCGACCCCAATATCCTCGCCAGCTGGCGCCCGGCACTTGCGCCGATTTTCAGCGCCTTGCAAGCGGGCACTTGGGAAGAATGTGTATTCCGCGCCATTCCACTGGCGCTCGCGGTATTGATCGGTAACCACTTCGGCATTCGCAATAAATTAGTCATTGTCACCCTGATTCTGCAGGCGCTGATATTCGCTGGTGCCCACGCTAATTATCCCAACTTGCCCGGCTATTTCCGCTTGGTCGAATTGTTTATTCCGGCCATGGCTTTCGGCTTGGTCTACCTGCGTTTTGGTTTGGCGATCTGCATGATCACCCACTTTGAATACGACTTGGTGCTAATGAGCATCCCGATTTTCACGGCCGATGATCCCAGCCTCTGGGTTGATCGCGTGCTGGTAATTCTCGCCGGTACGGCACCGCTGCTTGCCTTGTTGTGGGCGCGCCTGCGTAACGGCCAATTTACCGCCTTGGCCGATAAATGGCGCAACGGCATTCCCGTCGATCCAGTGCCTGACGTGCCCGTAGTGGCAGTGCAGGAAACCCGAACTTCGGGTGTGGCATTGGTGATTAAACCAGTGTGGTTGGCAGCAATTGCGGTGGTATCGGTTATCGCCATTGGTGTGGCGATGCTTAAGCCGCCCAAGCTGGATTGGCCCGCCTATCAAATTGACCGTGCGGCGGCGCAAGTGCGAGCTGAAGAGGAGTTGAACAAACGCGGCGTCATCCTTGACGGTGAATGGCATCGCACCACCGCAACCCAAGGTGGCTGGTCACCGCAGCTCGAATTTGTCTGGCGCGAATCCGGGCGTGAACAGGTACAGGGGTTGATTGGCAAGTATCTCGACACACCTTTCTGGGTGGTGACCTGGCGCAAATTCGACGGTCCGGTAGAGAATCGCTCCGAGCAATGGCAAGCATGGCTATACCCCGATGGCCGCTTGCATGAACTGGTGCATCATCTGCCCGAGGGCACCGAAGGCGCCAAACTGACACGCGCGCAAGCGGCAAACAAGGCAATGGCGTGGGTGGAGAAAATGGGCTGGGGCGATAGTTCCAGCTTGGAGGAAAAATCGGTAGAAGAGGCATCGCGCCCGGCGCGTAGTGATTGGACTGTCACCTATACCGATAAAGCCGCGTATAACCACAAGGATGGACAAGCCGTCATCATCATCAAACTGGCGGGCGATGAAGTGACCAGCTATGTACGCAGCATCGATGTGCCCGATGCCTGGTCGCGTGCCGAGAGTGAAGCAGACTCAAGCAGGCAGCCCTACAAAATTGTCGCTATGGTCGCGCTCTTTGCCTTGTTTGGCTGCGCTGCCAGCACCTTTTTCCGTAAGCATAGCGGGCGTAAATTCAGCATCGCCGCCGCTTTGCCTTGGGTGACCATAGCGGCGCTAGCTAATATCATTTATTCGCTACTTTGGCTTAATCCCAGTTTGGTTGCTCTGCAAACTACTATGGGCTGGTGGATGCAGATCGGCATGTTATTGGTCGGCTTGGCGATTGGTTCCTGTGTGCTCGGAGCGTTGGCGTTTCTCGCCGCCCAAGCACTACATGCCGAACGCCCGCGTGCCGATGCCAGTGTAAAGCGCGATTTTTTGATCGGCAGTGCCCTGGCATTAGCGCTTATGGGTGTTCATTCCTTGCTGGAGTTGTTACTTCCATCCTCCTCATTTCCCGGCCTTTACTCGGCCGATTTCGCCACCCCAGTGCCATGGCTAACCACTGTCGCGAATGGCTTCAAAGGCGTGTTCCCCTCCTTAATGCTCCTGATTCTGGCAATAGGCTTAGTCAGATTTGCCACTCAAACCTGGCGCTGGGCACTAATGATCCTATTAGTGCTTGTCTGGTGGATTGGCAGCGCCTTGGCCACCCGCGAGTTTGCCGTCACCTTTGGCGGACAATTTCTGATGGTAGTGCAGTTATTAATGGTCTTTGAATTGATTCGTCGCCAGCAATTGGGGATAGCGCTCGCCTTGTTCAGTATCAGTATCGCGCTAAGGCAATTGAGCGTGATGGAGGCGATTTATCCTTATGCTTGGTTGCATGGATTAATCAGTGCGATATGTTGTTTGGCGCTTGCTTATCTTCTGCTCAAGCACTGGTATCGTCAGGCGATACTATAAAAATGAGAGAAAATAAGACGCGGGTGAAGCTGAGTAATCCGCGCTCACTTACGGAAAAAGCACTGGTTCACCAGTGCTTTTTCATTTGCGTTAGCCGTGCCTTTTAATCAGGTGAGGATTAGACTGCATAGCAATGTGTGTTTACCGGAGTTGCGTTATGGATTTACAGCTTGAAGACTTTCGCCGCGAATACACCCAAGGTGGATTGGAACGCGATGATCTGGCAGATAGCCCGCTTGAACAATTTGACCATTGGATGCAGCAGACAATCAAATCGGGCATTCCCGACCCCAATGCCATGACAATCGCTACTGTGGATGCAACCGGACAGCCGTCCCAGCGGATTGTGTTGTTAAAACATCTCGACGAAAAAGGCTTTGTGTTTTACACCAACCTCAATAGCCGCAAAGCGCAAGAATTAAAACAAAATCCCAAAATCAGTTTACATTTCCCCTGGTATTTTTTAGAGCGGCAGGTAAAAGTTTGCGGCGTTGCTGAGCAATTGTCGGCCGCCGAAGTGATGAAATATTTTGTGTCGCGCCCGCGCGATAGTCAGTTGGGCGCTTGGGCATCGCAACAGAGTCGCCCGATTTCATCGCGTGCGTTGTTGCTGCAACAATTTGAATCCATGAAAAATAAATTTGCCAAAGGTGAGATTCCGGTGCCGGATTTTTGGGGCGGGTTTCGCGTTAAACCGCATCAAATTGAATTCTGGCAAGGCGGCGCGGCGCGCCTGCATGATCGTTTTCAATACAATCTCCAAACCGATGGTGCATGGAATATTCAGCGGCTTGAACCATGATGAAATCTATCGCATTAAAAACTCCGGGCGGTGTAGAACAGTTGGAATTGCAAACCATTGCAATTCCACAGCCCAATGTCGATGAGGTTTTAATCCGTGTGTCTGCGGCAGGTATTAATCGCCCGGATATTTTTCAGCGGCAAGGTGTATATCCACCACCGGCGGGCGCATCTCCTATTTTAGGCTTGGAAGTGGCGGGCGATATTGTTGCTTGCGGTGGAAACGTAACGCGCTGGCAGGTGGGCGACAAAGTGTGCGCCTTGGTAAATGGGGGTGGTTACGCTGAATATGCGGTTGCGCCTGCTACGCAGTGTTTGCATGTTCCGCAGGGATTTTCTTATGTGCAAGCCGCTGCGCTGCCAGAAACTTTTTTTACGGTGTGGCACAACTTGTTTCAACGCGCGCGTTTAAACACAGGTGAAAGTTTATTAATTCACGGCGGCTCTAGCGGCATAGGTACGGCAGCGATTCAGCTGGCGCGTGCCTTTGGTGTGCAAGTATTTGCCACCGCAGGGTCAGCGGAAAAATGTGCAGTCATTAGCACGCTGGGGGCAACGGCAGTTAATTATCGCGAGCAGGATTTTGTCGCCGTCATTAAAGAACAAACCCAAGGGCTGGGGGTGAATGTGATTTTGGATATGGTCGGTGGTGATTATATCCAACGCAATTTTTCTGCCGCTGCAAAAGATGGTCGCATAGTAAATATTGCCTTTTTGCAGGGTAGTAAAGCTCAAGTAGATTTTATGCCGCTGATGCTAAAACGTCTTACGTTCACCGGTTCGACTTTGCGCGCGCAATCGGCGCAAGAAAAATCGCTAATGGCGAGCGAGTTGGAAGAACACGTGTGGCCGTTACTAAACAATAAAACGATTGAACCTGTAATCGATTCGGTATTTCCCTTCGCACAGGTTGCAGCAGCGCATACGCGCATGGAATCCAGCCAGCATATCGGGAAGATTATTTTGGATTTAACATTAAGTGATAACCACGATGACTGATAAAAAACGTCGTCCTTTGGATGGCATTCGCGTAATCGAAGTAGGGCAATTACTTGCTGGGCCTTTTGCCGGTTGCATGCTTGCGTATTTCGGCGCAGAAGTAATAAAAATTGAACCGCCAGAAGGCGATCCTATTCGCGGCTGGCGTGTATTGGAAAACGGCACATCGCATTGGTGGCGCAGTATCGGGCGCAATAAAAAAAGTATCACGCTGGATTTGAAAAAAGCGGAAGGCCAAAAAATCGCGCGGCAATTGATTGATGGTGCCGATGTGGTTATCGAAAATTTCCGCCCCGGTGTGATGGAAAATTGGGGGCTTGGCCCGGAAGAGATTAAACAATCGAATCCCAAACTTGTGTACGCGCGCATTTCCGGTTACGGCCAAACCGGTCCTTATGCCAGTAAACCGGGGTTTGCATCTGTATGTGAAGGGATGAGTGGTTTTCGCTACGTTAATGGCTTTCCCGATCAAGCACCGGTGCGCCCCAATCTCAGTATTGGCGATACTATTTCTGGCATCCATGCTGCACTTGGCATCGCATTGGCATTATTAGAGCGCGAGCGAAATAGTGACGGTGAAGGGCAGGTAGTCGATATTGCACTTTACGAATCTATGTTTAATTTAATGGAGGCGGTGGTGCCGGAGTTTTCCGGTGCTGGTGTGATTCGTGAACCTTCCGGTACAACGGTAACGGGCATCGTGCCTACTAATACCTATCGCTGCAAAAATGGGAAGTATGTGGTTATTGGTGGCAACGGTGATTCAATATTCCAACGGTTGATGGAAGTTGCCGGTCATCCGGAAATGGCCAATGATCCACGCATGGCTAATAACGCCGGGCGTGTTCAACACGAAGTGGAAATCGATAATGCGCTGGCGGCTTGGTGCATGAGTAAAGATACCGATGAGATTTTGCAATTGCTTGAGCAGGCGCGAGTGCCGGGTGGGCCAATTTACAGTGTGCAAGATATGTTTGCCGATCCCCACTTCAACGCGCGCGGAATGTTTGAGCAGGTAGAAATTAATGGTAAGCCATTAAAAATTCCCGCTATCTTACCTAAGCTATCGGAAACACCAGGCAGAACCGACTGGCCAGGTGGTGATATTGGCAGCCACACACAAGAAATTTTGCAGTCGGTGCTGAGCTTATCCCCAGCACAAATCGCTGAATTAAAAACCACGGGCGTTATTTAAGGTAATCACTATGAAGTTGAAGTCCGGTTTGTATCGCCACTACAAAGGCAATGACTATTTTGTATTTCAAGTGGCGACTCACAGTGAAACCCGAGAGTCGTTAGTGTTTTATCGCTGCTTGTACGGCGATTATTCCTGGTGGGTGCGCCCCTTGGATATGTTTTTAGAAACGGTGGAATTAGAGGGTGAAACTATTCCACGGTTTCGTTTTGAGCGCGCATTAACGGAACAAGAACTTGCTAATTATTTGGCGCCGCTAGTGGAAGTAAAAAAATCGTGAGCAATACCGATCCAGAGCATAACCCTCAAACCCTTGGTGTTTTTTCGGCCGAGGATGCGCATTGGATGGCTTATGCGATTCAGCTCGCTGCCAAGGGTGAGGCTATCGGCGAAGTTCCGGTGGGCGCAGTTATTGTTCAGAATGGAAAAAATATTGGTGAAGGATTTAATCAACCTATAAGTAGCCATGATCCTACTGCGCATGCGGAGATTATCGCGCTGCGCCAAGCTGCAGCCCAACTGCAAAATTATCGTGTAGTTGAGTCAACGATTTACGTCACTCTGGAGCCTTGCACCATGTGTGTCGGTGCATTGGTGCATGCACGTATTGCGCGCTTGGTATTTGGTACTGCTGAGAGCAAAGCGGGGGCGGTGGTGAGTAAATCGCAATTATTGGAGAACGATTATTTTAATCACCGGGTAGATTATGCGGGTGGATTGATGGCGCAGCAGTGTCAACATCAGCTCAGTCATTTTTTTGCGCTGCGGCGTGAACAAAAGCGGCAGGAAAAATTATTGCGCTCCCAAAATGAGTAGGGGCCGCATAAGCGGCCCCGTACAGATTCCATTCTAAGTAAGAAGTAGTCAATTGCGTCGAATTTCCTTTCGAATCCCTGACCGCCGTTCCTCCTGCGCTAGTGCAATCCTTTGATGTCTCCCGACATCGCTTCCTTAAACAGGTGGGCGCATCCATTGACCTTTCCTGGCCAGCTCACATCATTGTCTACTTCCTTGGTGTGATCATTATGCTGGTCAAGCAGCTAGCAGACTAGTCGCAATAGTCGTTATGTTTTGTAGGAGATTGACTACAAGCTATAACTGTTTTGCGTACAAGTATGGCTACTTTATAACTTTATAGCAGGGTATGTACTCGCGACCTGGTAATTTCATCCTGCTTTGGCGAGCAAAGGACTCTAACAGCTCATCAACTGGATGCATGATTTCGTAATCGCCATGCAACTCAAAGTGACCGTATTTCTCAATTGCGAGAATCCCTTCCTCTTTCACGTTGCCCGCGACAATACCGGAAAAGGCTCTACGCAAATTAGCGGCTAGTTGGTTAACTGGTTGGTTTTTGTGTAGTTCCAGATTGCGCATGTTCTCGTGATTTGGAACAAACGGTTGTTGCAAATCCGGGCTGATTTTTAATTGCCAGTTGAAATAGTAGGCATCATCACTGTGCTTACGGAATTCGCGCACTTTCTTAATGCCATCTTTCATTTCTTGTGCGACGGCTTCTGGATTATTCACAATAATTTTGTAGTGTGACTGTGCTTCAGCACCCAGTGTGTCACCGATAAATTTATCGATGCGGGAGAAATATTCAGCCGAAGTTTCCGGGCCGGTAAAAATAAGGGGAAAGGGAATGTCTTTATTATCGGGATGTAAGAGCAAGCCGAGAATATAAAGAATTTCTTCTGCCGTTCCTGCACCGCCCGGGAACACAATAATGCCGTGGCCAAGACGCACAAACGCTTCAAGGCGTTTTTCAATATCGGGCATTATAGTTAGTTGGTTTACGATCGGATTGGGTGCTTCAGCAGCAATAATGCCTGGTTCAGTAATGCCAACGTAGCGGCCATTGGTGATGCGCTGTTTAGCATGACCGATGGTTGCACCCTTCATCGGGCCTTTCATTGCGCCGGGGCCACAGCCAGTACAAATATCCAAACTACGCAGACCTAATTGATATCCGACTTCTTTGGTGTAGTCGTATTCAATACGATTGATTGAGTGGCCACCCCAACAAACTACCAGATTCGGATCAAGGCCGGGTTGCATTAAGTTGGCATTACGCAACATGTGGAAGACGGCATCGGTAATGCCCTCGGAAGTTTGCACATTAAATTTTGGATTGCGGCTAAGTTCGTCACTGTTGTAAATCACATCGCGCAACACGGTAAATAAATGTTCGCTAATTCCACGAACCATTTTGCCATCGACAAAGGCATTGGCCGGGGCATTTTTTACCGCGAGTTTTATGCCACGCTCTTCTTGTACAATGCTGATATCAAAATCTTTATAGCGTTCCAGCAGTTCTTTACCATTATCCGTATCATTGCCTGTATTGAGAACAGCAAGTGCACAGCTACGAAATAATTTATAGAGGCCGCTTTGGCTGGAGTCCAATAGTTTGGCGACTTCTACTTTGGACAGTATGTTCAATTGATCAATAGGTGCGATTAAGGCGCTCACTATTTGATAGTTGCCTGCAGCGTTAATGTTAGCGTCTTTGTGATTCAAGTTGCTCATAGTATTCCTTCGCATCAATGATGCAGTAGTTCCGGTGCATTGATAATTTGATTATTTAAAAACAAGTGTAGTGTTATTTTGTGGGTTATGTACAACAGCCAGCTTGCTCAATATGTAATTGTCGACAATATTACGTAGCAATAAAAAATTTGAACAAAATTTAATCGAAAAATTAAGCAAAAAGAGAATCCTATGGAATATTTACCTTGTGTTGAAATCTTAAATCAACCGCATTTACCTGTGGCTGCCAGCGTTATTTGGCTTCATGGATTGGGGGCAGACGGTAATGATTTTGCACCTTTAGTGCCAGAATTACATCTACCCAAGGATTTATCACTACGATTTGTTTTTCCGCATGCGCCGAAAATTCCAGTGACTATTAATGCGGGTTATATCATGCCAGCCTGGTACGATATTTTGGAAATGAATCTGGAGCGGAAGGTAGATGAGGCGCAATTAATTGCTAGCGCTATCGCCGTGCAGCATTTGATTGAACGTGAAATTGAGCGCGGGGTGGCGAGTGAAAAAATTATATTGGTGGGGTTTTCACAGGGCGGGGCTGTTGTTTATCACGCAGGTCTAACCTGCGAAAAAACGCTGGCAGGGTTGTTAATTTTATCGAGTTATTTTGCCACTCATTCCAGTGTGAGTATTACTCCGAACAACCAGAAAACCTCCATACTAATTCAGCATGGTAGCCGTGACCCAGTCGTTAATGAGGCTTTGGGGCAGCGCGCCTATCGATATTTACAAGATCACGGTTGTAATGTGAGTTATGAATCCTACGCCATGGAGCACACGATTTGTATGGAGCAGGTTCAATCTATGTCGCGTTGGATTCAGTCGGTGTTGGTGAAATAAAAAAGTATATCGCTACTCTGTTAAGCACGCAGGATCGAATTGGTATTCGTTGTTTAACCATGCAATTATTTCTTGCGCATACGGATTGTCGCCAAAGCGCAAGTAGGTTGCATGCAATGCCTCACGTTCATGCAAACTAAGATTTTTTAAACCGCGCTCCTGCAATTGATAAATGTCGCGCTGTAATTGCTCTGCTAATGCATTACCGCACAGATGTTGGCAGATATTGGTAAAGGCTGCCTCCGCCGAATAGTTATCTTGCCCGTGATACGCCAACGGTAAGCTCGCCAGAGGGATTTGCGATAGCCAGGGTTGGTTCATGGGATTGACTGCGTGCCCGGCAATTTTTCCCGCAAGTTGGCTGTGACCTTTATCGAATGCACGTAGCTGTAATAAATTGGATTTTACCGCGCCGTCATTAACGGGGTAGTTATCCCATAAAAAGGGTTTGCGGCCGATTAACTCCGCTACTTGTGCAAGATGTTCTGTAGGGTAGTTGGTCGAGCAGACTTTTTCGCCCGTCCAAAACATATCAATGCTTTTGTCTAACTGCCTCGCAAAGCTTTGCCAGTAATTTTCTGGCATCACACCGAAGACGCGTTCTAATACTGGATCGAAACTGTAATAGGTGGGGCAAAAGATAATTTTTTTTGCGTTGCTCGTTGTTGCTGCCTGATGAGCCAAATCAATCTGGATTTGTGCGAGATCGGGAATATCGCCACGCATATCGTCAAATAATATGCATAGGATATCTGGTTCCAATTGATTGATTTGTTCGATGCGCCGGTCGAGTATGGCGCGCCGATCACGCGACTGCTTGAGAGAATAATCCAGATAGATTTCATGGGGGCTAAGGCCGATACCAAATTGAACATTAGCCGCACGATAAGTTTGGCGTAGCGAGGACAATGATTTCTTTATTTCAGTTGGCCAATCCTGCTGCCAATCTTTGCGTAAATTCTTGTCGCTTTTTGGTGCGTAAATATAAAAATTGTACTTATTTAGCGCAAGAAACTGTGCGTAATTTCTTCGATCTTCCCATGTCCAGCTGCGCCCAAAAAAGCCTTCAATAATTCCGTAGGGTGTGGTGCAGTTTTTATTTGTTTGCATAGATGATTTACTGATCTGGTGGTTAATTGGGTGATGGAAATTTTTTTGTAGGATAAAGCCCATTTTACTTCTGTGCACAGCTGTGTCTGACACATACGCAGAGCGCTTGAATTGACACTCAAAACCCATCTGCCTATCATAGCGGCCATTTTAAGCAGCGCAATTAATGCGGCTGTATAAGTCTTTTGGTCGTGTTGCCAAGCGTAAATTTACCATTCAGTTTTTGTTAAATTTCGGTACATTCACGACTTACGGTTTTGAGTTGCGCTTAAAGGCTGAATCCTAGGATGGCAAGCATATAATTTTGAAGGTGCTAGGAAGTTTATCCTTCCTGTTTGGTGTTCTCTGAGTCGGGTCGGGCTCATGCTAACAGAATAGAAATCAACCACTTGTTTAGGTATGTGACCTAGGCATTTTTGTTTGTGGAGTAGAAATGACTAACCCTGATGTGCGCCCTACCGATTTGCCCTCCTGGAAAACCCTCGCTGCACATGCGGCACAAATGAAACCCCAACATCTTAAAGATTTATTTGCTGCTGACGATCAGCGTTTTCATAAGTTCTCCCTGCAATTATCCACTCTGTTATTCGACTACTCCAAAAATCGCATCACCGATGAAACCAAAGCTGCACTGCTCGCCCTCGCCTTGGAATCCGATATAGAAAGCTGGCGTGGCAAGATGTTTGCTGCCGAACACATTAATGCTACTGAAGACCGTGCTGTTATGCATGTTGCGCTGCGCGATAAATCTTCCAAACCTATCATGATCGACGGCGTTGATGCGCGCCCGGCAATTAATGCCGAGCTTGAGCGCATGCGGAAGCTGAGTGAAAAATTACGCTCAGGTGCGTGGATTGGTTTTACCGGAAAGGCAATTACTGACATCGTTAGTATCGGTATCGGCGGTTCCAATCTCGGCCCATTGATGGTGTGCGAAGCGCTTAAGGCCTATAGCGATAAGCGTTTTACTATGCACTTCGTCTCTAATATTGATGGTGCCCAGATCGCCGAAGTATTGGAAGGATTAAATCCTGAAACGACTTTGTTCGTTATCTCGTCCAAAACCTTTACGACCCAAGAAACCATGACCAACGCAAGTACCGCTGAGCAATGGTTTATGGCAGCGGCGGGCGACAAAGCGGCGATTGCCAAACATTTTGTGGCGGTATCGACCAATCGTAAATTGGTGACTGCATTCGGCATTGCCGAAGAAAACATTTTTGATATGTGGGATTGGGTCGGCGGCCGTTTCTCACTTTGGTCGGCGATTGGTTTGCCGATTGTGTTGTCGCTCGGTTATGAATTGTTTGATGAGTTGCTGCAGGGCGCTTATGAAATGGATCAGCATTTTCAAACTGCGCCGTTGGCGGAAAATGCGCCGGTTATGTTGGCGTTGGTTGGGATCTGGAATCGCAATTTTCTTGGTTATCCAGCACAAGCTCTGCTGCCGTATGACCAATGCCTGCACCGTTTTCCTGCTTATATGCAGCAGGCGGAAATGGAGAGTAACGGTAAATCAGTCAACTGGGCGGGCGATCCAATTAGCTACGGTAGTGTACCGCTGGTGTGGGGCGAGGTGGGAATCAATGGCCAGCATGCGTTTTACCAAATGCTGCATCAGGGTACCGATATTATCCCCGCTGATTTTATTGGTTCGATTACACCGACAGTTGCAGTTGATGGTCATCACGATGCTTTGATGGCGAACTTCTTCGCGCAGACGCAAGCGCTGATGCTGGGTATCAATGCCGATCAAGTGCGCCTCGAGTTGAGTGCAAAAGGGGTTGCTGCTACTCGTATAGAAGAAATAGTGGAACATAAGGTGCATCGTGGTAATCGCCCTACCAATACTTTCTTGCTTAATAAGGTGGATGCGCGTTCATTAGGTGCATTGATCGCGCTTTATGAGCACAAAATTTTTGTTCAAGGTATTATTTGGCGCATTCATTCATTCGATCAGTGGGGTGTAGAGCTAGGTAAAGTCCTTGCGGCTGGCATTCAACCTCAGTTGGATTTGGCCACAGCCACTAATCCGCAGCACGATGCCTCAACACGTAATTTGATCGATTTCTATAAGCGCGCCAAAGCAGGTTAAGCACTGGCGTTCGTCTTTGGGGCAATTGCTCCTTCGGTGAAAAAAGCACTACGCAAATTAAAGTGCCGGGCAATGTACCCGGTGCGATGTGCGCAAGCCTAAAGGTTTGCGGTAGATACAGCCTCAAGAGCAATGGTATTCCTAATGACTGAACTATTAAGCACAGATCCACGGCTTGTTGAAATTACCGAGCGAATTATTGCTCGCAGCCGCGATACCCGCGCCGCCTACCTTGCACGCGTCAACAAATACCGCAATAAAGGACCTGCCCGACATCATCTGGGTTGCGCCAATTTAGCCCACGGATTTGCCGCTTGTAACACCGATGATAAAACCGCGTTGGCCGAAGGTCAGGCAGCTAACCTCGGTGTGATTACCTCCTACAATGAAATGCTCTCCGCTCACGTGCCTTATGGTGAGTATCTGGAGCCGATAAAATCCGCCGCCAAAGAGATGGGTATGACTGCGCAGATGGCCGGTGGTGTACCGGCGATGTGCGACGGAGTGACTCAAGGCTTCCCAGGTATGGAGTTGTCGCTTTTCAGCCGCGATGTGATCGCGATGAGTACAGCGATTGCACTCTCACACGATATGTTCGATGGTGCTATCTGCTTGGGTGTGTGCGATAAAATTGTCCCCGGATTGATGATGGGGGCGTTGTCGTTCGGTCAGTTGCCAATAATTTTTATCCCCGCAGGCCCAATGACGCCCGGCTTACCCAACGCTGAAAAAGCGAAGGCGCGCCAGTTATTTGCCGAAGGCAAAGTAGGGCGCAAAGAATTGCTCGCTGCAGAAAGTGCGTCTTATCACAGCGCGGGCACCTGTACTTTCTACGGGACTGCCAACACCAATCAAATGTTGATGGAAATAATGGGCATTCATCTGCCCGGCAGCACATTTATCAACCCCTATACGCCAATGCGCGAGGCATTAACTCGCGCTGCGGTGCATCAACTGGCGCGCATTACCCGTGATGATCTGGTGACCTTGTCTGACATAGTCACTGAGAAATCGATTGTAAATGGGATCGTTGGATTAATGGCGACAGGTGGTTCAACCAACCATGCCATGCATATTGTCGCTATTGCTCGCGCCGCTGGCGTACAGATTAATTGGCAAGATATGTCTGATATTTCAGATATAATTCCGCTCATGTGCCGTATTTATCCGAACGGATTGGCTGACGTAAATCGCTTCCAGGCAGTTGGCGGAATGGGTTTCCTGATGCGCGAGCTGCGCAACTCTGGCCTACTGCATGATGACGTGAAAACGGTAATGGGCAGTGTGGGCGGTTTAGCCGCTTATACCCAAGAGCCATTTTTGGAGAACGGAGAGGTAGTGTGGCGTGAATCTGTGCTGGAAAGCCTTGATGATTCCGTGTTGCGCCCGGTTGCCAAACCTTTTGCCCCTGAGGGCGGCATGAAATTGCTCAAAGGCAATATTGGTCGCTCGGTAATCAAGGTGTCGGCAGTTAAGCCGGATCATCGCAAAGTGGTCGCTCCTGCAATTGTGTTTCACACTCAGGATGAGTTGCAATCAGCGTTTAAGCGCGGTGATCTGGAGAAAGATTTTATCGCAGTCGTTCGTTTTCAAGGACCAAAAGCCTGCGGTATGCCCGAGTTGCATAAACTGACGCCACCGCTTGGTGTGTTGCAAGATCGCGGTTTTAAAGTGGCTTTGCTCACTGATGGCCGTATGTCGGGTGCGTCTGGTAAGATTCCCGCTGCGATCCACGTGACACCGGAGGCCTTGGATAATGGTCCGATCGGCCTTATCCGTGACGGCGATATGATTGAAATGGATGCCGAGGCTGGCACCCTGCAATTGCTGGTCAGTGAGGAGGAGCTCAACTCCCGCCAATCTGCCCAATGTGATTTATCAGCAGTTCACTATGGCATGGGGCGTGAATTGTTTGCGCCTTTGCGTGCCACAGTCGGCTTGGCTGAAGAAGGAGCTACTGTATTTAACTGGTAATAAACCGTTAAATCCCAGACCCCGAACCTGTGTTCGGGGTCTTCGTTTTTTAAAAAAGTAAATCCACTGTCAAGAATCACAAACAGGATTACCCCTTATGCCTAAAGCATTTGATTTTGTCATCTTTGGTGGCGCTGGCGATTTGGCTTTGCGCAAGTTGATTCCCGGTCTTTATCGCGCCCATCGTGAAGGCTCTCTCACCGCAGGCACACGCATTATTCCGACTTGCCGCAATACGCAAATGGTCGCGGAATACAAAGACAAGGTGCGTGATGCAGCAGAAAAACACCTCAACGCAGATGAGTTTGACGCTGCTGCCTGGGATGAATTTGCCACCTGCCTGTTTCCGGTATTCGTCGACATAGGCAAGAAAGATGAGCATTGGGATGCCTTGGCGGAATTGCTTAACAGCGGGGGCAACAGCCAGCGTGTGTTTTATCTCTCCACTCCCCCATCGGTCTTCAGTATTTGTTGTAAACATCTGCATGAATGTAATTTGATCACGCCAAAATCACGTGTTGTAGTGGAAAAGCCCTTGGGTTACGACGCCAAAACAGCGGAAGAGATCAACAGCCAGATTGCTGAATATTTCAACGAAGAAGCTATTTTCCGTATCGATCATTATCTCGGTAAAGAAACGGTACAAAACCTGTTGGCGCTGCGTTTTGCCAACGGTATGTTTGAGCATCTGTGGGATGCCAAATCTATTGATCACGTGCAAATCACTATTTCTGAAACCGTTGGCCTTGAAGGTCGCGCCAGTTTCTATGACGGCGCTGGCGCGCTGCGCGATATGGTGCAAAACCATATTTTGCAGCTACTCTGCCTGGTAGCGATGGAATCACCCAACAAGATGACCGCTGAGCGTATTCGTGCGGAAAAACTTAAAGTGTTGGAAAGCTTGCGTCCACTTAACGGTAATACCGTTAAGTACAATACCGTGCGCGGTCAGTACGTTGCTGGTGAGATGGGTGGAAAAATGGTGCCCGGTTACCTTGATGAATTAGGTCAGCCGAGCAACACGGAAACGTTTGTCGCGATTCGTGCTTATATCGACAATTCGCGTTGGGCGAACGTCCCTTTTTATCTACGCACCGGTAAGCGCATGAAGCAGCGTTTTGCCGAGATCGTGATTCAATACAAAGATGTCGCACATCGTGTGTATCCTGAATCCGCCGGTATGGCTACACCGAACCGTTTGATCATTCGTCTGCAGCCGGAAGAAAGCATCAAGATTATTATGGTCTCCAAAGACTTGGAGAAGCACGAAACTCATCTTCGCCCGGTCGTGCTTAACCTGAACTTTGCTGATACCTACAAAGACTTCTATTCAGATGCTTACAAGCGCTTGATGTTGGATGCTGCAGCTAATGATCCAAGTCTGTTTATCCACCGTGCTGAAGTTGATGCAGCTTGGGCATGGATCGACCCGATTGCCGAAGCTTGGCAGCGCCCGGAAAATAAACCGCATGGTTATATGGCTGGTAGTTGGGGGCCGCAAGCATCGGCACAGTTGATGGCAAGTGATCGCCGTCGTTGGTTTTCTATTGATGAAGTGTTGTCCGGGGCAGATCAGGAATGGTAAGTGAGCGTTTGTTTGATAGCCGCGCGGAGATGATCGCCACGCTGCAAGTGGAATGTGAGTCAGCATTGCGCGATGCAATTGAAGATCGCGGGGAAGCGACTTTTATGGTTTCTGGTGGTAGTACACCCGAACCCTTGTATAAGGCGTTAAGTAATTCTGATCTGGATTGGGAATCAGTCTATGTCGCTCTGGTTGATGAGCGCTGGGTTGATTTTGAGCATGACAAAAGCAACGAAGCCTTTACTGTAAAACACCTGATTCAGAATAAAGCAGCAGTTGCCAATTTGGTCGGTATGAAGAATTCCGCTGACACCGCCGCTGAAGGTTTGGATGATTGTGAGAGCGCTTATCAGCAATTAGCTCAACCTTTTGATGTAACTATACTAGGCATGGGTTCTGATGGTCACACCGCCTCTTTGTTTCCTCATGCACCGGGGCTGGAAGGTGCCTTATCGCAGGATTCTGAGCAACTATGTGCGGCGCTTATCGCCAACCAAAGTGAAGTAACCGGCGCGATTACAGAGCGTATGACACTGACACTGGCCGGTTTGCTGCGCTCCAAAAGCTTGGTGTTGCTGATCACCGGCGATGAAAAGTTAGCGGTGTTGCGAGCTGCCCAAGCAGGTAATGATGTTAATGAAATGCCGATTCGCGCTGTCTTGCAGCAGCAAAAAGTGCCCGTAGTCATCTATTGGGCGCCCTGATTTTTACCGAATTCAAAACTGACCTGCGGTAGATGATTTTTCAGGCAGGTTTTTTCAAACTTTTCGAACAATGAGGGACATCCAGTGGCTTTAACTATCGATCAAATTGTCAGAGTTGCACCCGTAGTGCCTGTTATGGTGGTAGAGCGTATTGAAGATGCTGTGCCTTTGGCATGGGCGCTTTATAACGGCGGCTTGAAAGTGTTGGAAATTACCCTGCGCACTCCCTGTGCGCTGGATGCTATCACCGCTATGGTAGAAGCATTGCCTGAAGATGCAGTCATCGGTGCTGGCACCATCATTACTCCAGCGGATTTGGATAAAGCAGTGAAGGCGGGCTCTACCTTTTTGGTGAGTCCAGGTACTACGCCCGCATTAATTGAAGCAGCAAAAGCGTGCCCGGTTCCTCTGTTGGCAGGCGTGGCAACGCCAACTGAAGCGATGAATCTGTATGTACAGGGTTTTACGCATCAGAAGTTCTTCCCTGCTGAGGCCGCAGGTGGCGTACCAATGTTGAAGTCGATTGGCGGCCCATTGCCACAGATTACTTTCTGCCCGACTGGCGGTATTGATCTGGCCAAAGCACCTAGCTATCTCGCATTGCCTAATGTTCAGTGTGTTGGCGGCACCTGGATGGCGCCCAAAGAATTGATGAAAGCTGGACGCTGGGATGAAATCGAGCGCCTGGCTCGTGAAGCAGCCAGCTTACCGCGCAGCTAAACGTAGGGGTGCCGCTTGCTGCACCTTATTAACAGAACAAGTATCAGAGCAGGGTGCAGCAAGCGGCGCCCCAACAGCGAACATCAGTGAACGGTTTATCTTAGGAGAATGTAATGACTATTAGAGTGGCAATTAACGGTTACGGCCGTATCGGGCGCAATGTACTGCGTGCTTTATACGAATCAGGCAAGCGCGATCAAATCCAGATCGTAGGCATTAACGATTTAGGTGATGCTCACCTCAATGCTCATTTAACCAAATACGATTCTGTTCATGGCCAATTTAGCGGCACTGTGAAATTTGAAGGCGACACCATGTTCGTTAACGGCGATGCAATCCGCATTACTGCCGAGCGCGATCCAGCAAAACTGCCATGGGGTGAGCTGAATGTTGATGTGGTATATGAATGTACCGGCATTTTCACCAGCAAAGAAAAAGCAGGTTTGCATTTGGCTGCCGGCGCCAAGAAAGTCATTATTTCTGCTCCAGGTACTGATGTAGATGCAACCGTGGTGTTCGGTGTAAACGACAAAGTGTTGAAAGCCACTGACACCATTATCTCTAACGCCTCTTGCACCACTAACTGCTTGGCACCTATTGCTAAAGTGTTGAACGATAACTTCACTATCGTGCAAGGTTCTATGACTACCATTCACTCTTACACCAACGATCAGGTGTTGTCTGACGTGTTTCACAAAGACATCTACCGTGCCCGTTCTGCCACCCAATCAATGATCCCAACTACCACTGGCGCTGCTAAAGCGGTAGGTTTGGTGTTGCCGGAATTGAAAGGAAAAATGGACGGTATTTCTGTGCGTGTTCCTACTATCAACGTTTCTTTGGTTGACTTGAACGTGTTGGTAGAGAAAGACGTAAGCGTTGAAGCGATCAACGCCGCAATGAAAAAAGCCGCTGAAACTGAAATGCCAGGTGTATTGGCTTATGTAGATGAGCCGCTGGTATCTATCGATTTCAACCACAATCCACACTCTTCAAACTACGATTCGCTGCAGACCAAGGTTTACGGCAAATGGGTGAAAGTGTTGGCGTGGTACGACAACGAGTGGGGTTTCTCCAATCGTATGCTGGATAACACCCTTGCACTTATGTCTGCAAAATAATAAGAGATATTGATCATGTTAAGACGTACCAAAATCGTCAGTACTCTGGGTCCTGCTTCTGAATCGGCAGAAGTGTTGGAAAAATTAATTCTGGCAGGTGTAGATGTTGTTCGTTTGAACTTCTCTCATGGCTCGCCCGAAGATCACAAGCGCCGCGCCGAAATGGTTCGTGAGCTTGCTGCAAAGCACAATCGTTTCGTCGCAGTTTTGGGTGATCTACAAGGCCCAAAAATTCGCGTGGCGCGTTTTGCTGAAGGTAAAATTTATCTGAAGGTGGGTGATAAATTTGTCCTTGATGCTTCGCTGGAGCGCGATGCAGGCAATCAACACCAAGTGGGTATCGACTACAAAGAATTGCCCAACGATTGTAAAGCAGGCGACGTTTTGCTGTTAGACGATGGTCGTGTTGTGTTGGTTGTTGATAAAATCGAAGGCACTCGCATTTACACCACCACTAAAGTGGCAGGTCCTTTGTCCAACAACAAGGGTATCAATCGCCAAGGTGGTGGCCTGACTGCTCCGGCATTAACAGAAAAAGACATTGCTGACATCAAAACAGCAGCAGAAATCGATGTTGATTACCTCGCAGTTTCTTTTCCTCGCTCTGCCGAGGATATGAATTTTGCGCGTAAATTGATGGTTGCCGCTGGCGGCCGTGCTGGTTTGGTATCTAAAGTTGAACGCGCAGAAGCCGTTGCTGATGACGAGACGTTGGACGGTATTATTCTCGCGAGCGATGCTGTGATGGTAGCGCGCGGTGACCTAGGGGTTGAGATTGGCGATGCTGCTTTGATTGGTGTACAAAAACGCATCATCGCGCGTTCACGTGCCCTGAATAAAACTGTTATCACCGCGACGCAAATGATGGAGTCGATGATTAACAGCCCGCTGCCAACACGTGCTGAAGTGTTCGACGTGGCTAACGCCGTGCTCGATGGTACCGATGCAGTAATGCTCTCGGCAGAAACTGCTGCTGGTAGTTTTCCGGTTGAGACTGTTGAAGCAATGGTGCGTATTATTCTTGGCGCTGAAAAACATCCAACTGCAAGTTTTGATAACTATCGTATGGATCAGGCGTTCAGCAGCATTGATGAATCGATTGCATTGGCATCCATGTTTACTGCTAACCATCTTGATGGTGTAAAAGCCATTATTTGCTTCACCGAATCGGGCAGTACACCACGGTTGATGTCTCGTGTCGGTTCACAGTTGCCAATCTTTGCGTTCTCACGTCACGTGAGTACCCAGCGTAAAGTGGCGATGTATCGCGGCGTGCAACCCATTGCGTTCGATACAAGTAGCGTTCCCTGCGCAGAAGATTTTGTCCGCGCGATAGAAATGCTGAAAGAACAAGGGATCTTGGTCAACGGCGATTTCGTTATTATTTCCACTGGTGATACCGCTATCCTGGGTGGTACCAATACCATGAAGATCTTGCGTGTAGACGACAAAATCATCTAAGTGTTAATGATGGTAAAAAACGGCAGCTAGTCTGCCGTTTTTTTTGTCCAAAATTTATCGATCGCAGAGGACGAGGACTTTATCGTGAAACTACCACAGGGTGTCATTTCAGTTTTATTCGCGTTGATCAGTGCATCATCGGCAGCATTGGATTTAAAAGGAGAGTGGCAGCAGGGTGGAGTCATTATCGGTAAGGTACCGGTGGGAACGCAGGTACAGTATCGTGGGAGAAATTTGCAAATATCGCCTGTGGGTGAGTTTGTAATTGGTTTGGGGCGCGATGCTGATCTGCAAGCCAGTTTTGTTACGATTACTAGCGATGGTGTGCGTGAAGAACATCGCTTTGTAGTTAAAAAGCGTACCTATAATATTCAGAAAGTGACTGGTGTTCCGCAGCAAACAGTGGAGCCAGATCCAGCTCAGGTTGAGCGCGCCAAACGCGAAGCGCAATTAGCGGCCGATGCGCGCAAAGGCGATTTGCCCCTCACATTTTTTGCGCAAAAATTTGAATGGCCGCTTATTGGCCCAGTTACCGGTGTTTATGGCAGCCAGCGTTTTTATAATGGTGTACCTAATTCGCCGCATTACGGTGTTGATATCGCCAAACCAGTTGGAACGGTTGTGAAAGCACCTGTCGGCGGTGTGGTTACGCTGGTGCATCCTGATATGTTTTTTTCTGGTGGGACTTTAATTGTCGATCACGGCCATGGTCTTTCATCGACCTTTATTCATTTGAGTAAAATTCTGGTTAAAAAAGGTGATGCAATTACGCAAGCCCAAGCGATTGCCCAAGTAGGTAAAACCGGTCGCGCAACTGGGCCGCATTTGGACTGGCGAATGAATTGGTTCGAAGAGCGTGTTGATCCGCAATTACTTGTGCCGCCTATGCCTGCGCAATAAACATACATTTAATTTGCTGATGCGAGATTTTCTATGAAGCGATTTGCACTGGTTGTGCTGAGCTTTTTCGTTGGCGTTATTTTTACCCTGATTGCGGTGCAAGGTTCTTTCCGCGATTTACGTTTTGCCTTTTCTCCATCATTAAACTTTGCCAATGGAGCTACTTATATTGGTGACCTGGATTCGCATGGACAATTAGCAGGGCAGGGGCGTATGACCTGGACGAATGGCGATAGTTATGATGGTGCATTTTCAGAGGGGTTATTTAACGGGAAGGGTAAATTTATTTCTGAAAATTCCGGTATCTATAGCGGCGAATTTGTTAATGGCTACATGGAGGGGCAAGGTGTACTCACTTATGCTGACGGCGCTCATTACGCGGGTGAGTTTGCGAAAAATAAAATGCACGGGAATGGCAAGTGGACGTTTGCAGATAAAACTATTTATATCGGGCATGTCGCTGCAGGAGTAATTCAAGGAAAAGGTGAATTGCAGCGCAGTACGGGCGAAAAATATACGGGTGATTTTGTTGCTGGGAAAATGCAAGGCACAGGTGTTTTTGTCGATACTGAAGGCAATCAATATAGCGGCGATTTTCATGCCGATAATTTTACCGGAGCAGGCATCTACACCAGTGTGGAAGGTTTTACCTATGTCGGTGAATTTAAAAACTGGCGACTCAACGGCAAAGGTATACAAACGGATTCAGAAGGTAATCACTGGGAAGGTGAGTTTGAAAAGGGTCTTCTTGAAGGTAAAGGCACCTTCCTTGCCGAGGGGGGCGAGCAATACACGGGTGAATTTAAATTTGGCAAATACCACGGCATGGGGAAATTAATTTCCGCTGATGGCGATAGTTACACCGGCGAATTTTCTTACGGTCGTAAACATGGCAAAGGTGAGCTGATTTACAAACAGTCTATCGATGGTATTAACAAGGTTGATGGTCGCTGGGAATACGGTCGTTTGGTAGATGGTGGTGATGTGCTAAAGATTTTTTCGGCCGAAGAAGTTGCCGAATATGGACTGTATAAAGAATCAGATGAACTGCAGAGTGCTTTAGGCTCACTGCAAGCATCTGATCCAGAAAAAATTGAATTGTACAGTTTGGTAGTGGCGGGTTACGGCACTGAAGAAGTTTTTCATCGTGAAAGTAAATTTATCGAAAATCTGTTCAATTCCCAATACGGTAATAGTGCCACAGCAATTTATTTGGCAAATAGCCAGCGCTCACTGGATGAACATCCTATGGCCACGAGAACCAGTATTAGTGCAGCGATTACGCGTATTGCCGAACGTATGGATAAAGAGCAGGATATTTTTTTCCTCTATATCACCAGTCATGGCTCACAGGATAAAAAAATCGCGCTCGATCACAATGGATTGTCACTAATGGATATCGATGCCCAATGGCTGGGAGATTTACTCAAGGCTAGTGGTATCAAACACAAGGTGATTGTGTTGTCGTCATGTTATTCGGGTGGATTTATCGATGATCTTAAAGATCAGTACAGCTTGATTATGACGGCAGCGGCGGCCGATAGAACCTCATTTGGTTGTGCCGACGACAGCCTGTTTACCTATTTTGGAAAAGCCTATTTTAAAGAATCACTCAGGGCGGGAGTTGATTTTGAACAGGCTTTTTACGAGGCGAAACAATGGGTGTCGTTATGGGAAAAGGAACAGAAAATTACCGAGTCTAATCCCCAGCTTTATGCGAATAAACAGGTTGTTGAGCAGCTTCATCGATGGCAGGGCGAGCTATTAGCTTCTCCATCCCGTAATTTAGATCCTTAATTGCCGCTATAGCCCCGTGGCTCTAGAGACATACCCGCAAAATGCAGTGTAAGATACCGCCCCCGGCCAGCCTAACCGTGACCTAAGACCATGATAGATAAAAAATTACTCAGTATTTTGGTGTGCCCCGTGAGCAAAGGCGAGCTTGAATATCGCCCTGAACAACAAGAGCTGGTGTGCTGGGGAAGTGGCCTGGCCTATCCCATCCGCGATGGCATCCCCGTGATGCTGGAGCATGAAGCGCGCAAATTGAGCGACGAAGAGATAGAAGCACACCGCGCCTGATTACACCCTGATCGTACTAACAAGATCACATAAATTTGAACATTTAGTGGATGCATTATGAAGAGCGCTGAAATTCGCGACGCCTTTTTGAAGTACTTTGAAAGCAAGGGTCACACCATTGTGGCCAGTAGCTCTTTGGTTCCTGAAAATGACCCGACCCTGTTGTTTACCAACGCGGGCATGAACCAATTCAAAGACGTATTCCTCGGTGGCGATAAGCGCTCTTACAATCGTGCTACCAGCTCCCAGCGTTGTGTGCGCGCCGGTGGCAAACACAATGATTTGGAAAATGTTGGCTACACCGCACGTCATCACACGTTCTTTGAAATGCTGGGCAATTTCAGCTTTGGCGATTATTTCAAACGTGATGCTATCAATTACGCATGGGAATTTTTAACCGTAACCTTAAAGATTCCGGCAGAAAAACTCTGGGTAACCGTCTACGCCTCAGACGATGAAGCTTACGATATTTGGCAAAACGAAATGGGTGTGCCTGCCGAGCGCATCGTTCGCATCGGCGATAATAAAGGCGCTCCCTACGCATCCGATAATTTCTGGGCCATGGGCGATACCGGTCCTTGCGGCCCCTGCACCGAAATTTTCTACGACCATGGCGCCGATATTTGGGGTGGCCCACCCGGTTCGCCGGAAGAAGATGGCGATCGTTACATCGAAATCTGGAATAACGTGTTCATGCAGTTCAACCGCACTGCAGACGGGGTTTTGCATCCGTTGCCCGCGCCCTCTGTAGATACCGGTATGGGGCTAGAGCGTATTTCGGCAGTGATGCAACATGTTCACTCCAACTACGAAATCGACCTGTTCCAGCATTTGTTGCTAGCTGCTGCTGCAATAACCGGCACCAGCGATACTGAAAATAAATCCTTGCGTGTGATTGCTGACCACATTCGTTCCTGCTCATTTCTGATCAGTGATGGTGTTATTCCCTCTAACGAAGGCCGCGGTTATGTCCTGCGCCGCATCATCCGCCGCGCGATTCGCCACGGTAATCAGCTCGGCCAAAAGCAGCCCTTCTTCCATAAATTGGTAAAAGCACTGGCTGAAGTCATGGGTGATGCATACCCTGAGCTGCATAAGAATCAAGCGCAAATCGAACGTGTTTTATTGCAAGAAGAAGAGCAGTTTGAGAAGACGCTCGATAAGGGAATAGCTGTACTTGAAGATGCTCTGAGCAAACTCGCTGGCACTGAAGTTCCGGGAAAAGTGGTTTTTACCCTGTATGACACCTATGGCTTTCCGGTTGATTTGACCGCTGATATTGCCCGTGAACGTGGCCTGACCATTGATCAAGATGGCTATGAGGCCGCCATGGCTGAGCAGCGTGCTCGCGCTCGTGCCGCTGGTAGTTTCAAGGTGGATTACACCGCTGCGGGACTTGATTTGCCGAGCAGCGAATTCCTTGGTTACAGCTCATTGACAGAGCAGGGCAAAGTGCTCGCACTGGTTAAAAATGGCAAAAAAGTAGAGCGTCTGGTAGAGGGTGATGATGGTGTTGTGGTGCTTGACCGCACTCCTTTCTACGCTGAGTCCGGTGGTCAGGCGGGTGATTGCGGCTATCTGGAATTGGGCGCGAATCGCCTCGAAGTACGCGATTGTCACAAGCAGGGCGCATCTCATCTGCATGTTGTGCGTGTGCTACAAGGTGCGGTGTCTGTTGGCGATAGCGTTGCTGCCAAGGTTGATGCCAACGTCCGTCAAGCGACGGTATTGAATCACTCGGCAACGCACTTGATGCATGCTGCACTACGCAAAGTGTTGGGCGAGCATGTGACACAAAAGGGCTCGCTGGTTGATTCCGAGCGTCTGCGCTTTGATTTCTCGCATTTTGAAGCGGTGACTGGCGAGCAATTAAAAACAATTGAAGCTCTGGTAAACGCCCAAATTCGCGCTAACTCATCCGTTGCCACTGAGCTATGCAATATGGATGCAGCCAAAGCTAAAGGTGCAATGGCACTTTTCGGTGAGAAATATGGCGACACTGTGCGTGTACTCACGATGGGTGATGGCTTTTCGGTTGAACTTTGCGGTGGTACCCACGTAAATCGCACTGGTGATATAGGTCTGTTCCGCATCACGTCTGAATCTGGCGTCGCTGCTGGTGTGCGCCGCATTGAGGCGATAACCGGCACTAAAGCGCTGGAGCTGTTTGATCAGGTTGAAGCTTTGGTGGATAGCGCTGGTCGCAGCCTCAAAGCCAATCGTGATTCATTAATTGAGAAACTCGATACCTTGGTTGCACACAACCGGAAATTAGAAAAAGATCTTGCCGCGCTGAAAACTAAATTGGCTACTGCTGGTAATGGCGATGTGCTTTCGCAGGCGGTGGAAATTGCAGGTATTAAAGTGCTGGCCTTGAATCTTGAGGGTGCAGATGCCAAATCGCTGCGTGACATGGCAGATCAGTTTAAAAACAAGCTTGGTTCAGCGGTAGTGTTACTAGCCGCTGTTGAGGATGACAAGGTGGCGCTGATTGCCGGTGTCACCCAGGATGTGACCAGCAAAGTAAAAGCGGGCGACTTGATGAGCTTTATCGCTGGCCAACTTGGTGGTAAAGGCGGTGGACGTCCTGATATGGCGCAGGGCGGCGGCACGAATGTTGCCGGGCTTGATGCGGCTTTGGCTTCGGTAGTGCCTTGGGTTAAAAACCAGCTCGGTCAGTAGCTGTAAATAAAGATGAATGAAGTGTGAATAATCCACTTTTTATCATCCATTTGGGTTAACTTTTGTCGCAATCTGGTGTTTAATTGGCGCCTTTTTGTGATCTGGTTAGTAACTATTAGCAATCGTCAATTGATAAAGGATAGGCTGTAATGAGCTTATTGGTTCAGAAGTACGGTGGCACCTCCGTAGGTTCCATTGAGCGCATCGAACAAGTCGCCGATAAAGTGGCTGGCTTTCGGGCACAGGGTCATGACATGGTGGTAGTGCTCTCCGCAATGAGCGGCGAAACCAATCGTCTTATTGGCTTGGCGCAGCAAATTCAGAATACCCCCGATCCTCGCGAATTGGATGTATTGGTATCCACGGGTGAGCAAGTAACTATCGCACTTTTATGCATGGCACTGAAAAAGCGTGGTGTAGATGCCCGCTCTTATACCGGTGGCCAAGTGCGTATTCTTACGGACAATTCTCACACTAAAGCGCGTATTCAGTCGATTGATGAAGACAATATGCGCGCTGATTTAAAAGCTGGCCGTGTTGTAGTCGTTGCTGGTTTCCAAGGTGTCGATGAGCACGGCAATATCACTACCCTTGGTCGCGGCGGTTCAGATACTACTGGTGTGGCACTTGCTGCCGCACTGAAAGCTGACGAATGCCAGATCTATACTGATGTAGATGGCGTATACACTACTGATCCGCGTGTTTGCGAGCGCGCCCGTCGTCTTGAAAAAATCACCTTTGAAGAAATGCTGGAAATGGCCAGCCAAGGTTCCAAAGTGCTGCAAATCCGCTCTGTGGAATTTGCTGGCAAATATAAGGTTCCTCTGCGTGTATTGCACAGTTTCAAAGAAGGCCCTGGAACCCTTATTACCCTCGACGAGGAAGATTCAACTATGGAACAACCGATTGTTTCTGGTATCGCATTCAACCGCGATGAAGCTAAAGTCACAGTTGCTGGTGTACCTGACACACCGGGTGTTGCAGCAAAAATTCTCGCTCCTATTGGTGCAGCTAATATCGAAGTCGATGTTATTGTTCAAAATGTATCTGCCGACGGCACTACTGACTTGACCTTTACCGTGCACAAGAATGATATGAGCAAAGCAGTTGCTGTATTAGAAGCGGTTGCCAAAGAAATTGGTGCACGTGAAGTGCGTAGTGATGATAAGGTAGCGAAGGTATCTATCGTAGGTGTTGGGATGCGCTCTCATGCAGGTGTTGCATCGCGCATGTTTACTGCGCTTGCGGAAGATCGTATTAACATTCAAATGATCACCACGTCAGAAATTAAAATTTCGGTGATTATTGATGAGCGTTACTTGGAGTTGGCTGTGCGAAGTCTGCACACCGCTTTTGGTTTGGATGCCGAACCGTCAGAAGGCCGTGTGAGGGGCTAGGTCTTCTATTAATGGTGGTTTAGTTAAGGTGTTTGAGTTGTGTTACTGTTTATCTAAAAAATAAACAGCAAAATGTTGAGGGTTTCTTCCCTTTCGCAAAAAGTAGACGATACTTACTCCGGGCATTCGGTTGTCAGGACGCGACAGGGGGTATTCGGGAGTCGATGGTGGCAAGGGGTGTCTAAGTCGTACTCTTACAGGATGAGTGAAGGAGATTAAAGATGTTAATTTTAACTCGCCGTATTGGCGAAACCTTGATGGTAGGTGACGAGGTTACCGTTACCGTATTAGGAGTTAAAGGCAACCAGGTTCGTATTGGTGTCAATGCCCCTAAAGATATTGCTGTGCACCGCGAAGAAATTTATCAGCGTATTCAACGCGAAAAGCAAAATCAGGAAGAGCAAGAAAGTTAATATTTTTTAATTATTTTGTTGTTCGGCGCTTTTCAACTACGCGGCGGTATGAGAAATCATCTGCCGCGTAGGCGTTTTTAGGGCGTTAATTTTTTTAATAGTTGTATGTCGAATACAAACTATACAGTTTTAAAATATTCGTTATTTTGTGCTGTAAATTTATCTTCAAGACTTTGATTTTTAGAGAATTATGGTATTATGCCGCACCTGCTGAGACGGAGCTTATTTCGCTTCAGTAGACGTGGAGAAGTGGCCGAGTGGCCGAAGGCACTCCCCTGCTAAGGGAGCATACCTCAAAAGGGTATCGGGGGTTCGACTCCCCCCTTCTCCGCCATTGAATTAAAATAAAAAGCCCAATCGAAAGATTGGGCTTTTTATTTTTGCGGTCAAAATTTATTTGATTTGCGTAGACCGGGTCGCGTAGGCTCAGCGCGATCCGCACAACACAACTTAAATCTAAAAACACTTAATAAAAAAGCCGATGTTTATACATCGGCTTTTTTATTGGCAGCAAAAAACTATTTTCTAAAGCGCACTGATTTTTTGAATCTGCTCGCTCAATTTTTCCACTGCAATTTTATTATCTGCAACACGATTTCTTTCATTGGCAACTACTTCGGCAGGTGCTTTTTCAACAAATGCAGCATTGCCAAGTTTTGTTTCAGTGCGTTCTATATCCTGAATCAATTTACCTCTTTCTTTCGTCAAGCGCGCAATTTCAGCATCTTTATCAATCAGGCCTGCCATAGGTACCAAAATTTCCATTTGACCCACTAATGCAGTAGCAGACATAGGTTCCGCATCACCTGTATTTAGCCAAGTAACACTTTCCAGTGACGCTAATTTTTTCAGGAATTGCTGGTTATTGTTCAGGCGTTGCATATCTTCGTCAGTGCCGTTTTTAAATAACACTGGCAAATCTTTAGCGGGAGAGATATTCATTTCGCCGCGAATATTGCGTACGCCTGCAACTACTGATTGCAACCATTCCACATCACTTAATGCTTGTTGATCGATTTTGCTGTCATCCGCTTGCGGATAACGCGCATGCATAATTGTTTCGCCAGTCGCACCTGAAAGTGGCTTAATAATTTGCCAAATTTCTTCAGTGATGAAAGGCATTAATGGATGCACCAAGCGCAAAATAGTTTCTAACACACGTACCAATGTACGGCGAGTGCCTTTCTTTTGCGTTGCTGTGGCTTCGGCATTAAATAAAACGGCTTTGGTTGCTTCCAGGTACCAGCTGCAGTATTCATCCCACACAAAGGAGTAAATTGCTTGTGAGGCTAAATCCAGACGATAGTTATCCAGATTTTCCGCTACCGTTTTTTCTGCGATTTGCAATTTGCTGATGATCCAGCGATCGCCTAATGATAATTCGTAATCATTTGAACCATCTTGCCCGCAATCCTGGGTTTCACATTGCATCAATGTGAAACGCATGGCATTCCATATCTTATTGCAGAAGTTGCGATAACCTTCTACTCGGCCCATATCGAATTTAATATCACGGCCGGTTGATGCAAGCGAGCAGAAAGTAAAACGCAGCGCATCAGTGCCGTAGGCTTGAATACCTTCCGGAAATTCTTTGCGCGTTTGCTTTTCAATTTTGCCGGCATCTTTCGGATTCATTAAACCGGTAGTGCGCTTTTGCACCAGGGTTTCCAAATCAATGCCGTCGATAATATCGAGTGGGTCGAGAACATTGCCTTTGGATTTAGACATTTTCTGCCCTTGGCCATCGCGTACCAAACCGTGTACATAAACGGTTTTAAACGGAATTTGCGGTGTGCCATCTTCATGTTTCACCAAATGCATGGTGAGCATAATCATGCGCGCAACCCAGAAGAAAATAATATCGAAACCGGTCACCAGCAAATCAGTTGGGTGGAATTTTTTCAAAAATTCCGTTTGTTCTGGCCAGCCCAAGGTTGAAAAAGTCCACAAGCCGGAACTGAACCAGGTGTCCAATACATCTTCATCCTGATTCAAACTAATATCGGCAGCAAGATTATATTTGCTACGCACTTCGGCTTCATTACGGCCAACATATACTTTGCCGCTTGCGTCATACCACGCAGGAATACGGTGACCCCACCATAATTGACGGCTAATACACCAATCCTGGATATCGCGCATCCAGGAGAAATACATATTTTCGTATTGCTTTGGTACGAATTGGATGCGACCGTCTTCTACCGCTGCGATTGCCGGTTCTGCTAATGGTTTGGTGCTCACGTACCATTGGTCAGTCAACCAGGGCTCGATCACTACACCCGAGCGATCACCGCGCGGCACTTTCAGACCGTGATCGTCAATTTTTTCCAGTAATTCAGCTGCTTCAAATGCGGCAACAATTTGTTTGCGTGCTTCGTAGCGATCAAGCCCGGCATACTGAGCGGGCAGGGTGCCATCGAGTTGTTTATTGAGGCTGCCATCCAAATTAAAAATTTGTGCAACACCTAAAATTGCTGCGTTTTTATCGAGCACATTAATCAGTGGCAAATTGTGGCGCTTGCCTACTTCGTAGTCATTAAAATCGTGCGCTGGAGTAATTTTTACGCATCCAGTACCGAACTCGCGATCTACATAATCATCAGCCACAATTGGAATTAAACGATTTACAACGGCAAAACTACAAATTTACCAATCAGCGATTTGTAGCGCTCATCTTCAGGATGTACTGCAACAGCACTATCACCCAACATAGTTTCGGGGCGAGTAGTCGCGACAACTAAATAGTTTTTCCCATCTGCTGTGGTCGCCCCATCGGCTAATGGATAGCGCAAATTCCACAGGAAACCTTTTTCGTCATGATTTTCCACTTCCAGATCAGAAATCGCGGTGTGTAATTTGGGATCCCAATTCACCAGACGTTTACCGCGATAAATCAATCCATCATCAAACAAGCGCACAAAGGCTTCTTGTACTGCGGTCGATAAACCATCGTCCATAGTAAAGCGCTCGCGGCTCCAATCTACCGACGAACCCAAACGGCGAATTTGACGAGTGATGGTGCCGCCGGATTGCTCTTTCCATTCCCAGACTTTTTCGAGGAATTTTGCGCGCCCCAGATCATGGCGGCTTACACCTTGCGCAGCCAGCTGACGCTCAACCACCATTTGTGTGGCGATACCGGCGTGATCGGTTCCTACTTGCCACAAGGTGTCGTCGCCTTTCATACGGCGATAGCGAATCATGGTGTCCATCACTGCGTTATTAAAACCGTGCCCCATGTGCAAACTGCCGGTGACATTGGGTGGTGGGATCATCATGCAATAGGGGGTGCCGTCGCCGGTGGGCTTGAAGTAGCCCTTTTCTTCCCAAGTTTGATACCACTGACGTTCAATAGCGTGGGGTTCGTAAGTTTTTTCCATAGCAAAAACAGGCTCTTGCGGGTGCCGCTGCGCGGCTGATCAATAGGCGTAAAATCAGGTTTGTGATTATACAGTCTGGCGCTGGTATGGCCTAGTTGAACCTCTGTTAGGTTAGAATAATCCCCTTCGATTTCTCAATAGTCTTGGATTGCTTATGACTGATTCGGCGAGTAAAAATTTTCCTGTAGATGCAGTGATAACCTGGGTTGATGGTGCTGACCCCGAGCATGCTAAAAAACTAAATGCCTACCTTACAACACTTGGTGATGTGCGGCCACGTGCTGCTAATCCAATTCGTTTTCATCACTCAGGAGAGTTGGATTACTGCGTGAATTCTTTGCTGCGATTTGCTCCTTGGATTCGCACCATTCATATAGTTACAGATAATCAAATTCCAGCGATTATTAATCGCTTGCAAGGATCAGAATATGAGGGGCGTGTTGTTGTTGTTGATCATAGTGTGATTTTTGCAGGGTTTGAGCAATATCTCCCTACGTTTAACAGCAGTTCGATCCTTGCTGTGCTTTGGAGAATTCCAGATTTGGCGGAGCATTTCATTTTCTTAAATGATGATTTCGCTTTGGTCCAGCCAGTAAAGGCGAGTGATTTTTTCCGTGAGGATAAGGTTGTGTTGCGTGGAAATTGGCGAGCTTTTGCTGAGTCGGGGTGGCGCAAGCGAGTGCGTCGTTGGGTTAAGGAAGTGTTAATGAAAAATAAGCAGAGTGAGCAACGTGCTGGGTATCTTGCCGGACAAGAGTTAAGTGCAGCAGTAGTGGGATTTGAAAAAAAATACTTTCAAATACCGCATAATCCCCATGCATGGCGAGTTTCAACATTTAAAAATTTCTTCGAAGATAATCATGCGTTACTGGAGTTTAGTGTTAGCTTTCGTTTGCGATCTGCTGAGCAGTTTATTGTTGAAGGACTTGCAGCTCATCTAGAGTTAAAGGCTGGTAGTGCTGTTGTTGATAATCAATTAACAACATTGCAACTAAAGCCGGCAGATCAGGTATTTTTCCGTATTAAAAATAAAATAGATGCCGCTGATAAAGATATTCGTACGACATTTATTTGCATTCAAAGTATAGAAAAGGCGCCCGAAAGCACCCAGTCATTTATATTTTCTTGGCTCAATAAAAGAATTGGAGGTGTTTAAGTTTTTTGGTTCAGTATTAAGGCTGGTTTTTGACAGTTTTAATTTCAAATTTTATTGGGCATATTTATCGTAATTTTTTTCAATTGTATGGCGCAGTTTTTTAATTTTAATTAAATTAATTTGACTAACAACGATGTTGGTGTTTTCTTGTAGAGATTTAAGTGCATCGATAAGCACGTGGGAAAGAGCTTTGCTGTCTTTTTCAGGGAAGGCAAAACCAGTTTGCTTATCAGTTAAGTTGTCATTCACACCACCGGGCGACGAGTTTACAACAAATACTCCACTCACTTGAGCCTCAAGAATGGGAATTGGTAATCCTTCGGCTGCGGTCATGCTTGGGAGGCAAAATATTTTGCAACTATCGATTTTTTCTTTAACTTGGGTGCTTGTTAGGGCGCCAGTAAAAATAACATCAGTTAATTCCAATTCTTGCACATGTTTGCACAGCTGTTATTTCATCTGACCTCTGCCAATGATTATCAGTTTGGTATCCGGCATTTGCTGCTTAATTGCAGCAAATGCTTTAATAGGATAATGATCCTTTTTTTCTCTCGACCCGTCGACCAATATAAAGGATACGATTTTGACGCCATAGAATAGGGGTGGCGCCTAGAGTAAAGCCTTCAAAGCTTACTCCTATGTAACTCACAGTGATTTTATCAGTAGGAATTCCAAACTTAATGGCACACTCTTTAATTGCGTTTGAGACCGCAAGGAAATGAACTTTAGGTTCTTTAGCGAGTTGTGGTAATTGCTCTGGATACTTACGTTTTCTGCTGCCGCGTTTGCCTGACTCACACCATTCTCTGTAAATACTAGTGTCAAGGCCATGTAATGTTAATGGCATGGGGAAATTTAATGCTTTTTGCGTAAGGTTTTATATCGATTGTTGAAGTACCAAAGTGCGTGTGAGCTAAATTTGCATTGAGATTTTTTAATGTATTAATGCCAATCCGACCAGCTTTATTGAGCCAGCGATGGTTTATGTGAAGCGCATGGAGTAGAGTTGAAGTATTTAAAGACAGTAGTAACTGAGAGTTAAGTATGGAAAATCTAGGCTGCGCCGTAAACACTTATGACTGATAGTACTGGTTGCCAAGACTTAAAATGTAAGTGCTTGTTGATTTATGAACGTTTCAGAGTGGGAGAGTAAACCATCTTAATAAGCAATGGCTTTTTCATAATCGATTGTTTTGTATTGCATTAAGGGGCTTAGAATGGAACAAGCCCCTTGTTGAGGGTTATTAAAAAATGACACCTATTGCGTCTATGCGAGATCCACTTCTGCCAATTAGCCCCCCTAATCCATAGCTGCTTTCGTAGCTAAAATTGAATGGCCCTGTTGCGTAACCAAAGAGGTAAGATCCCACTCCTGTATTAATAATTAGGTATTGAAGTCCTTCCATTGTGTACTGACCACTAATAGAATAAACGGCGGCTCCATTTAATACGATTGTTTGGCAAATACCACCATTTCCCCCAACTTTAGTAAAAGTGCCGTTATAGTTCGATACTGTAATGGAATCTACTTTATTCGCCCCGCATATTTTTAAAGAAAAAGCATTTGCAAAACTCAGCTCAAATGGATATCCACCCTTGCTTCCTGACGGGCCTGCTGCACCGATACCAGAAGTCTGCGTGTATTTGACACCAATCGCGTCTAGTAATGTTGCGCTGCGGCCGTAAAAGCTGGTAATTGCCAAAGAGTAATTGCCGGTCGAACCATAAGAAAATGCCGCACCTTTACAGATACCTTTTGTTAAGGTCACTCCGTCTGAACGAATTAATGTTAATGAGTTGATAGTATTACCATTGAAGCAACCTGTAATTTTTTGTAGTGGTTTCCCATATGCTATGTAAGGAGGTGTGTGAATGAAGGTGTCTTGAGGAAACTCAATAGTGCTACAAGTGCCACCATTTCCACCATGCTTTACTATACTGCCGTTAGAGTAAGTTGTTTCTATTGAGTCTACTAACGTAGCCCCACATAATTTTATAGAGACAATTCCTGAGTGCGGATCATCAAACGCTGTTCCTCCTAATCCTCCAGAAAGGCCAAGATTCGCGGCAATTGAGTGTGAAGCAAAAAAATATAGAAGCAAAAAAAGTATACGCATGTTTACAATCCTTATGAAATAAGTATTTAAAGGTGATTGATCACCGATTTCAGTTTCGCATAAAATTTACTTTCCCCCAAGTTTTATTCTTTTTGTTTTTCCCAGAAATACTTAATATATTAAAAATATTGAATGCTTTAATTGTAAGCAATTTTCGCTTACTGAAGATCGATATGTATATGGAAGAGAGATGGGCTTATGAAGTTATTTCCAGTAAAACTCTATTTTTGAATTTTTATCAGCCAATATTTTTCCTTTGAATATTCATTCAAACGAAATACTCTGGATGCTCCTGCGGAATAACTTCCAAAATATTGTAGACGTCTTTTAAATGCACGCTCATCGCTGAAGCAGATTTATCGGCAGAGCCGGTTTTGATGGCTTTGGTAATTGCTGCATGTTGGCTGAGGATGCGCTTGTATTGGCCGCTGACATACAAGCTCAGGTTGCGCACGCGATCCATATGCGCTTTTTCCGCTTCGATAAAAGAAGCTACGCGCGGATAGTTGGTAAAGCTTGCCAATGTTTGATGAAATTGATCATCAAGATTTTGAAAGGCGAGGGCATCGTCGTCGGTCGCAGCTGTTTTTTGGTCAGCGATAATTTTCTCGCAGACATCGACTGCTTCCAAACGAATTGCCTCGTCCGGGTTAGTGGCGAGCTGAGTCACCACCGCGACTTCAAGCGCCTCGCGAATAAAACGTGCTTCCAGAATTTTTTCCATGCTGAACTTTGATACATAAGTTCCGCGCTGTGGCAGAACCTCGACAAAACCGATATTCGATAACTGGATTAAAGCTTCGCGGACTGGCGTGCGGCTGACGCCAAATTGTTGCGCCAGTGCTGTCTCCGAAATCATTTGGCCGGGGAGGAGTTCCATGCTGATGATTGCATCGCGGATAAAACCGAATATCTGGCTGGCCGCAGGGCGGTCATAGGACAGCCCCTTGGATTCAGGGCGCATGCTAAGCAAAGGCTGTTTAGCCACTTCGTAACTCCTCTAAAATGCAACCGCCGATAATTGAGTAAATGCGGATATTAAGGGTGGATTGTGCCTTTTTATACCTAACCACACCATATGAGTTTAGAAGGTATATTGTTGGAGCAAAAAGATTTTGACGTCAAATCTGGGTAATTGATAGTTATTAGTGAAAAAAAATCCAGCAATGGAATAGGTTTTTGCATCATAAAGTCATTTTGACAAAAAGCTTGACCCACTAGTATGCAAGGCGTTAGCATTGATTCAATGTTTGTTGCTTCATCGTTGATGGAGCAGTAAGCAGGGGTTGTGTTTGACCTTATTCTGGCGGAAATTTCCGCCAGTTTTTTCAAACTGATAGTTTTGTAGCGATTGTTTTTACGTTGAGTTGTTATTCAGAGTGCTCTTTGTAAAAGCTCTCCTTTGTATGTTGTTTGAACTCTCCCTTTATTGCAGTCACTGGTTTCAGTGACTGCTTTTTTATTGCCTAGTGTTTCTCTGGTAGATGTTTTCTGGTAATAAAAAAGCGAGCAGTGCAACACTGCTCGCTTTGGAGTCACGGTTTTTCTAGTTGATTAGATTTTTACTCCTTGCGCTTTGCTGTTATTAAAACGTACCAACAAAGGTGAGTAGGTTATTGTTTCAACTCCGCCCAACGAAATCCATTCCAGTACCAAGGGTTCAAAACTGCTATCACGCTGGCCAAAACCTTGTTGCATTTGTTTGACCTGATAAGCCATCCGTAATTGTTTATCTCCTGCCGGACTTTCTTGCCCAGCCAAAATTTCGGCGCGAATCGTCAAGGTATGCAATAACTCCGTGTTTATTGCTTGCGTGGTCTTGGTGATAGCATCAGCCTTGGCAAGGCGCTGCTGCACTTGACTAAAGCTACCTGTGGGCCAGCGCGATGTAGTAGCGATAAGTGCTTCGAGTTGTGATTTTTGTGCGGCCAGTTTTTCGCTCGTTGCTTCAGCTATTACTGCCAATTCATATTCACGCAGGGCATTAATTGCGTTAAATAAATCAACCCAACTTTGCTCTTCTGCTTGATTGCGTGCACTGTCGCGTTTGGTGGCAATAGCAGCGATGCTTGCATTGAGTTTGTTGTGCAGCGGTTTAGCCGCTTCTTTAGGTAATTCCAGGGTGAAGAATTCTGCTTTGATGGATTCAATATCCACTTTGGCTGCGTTGATTTGTTCCAGGGTTTGCGCTGCAAATTGATTGAGCTGATCAATCAAGCGTTCTGCATGCACACTAGCAGCCTGACGCTGTTCTTTTGCCGCTTCAAATACCTGATTGCGCAAAGCAAATACCGCATCGCAATGTTTGCGAAATTCTTGCCAGAGTTGTTGGTCTTCTTTATGCCAGCTTTTGCCAATTGTTTTCCATTGTGCTTGTAGCTGTTTGATGGTCTCGGTTGCTGAGCGTGTATCACTAGCGGTTGCTAACGTTTGCGCTTGCTCGATCAACCCTTGTTTAGCGGTTTTATTGTTTTCGTATTCGCTAGTGATTTTGCCAAACAATTGCTCCATCAGGTTTTCAAATTCTTTTTGTAAATCGTTACCTGCTTTGCGCGGTACGGGCCAATAGGTTTGCCATTCGGCACGCGCTGTTTTTAATGTATGTTCAACGTCTTTCCAAACGGCATTGGTAAAGTCGTAACCTTGCAAATATTGCTGCAATTGACCAACTAATTCGCGGCGTTTTTTAAGGTTATTTTCACGCTCTGCAGCTTGTGTTTCAAAAAACTCTTTGCACGGAGCATATGCAACTGCCGATGCTTGCTGGAATTGTTGCCAGAGATCATCGTCTTGCTGTTGCACGCCCTTACTCACTTCTTTCCAGCTGTCTTGCAACTCGTGAATTTTTGTAGCGAGATTTTCAGGTGCGATGCTGCTGGTGGCCAGCGCTTGCATTTGAGTAATCAGCGCTTCTTTTTTGGGTGTGACTGCGAACTCATGCCAGTCGCCAAGCTTGGCTAATTGCGCTTCAAAATCATCAATTTTGGCTTGTATACCCTTGGGGATCTCGCTCAGTTGTGCACGTTTTTCTTGCAGTTCTTTTTGAATTGAACGGGCTTTGCGCACAAAACCTTGCTCGGCTGCCCATAAACCTTTGCGAGCTAGCTCGCTAAAATCACGTAGGTTATTTTTAGCCGCTTGTTCTGTTTGATGACGCTGTGCCCAAAGGGCATCTAGCTTGGCTTTAGCATCGTTCAAGGTTTCAGGTAATTCATCACCAAATTCTTTGGCTGATCTAATCAGCTGTTGCAACTTGTATTGTGAATTTTTAACCACATCAGAATCTTCCACCTGCTCAAGCTTTTCACTTAATTGTTTGACGGTGCCGGATGTTTTGATTTGATCAATTAGGTTCAACGTTTGCTGTTTACGATATTCAAATTCTTTGGTGAGCTTATCAAGTGGTAACTGGCGGTTAGCAGCCAAACGCACAGCATTACTCAGCTCTTGAATTTTTAATTCGTAGTTAGCATTAACCAATTCATCTACATGGCTTGCGCGGTATACATCACCGGCGAGTTGCTTGAGGCTTGCATAAGCGTCTTCAGCTAATTGCTGCGCTTGTTGGTCGAGCGATTGCTTTTCTTCTTCGTCGGCAATGGCTTGGGCTTGGGCGGTAATTTTTGCCTCGCATATAGCGAGAGCAGCTTGATAGCGCGATTGCGCCATAATGGATACTTGCCCTAGTGTCGCCCATTCGTTTTGTAAAACGTTTAGTTTTGCTTTGAAAAGGGAGTCGGCTTCAAAGTGAGAGTGTCGTTCAAGTTTCTCGCAAATGCGCGCTGCATTGGCTTCTACTTCGGCCACTTTGGCGTCGTCGGCTTTGAATGTGTCTAACTTTGTTTTGACAATTTTAAATACATTTTTATCTTTGGTTTTTACTATTTTAGCGAGCTGCTCCAGAACCTCACGGCTGTGAATTTTTTCCGCAGCGGCTTGGCGCAATTGGCTGGTGGCACCATCACTAGCGAGTTTTAATAGCTCGCCTTCATCACTGGTTTGTTCAACGGCATCCAAGGTAATAACCGGTTTTGGCGGTTTTTCCGCAACCGGAATAGGTACTACTTTGATGGGTTCAACTTTGGGTTTTGCACCAAACAATTTGCGTAAAAGTTTCATAGTCGTGGCTCGTCGTTCATTGAAGTGAAAAAAGCCTTAGCAAAAAGATAAGGCTTTCAGGTAGCAAGCTATACCGCTTGTTGTAATAAAATCTGTACCGGATGCGGCAGTTTTACATTATCAATCCGTTTGGTTTGGCTGCGGCAGGAGTAACCTGTTGCAGTAAGTTTTCCGCTGTTGGCTGGATTGTTGACAATTTGTGACCAGGAGAGTGAGTAGATTTTCTTTGATGTTTCTACATTGCTGCTTTCATGGCCATAGGTGCCTGCCATGCCGCAACAGCCGGTCTCGATGACTTTTAATTGGTGCCCGAGTTTAGCAAAAACAGTTTGCCAATCTTTGACTGAAGTCACCGCGTTGGTTTTTTCGGTGCAATGCGCAAGCAGGGAAAACTCTGCTGCTTTGAAATCGCGTAGCTTGCTGGTGAGTTGCTCACTTTGTTGCGCGAGCCATTCCTGAATCAATTGTACTTTGGGCGCGTTATCGCCCAGCACTTTTTTGTATTCAGCGCGATAGGCAAGCGTCATTGCCGGTTCAATGCCCATCAGCGGAATACCCGAGGAGGCAAGGCCGTTAAGCTGAGTCGCATTGGTATCTGCTGCTTTGGCAAAGGCTTTTAGGAAGCCGTGCACCTGCAGCGGTTTGCCATTGGGTTTAAAAGGTGCGAGCAAAGGCACAAAGCCAAGCTTTTGCAGCAACTTGAGCGTGTCGATTACTAATGGTGTTTCAAAATAACTGGTAAAAGCATCTTGCACTAAAATGACAGACTTGGTTTTTTCCGCTGGTGTGAGCTGCGCTATATTTTCCAACGTCGCGTAATTAACACCGAGTTTTTCTGCGGCTTTATGCAGGTTTATTCCGGTGAGTAGCGGGCTATCTACCATGCCGATAAAGCGCGCCATAAACGTCTGCATAAACTGCGGCTTCATCATCAGGTTGTAAGCCCAAGGCACTTTGGCCAGGGTGGGAACCATAAACTCCAGCCCACCGATAAAATAATCTTTGAGTGGGCGCAGATAGCGGCTGTAATACAACTCTAAAAATTTTGCGCGGAATTCAGGTACATCCACCTTAATAGGGCATTGGCCGACACAAGATTTACAAGCAAGGCAGCCCGCCATGGATTCATGTACTTCATGCGAAAAATCGTATTCACCTTTGCGTTTGCCCAGCGTGTTAATGGCGCGCGCAGGTAAATTAAATATAAAACTTGCGCTCTTTAATTTTTTACTTTCTTCAACAGCATTAACGCCGCGCTCACTCATTTGTTTGAGCCATTCGCGCATTAATGATGCTCGGCCTTTCGGTGAATGTTTGCGATCGCGAGTACCTTTCCAGCTAGGGCACATGGCATCGTTTGGATTCCAGTTGTAGCAGAGGCCATTGCCATTGCAATGCACGCCTTCGCTATAACCTTGCCAAACTTGCACGGGGATTTTGCGATCTTGCTGTCCGCGTGTTGGCACCTCATCAATTTTTAACAAGCTTATGTCAATGGAGGGCGTTGCGATTTTTCCGGGATTCAATTGGTTGCGCGGATCAAACGCCGCTTTAATGCGTTGAATCTGCGGATAGAGCTCACCAAAAAAGGCGGGCGCATATTCCGAACGAACACCTTTGCCGTGTTCACCCCACAGCAGCCCATTATATTTTTGCGTGAGTGCGACGACTCTGTCGGTAATGATACGCACCATTTTTTCTTGCGCAGGATCTTTCATATCCAGTGCCGGGCGCACATGCAATACACCAGCATCTACATGGCCGAACATACCGTAAGTCAGTTTGTACTCGTCGAGTACCGCGCGGAATTCAAAAATAAAATCAGCGAGATTTTCCGGCGGCACTGCCGTGTCTTCTACAAAGGGAACCGGGCGGATTTCGCCTTCCACATTGCCGAGCAAACCTACCGCTTTTTTGCGCATGCCCCAGATTTTATTCACCGCATCATTGCCCCATGCAATGGAATAGCTGATACGGCCGGTGCCGGCGTCTTGTGCAGCTTGGTCGAGTAAATCAGTCAGTTTTTTCACATCAGCATTTAATTCATCTTCAGAATTTGCTGTGTATTCGACAAGATTGATACCCTGGATTTTTTCACCGCTTTCCGGCGCAGGGAAAAATTCTGCCACGCTGTGCCACACGATATCGTTCATCGCCAGATTCAGCACTTTTGAATCGACGGTTTCGATGGACGTTGGTTCTGCCGTCATCAGTTGTGTTGCATCGCGCAGTGCGACATTGAAATCGCGGTAGTTGACGTTAATCAACGCACTGTATTTTGGGATGGGCAATAAATTGATTTTGGCTTCGGTGATAAAACCGAGCGTACCTTCACTGCCACACAAAATATTGTTGAGATTAAAACGGCCTTGTTGATCGCGGATATGCGCTAAATCATAACCGGTAAGGCAGCGGTTTAATTTGGGAAATTTTGCGTCGATCAGTGCGTGATGTTCACGTTGGATCGCATCGATAATGCGATGAACTTCGCCTACACGGTCATCGCGTTTCCACAAATTTTCCAGCTCGGTTTCGTCGATCGCAGCAGACGTCCATTCAGTGCCGTCGAGCAAAACCGTTTTCAATTCCAATACATGGTCGCGGGTTTTGCCGTAGCGGCAAGAGCCTTGGCCGGATGCATCGGTATTGATCATGCCACCGATGGTGGCGCGGTTACTGGTGGAAAGTTCCGGCGCAAAAAATAATCCGTGCGGTTTGATCGCGGCGTTGAGCTGGTCTTTAACCACGCCGCACTGCACACGTACCCAGCGCTCTTCAGCGTTAATTTCCAGAATCTGGTTCATGTACTTGGATGTGTCTACTACCAAGCCATCGGTGAGCGATTGACCGTTGGTGCCGGTACCGCCGCCGCGTGGGCTGAGCACTATTGCCTGGAATTTGGGCATTTGGCTGAGCCGGGCAATTTTTACCAGATCTGTTGTATCGCGCGGGTAGAGCACACCTTGCGGCAGCACTTGATAAATGGAGTTGTCCGTCGCCAATACGGTGCGGTTGGCGTAGTCGGGGTTCAGGTCGCCGCTGAAACCTTGTTCGCGCAAAGCGTTAATAAAGTTCAGGTACAGGGTTTGAACAGGGGAGGTTTGGGCTATGCGTGGGATCATGGAGTATCACAAATCAGTAGCTATTCATGGGGCGGCATTCTACTCCCTTGCCCATCCAATGTCCTGATCTGCATGCCAAACAAAACTGCCGCAAAGGCGGCAGTTTTGAGTGGTCATATGGCGGCCAATTTTCCTGGCTCAAATTTATTACATTAAAGTATGGATACTTTGCCGGTAGTGCTTTCCAGATTATTAGTCTCGGTACTGACATTCTCGACATCGGCCTGACGGGTATTGGCTGACAAGCGACTACCCGTATTGGTGGTGGCGAGGCGGAATTCTTCTTGCTGTTGATGCCAAGCGATAATTTTGTGGTAGTTACGCACGTTATCGACGAAACCAACCGGCTCCCAACCGCGCATATAACCGTGTTTGGCGCTGCTGTAATACTGTTGTTTGGCAAGTAGGGGCATATGTTTGCGCACATCTTCCCACTTGGTGGGGTCACCGCCCATGCGTTGGGTAAGTACACGGGCGTCTTCTACATGACCAAGACCTTGGTTGTAGGCTGCCAAGGCCATGTTTAAGCGATCTTCACCTTGAATACGCTTGGGCAGGCGCTCCAATACTATGCTCAGGTATTTAGCGCCGCCGCGAATGCTTTGTTGCGGATCTTCGCGATCTTTAATGCCCATGGCTTTAGCGGTGTTTTTGGTCAACATCATCAAGCCGCGTACCCCGGTGTGCGAGCGGGCATCTGCTTTCCAGTGCGATTCCTGATAACTGATTGCAGCGAGCATTTGCCAATCCAAATTAAACTCAGCTGCTGCCGCCTTCATATCATCAATCCATTGCGGCAAACGTTGCTCAAGGCGATAAGTAAACGCCATGGCTTCACCGGTAGTTACTTCTTCTATATGTCGATCAAAGAATTCTTCGGTTACCTTGGCAAGGCTGCCATCGGCTTTTATGCTGCCCAAGTATTGTTGTGCTGCATCAAATAGGCTGGTATCGCGCTGAGCGGGAAATGCCCAAGCCAATGGCTGTGGATCACTTACATCGAACGCAAGTTGCGCTTTAGGGTAGGAATAACGGTTAAGGTCGTAGGCGCTTGAATCGATAACAGCGTAATCGGCTTCGCCTTTATTGATCATTTCGAGCAGGTCGATCATCTCGGCATTAATGACCACACGCCATTGCAGTTCGGGAAACTCAGCCTGCAATGCTTTTAAACGTTCAGCATGCGACGAGTTGGCAATCACCAGGACTTCTTTATTGTGCAAGTCTTTAATACTGGCAGGTTGGGGTAGGCGGCTGTTGTAAACCAGCTGTTGCGTAACCTGCATAAAAGGAGTGGCAAACACGACATTGTTGTCGCGGCTTTCCAATGCGGTTAAACCCGCTGCAGCAAAATGTACTTGCTGGCCGACAACACTGGTAAGCATCTTGTCGAGTTCGGCTTCATCTTCGATGATTAATTTTAGATCAAGCGAATCTGCAAAGCCTTTCACGAGGCTATATTCAAAACCCGTCAGGCCATTAGAGCCTTCGTAGTAGGTGGTAGGCCCATTGCTTGATACAACACGCAATTCGCCTGCTTCCAGCACCTTTTCCAACTGGGTTGGAGGGGTGCTACGCACCAGCAGCGCACTGCTGGCAATAAGTAACGAACCGATCATAAGGCTCGTCAAGATGGACTTAATCACTAACACTGATGGTTTGCGAATTTCCATAAGGGGGTTACTCCGGTTGCTGAACTGCAGCGCTCAAAGGCTGTTCTCTTCGTGTGTGCGCATTCATGCCGAATCCAATCCATTAATGACCCGTGCAAATACGTGACCATGGTATAGGCACTTTTTTTGTGTGCCTAGCTTGTTTTTTGAGCACACATGGGCTAGCGATTTGCTGATTATTTGACCTTTTTTGCCTGCATCCCCCAAGGGGCAAGGGATTCGGCAATTTTCAGGCGTACGAAAAAAACCGATAAACGGTCAAAAAAATGCTAAAAAATGTGACATTTGACGCCTTTGGCGTTCCAAATCGGGGCGGGAAAGAGTGGAAAAAAGTAAGTTTTTGTTAAAAAACTGCACAAAAATACTTCAAAATTGAGATTTTTTAGTTATAAGCTCATGATTTGCTTAGTGATATTTAGGTCGATTTACTGTTAGTGCTGTGCATGGGATGGTCGCTTATTAGTCGCTGATTTAGTCAGGTATCCGCTGCTATTAATAGGCGGGAAAGCGGAGGAACACGAGAGCAAAAAAACACTCAGCTGGTAGGGCAAATCCAGTACAATGGCGGCCTTTTTCATATCCCCCCGATGCTGAGGCTCTTCCCACTATGCTGATTCTGCGTGGCGCTCCCGCTCTTTCCAGTTTCCGTACGCAAAAACTCCTGGCCAACCTGCAACAGCGCGTTCCTGCTGTGACCGGTGTCAGCTCCGAGTTTGTGCATTTCGCCAATGTCGCTGCGCCGTTGAGTGCTGAGCAGCAATTGGTTCTACAGCAACTGCTCACCTACGGCCCTAAAGTTGAAGGCGAAGTAAGTCACGAGGGTGAACTTTTTCTAGTAGTGCCACGCCTTGGGACTATTTCTCCCTGGGCATCCAAAGCAACGGATATCGCCAAAAACACAGGCCTTGAGCCTGTGCGCCGCATCGAGCGTGGCATTGCCTATTATGTGACGGGAGCGATTTCAGCCGCAGACCGTGCAGCGATTAACGCGTTGTTGCATGACCGCATGGTTGAAACCGTATTTGATCGCCTCGAAGCAGCGGAGCAGTTGTTTGTATCCCAAGCACCGGCTCCGCAAACCTCGGTAGACATACTCGGTGGTGGCCGCGATGCGTTGGTTGCTGCCAACAAATCCCTTGGTCTGGCATTGGCGGAGGACGAAATCGACTATTTAGTTGATGCGTTTAAAACCCTTGGCCGCAATCCCATCGATGTTGAATTGATGATGTTTGCCCAAGCCAACTCCGAGCACTGCCGCCATAAAATCTTCAATGCTTCCTGGACTATCGACGGCGTTGAACAAGAGCGCAGCCTGTTCAAGATGATCAAAAACACCAACGAAGTTGGCGGCGAAGATGTGCTTTCGGCCTACGCTGATAACGCCGCCGTTGTTGCTGGTCACGAAGCAGGGCGCTTTTATCCCAACCCGGATACCAAGGCCTACGAATATACCAATCAACAGATTCATCTATTAATGAAGGTTGAGACCCACAATCACCCAACGGCGATTTCCCCGTTCTCGGGTGCCGGTACTGGCGCTGGTGGTGAGATTCGCGATGAAGGTGCTGTTGGTCGCGGTTCCAAACCAAAAGTAGGTTTGAACGGCTTTACCGTATCCAACCTGCAAATCCCCGATTTCGTCCAGCCGTGGGAACAGAACTACGGCAAACCGGGCCGCATTGTGACCGCGCTCGACATCATGCTCGACGGCCCTATCGGCGGTGCTGCATTTAACAACGAGTTTGGTCGCCCTAATATCTGCGGCTACTTCCGTACCTTTGAAGAGAACTTCGACGGCGAGCGTCGCGGTTACCACAAGCCAATTATGCTGGCTGGCGGTTACGGCAATATCAAAGCTGAACACATTGAAAAACCGCCGTTTGCAGCGGGTTCCAAACTGGTTGTACTCGGCGGCCCAGCCATGTTGATTGGTTTGGGTGGCGGTGCCGCATCATCTATGGCTTCCGGTTCTTCGTCAGAAGATCTGGATTTCGCCTCGGTACAACGCCAAAACCCTGAAATGGAGCGCCGTTGTCAGGAAGTGATTGATGCCTGCTGGCAATTGGGTGAGCAGAATCCCATCGCCTTTATTCACGATGTGGGCGCGGGTGGTTTATCCAACGCTTTCCCTGAACTGGTGAAAGATGGCGGCACTGGCGGCAAGTTCGAGCTGCGCAATGTACCCAACGACGAGCCGAGCATGAGTCCGTTGGCGATCTGGTGTAATGAATCGCAAGAGCGTTATGTATTGGCAATTAATCCGGTCGATTTGCCACGTTTTGAGGCTATCTGCCAGCGCGAGCGTGCAGCATATGCGGTAGTGGGCGAGGCGACTGACGAGAAACATCTGCTGGTTAACGACAAACATTTCGACGCAAAACCGGTCGATTTGCCTATGTCGGTATTGTTTGGCAAAGCGCCAAAAATGCATCGCAGTGCGGATAAACATCAGGCGGTAACTAACGCATTTGCAACCGATGGTATTGCATTGAAGGATGCCGCTGAGCGTGTGCTTAAACACCCGGCGGTGGCGAGCAAAAACTTCCTGATCACCATCGGCGACCGCTCGGTTACCGGTATGGTGGCGCGCGATCAAATGGTCGGCCCATGGCAAGTGCCCGTTGCCGATGTCGCGGTCACCACTGTGAGCTACGACAGCACCAAAGGCGAGGCCATGAGTATCGGTGAGCGCACACCGCTGGCGCTGCTCGATGCTCCCGCATCTGGTCGTATGGCGATTGCTGAAGCCATTACCAATATCGCTGCGACCCGCATTGAAAAATTGTCCGATGTAAAACTTTCGGCCAACTGGATGTGTGCCGCTGGCCACAAAGGCGAAGACGAAAAACTCTACCGCACTGTACAAGCCGTGGGTATGGAACTCTGCCCTGAGCTCGGCATCACTATTCCGGTCGGTAAAGATTCCATGTCCATGCGCACTGCATGGAAAGAGGGCAATGAAGATAAAGCCGTTACCGCGCCGCTATCGCTGATTATTTCTGCTTTCGCACCGGTAGTAGATGTTCGCCAAACCCTGACGCCACAACTCAGAACCGACAAAGGTGATACTGAATTGTTGCTGCTCGATTTGGGCAATGGCAAAAATCGTTTGGGCGGATCAATTCTGGCGCAGGTTTACAATCAGTTGGGTGATGTCCCTGCCGATCTGGATTCTGGCGCACAACTCAAAGGTTTCTTTAATGCGATGCAAGCAAGCCTTGCCGCAAATGAATTGCTCGCTTATCACGACCGCAGCGACGGTGGTTTATTTACCACACTCGCTGAAATGGCGTTTGCCGGTCATACCGGCGTTAGCGTCAATCTGGATGGTTTGGGTGCAGATGCGTTGGCTGTTTTATTTAACGAAGAAGCCGGTGCAGTGGTACAAGTCGCGCGCGCCAATTCTGCAGCAGTGCAAGCACGTTTTGTTGCTGCGGGCGTGAGCGTGAAAGCGATTGGTAGCTTGAATGCAAATGATGCATTAATTATCAACCAGGGCGCGAATGTCTTGTTCAATCAACCGCGTGCCCAACTGCAATCGCTTTGGGCAGAAACCAGTTATCGCATTCAAGCATTGCGTGATAATCCGGCTTGCGCCAAATCAGAATTCGACGGCATCTTGAAAACGGATCCGGGCCTGAGTGTAAAACTCAGTTACGACATCAACGAGAATATCGCTGCACCGTTTATCAACACTGGTGTGCGTCCATCTATCGCCGTATTGCGTGAGCAGGGTGTAAATGGTCAAGTAGAAATGGCAGCGGCATTTGATCGCGCAGGCTTCAATGCCGTCGATGTGCATATGAGTGATTTGCTCTCTGGTCGTGTATCGTTGGAAGCATTCAAAGGCTTGGTGGCCTGCGGTGGTTTCTCTTACGGCGATGTGCTCGGTGCAGGTGAAGGTTGGTCAAAAACCATTTTGTTCAACAACAAAGTGCGCGATGAATTCGAGCGTTTCTTCCACCGCAACGACACCTTCAGTTTGGGTGTGTGTAACGGTTGCCAGATGATGTCGAATTTGAAAAATTTAATTCCTGGTGCTGATCATTGGCCGCGTTTTGTACGCAACTTGTCGGAGCAATTTGAAGCGCGTTTCAGCTTGGTACAAGTGCAAGATTCGCCGTCAGTGTTGTTCAAAGGTATGGCCGGTTCACATATGCCAGTGGCCGTTGCACACGGTGAAGGTTATGCAGAATTTGCCAATGCCGATGCATTGAAAGTGTGTAATGAGAGCGGTACTGTTGCGATGCGTTTTATTGACAACAATCTCAATACAACCGAAACCTATCCTGCCAACCCGAACGGTTCGCCGTTGGGGATCACCAGTGTGAGCAGCAAAGATGGTCGTACCACTATCATGATGCCGCACCCGGAGCGGGTATTCCGCGCGGTAAGCAATTCATGGAAGCCGGACGATTGGAAAGATGACGGTGCCTGGTTGCGTTTGTTCCGCAATGCGCGGGTGTTCGTTAATTAATTTATTCTTTAGGCGCACGCAAAATAGTTTTCGAAATGAAAATTCGGGCAACTAAAAAAGAGTAAAAAATAAAAGTGTTAAAAAATAAAAAGGAGGCTTCTGCCTCCTTTTTATTTATGCGTTTTCTGATTGCGCAATAATGCTATCTCCCTCGCTCATCCTCCTTGGTATGTTTTTATTGTTGTGATTAATCATCTTTAGTGATGATGAATACAAAAAAATATTCGTCAACTTATAAGTTTTAGCGCCACTACTTCCGAAAAAAGTGAAGTTTGCCCCTCTTTGATTTTTTGCGCGCCTCAAAATAACCCGTTCTTTTTCGGTACTGACATAGCTGCTGGAAGAGCTTCATGCCCCCCAATCCTATATCGAGGACACAATGAAAATTTATAATAAATTATGGCGAAATGCAGTGGTACCAATCACCGCCGGTCTAATGCTTTTAGAGTCCGCCAGCGCTTACGCTGCGCGCTGCGAATACATAATTCAAAGTGAATGGAATAGCGGCTTTGTTGCCGCTATTCGCATCACCAACGACACAAACATCCCCATCAATGGCTGGTCAGTAGGTTGGTCTTATACCGATGGTTCTCAACGGACGGGTGGATGGAACGCGAATTTTAGTGGTAGCAATCCTTACGCTGCGAACAATGTCGGTTGGAATGGCACTATCAATCCAGGGCAGGCGGCAGAGTTTGGTGTTCAGGGTAATAAAGGGGTTCAAAATGCGCCTGCTGCGAAACCAACGATAACCGGTGCAGTGTGTGGTGGTCAGGCTTCCTCTGTGAGCAGTGTTCGTTCAAGTTCGTCTTCGTTTTCGATTGCAGATTCATCTTCAAGCAGAATATCGTCTACTCCATCAAGCGCTTCGCGTTCATCTAGCTCATCACAGAGTTCGATAATAGGAGAGTCATCTAGCTTTGCGAGTATTCCTAGTTCTTCGCTATCTTCTTCCTCTAGAAGTCGCTCTAGCTCACTGAGCAGCCGATCATCAAGTTCATTTGGGGTGTCGAGCACTTCAACATCAACTAGTTCCTCTTATTCAGCCGGGCCAAACTTACCTGAAGTGGATTTACAAGTAAGTGTGCATGGAATGACTGTGCATGTTGATACGAGGGGGTCAACAGATATTGACGGAGATCCGCTCTATCACTCAGTGACTTTCGGTGATGGTGCGAGCCTCGCCTATCCAAATGTATGGCACACCTATAAAGAGCCAGGTACTTACATCATTGAGGTAAATGTGTCTGATACAGCTGTTGGTGGCAGGGGCAATACCAAGACCTATCCCGTCACGGTTGAAGCTGTTATAGGAAACCAAGCGCCTATTGCTCGAATGGCGGGTCGTCGTTACCTGCAATCTATAGATGCTTATGGGAAGTCATCATTTGATTGGGAGGGCACACCTTTAACGTATGAGTGGGATTTCGGTGACGGTCCATTTTTAGGCAATGTTTCTGCCAGTGTGTATGACTGTGGGTCCAGTTCCAGTTTTAGTTCTAGCGCTAGTTCTAGGTCTAATTCTAGTGCTAGTGGTGACAGAACCCGTCTAGTAACTTTGACCGTGAGTGATGGGGAGTTAAAAGATACAGTCCAGCAAGTTTTAGGCGGATCCTGCGGCCTGATACAAGATAAAATCGCAACTGCGGCATTTAGCTATGTTGTTGAAGGTAATAAAGTATCTGTAGATGCGAGTGCGTCACGTGACGAGACTGCTTTTGGTTGGAACTTCGGCGACGGCACTACAGGCTCTGGATTATTTGCATCGCACACATATGCATCACCTGGCACCTATCAGATTAGATTGAGCCTTTCTAACATGGGATCATATGGAGGTGTATTCGACAATATTACAAAATCAATTGTAATTGAATCCGGTAGTAGCGAATCCAGCGCTACTTCATCCTCCGTTTCGTCATCAAGTTCATTTACTCTTTCATCCTCGGTTAGCTCGAGCTCATCAAGCCTGTCTAGCTCAGCGATTTCAAGTTCAACGTCGTTGGCGCGATCATCAAGCTCACAAGCTTCAAGTGATCGCAACCGTTACAACGCACCACGCGCAACAACTGCACCGGTTATCGATGGTGTTGTTGACAGCGTATGGGAAAGAGCGTCATGGACGCCTATCAATGTGTTCTGGTTAGGCACTCAATCAAATCCAAGCGCACAAGATTATTCTGGGCGCTACAAAGCCTTGTGGGATGAGAATTATTTGTACGTTCTCTACGATATCACTGACGACAGAATTTATGATGGCGTGCGCAATGCATTGGATCGTTATTGGGAAGATGACACCGTTGAATTGTTTATCGACGAAAATAAAAATGGCGGACAACACGGTTACAACACCAGCGCATGGGCATATCACATCAGCACCTATGGTGATGTTGTAGATAGCACCACCGGTGGCGCGACCTTATTGAACGACCATATTGACAATCGCTTGGTAAGTAATGGCAACCAACATTATTGGGAAATGCGGATTCGTATTTACGGTGAAGATTACGCCGATTGGAAAAGCAATATACCTTTGCAATTGTATGCCGGAAAACTTATGGGCTTCTCTGCCTGTTACATCGATAATGATGGCAGCTCTCAACGTGAAAGTATGATGGGGTCTGTAGATACTCAAGGACATAGAAACAACCAAGGGTATCTTGATGCTGGCTCGTTCGGTTCGTTGCTTTTGGTAGAGTAAAGATACATGTTAAACGTTGGGGCGCCGAAAGGCGTCCTTTTTTTAACTAAAATTTTATTTGGTTAGGCTTAAAGAAAGAGAAATTTTTCCAAAACGAATTCAATTCAATCACGATAATTTATTTCTAATGTAAAAAAACAACACAGGAGGCATCATGCCTCCTGTGTTGTTTTTACGAGTGAGTGGTTTGTGAAGTGTTTTTTAATTAGAACGTGAACTGTAAGCTAACGCTTGCAAAATCCACATCCATATCTATATCGTCTTGTTGAAGTACATCAATTTCATCACGTGAAATGTTGAAATTAAAGCGCTCATACTCTACGCGTAAATCCAGGTTGTCAGATAAACGGAATTTTGCACCAGCACCCCAGAATGTCTCATCGCCGTCGTAGTTATCGCTCGCATCAAAAACAGATGAGTTGATTGATGCATCAGCATCCCACCACAGTTGACCGCCTTTAGCGTAAATGGAGAAGGCTGGGCTAATAGGTGCTTCCAAAATCAATGCTAAACTTTTACCGTCGGCATTGATTGTAAACGCGTCATTTCGCGCCTCATCAAAATCGATGTAAGATGCTTCCAATCCGATGTATTCATTAAATTTAACAAGAGCAAATGCTTTCTTTGCTGCTTCATCTTCATCGAAATCTTCATCCTTCAGTTTAGTAAGACCGTAACCGGCACCGATTGAAAACTCTGGTTGTAACCGCCAACCATCCTGTTCTTGTGTGTTTGATTGTGCCATCGCTACAGATGACATTATGGCAAGACCCAGAAATGCTGATGTTGTTTTAATCATAATAAATCTCCGTTTAGTAATTTACTTGCTGTACACAAGTAAAATAGCAATCCCTATGCCAATCAACTTAATTGCAAATAATGTGGATATTTTTTAATCAGGTTAGCGAATTTATACGTTACTTATTCCCGTTTACAAAAAAACAGGTGTTTATGCCGTATAAAATTTCTTAAAAAATAGGAATTATTTTTACAATAAAAGTAACAATTACAAAATAAATAATTGTTCTTTATCGGTGTATGGTTTAAATAAATAAGTATGTTCGTTAGCTAACATACCGAGCATAAATATCTTGAATAATATTTTTATGGTAGCTACCCAGGGGCGATTGTAGTGCTTTTTTTACAATATCTATATTAGGGTTTTTCGAGTGGCATGCTTTAAATGTGTCGCTTACTGAAGGGTAATCTGCTGTTGTTTTTATCAAAAATATATTATCGCCTGCAGTTATTTTTCCTGTATTTATTACGCGTGCATAAGCACCGGTACGTGCAGCTTGCACAAATGCTTTAATAAAACCAGGGTCGCCCATGCGCGTCGCAAGTTTAAAGCAAGGAGTGCGCGGTGCGGATATTTCTATGATCACATCACTAATCTGCAATCTATCACCAATTAATAATGGCGCATCACCAAAGCTGGATAGCGTCAGATTCTCACCAAAAATTCCTGGCGAAAGCGTTTTGCCCAAACGTTCTGACCACCAGTCATAATCTTCTTGGCTGTAAAGATAAAGCGCTTGATCAAGCCCGCCGTGAACGCTGGTATCCACAATCGCATCACCCACAATTCCTAACTCGGTTATTTCTACCGGTGTCGGCACAGGTTTTTTAATAATACCGGTTTGCACCGCGCCATTGGGCGTATCTAATGTTTCTTGCTGGCCGACATTGATGGAGATCAGTTTCATGGTAATACCCTTGGGTAATTATGGCTCAACAGACTGCCCTTGATGAGGGCTATATGAAGTATCAACACATGCAATTCCTTTGCAATACGTGTTTTGACGTAAATACTAAAATTATTAAAAAATTCTCTATTATATAAATAGACACTGGCTGTATCAGGGAACATACACGGAGTTAAGCAATCTCAGTTATTAGTGACGCATACAATTTAATGTCATGATTGGCATTATTTGATAGCTACTTTTTTTAGCGGATTTTAATAAAGGAGTGAAAAATGGAAACTCAAGAATTACATCGCGGACGGTTGATAGATCATATTCAGTTGGTGGTAAAAGATCTTGCTGCCTCGAAAACATTTTATACCGCTGTTTTTAGCACGCTGGATATTCCATTGGGTGGTTCAGGTGAAGGCTTTTTCTGGGCAGATGAATTATTTGTATCCACGCCAGAAAGCGACGCAGCACAAGGGGTGGTAACTGGCCGCCATCACTTGGCATTTCAGGCGCGGGATGAGGCTATGGTGGATGCCTTTTATAAAACGGCGTTGGCTAATGGCGGAAGAGATAACGGCAAACCGGGCGAGCGCCCGTATCATCCGGGCTATTACGCGGCGTTTGTAATAGACCCCGATGGTAACAATATCGAAGCGGTTTATCACGGCATAGCAAAACGTAGCGCGCCTTCTGTCACAGTCACTTTCTAGCTGATGCATTTATAGGGTAGGGATGGGCTCGACACCGAACTGGCAGCATACCGATTGTGTTGCGCAATGATTAATAAGAAGAATTCGGTGTGCTGTCGGGATTAATTTCACCATAGACTTCTTCCGGGTCTACCTCATTAATCAGTAAAACCTCTCGAACCGTTTGAATATGGTCAAGCACGGTTTGGTATCTATCACCGTAATCGTATTTGTTTACCTCGATAGCTTTGGGCATATAACAAAAGGCAATTTTTAATGCTTGAATCAGGTCTTCATTTGTTGGGTTGGTCATAGCTGTCTCCAAGTGCGTAGGTTGGGCAATTATGCGTAACAAAATCCTAGTTAATATTTTATTAAAACAGTGGTGGGTTGCTCCGCGAACCCGCCCTACAATATTCCCAATTTACTCAGCAACAACCCCCGGCTCATAAGCCAAAACCGGACTCATCCAGCGCTCAATTTCCTGCACACTCCATCCCTTGCGTTGCGCCAAGCTTTCTACCTGATCTTTCTCAATCTTACCGGTATTAAAATACTCTGCTTGCGGGTGCGCAAAATACCAGCCGGAAACGGCTGCAGTTGGCAGCATTGCGAAGTGTTCGGTTAATGTAATTCCGGTATTTTTCTCACCATCAAGCAAGGCGAATAATTGTGTTTTTTCAGTGTGATCCGGGCACGCGGGGTAACCGGGTGCGGGGCGGATGCCTTTGTATTGTTCTTTGATTAAATCTTCGTTCGATAGATTTTCATCTCGGTCGTAGCCCCAGAATTCTTTGCGTACACGTTGGTGCATGTGTTCAGCAAAAGCTTCGGCCAAACGGTCGGCGAGGGCTTTTACCATGATGCTGTTGTAGTCGTCGCCTGCATCTTGATATTGTTTGGCGAGTTCCTCGGCACCAATACCTGTGGTGACGGCAAAGCCGCCGATGTAATCTTGTTTGCCGGTTTCTTTTGGTGCAACAAAATCTGCGAGAGAGTAATGCGGTCTGGATTCCATACCTTGCTTTAAATGTTGCTGGCGGATGTGGTGTAGCGTGTTAATTTGCTTTCCATCTGTATCAAATACCGCAATATCATCGTGATCGACGGTGTTCGCTGGCCAGAAGCCGATAACGCCGTTGGCGAGAATCAGTTTTTCGTCGATTAACTTGCGCAGCATTTCTTGCGCATCGGCAAATAAATTGCGCGCAGCCTCACCGACGATTTCGTCATCCAGAATTTTTGGATATTTTCCGGCGAGATCCCAACTAATAAAGAAGGGTGTCCAGTCGATATATTCAACCAGCGTATTTAAATCGTAATCTTCAAATACTTTTACGCCTGTGAACGCGGGTGCTGGTGGAGTGTAATTATCCCAATCCAGTTTTAGGCCTTTAGCGATAGCTTCGGGGTAAGTGCGCACTGTGCCGCGTGGTTTGCGGTTGGCATTGCGTTCACGTACTTCGATATATTCTTGTTTAAGGTCTTCTACAAATTTCGGGCGCAGTTCATCGGATAACAAAGTGCTGGCAACACCTACAGCGCGTGATGCATCCGCAACGTACACAACTTGATTCAGTTTAAATGCCGGATCAATTTTTACGGCAGTGTGCGCTTTAGAGGTGGTAGCACCTCCAATCATCAGTGGTTTATTAATGCCACGGCGTTCCATTTCGCGGGCGACAAATACCATTTCATCCAGTGATGGAGTGATCAAGCCTGAGAGGCCGATGATGTCGCAGTTTTGTTCGATGGCAGTGTCGATGATTTTATCGCAGGGTACCATTACCCCCAGATCAACAACGGCGAAGTTATTGCACTGCAATACTACGCCGACAATATTTTTGCCGATGTCATGCACATCGCCTTTCACCGTAGCCATTAAAATCCGGCCATTGGGTTTGGATGCTTCGGTTTTTTCTGCTTCGATAAACGGCTGCAAATAAGCAACGGATTGCTTCATTACGCGTGCGGATTTTACTACTTGCGGCAAAAACATTTTACCAGCACCGAATAAATCGCCGACTACGTTCATACCATCCATGAGTGGGCCTTCGATTACATCGAGTGGGCGTGGGTAATGCTGGCGAGCTTCTTCGGTGTCGGCTTCAATGTGCGTCGAAATACCTTTTACCAAGGAGTGCTCAATGCGTTTTGCAATCGGTAGCGAACGCCATTCAGCATCTTCTTTTACTTCACCCGTTGAACCGTCGCCGCGATATTTTTCGGCGATGTCGAGCAGCGCTTCGGTGCCGCCGCTATGACGGTTGAGGATTACATCTTCAACTTTGTCTTTTAATTCTTGCGGCAAATCGTCGTACACCGCCAACTGGCTGGCGTTGACGATACCCATATTCATGCCGGCTTTAATGGCGTGGTACAAAAATACCGAGTGGATTGCTTCGCGTACCGGATTGTTGCCACGGAAGGAGAAGGACACGTTGGATACGCCACCGCTAATACCGGCGTGCGGCAAGTTTGCGCGAATCCAGCGCGTGGCTTCGATAAAATCGACAGCGTAATTGTTATGCTCTTCAATACCGGTAGCGACCGCAAAAATATTCGGGTCGAAAATAATATCTTCCGGTGGAAAATCGAGTTTATCCACCAGCGTGCGATAAGAGCGTTCGCAAATTTCTTTTTTGCGCGCTTGGGTATCGGCTTGGCCGGTTTCGTCAAACGCCATTACCACTACTGCTGCACCGTAACGCATACAGAGTTTGGCTTTGGCGAGAAATTCCTCTTCGCCTTCTTTTAAGCTGATGGAGTTAACAATCGGTTTGCCCTGAATGCATTTCAAACCGGCTTCAATTACATCCCATTTGGATGAATCCACCATAATTGGTACGCGTGAAATATCCGGTTCACCGGCGATCAGATTTAAAAAGCGCACCATGGCTTTTTCGGCATCAAGCATGCCTTCGTCCATGTTGATGTCGATAATCTGTGCACCGTTTTCAACTTGCTCCAGCGCAACTTCCAACGCAGTGGAATAGTCTTCTTCCACAATTAATTTTTTAAAGCGCGCAGAACCGGTAACGTTGCAGCGTTCGCCAACGTTTACAAATAACGAATCCTTGGTGATGTTAAATGGCTCTAAACCTGAGAGACGACACGCGGGTTCGATATCGGGAATTTTGCGCGGAGCATATTTGCTCATCACATCGGCAAGCGCTTTGATGTGTGCCGGTGTAGTGCCACAGCAGCCGCCGATAATATTTAAAAATCCGCTCGCTGCAAATTCTTCAACAATATCGACCATCTCTTGCGCAGTTTGGTCGTACTCACCAAATTCATTGGGCAAACCGGCGTTGGGGTGGGCGCTTACAAAACAGTTGGCGACGCGTGAAAGTTCTTGCACGTATTGGCGCAATTCTTTCGCGCCTAGTGCACAGTTCAAACCCATGCTGAGTGGGCGTGCGTGTGCGAGTGAATTGTAAAAGGCTTCAGTGGTTTGGCCGGAAAGAGTGCGGCCAGAGGCATCGGTAATGGTGCCGGAAATCATAATCGGCAATTCAAAACCGACGTTATCAAAATATTGTTTTACCGCGAATACCGCCGCTTTGGCGTTGAGCGTATCGAAAATAGTTTCGATCAAAATAATATCGGCACCGCCTTTGACCAAACCATCCATAGATTCCAGATAGTTTTCGACGAGTTGATCAAAAGTCACGTTGCGCGCGCCCGGATCATTTACATCCGGCGAAATAGAACAGGTGCGACTGGTCGGCCCAAGCACGCCAGCCACAAAACGCGGCTTGGCCGGATTTTTTGCGGTCATTTCATCGCAGAGTTCGCGCGCGAGTTTGGCTGAGGCGAAATTGAGCTCATGGCTCAGGTCTTCCATGTCGTAATCTGCCATGGAAATGCGCGTGGAGTTGAAGGTGTTGGTTTCCAGAATATCGGCACCGGCTTCAAGGTAAGCGCGCTGGATCTCGCGGATAACTTCCGGTTTGGTGATGCTGAGCAGATCGTTATTGCCCGCGATATCCATGTGGTAATCGGCAAAGCGCGCGCCGCGATAATCTGCCTCCTGCAGCTTGTAGCTTTGGATCATGGTGCCCATACCACCATCCAGAATCAGGATGCGCTGTTTGATGGCGTCATTGAGGGCAGTGATACGGGTTTGGAGTTCAGCTGGAATAGTCATGGAAAACCTTTGGCGATTAAACAATTGCCCGATTTGCTATTGAGGCAATATTAAAAAATCAGGGCAATATCAAAAAAGTTTGATATAGAAAATTGGCGCGAATTCTAGCAGAAAAGCCTGCTGTGAGGGCGGAGCTGGATAGGATTTAGCAGGGTGTAGAGCACACCAACCAACCCATTAGAGTTTAGTCGGAATTGTCTGTGGCGGTGGGTGAGGTATGGCTAGTAGGAACTACTTGTCGAAATGGAATACCTTTTTATCTTGCATGCTATTGGTAGTACTTTTTTCCGAAGATTCAGGGCGCAGATTAATCAGTGTAAGCGCAGCAAAAAATGCAAAACCACAACCTGCGACCACGATAGATGCCGGATATAGGGCACCAAATATCATGTTGGCAATAGCAAGACTGAGGTACATGGTGACTCTAAGGCTTTTGGCGTTGAGTAAAAACTCTTGTGATTCGCTCATTTCATCGTCTCCTAATGGATTTGGTTGAAATAATGGTTGGTAAGCGTTTAGTTAATAATAGACTGCATAAATAGAATTTATAATACATTTGTGACAAATATCACACTTCTTTAACAAATAAGCATTGATGTCAGACGAGCGGCTTCATGTGGCGGTTAGATGGCGATGCAGATGACATAATTTCTCATCTTTGGGCTTTGCTTTTGGTGCTTGTAGTTACTGAAGTTGCTACAACCTTGGTTATTTCTGCTTACTCTTAATCTTATGACAACGAATGTAAATTACTTGTTCATTTTTAAAACTTACTAGTGCCTTGAGTGTTGGGTTTGCAGTAGAATACCCGAGTAATTTAATCAGGTATTTTGCATTTATAGAAAAGGTAATTATGGTCAACGTTGATATCACCGAATCCGCCCAAAAGTATTTAAAAGAGCTGTTGGATAAGCAAAAAGACAACGATGGAATTGGTATACGCATGTTTGTTGCTAATCCGGGCACATCTAACGCAGAAACCTGCATTGCATATTGTCGCCCCGGTGAAGAAAAAGAGGGCGATGTGATTGTCCCTCTCAATGGTTTTAATGCCCATTTTGAAGAGCGCAGTTTGCCATTTTTGGAAGATGCCAAAGTGGATTACGCGGCAGATCGCATGGGCGGCCAATTAACGATTCGCGCCCCCAATTCCAAAATGCCGCGCGTGACCGATGACAGCCCGCTCGAAGATCGCATCAATTACGTGTTGTATAACGATGTAAACCCCAGCCTAGCGTCCCATGGTGGCAACGTGAGTTTGGTGGAAATCACCGAAGATATGATTGCCATTCTCAAGTTTGGCGGTGGTTGCCAAGGTTGTGGATCAGTGGCGATTACGCTGAAGCAAGGCATAGAGGTTCAGTTGATGGATAAATTGCCGGAGCTGAAAGGCATTCGCGATGTGACTGACCATACCGATCGTAGTAACGCGTATATGTAATCTTGTGAAGTTCCCCTGCAAAAAAATACCGCCTCTGAATGTACTTGGGGGCGGTATTTTTTTGTCTGCATTTTAGGGCTGGATTAAATTTCTTCTCGCCAGGGTTTTTGGGCAGAGTAGCTTGCGAGTTGCTGTTCTAAGATCTGTAACGGTAATTTCAAATCCTGCGCATCTTCGAGTGCTTCTTTCTGCCATTTAACGGCTTGGATGAAATTACCATTTTCGGCGGCAACTGCAGCTTGGGTTTGATAGAAGCTTTGTTTGTCGAGATGATTTGAGTCAACACCGGATAATTGTTCACTGGCTAATTTTTTATTCCTGTAATTGATGTCCGGATGTGTTGCAAGAATCCAAGCATACCGCAGCTTTGCGATTTGGCTGAGCGTTGCAGCACGTGCTAGCCAAAAAAATGCCTTGTCTTGATTTTTTTCAAATCGCGCTCCGCTAAAGGATTCTATCGCCAGCATATATTGCGCATCAGGTACACCATTTTTAGCCGCTTTAAGCAACCAGCCCATACTTTGATTGTTATCTTGAGTGCACATATCGCCATAAAGAATATTGCGCCCCAAGAAATAGCTTGCCGCGCCACTACCTTGATTTGCTGCTTGCTCATACCATTGGTTGGGGTTATCAGTCAGCTGATAATCGCTAACAAAGGATGGAATGGCCTCTAAAAAATAGGCAAATCCTAGCTTGTCTTTGCTGGTGCCTGTTTCCGCTGCTGCGCGTTTTTCTGCCACAATTTTATCCAATTTCTTTTCATTATATTGGGCATTGCTCATTTCAAAAGTAAAGCGACGTTTGAAACCGTTCACATCTACAGCAACGTTATTAATTGTTGTTGGTTCAAATTGAAATGTACGCAGCGCCTTGATTGATGCCTGTGCAAATTCTTCTGATGAGGCGTGTACAACAATATGGTCGCGGGTAATGCCATGTTTGTCGATTGTATAAATCACATCAACAAAACCAGTCTTGCCGCGTTGTAGCATAACTTGTGGATAGTTAGGCGGGCTTATCTTGATCACTCTCTGTTGCTTTAGGCTGGTACTGGCACCTGTAAATACTGGTGTTAGTTTCCGGTTTATTGCCGCATCCCCGAATTCACTGACTAACTTCTCATAATATGAGTCGGCAAGTTTTTTGTCGGTATCACTCAGGCGTGCATAGATTTTGGTGTAAGTGCCAGGTTCTGCTTTTGTATCTGCATTTCCATTGGTGGGTTGCGCGGCTAGTGCCATCCAAGCGTAAGCAGCAATTGTATCTTTTTGCAAAAACTCACCGCGATAATACATTACGCCGACATTAGTCTGCGCATCGTGATCACCATATTGCGCAGCTTCAAAAAACGCTTTGTAAGCATTTTCAAAATCTTTTTTTTCGTAATAACTCATGCCAAGTTCAAAACTGGCGTGCGAGAAATTGGCAAAGAGGCACATAAGTATGGTGACCAATATTGGCAATTTTAATATTTTGTGCATAACAAAGTCCTTTAAGCTCGTTGTAATAGGTATCTACAGTTGTGGTGAGTATTCGAATTTTTCGATTTCAATCGGCGCTAAGTAGCTAACAATAACTAGTTGTTGGATTTTTTGCTCAATTTCAACCTGAATTGCCTCGCCATTTAGTGAGGCTGTCATTTTCTGCTCACTATCCCAAGAAATTATCAGTGTATTACTCTTGCTCCACAGAGCTTCTTGGACAAAATATTTGCTCAATGTTGTATTGACACCACTTTTATAACTAAGGGATACCAAGTGCCCGCTTGCGCAGTTTTCATTATTCAGTGATAGACGAATTGGAGCCAAACGATGGTCATCAATAGTGCGATTTGAAAAAAGCAGATCTGATTTTGCATGTGCAGGTAATTTGAAATGGATGAGTAGTTTTCCCGCGCTACCGGGCAGCGCAGTATTCCATGTAGAAATTTGCGCTGGCGTTGCAAGTTTAGTGGAGGGTACCGTTGTACAAGAGAGTTGTAGAACGCATAGAAGAGCGGCGGCGAACATTATTAGCGATTGTTTGGACATTATAAATCCTTGTATGTGTCGGAAAGGATGCGATCATACTCTCCCGTCTCCTTTATCATCAATAAGCCTTTATCCAACTGTTCCGCTAACCAGTGTGCTCGTGGGCTTTTATGCGAGAAGGCGACATAGACATAGCCGCTATGATTTAAAAAACGTTTGTCGAAAATAGGCGCATCCAATTTCATTTCTTTGAGTGCGAACTCGGCTTCGCGATCAAACATCACCGCTGCATCAATGCGCCCTTGTTTTAGCATGCGAATAATTTGTGATTGTTGTGATACCTGAACTTCGTTAAAACGGTGTCGATGTTTGTCGTAAATGTCGCCGTACTCATAATCGCGAATGACGCCAACGCGAAAATTAGTGGGTATATCTTCAATCGATTTTATCTCTGGGTGCATGCCGGGTAGAAAGAACCAATAAGATTCCACTGCGAGCAAGGGGACTTCTCCAAAAATGTATTTGTCTTGCGTTGAGGTTTGCAGGGTTACGTTGTAACCGCCGTCGATTTTGCCGGACTGTAAATCATGCAGTACGCGAGCGTAGGGCAATACCTGAAACTGGGGAGTGAGGCCTGATTTGGCAAATGCGGCCTTAATCAAATCGGTTGATATGCCGTTACCTTGGGCATCGGAGTAGGGCGGCCAGGAATTTTCGGCGCCCAAGCGAATACGAATTGAGCCATCCTCCGATCCGGTTGCAGGCGACCCTACTGCCAAGCACAGCCATAGCCAAGCGCAAGCCCAGAATTTACTCATTAGTTAACGACTCCTAATTTGGCGCCACTTGGAATATTAATGCAAAGCCTAGTCGTATTTAGTTATATGGGCAATAAGTCATATGACGGCAGTACTCCTGAATCGGGCTGGCACTTAAAGTTTTATCATTTATACCCTCAAATGAGAATTATTGTTATTGCAGGTGATAATAGTTATCTATATCATGCGCGTCTTCTTATTCTTTGCGTATCGATACTATTACTATAAGGGCTAGCCATGACCATACTTAAAGCATCATCCAAACATATTGTTTCCAAGAAACGCACAACTGGTTTGCAGTTGACGGCGACCGCGCTGTCCTCGGCAATGTTGCTCGCATCAGCAGGCGCTATGGCTGCCGATGAAGCAAAAAATGCCAACACGCTTAACACTGTAAAAGTAGAAGCAGATGCAATTGAGCCAGCATTTAAGGCTGATAAAGCCAGCTCGCCAAAACTTACCCAGCCGTTGGTAGATACTCCACAAACTATCGTGGTGGTAAAGAAAGAACTTTTCCAACAGCAAGCTGCTACTACCCTGAGCGAAACTCTGCGCAACACTCCCGGTATCACCATGTTGATGGGTGAGAACGGAAATACTGCGACTGGCGATTCGATTTTTATGCGCGGTTTTGATACCCAAGGCAGCATTTTTGTTGATGGCATTCGCGACTTGGGCAGCATCTCGCGCGATACCTTTAACACCGAACAAGTAGAAATCGCCAAAGGCCCAGCCGGTGTCGATAACGGCCGTGGTGCTGCTTCAGGTTACATCAACATGAGCAGTAAATTGGCCAATCTGGAAGATGCAGTGACTGGCAATATCAGCGCTGGTTCAGGCGAATACAAACGTGCAACTGTTGACGTTAACCGCGCCCTGAGTGACAGCTCAGCCATTCGCGTTAACTTGCTGAAGCAAGAAGCTGGTGTTGCTGGCCGCGACGAAGTAGAAAATAATTTCGAAGGCGTTGCTGCGTCTTTGGCGTTTGGTCTGCAAACCGACACACGTACTTACTTCAATTATTTGTCGATGAAGCAATCTGGCATTCCGGATGGTGGTATCCCGACTATTGGGATTGAAGGTTATTACAACGCTGTCTTTGATTCGCGCCCCAGCACGACTTACCCTGCTGGTGGCCCTTTGGCTGGGCAAGAACAGCAACCGGTAGATACCGCCAATTTCTATGGTGCTAAAAGTGACCATAATGATGTGAATGCCAACATGGCAACCGTGCGTATTGAGCACGATCTGGCCGAAGGCGTTACCTTGCGCAATACCTCCCGTTATGGCCGTACTAATCAGGAGCAAGTGTTGACTGGTATCAACGGCATTACGTTTGTACCCCCTACAAACTCAGATTTGTGGACTGTTGCGCGCTCACGTCAAGGTCGTGATCAAACTAACCAAATCCTTACTAACCAAACCAACTTGAATGCCGCATTTGAAACTGGCGGTATCCAACATGACCTGAGTTCTGGTATCGAATTTGTTTACGAAAGCCAAACAACCTACACCATGGGTATTCCGTTTTTGTCGTCGACATCAGCAGCGACCACTCCTCAGGCACCGGCCAATCTTTATAATCCAAGCACAAAAGATGTGTTCCAGCCTCTGGTACGCACTGGTGGTAAAACAGATGGTGAGACTACTACTTATGCACTTTACGCCCTCGATACCATTACGCTGAACGAGCATTGGGAATTGAGCGCCGGTTTACGTGCCGAGCGTTTCCACACCAAGACCGACACCATCACTCGCCAAGGTACTGCGACGCCACAATCTATTCCGGTGGGAACCCTGCTTGGCAATGCGGCCAAACTGGATGACGATTTGATCAGCTGGAAATTGGGTGCGGTGTATAAGCCTGCAGAAAATGGCTCGATTTATGTGTCTTACGCTACCTCACAATTGCCACCAGGCAGCGCAAACTTCTCGCTCTCTACCACTGCGAACAATGCCAATAATCCTAACGTTGATCCGCAAGAAGGCACCAACCAGGAAATCGGTACCAAGTGGAATGTGTTTGGTGACAAGTTATCACTGACTGCTGCTGTATTCCGCAGCACTAACGACAATGAATTTGTGACCAATCAAGATGGCACCACCACTGCTGTAGGTGAACGCCGTGTACAAGGTGTTGAATTTGGTGCGGCCGGAATCATCATGCAAAATTGGCAGGTCAGTGCTGGCTTGGCGTTTATGGATCCTGAAATCACTCGCGGTAACCAGGCTACAACAGCGGCGAGCACCGATGGCGGCACTATTCAATGGTCACCGGAACTGACTTTCACCCTCTGGAACAGCTATACCTTCGGTAATGGATTAGTGATTGGTGGCGGTGCGCGTTATATGGATACAGTGGCAAGTTCAAGCTTGACCGATGCAGAAGCCCTTTCACGTCGTTCATTGCCAGAACTTGCAGATTATTGGGTGTTTGATGCAATGGCGTCTTATCCACTTACCCAAAACGTAAGCCTGCAATTGAACGTGTTTAACTTGGCCGATGAAGAATACGTTGCCAGCCTCAATAACTCGGGAGCACGTTATTTCCCAGGTGTTGAACGTTCAGCGCGTTTAGGTGTTAACTTCGCGTTCTAATAGTGATTGGTGTGCGAAGGAAGGGGGCGCAATTTATTGTGCCCCCTTTTATCTATAAGCAGCACACTGATTTTTCATCCATTATTTAATTGAGTAGATATTCATGTTGATTCATATCCCGCAATTGCTCAGCAAACAGCAAGTCGCTGACTGCCGTGCACGCTTGAATCAAACTCAATGGATTGATGGAAAAGCCACTGTGGGAGCACAGGGCGCGCAAGTAAAAAAAAATCGCCAGTTACCGGTAGATAGCCCGGTCGCACGTGAGTTAGGCGAAATTATTTTAACCGCGTTATATGCCAACCCATTGTTTATGTCGGCGGCATTGCCGCTACGCATAGTCCCGCCATTATTTAATGCATATTCCGGTGGCGAGCATTACGGTTTTCATGTTGATGGTGCAATTCGGTTAGTACCTGGCAGCAATTTAAGTTTGCGCACCGATGTTTCTTCTACGTTATTTTTGTCCGAGCCAGAAGAGTATGAAGGCGGCGAGTTAATCGTGCAGGATACTTACGGTAGCCACGAAGTGAAATTGCCCGCAGGTGATTTAATTCTGTATCCCTCCAGCAGTTTGCATCAAGTTGCCCCTGTCACCCAAGGTGAACGTGTGTGCAGTTTTTTCTGGACGCAAAGCATGGTGCGCGATGATTGGCAGCGCAATTTATTACACGAACTGGATTGCAATATTCAATCACTGCGTCAAAAAGTGGGCGATTCAGAAGAGCTAGTCGGCCTCACTGGCCACTATCACAATTTATTGCGGCAGTGGGCGCAAGTGTAATGAATTCAGCCACAAAAAAAACCAGTCGATTTTGGTTGGGCAGTTTGCGCGAATGGCATTGGATCAGTTCCGCAATTTGCCTTATCGGCATGCTGTTATTTTCGATTACGGGCATCACGCTTAACCATGCGGCTCAAATTAAAGCCAAGCCAGAAATTGTCACCACAGAAGCTGAAATTCCATCCGATATTATTAAATTAATCACCATTCCTGCCGAAGAAAAAGCCGTGTTGCCTGAGGTGTTAAGTGAGTGGCTGGCGCAAGCGCAAGATATTTCAGTCGGCAACCAATTGGCTGAGTGGAGCGAAGACGACATTTATCTTTCACTTCCACGCCCCGGTGGCGATGCCTGGTTAAGTATCGACTTGGCGAGCGGTGAATTAATTTACGAGGTCACCAATCGCGGCTGGATCTCTTATCTCAACGATTTACACAAAGGGCGCAATACCGGTATTGCATGGAGTTGGTTTATCGATGTGTTTGCCGTTTTCTGCATTATTTTTTGCATTACCGGTTTGCTCTTATTAAAGCGTTACGCCAGCGGTCGCCCCGCAACCTGGCCGATGGTCGGTTTAGGTTTGGTGCTGCCGTGGGTATTGATTCTGTTATTTATTCATTAAGTTCTATTCGTTAATTAAGTATTATTTATTAAGTTTTATTGCAACCGTTTTTCTATAACAACTAAATTTTTGTAGAGGTTCATTATGCGTTCACGTTTGTTGTTTTCCTCATTGTGTGCAGCAATGACGTTAGTGCCGGTTGCATCGGTTGTCGCAAGTGATTTGGTGGTGTCGGTTGAATTACCGGTGCTGGAAGTAGCGGAATATCACGAGCCCTACGTGGCGCTGTGGATTGAAAATGAAAAAGGCGAAAGTATTAATCTCGCTGTGTGGTATCAGTTAGAAGAACGCGGCCAAAAAAGTGATAAAGGCGAAGAATGGCTGAAAGACATGCGTCAATGGTGGCGCCGTATCGGCCGCGATACCGATATGCCAGTTGATGGTGTAAGTGGCGCAACGCGTGCACCGGGCAAACACACAGTTACTTTTACTGAAGGTAAAGCACCTTTGGGTAAATTAAAAAGTGGCAATTATGTATTGATGGTTGAAGCCGCGCGTGAAGTGGGCGGACGCGAATTAGTGAAGGTTCCATTTACGTGGCCAGCTAAAACCGCCGCAGAACAAAACGCAAAAGGCAGTAAAGAATTGGGTGAGGTGAAATTAACTGTAACGCCCTAAACGCTAAACATTAATCGTCTGATTGCCAATTTAATTCTTCAAAAGGAAACGCCACATGAATCATTTTTTTAAAACTACTCTCTGCGCTGCGCTTGTGCTGTGTTTGCCATTAACTGCCCAGGCACATCGCGCCTGGTTATTGCCGAGCGCCACCGTTCTTTCAAGTGATGATGCCTGGGTCAGTATCGATGCTGCTGTCTCTAACGATATTTTCCATGCGGACCACGCCCCCATGCGTGCTGACGGTGTAGTAATCACCGCGCCCGATGGAAAAACGCTGGAAGTGAAAAATGCTAACACCGGAAAATTCCGCAGCACATTCGATGTGCAATTACCGCAAAAAGGCACATATAAAATTGCATTGGCATCCAGTGGAATAATGGCCACTTGGAAAACAGAAGAAGGTGAGCGCAAAATGTGGCCAGGGCGCGGTGAAAAAGCCAATCCTGCTGACTTTGACAAAATGGTTCCCAAAAAAGCGAAAGACCTTTCAGTGTCACAATTCTCTCGCCGCATGGAAACCTTCGTCACTTCCGGTTCACCCACTGAATCTGTATTGAAACCTACCAAGCAAGGTTTGGAATTGGTTCCTGTCACTCACCCGAATGATTTGTTCGCTGGCGAAGCGGCAACCTTTCAGTTTCAGATGGATGGAAAACCTGTTGCGGGCGTGAAAGTAACTGTTATCCCCGGCGGCATGCGCTACCGCAATGAGCAAGCTGCAATCGAAGTGGAAACTGACAAAAAAGGCAATATCGTTATCACCTGGCCACAAGCAGGCATGTACTGGTTGAGCGCAAGCTATCGCGACGATAAAGCCAAAAAACCGGCCACCTCGCGCTCCGGCAGTTACGCGGCGACTTTTGAAGTTTTGCCGGAATAATGTTTAAAACTGCTGCGATGAATCCCGGTATAGACGGATAGCCAGCGACTCTCTGAGACCGTCTGAGACATGGATATCAAAGATGAGCCTACAAGGATGTATTTCCGGCGTGCCTCAGAGAGTGGCTGGTTATCTGTTTCTACTCCACGTGCGATGAATAATACAAAGAAGAGTTTTTTGTGCGCTATCTTGCCGCTAGCCTATTAATTTTTTCCTACCTTATTTTTTGCTGGCTCTGCTGGCGAAATTATCAGCGCAAGCAACCTTTTTCAGCATCGCAGAACATCGATTCCGATGGATATATTTTAATTGGCTACGCCAGCCAAACCGGTAGTGCATTAGTCATTGCACAACAAACGGCGGAGCAACTTAAGCAAGCGGGTAAAACGGTTCAAATGCTGCCGCTTAACCGCCTCATTCCGCTACACCTACAGCAAGCATCTACTGCATTATTTGTTGTCAGTACCTACGGTGAAGGCGAAGCGCCGGATAATGGCAATCGTTTTATTTCCCGCATATTAGTGCAGTTAGAAAAAACGTCCCTGCAACATTTGCAAATCGCCATACTCGCGTTGGGTGATTCAAGCTATCAACACTTCTGTGGTTTTGCGCATCAGTTGCATAACGAGCTGCATCATCGCGGCGCCCATTTTATTGCCGATATTATTGAAGTTGATCGGCTCGACGAAAGCGCAATACGCCATTGGCAATATTATCTCGGCCAAGTTTCCGGTAACTCGCATTTTAGTGATTGGAGTAAACCGGCCTATACCGATTGGACACTCACTGCACGCGACTGCGTAAATCCTACCAGCCCCGGCGCACCTGCATTTCATCTGCAGCTGCAACCTGCACTGGGTGAGATTCCGGCTGACCACTGGCAAGCGGGTGATATTGCCGAAATCGGCCCCTGCAATTCAGCTCTCGCCATCCAGATTTTTTTGCAGCGACTTGAACGCAGCTCAATTCCCCGCGATGAATTGGTAAGCCGCGATCTTATGATCAGTGACGAAAAATTAGCCGAGTTAAAAAACGCCACTGATGCAGAGCTAATCGCTGCACTGCCAGAATTACCGCATCGCGAATACTCAATCGCGTCAGTACCCACAGAAGGCTCGTTAGATTTGTTGGTCAGGCAAGTGCAAATTAATGAACATCAATTCGGTATTGGTTCCGGCTGGTTAACAGCGCATGCCGAACTTAACAGTGCAATTCGTTTACGCATTCGCACTAATGCGCATTTTCATTCGCCAGCCGCAACGCGCCCACTGATTTTAATTGGCAACGGCACAGGCATAGCAGGCTTGCGTTCGCACCTTGCAAACCCTGCTCGCGCTAATACCAAACATTGGCTGCTATTTGGCGAGCGTACCGCACAGGCAGATAGCTTTTTTCATGCCGATTTACAGCGTTGGCAGCAGGCCGGTTTGCTAACACGTCTAGACACTGTTTTTTCACGCGATGCTACGCCGGGCGCGCCGCGTTATGTGCAAGATTTACTTATCCCCAATACGCAAGAAATCCAGAAGTGGGTTGCTGAGGGCGCGGCCATTTTTGTGTGTGGCAGTTTGCAGGGTATGGCGCAAGCGGTAGATGATGCACTTGCACAGATTCTCGGCGCTGAGAAACTTGAAATTTTGGCCGATACACAAGGCTATTGCCGCGATGTTTATTAGCCGATCTGGATTGTGCAATAACTGTTAATCCCGCCGTGTTTTCACTAAACCTCCATAAAGCCTGGGTTATACTCGCCACCACTTTATTGCAGCGGTATATCCGGTGCTTGTTGATGATTGGTTTGACGGTATAACACTATGACTCTGGCTTTTTCTAAACGCAGTTTTTTCCGTTCCCGGCTCGGTATTGCAATCTTGCTTGTTGTTGCAGTGCTACTTATTGTTTTGTTGTGGCGCAGTGTTTTTGCCAGTAATAGTGCGGATGTTGTTTACACAACAGAGGTGGTTGCGCGTGGTGATATTGAAAATCTGGTGACTGCTACTGGCACCTTGCAACCACAGGATTATGTGGATGTGGGTGCACAGGTTTCTGGCCAGTTAAAAAAGTTGCATGTGGAAGTCGGTTCAGAAGTTAAAGCCGGTGACTTGTTGGCCGATATTGATGCGACCGTATTCGCCGCAAAGGTGGATGCAACCCGCGCACAGCTGCGTAACCAGCAAGCGCAATTATTAGAACGCGAAGCGCAATTAAAATTGATGGAAATTAATTATCGCCGTCAAAAAAATCTGATGATTGAAGACGCCACTACCACTGAAGCACTTGAAACTGCTGAAGCCAATTTAAAGTCTTCCCAAGCGCAACTTAAATCCTTGCAAGCGCAAATTCAGCAAACCGAATCTACCCTGCGCGTAGAAGCAGCCAACCTCAATTACGCGCGCATTTATGCTCCTATCGACGGCACTGTAGTGTCCATCACTTCGCGCCAAGGGCAAACCCTCAACACCAACCAAATGGCGCCGACGATTATGCGCATCGCCGATTTGTCTACCATGACGGTGCAAACGCAAGTGTCGGAAGCGGATATCGGAAAGTTACGAGTGGAAATGCCGGTATATTTCACTACGCTCGGCAGCCAGGGGCGCCGCTGGTACAGCACTATCAATCGCATTCAGCCCACGCCGGAAATTCTTAACAATGTCATTTTGTACAACGCGCTATTTGATGTACCCAATGAAAACCGGGTGCTGATGACACAGATGAGTACTCAAGTATTTTTCATTGAGTCGCAAGCGAAAGATGTATTGTTGGTGCCTATGTCAGCAGTGAGTTTTGCACCGCCGCGTGGCGATAGGTCACAGGGTGAGCGTCCACAAGGAGACCGGCCACAAGGCGAGCGAGCCAATGCGCCGCAGCCAACGGAAGAACAAAAAGCTGAGTGGAAAAAGCGCCGTGATGACATGAAAGAGGGTGCTGATAAATCGGCAGCTCGTCCGCGTCCTGCAGTAGTAAAAGTGATGGATGAAGACGGCGAGATCGCCGAGCGCAAAGTATTGATTGGTGTAACCAATCGTGTGCAAGCACAAATTCTCGAAGGTTTGAATGAGGGTGAAAAGGTTGTCAGTGGCAGCACTAAACCGAATGAAGTAAAAGTGGCGCCTGCCGGTGGCTTTGGTGGTCCGGGTATGGGTAGACGTTAATGACAACTGCTAGCGCTATTCAACCACTGATTAAATTATCGAGCGTCACCAAAACTTTTCGCAACGGGGAAATTGCGACGCAGGTATTGCACGGCATTGATATAGAAATTTATCCCGGTGAATTTGTTGCCATCATGGGACAGTCAGGTTCGGGTAAATCTACGCTGATGAATATTCTCGGCTGCTTGGATCGTGCCACCAGCGGCGACTATTTTTTTGCGGGCAAAAATGTTGCCGAATTGGATACGGATGGGCTTGCGCAATTGCGGCGCGAAGCCTTTGGTTTTGTGTTTCAAAGTTACAATTTGCTATCCGGTGCAACCGCGTGTGAAAACGTGGAAATGCCAGCGACTTATTCCGGTTTGTCGCCCGAGGTGCGTCGTGGTCGCGCAACTGAATTATTAAGCTCACTTGGTTTGCAAGAGCGTTTGCACCATCGCCCCAATCAATTATCGGGCGGACAGCAACAGCGCGTTTCTATCGCACGCGCGTTGATGAACGGTGGCCAAATTATTCTTGCCGATGAACCCACCGGTGCACTTGATAGTCATAGCGGCAAAGAAGTAATGCGCCTGCTAAAAGAATTATCAGAGCAAGGCCATACGATTATTTTAATCACGCACGATGCCGCCGTCGCCAATCATGCACACCGCCTGATTGAACTGCGCGATGGTGAAGTAATTGCCGATCCTGGTCCACAACCATCACCCCAGCCTCCGAAAGTTGAGCATTACCTGCGCGGTGAATCCAGTGTGCGTACTGAATTATTTGAAGCCATGAAAACGGCGTTTCGCTCGCTGTACAGCAATGTATTTCGCACCATTCTCACTTTGCTCGGGATTGTTATTGGCGTGGCTTCAGTAATCACTATGTTGGCTATTGGTGATGGTGCTAAAAAAGCGGTAGTCGATAGCATTAGTGCCATGGGCAGCAATTTATTGATAGTGCGCCCCGGTGGACCAATGCAACGGTTTCGTTGGGATTCCGTCACTCTGGTGCCGGAAGATGTCGATGCAATTGCAACTCTGCCGCACATCGCTGCTGCACTGCCGGAATTGAATGGCCAGTTTACGTTGCGCTACGGCAATATTGATCACACCACTGAAATTAATGCGACGGCAGCGCAATTTCCATTAGCGCGTAAATGGGAAATAGGGCAGGGAACATTTTTCACCGAAGAGGATGATAAAAATTACGCAACCGTTGTTGTGTTAGGAAAAACCGTCGCTAAAAAATTATTTGCTGACCAAAATCCGGTAGGCGAATTTATCATGATCAACACTGTATTGTTTCAAGTGATTGGGGTGATGAGCGAGCGCGGCGCTGATCCGGGTGGGCAAGATCAGGATGATAAAGTGTTTGTGCCATTTAAGACCGGCAGCTTGCGCGTAATTGGCCAACGCTTTTTGCGCAACATCACTATCTCAGTCGATGACGAAAAAAATATGGCTGAAGTACAAACCCGTGTCCATGCACTCATGATGGAGCGGCACGGTGCGGAAGATTTCCAAATTCGCAGTATGTCATCGCTGATTGATATGGTTTCAGAAACACAAAATACCATGACATTTCTACTCGGTTCTATCGCGGCTATTTCGTTACTAGTGGGTGGTATTGGGGTGATGAATATTATGTTGGTGAGTGTTACCGAGCGCACGCGAGAAATTGGTATTCGTATGGCAACCGGTGCGCGTACACGCAATATCATGCAGCAGTTTTTAATTGAGGCATTGGTAGTGTCGGCCTTGGGTGGTGTGATCGGTGTGGTGCTGGGCTTGGGCATGGCAATGGTGGTCGCACATTTCGGCACACCAGTGGCTTACTCATTAACGCCGGTCATCATGGCATTTAGTTGTGCATTTTTAACCGGCTTATTGTTTGGCTTTTTACCAGCGCGCAAAGCAGCTCGTCTCGATCCTGTTGCTGCATTGGCGGCGGAGTAATATTTATGTTGTTGCAGTATAAAAGTATTGTGGTGCTGTTGGCATCGCTAGTGTTGGTTGCTTGCGTCACTAGTGACGATGCGCAGCGCCCGCAAATAAATTATGCCGAATCCTATCAGGCAGGCGATGGAAAAAGCGCGAGTGAAATTGAGGCAAATTGGTGGCAGGCGTTTAATGCGCCGACGCTAAATGAATTGATGCGTGCAGCTGAGCAACAAAGCCCCGATGTATTGATTGCTGCCGAGCGTGTGCGTCAGGCGGAATTCCAAATGCGGATTGCCAATTCAACATTGTTTCCGTCGCTCAATGCCAGTGCTTCCAGTGGTGAACGGCGCACGACCACCTCTGGCGATGTTACTAGCACCAGCGAATCAACCAGCGCAACTCTGGGTATTAGTTATGAGGTTGATTTGTGGGGCGGTATTGCGGCGGGGCGAAAATCTGCCCAAGCCGGATTTGACGCAACCCGTTTTGATCAGGATGCGGCGCTGCTAAGTATTAAAGCAGCTATCGCGAGTAGTTGGTTTCAGTGGTTGTCTTTGCAAGAACGTATAGCATCGGCGCAAAAAAACATTGTTATTGCAGAGCGCGTGCAAAAAGTAGTGGATGCGCGTTATCGCAATGGTGCAGGTACTGCTGCGGAAGTGGCACAACAAAAAACCAACTTGCTCTCGCAAAAAGCATCGCTCTTACCTTTGGAATTGCAGGCGCGCCAGACGCGTTCAGCACTGGCTATTTTACTCGGTAAAACTCCGCAAGAATTTACCTTGGCTGAGGCGCATTTGTTGGATGTTGCCGTGCCAGAAATTGCACCGGGAACACCAGCCGATTTGGTTACGCGCCGCCCGGATCTGGCAGCGAGTGAAGCGAGTTTGGTTGCGGCGAATGCCGATATTGTAGCAGCGCGTGCTGCGCTCTTACCCGGCATCAGCTTGAGTGCAAATGCGGGTAAAAGTGCCAGTGAATTATTCAGTTTAAATCCGGCAACACAGGTATCGGGTTGGACACTGTCACTCGCGCAAACGCTATTTAACGGTGGCCGTGTCATCAATCAAAAACGCTTGAGTGAAGCACGTCGCGCCGAAATGTTGTTGCAATATCACAAGGCAATATTAGTGGCCTTGCAAGAGGTGGACACAGCTGTGGCGAGTACTGATATTTCCCAGCGTCAGGAAACCAGTTTGCAGGAGATTTTGGTTCAGGCTGAACTCAGTGTGCGTTTAACGGAAGCGCGTTATCGTGCCGGTAGCGATGATTTGTTGGCGTTATTAGTGGCACAACGCAATTTATTTCAAGCGCAAGATTCGCTCGTGCAACAGCGGTTGGCGCGTTTAAATGCGGCAGTAGATTTGTACAAAGCCTTGGGTGGGGGTTGGCAGCTAACCAGCGAATAAGGGTAGGTTATCGCTGCCGTACCAGCTATTTCTCATACATCAATTAAGTAACAGTTTTAATTACCTCACTCACAGGTCAGCACTGGCCTGTGATTTTTTATTGGGAGCTTCGCGTGAAAAACGGTTTGTTTCAGATTCATTGGTTTCTGGGAATTACGGCAGGAATTGTGCTCGCGCTGGTAGGTGTTACCGGTGGCTTGATGAGCTTTGAGCGAAAAATTATGGAGGTTATTAGCTCCGATGTAGTGCGCGTGCAAGTGAGCGGCGAACGCCTAACGCCTGATGCGATTGTTGCGCGTTTTAGTGCGCAGCGCGAAGGTGTTCGCGTTGAGCAAATTACACTTTGGCCTGAAGCTGATCGCAGCGCCCTGATTCGTATGGCTCCGCCACCGGGTGAACGCCGTGGCGATTCGGTGTATATCAATCCCTACACCGGTGAGTTGCTTGGCAAAGTTACTGGTGAACAATTTTTTCGCACCGTTCGTTCATTGCATCGCTGGTTATTAATTCCTTCAGAAGAGGGCGGTATTAATATTGGCCGTCAAATTACTGGTTTTAGCGCATTGGCTTTGGTTTATTTCACCTTGTCCGGTTTGTATTTACGCTGGCCGCGCCGACCATTGAATTGGCGCAATTGGTTTCGTATTGATTTTAGTTTGAAAGGGCGCAATTTTTATTGGGCGTTGCATTCGGTAATCGGTACCTGGTTGATAGTAATTTATTTACTGCTCGCGTTAACCGGCCTGACGTGGTCATACAGTTGGTTCAAGAATGGAGCCTCGATTGTATTAACCGGTGAAGCTGTGCAAGAACGTCCACGTGGCCCCGGTGGTTTTGGCGGTGGGCAAGGCGGACAGCGCGGCCAAGGTGGGGAAGGCAGGGAAGGTGGTGGTCAACGCGGAGAAGGTGGTCGTGATGGTCGAGGCGGCGCTATTTCGCATCAAGCTTCAGCACCTGTTGCGCTGGATAATGCATGGCAAACTTTTTTAAGCAAAGCTGATAATGATTTTAAATATGCGAACATCGGTGTGCCGCGCGCGCCAACAGATCCGGTAGTGATTTCGTATGTTACTCCCAATGCAACCAATGATCGTCAGCGCAGCTCCATCAGCATTAATGCTGAGTCGGGTGAGGTGGTGAATGACCAGCCATACAAACCAGTCGCCCCTTTGGGTAAGCGCCTTTTTCAAAGTATTTATGAATTACATACCGGTGAATTTTTTGGTACTACGGGGCTGATCATCAATATGGTTGCATCGTTATTGATGCCTTTGTTCACTATCACCGGTTTGTTGTTGTATCTCGATCGTCGCAAAAAGAAACGCACCAGCAAAGCTGCAGCAGCAGGATTCTCTAACACGCACAGCGACGCAGATTATTGGATTGTTTACGCCAGCCAAACTGGAACTGCTGAGCAGTTGGCATGGTATACGGCCACCATTTTGCAATCGGGTGGCATTAAAGCGAGTGTAAAAAATATTGCGGCCTTGGATAAAGCGACACTTGAGTCTGCGCAAAAAATATTGTTTTTAGTATCGACCTTTGGCGAAGGCGAAGCGCCGGATTCTGCGCGCGGATTTGCGCGAAAATTGTTGCAGTCGTCACCTGCATTAAGCAAATTGCAATTCGCAATTTTGGGTTTGGGTGATAAACGCTACAGCGATTTTTGCTCGTTTGCAGGTCAGGTTGAACAGTGGTTACAAGCAAGCGGTGCCAAGCCATTATTTGCGCGTATCAATGTCGATAATGGCGATGAAAACGCGATTCACTCATGGCAAAAAGCAGTTGCCGATATCAGCGGTGTGGAAAATGTTCCTGCTTGGGCTGCACCTGAATATGAAGAATGGCGTTTACAAAAACGTGAATTGATTAATGGCGGTAGTGTCGGTACTGGTATTTATTGTGTGAGTTTGCAGCCGCCCAAGCCTGGTAATACGCATTGGCAAGCGGGTGACATTTTAGAGATAAGACCACAAAATAATCTTGCTTTGCCGCATCGAGAATACTCGATTGCCTCCTTGGCAACCGATGGTCGCTTGGATCTGGTTGTGCGTCAGACGTTTACGGAAAAAGGCGAGCTTGGTTTGGGGTCGGGTTGGTTAACGGCAGCAGCGCAAGGTAATGGTGTAGTGCTGGCGCGCATTCGCGCTAATCCTTCATTCCATGCACCGCTTATCAATTGCCCGATGATTTTGATTGGCGCAGGTACTGGTATCGCCGCTTTACGTGCGCATTTGCATGAGCGTTATATTAACGACGTGCAACAAAACTGGCTGGTATTTGGTGAGCGTCAGCGCAGTAAAGATCGTCTCTTTGCTGCCGAGTTGGATGCATGGCGGCAGTCGGGTTTTCTCACCGAACTGGATGAGGTTTATTCGCGCGATGGTGAAGGCTACGTGCAAAATGTATTGAAGTCCAAACAACAGCAATTGAGTGAATGGCTGGATCGCGGTGCCGCTATTTATGTATGCGGTGGCGTGGCCATGGGCACTGGTGTGCATCAAGCACTTATCGAGATATTAGGCGAAAACGATTTGCAGCAATTGATCGAAACCAATCGTTATCGTCGCGACGTTTATTAATTCCGCAGTATTAATCCACCATCAACAAGCCCTCTATCACACGAGGGCTTTTTTTTGTCCGTTCCCTAGCTAACAGAAGCGGCACAACTAAACCGGTTAACATTCTTCTGCATTCTTGTTGTTAGCTTTCCTGCAAAAAATGGCGGTAAGGCTAATGGTCTGCCAGATAAATAGTCGTTATTAAAGGAAGAGACTGATGAAAACTACAGCTGCAGTGTTGTTTGCCCGGCAATCTACCTTGTTACGTTGCTTGGTTTTAGGTGCTGCCGTTGCTAGCAGCGCAAATGCTTCCGCCGCGCTTGATTGGATTTCAGCAAGCTGGGATAACGATCTTGCCGCCGGAAAAGATGGCGGCGGTTACACTAATGGTATTTATTTCTCTTGGGGGCAGCGCAATGAGCCGGGCGAGGATTTAACCAAGCCGCCGTTGCTGACATTGCCTTTGGCGTGGATGCTTAGCGATGACCCTACTTACACTTATAAAATGCATTCTCTTGGACAGGCGATGGTAACGCCGGAGGATATCACCAAAGCGATTCCCGATCCGGCCGATGCGCCTTATGCTGGTTTACTATTTTGGCGTTCGACTTACGTAGTGGTTAAGGACGATTTTGCCGATAACGTCGCAACCTTGGTCGGTATTGTGGGGCCTTCATCCGGCGCGGAAGAGGTGCAGAAATTTGTGCACGAATTGGTAGACGCTAAAGAACCGCAAGGTTGGAAATATCAATTAGAAGATGAATTTATTTGGCAATTACAGCGCACTGCGGTTTGGCGTTTCTCTACTGAAGATTCCAGCCCGTTTGATGCGGTACTGCTGGGTGATATAGCTGTAGGTAATCTTGAGTCGCACGCCGGTGCAGGTATTTTCTTGCGGGCAGGGAGCGGGCTTGCACGTAGTTACTCTACGATGAGTTTTCTAGGCAGCCGCGTAAGTACACCGGTGGCGGTTTCTGAAGGTTGGTATGTTTATCTCGGTGGTACAGGGAAATATGTACACAATCAAATTCTGGTTGACGGTAACGATTTTAGCGCCAGCGCCTCCGATAATCTCGAGCATTATCAATACTCTCTAATGAGTGGTATTACCTACGCGTGGAAACGCGCAAGCATTTGTTTGTCCTATCAATCCGATACCGAGCCAAACAAAAGTCAGACCGCAAGGAAAGAATTCGGTGCAATTACTTTGGCGTGGCAAATTTAAGCTGACGACTACGCCGGTTTTAATTTGTGTCGCCCCGCTAACCTTGCCTCTGCTGCTCAAGCTCCCCTATACTCGCCGACCCGCACAATCGTAGGTGCGGGATTCGGTTATTTCGCACTTTATTACCCTATTTAAATCACGTGACCTTTCGTAGGGGCCACCACTGAAAAAGGATGCATCATGCCTGTAATTACTCTCCCCGACGGTTCCAAACGTCCTTTCGATAATCCCGTTTCTGTCTATGAAGTTGCTGCTTCTATCGGCGCTGGTTTGGCTAAAGCCACACTAGGTGGTCGTGTAAATGGTCAACGTGTCGATGCACATGATTTGATCACTGAAGATGCGGATCTGGTGATTTTTACTCCGAAAGATGAAGACGGTTTGGAAATTATTCGCCACTCCTGTGCGCACTTGCTCGGTCACGCGATTAAACAACTGTTTCCCGATGTGAAAATGGCTATCGGCCCAACCATCGACAGCGGTTTTTATTACGACATCGACCTTGAGCAGAAGCTGACCGACGAGGATATCGCCCGTCTGGAAGCGCGTATGCTGGAATTGGCCAAAACCGAATACGACGTAGTGAAAAAGAACGTCAGCTGGCAAGAAGCCTATGACGTGTTCACTGCGCGCGGCGAGACTTACAAGCTGGAGATCCTGGATCGCGACGTGCCTAAAGATGCATTGCCGGGTCTGTATCACCACGAAGAATACGTCGACATGTGCCGTGGCCCACACGTGCCCAATATGCGTTTTTGCCTGAACTTTAAATTGATGCGCACTTCCGGCGCCTACTGGCGTGGCGACTCCAACAACAAAATGTTGCAGCGCATCTACGGCACTGCGTTTGCCGACGCCAAACAGTTAAAAGCCTATTTGAATCTACTTGAAGAGGCGGCCAAACGCGATCACCGCAAATTGGCGAAGAAGTTTGATCTGTTCCATCTGCAGGATGAAGCACCGGGTATGGTGTTCTGGCACCCCAAGGGTTGGACTTTGTGGCAGCAGATCGAACAGTACATGCGTAGCAAGCAAAATGATTGGGGTTATCAGGAAGTAAAAACCCCAATGATTATGGATCGCACCCTGTGGGAGAAATCTGGCCACTGGGAAAACTACCGCGACAACATGTTTACTACTGAGTCGGAAAAGCGCGACTTTGCAGTCAAGCCGATGAACTGCCCGGGACATATCCAGATTTTTAACCATGGTCTGCGCTCGCACAAAGACTTGCCGTTGCGTCTAGCGGAGTTTGGTTCCTGTCATCGCAACGAAGCCTCAGGAGCGTTGCACGGCATTATGCGTGTACGCGGTTTTGTGCAGGACGATGCGCATATCTTCTGCACCGAAGAGCAAGTGATCGGTGAGGTTGCCTCTTTTAACCAAATGCTCAAGTCCATCTATGACGACTTTGGTTTTACCGATATCGCCGTAAAACTGTCCCTGCGCCCGGAAAAATACGCCGGTACTCTGGAAACCTGGAATAAAGCGGAAGAAGGTTTGCGTACTGCGTTGCGCGCCGCTGGTCTGGAGTGGGAAGAGTTGCCGGGCGAGGGAGCATTCTATGGTCCGAAAATAGAATACCAAATTAAGGATGCGCTTGGTCGTTCATGGCAGTGTGGCACTATCCAGCTCGATTATGTGTTGCCTGAGCGTCTGGATGCGGAATATGTCGCTGAAGACAATGTGCGTAAGCGTCCTGTGATGCTGCATCGTGCTATCCTCGGCTCCTTTGAAAGGTTCCTCGGAATTCTGATCGAACATTACGAAGGTTCTTTCCCGGTTTGGTTGGCGCCAGCCCAGGTTGCAGTGATGAATATCACCGATAATCAGGCCGATTACGTCAAATTAGTGGAAAAAACCTTGCGTGAAAAAGGCATTAGAGTGATTCCGGACTTGAGAAACGAGAAGATCGGCTTTAAAATCCGCGAGCACACAATTCAGCGGGTACCCTACCTGCTCGTCATTGGCGATAAAGAGGTTGAAAATCAATCACTTGCGATTCGCACAAGAGACGGACAAGATTTGGGTGTAATGAATCTGGAAGCTTTCATCGCGCACTTGACCGCCGATATAGCGCGTCGAGGTCGAAATATTTCTGTTTAACGGAAAGTTTTTTGACCAAAAGACAGCTAAAGCGAAAAAAGATTTATTTCTATTAATTTATTGGAGATACAACTATCAAACGAGATAACGCTCCCGCGGCCAAAGGCAATTCTAAGAAAGCGCGGATCAACGATCAGATCGAAGCCAAGCAGGTTCGTTTAATCAACGCAGAAGGTGAACAAGTCGGTATTGTGAACCTGAGTGATGCACTTGCCCAAGCGCAAGCGGCAACACTGGACCTGGTGGAGATCGTTGCTGATAGCGATCCAATAGTCTGTAAGATTATGGATTACGGCAAGCATCTGTTTGAAATCAAGAAAACCAAAGCCGCTGCTAAAAAGAAGCAAAAGCAGCAGCTGGTGAAGGAAATGAAGTTTCGCCCAGGGACGGAAGATGCGGATTATCAGGTCAAATTAAAGGCCTTGGTTCGCTTTTTGGAGCATGGGGATAAGGCCAAGGTAACGTTAAAGTTCCGTGGCCGCGAGCTCGCCCACCAAGAGCTGGGGATGGAGGTGATGCAACGCATCGAGACCGACCTGGCTGAGATGGGTACCGTTGAGCAGGCTGCCAAGATGGAAGGTAAGCAGCTCACTATGGTTATCGCCCCTAAAAAGAGAAAATAGTCGGGCTTTTAGCTGCCTTGATTATTAATATTATTTACCTAAATGTGTGGAGTTTTATCACATGGCAACTAAAGCTAAAGTACACAGTGGCGCGTCAAAGCGCTTCAAAAAGACTGGCGCAGGCTACAAGTTCAAACACGCTAACAAGAGCCACATCCTGACCAAAATGACCACCAAACGTAAACGCCAACTGCGCGGCACCAGCATCGTTGATGCAGCCGATGTACCACGCGTAAAACGTTTGTTCCGTGCTAATTAATCAGCGCTAATTGAGAATTTTGAGAGGATAGAGATATGGCCCGTGTTAAACGTGGTGTAGAGGCGCGTCGTCGTCACAAGAAAGTATTAAAAGCTGCTAAAGGTTACTACGGTGCACGTTCGCGTACATTCCGTGTCGCCAAGCAAGCGGTTATCAAAGCTGGTCAATATGCTTACCGCGATCGTCGCGTTAAAAAGCGTAATTTCCGTGCTCTGTGGATTACTCGTATCAATGCACAATCTCGTGCTGAGGGCTTGTCCTACAGCCAATTGATTGCTGGCTTGAAAAAGGCGAGCATCGTTCTCGACCGTCGTGTACTGGCTGATCTGGCTGTATATGACAAAGCAGCTTTTGCTGCTGTTGTTGCGAAGGCTAAATCAGCTCTGGCTGCTTAATCGTCCAACAACCTCAAGCCCGCAAGGGCTTTTGTGAACGCGATGAAAGGGGGGAGCTTTAGGGTTCTTCCCTTTTTTTATGGCTTCAATTATTCGATAGTTAACGATTCGTACTGGAAAAGCAGATGGAAAATCTCGCTGCGCTTACCCAAGAAGCGCTCAAACTCGTTGCCGATGCCCAAGATCTGACTGCGCTGGACGCAGTGCGTGTGAATTATTTAGGCAAAAATGGCAGCATCACCGCGTTGATGAAGACGTTGGGTAAATTATCGGCAGAGGAGCGTCCTGCTGTCGGTGCTGAAATCAATAAGGCCAAAGATGCTGTGCAAGACGCGCTTAATGTGCACAAAGAATTATTAGAGCAGGCAGCGATTAATGCCAAGCTCGCTAGCGAAGTGGTTGATGTAACCCTGCCCGGACGCGGCCAACACACTGGTGGTTTGCACCCGGTAACCCGTACATTACAGCGTATTGAAGAAATCTTTTCCGCAGTCGGGTACAGCGTTGAAGTCGGCCCGGAAATTGAAGACGACTACCATAACTTCGAAGCGCTCAATATCCCCTCCCATCACCCGGCGCGGGCGATGCACGATACTTTTTACGTGGACGATACCCACGTATTGCGCACCCACACATCACCGGTGCAAGTGCGCACCATGGAAAACAAACAGCCACCGATTCGTGTGATCTGCCCTGGTCGTGTTTATCGCTGTGATTCCGATGTCACTCACTCGCCGATGTTTCATCAGGTAGAGGGTTTGGTGGTCGATAAAAATATCAGTTTTGCCGATCTCAAAGGCACCATGGATCAATTCCTCAAAGCCTTCTTTGAGGCGGATGTGCCAGTGCGTTTCCGCCCCTCCTATTTCCCGTTTACTGAGCCATCGGCCGAGATGGACATCCAATGTACCCAATGCCGTGGCAAAGGCTGCCGCATGTGTAAAAACACCGGTTGGTTGGAGGTTGGCGGCTGCGGCATGGTTCATCCTGAGGTGTTTAAGTCCAGTGGTGTTGACCCCGAAACCTATACCGGTTTTGCCTTTGGTATGGGGGTGGAGCGCTTGGCAATGTTGCGCTACGGTGTAAACGATTTGCGTTTGTTCTTCGAGAACGACCTGCGCTTCTTGAAACAGTTTTAACGGAATGAATGAAATATGAAAATCAGTGAATCCTGGCTGCGCGAGTGGGTTAATCCAGCCATAGGTACCGATGAATTAGTCGCCCAGCTGACCATGGCAGGGCTTGAAGTAGATGCTGTGGAATCCGTCGCTGGTGATTTCACCGGCGTGATTGTGGGCGAGATTGTGAGCTGCGAACAGCATCCTGACGCCGACAAATTGCGTGTTTGCCAAGTGGTTGGTCTGCCTGATGGTCCGAGCCAAGTGGTATGTGGTGCTGCCAATGCGCGCGTTGGGATCAAAATCCCGTTTGCAACTATAGGTGCGCAGTTGCCTGGTGATTTCCAAATTAAAAAAGCCAAGCTGCGTGGTGTTGAATCCTTTGGAATGCTTTGCGGCCAAACTGAACTTGAAGCAGGCGATGATGATACCGGTTTATGGGAATTGGCTGCCGATGCTCCTGTAGGCGCTAATCTGCGTGAGTATTTGAACCTTGACGACAAGCTGATCGAAATCGATCTGACTCCCAATCGCAGCGATTGTTTGGGTGTAAAAGGTGTTGCACGCGAAGTGGGGGTATTGAATCGTGCTCCCGTCACTGCGCCGGCAATTCCTGTTGTTACCGCATCTATTGCTGACAGTTTTCCTGTGCATCTGGAAGCTGGTGCTGCGTGTAGCCGCTACGTAGGTCGTGTGATTCGTAATATCGATATAAGCCGTCCAAGTCCTGCATGGTTGCAGGATAAGCTGGTTCGCTCAGGTTTGCGCAGCATTGATGCCGTGGTTGATGTGACGAATTACGTGCTGCTTGAGTTGGGGCAGCCCATGCATGCGTTTGATTTGTCCAAACTCAGCAGCGCAATTCATGTGCGTCTGGCGCAGCAGGGCGAATCAATCCAGTTGTTGGATGGGCAAGAAATAAAACTCAATGCCGATACCATGGTTATCGCCGACCAACAAAATGCCTTGGCTATTGCGGGCATTATGGGCGGTAAAGCGAGTGCGGTAAGCGAGAGCACACGCGATATCTTTCTGGAAAGCGCTTTCTTTAATCCGTTGGCTATTGCTGGTCGTGCACGTTCATACGGTTTGCACACCGATTCGTCGCATCGCTTTGAGCGCGGCGTAGATTACAGTTTGCAGCTGGATGCTATTCAGCGTGCAACAGCCTTGCTGCTGGATATTGTCGGTGGTGAGGCGGGTCCCGTTGTGCATGCTACCAACGAACATCTGCCGCAAGAGCGCCAGGTTACCTTGCGTAAAGCCCGTATTGTCAGCGGCTTGAGTCTGGAGATGGCCGATAACGAAGTGGTCGATATTCTTGCTCGTCTGGGTTTGGTTTTGCTGTCGCAAAATGCCGAAGGTTGGGTGTTTGCTGTGCCGAGCTACCGCTTTGATATTTCTATTGAAGCAGATTTGCTGGAAGAGCTGGCTCGTGTCTACGGCTACAACCGCCTGCCCACGCGGAGCTTGGCAGCGCCATTGGATATAGAGTCTAGTCCTGAGGCGCAAATGGGTCTGCCAACACTGCGCAATCAATTGATCGCACGCGGTTATCAAGAGGCAATTACCTATAGCTTTATCGAGCCAAAACTGTCTGCATTGTTTGATCCAGAGACATCGCCAGTTATGTTGCGCAACCCCATCAGCGCCGATATGGCGGCAATGCGCACCAGTTTGATGCCTGGTTTGGTTAGCGTTTTGCGCAACAACCTGAATCGCCAGCAGAATCGTGTGCGTTTGTTTGAATCTGGCCTGCGGTTTGTTCCATCAGCAGACGGCCTTAAACAGGAGGCTGTATTCGCTGGTCTGATATACGGTAGTCGAGCGCCTGAGTCTTGGGCAAATGTTGCTGATTCGGTGGACTTCTTTGACCTCAAGGGGGATCTTGAATCATTACTGGCATTAACGGGAGATGAGTCTGCCTTCACTGTTAAACCAGGAAATCATTCTGCTTTGCACCCTGGTCAGACGGCAGAGATATATCGGGACAATGAGTTGCAGGGTGTTCTGGGTGCATTGCATCCGAGCTTGCAGCAGCAGTTAGATATCCCACAAGCTGTTTATTTATTTGAAGTGCGTCTCAGTTCGTTACTTAAAGCGCGGACTCCGGCGTTTACTTCTTTGTCTAAATTCCCTGAGGTGCGCCGTGATTTGGCACTTGTGGTTGATCGCGATTTAGCCGCTGATAAACTCTTGGTGGCGGTTAAAGGTCAGGCGGGTGAGCACCTTATCGACTTAAAGGTATTTGACGTATATATGGGCAAAGGTATTGATCCACATAGAAAAAGTGTTGCAATGGGGTTGACCTTTCAGCATCCTTCACGCACTCTTAATGAAGATGAGATCAACGCCTCCATTGACTCGATTGTTCAGTATTTGGGGGTGAATTTTTCCGCTACCCTCAGATAGGGAATAATAATTATGTCGGATGGTGCTCTGACCAAAGCTGATTTGGCCGAGAAACTTTATGAGGATCTCGGACTCAATAAACGTGAAGCCAAAGAATTGGTGGAGCTCTTTTTCGAAGAGATTCGCCATGCTTTGGAAAATAACGAACAGGTCAAACTTTCTGGCTTCGGTAATTTTGAATTGCGCGATAAGAGCCAGCGTCCCGGTAGGAACCCCAAAACGGGCGAAGAGATTCCTATCAGCGCCCGGAGAGTGGTCACCTTCCGTCCAGGACAAAAACTTAAGGCACGAGTAGAAGCTTATGTTGGAACCGAGTCATAACGACGAACTTCCCGTAATACCCGGTAAGCGTTATTTCACCATTGGTGAGGTGAGCGAACTGTGTGCGGTAAAACCGCATGTTCTACGTTATTGGGAACAGGAGTTTCCCCAATTGAATCCCGTAAAGCGCCGTGGGAATCGTCGTTATTATCAGCGTCAGGATGTGTTAACTATTCGTCAAATTCGCAGCTTGCTCTATGATCAAGGTTTTACTATCGGTGGTGCGCGGCTGCAGATGTCAAGCGACACTAATCCTTCGGAATCAGGCCAATTAAATCAATTGGTGGTGCGCATGATTGATGATCTGGAACACCTGCTCGATCTTTTGAAAATCAAATAGTTTTGTCAAACAAACATCCACCTTGATCGCGGTTGGTTGCCTACTAAGCATTGGACTTAATTCTTAAATCTCTGATTGCATTGACAATAAATTAAGGTATTATGCCCGTCCTTCGCGAGACTGGATTTTAATGGCCTCGGAAAGAAAAATGTCGGAGCGTAGCGCAGTCAGGTAGCGCACTATACTGGGGGTGTAGGGGTCGTGGGTTCAAATCCCGCCGTTCCGACCAATTTTTCAAATTAAATCGATTACTTAAAAGCCTGCTTTTTTAGCGGGCTTTTTTGTTTTTGCAGCCCGGATTACGTAGGGACAATTGGTCGTCTTCTTAGTGGCGTGTGCTTGTAAAAGTGCTACCATGCGCCCCTATTTTGTTTTTCATTTCTAATCTCATCCCTCCCAGCCGAGAAAATAAATAGAGGTATCCTTGTGGCAAAACAACTTATGATTTATGACAACATTCAACCGCTGTCATCTGATGCTCATCGCAATTGGTCTGTTCAGGTTGATGATTATTCATTTGTGGCTCATATGATTTCAGCGCCTATATTGGCAACAGAAATCCCTTTTGCGGCAGGCGAATTCCCCATTGTTTTTTCAGCTACAGCAACTGAGGGTGAGTACATTCCCCTAGCAATTATGGGATTGAAAGAAGGTGAAAATCTTTCTTTGGATGAAAATTTCCAATTTACATCACGCTATATTCCCGCATTTATCCGTCGTTACCCATTTGTGTTGGGTGGTGATAAAGCAGCGGACACTATGGCATTGTGCATCGATGCTGATAGTAAAACCGTACTGAAGGATGGCAGCAAAGGCCGTCGTCTGTTTGAGGAAAGTGGCGAGCAGTCTGCGCACTTAAAAGAAGTGGTTGAGTTTTTGAAGGATTACCAATATCGCGCTGACATGACCAAGGCTTTTTGTAAGCGGTTGCATGAGTTGAATTTGCTTGAGCCTATGCAAGCGAACATTACTTTTAAAGGTCGCGAAGAATCGAATATGAATTTAATGGGCTTTTATGTCGTTAAACGCGAAAAGCTTAAAGCTTTGGGTGATGCAGAAGCATTGGATTTATTCAAAAAAGATGGTTTGGAATTGATTTATAGCCATATGCAATCATTGGCTAACCTGAATCACCTCATCAGTAAAAAATCAGCAAAGCTGGGAATTGCAAGTTAAAAAATTATAGCGCTATTTTAGCAAGCCAAAGCCGGGATCAGTAATGATGCCGGCTTTTTCATTTAGGGAAATAATTTTTCTAAGTGAAACTGTGTAGAAAATTAACGTGTATTTCGTTGCCGAGCTACCAGCTGTTTTACTTTACGCTCTGCGCTTGAAAAGGCATCGCGAACTGCAACATGGATTGATTCATCATCCTGAGTAATTGCCAATGGATGGCCGACTATATCCAATTCAATAGACGCGCGAAATTGTTTGCCTTTGTGTTTGTGGTGATGGGGAGTGTCAAGAACAACGCGGCTATGAACAATTTGGTCTGTGTAACGGCTGAGCTTTTCCAGCTTCTTGGTGATGATGTCGTTTAGTGCGGCAGATGAGTCAAAATCACGATATACAACGTCGACAGCAGGTTTCATCGTAAGGCTCCTTAACGTTTATGTTTAAGAGGGCGATTCTGTGCGCACTGAGTTCCGCGAACAATCCCGACCCTCCCTATCTATATTGGTGATCTCCCGATAAATAGCAAGTTTTTATTGAGCTTCCTTAATAACATTTCGATCTTTCTCTGAAGGGTTTATGGCATTAGCAGCCATAAACATGCTTGCAGTGAGGATCATTCTCTATTGGTAGCTAGGAATTGGGGTTGATTTTCGTTGCTTGAAATTCAGTGCCTGAATTTTTAAGTGAGATTTTTTCAGTAGTTAAAATAAAATTTTAGTGCCACTAACTTGAAATAGTTCGACCTGTCCTTATTTCATTTGTGTGATGGCTCGATAGAGGATCACATGATCATTTAATGGCTTGATCGATGAGATAAGCCGACACTTTATATTGCTCAATTGAGGATATTGAAAATGCGTAATTTTGATTTTACTCCGCTATATCGTTCTGCAATCGGTTTTGATCGCATGGCTAATTTGTTAGATAGCCTTTCCCGTACAGAGCAGAATCAACCCAGTTATCCACCCTACAATATTGAACTGACGGGTGAAGATAAATACCGAATTACTATGGCCGTTGCCGGATTTGATCAATCTGAATTAACGATTGAGGTGAAGCAGAATAATCTGACGGTATCTGCTAACAAAGCCGCCGATGATCAAGAGCGCACTTATTTGCATCAAGGTATTGCAGCGCGTAGCTTTGAGCGTCGTTTTCAATTAGCTGATCATGTGCAGGTAAAATCAGCTAATTATGAAAGTGGTTTGCTGCATATTGATTTGCAGCGCATTATTCCTGAATCCATGAAACCGCGCACAATTCCAATTGGCGTGCAAACTGCAGAAAAACTGACAGTTGTTCCGGCGAGTGTTGGCGCGGCATAACAGTAGGAAAATAAGTGCTAACAATAACCCCGATGCCACTGGCATCGGGGTTTTTTTTTAGAAAAAATTATTCTGAAAAATCAGATGCTAAATAATTTTGCCCGCACTGTATTGCGATAGGCATTGGGTGTAGTGGCTAGTTTTTTCTTAAATAATGTAGTGAAGTAACTTGTATCTTGATAACCGATTTTGTCGGCAATTTCGCTGATAGATAAGTTGCTGGTTTTTAGTAAATCTTTTGCAATGTTGATGCGAATCTCTTGTAGATAATCCAACGGTGTTTGCCCTAATGCATTTTTAAAGCGGCGATTTAAGGTGCGCACGCTCATGCTGAAACGGCTTGCAACTTGTGGGAATAAAATATCGCGTTGGTAATTGTCTTGTAACCAGATTTGTATTTGGGTTATGTCTTCATCTGGGTGTCGATTTTCTTCCGCCTCAAAAAAACCGCTGGTTTCATAAGCTTGGCGAATTTCGTGTGAGAAGTGTCGCTCCACATGACTTGCAATCATTTTGCCAAAAAAGCGCTGGATAAAGTGCACAGTTAAGTCGGCGAGGGAGTTAACACTTGCGGCGCAATACAGGTTACCTGCCTGGGTAATGAAATACTGCCGCTTAAGTTGTATCTGTGAGTAATCCTTTTGAAATTGATCAAAGTAGTGCCAGTGAGTTGTTGCCGCTTTGCCATCTAATAATCCTGCCTCTGCGAGAAAACAAACACCCGTACCTACAGCACTGATAATGGCACCGTTCTGGGATTGCTCACGTAGCCATTCCAGTGTTTCGCTATGTTGTTGCACAACAGGGCGGGGGTTGCGCCACAAACCGGGGATGTAAATTAAATCGCTGGCGGGTTTGCTGGCAATGGTGACATCTGGCTGCCACAGAAGCCCAGTGCGGGTGGCGATAGGTGTAGTGCTTAGGCTAATGGTTTTAATGTCGAGAGGGCGTTGTTGGTCTCTTGGCAGCATGCTGCGCACGGCGCTTTCTGCTGCAAGCAGCATTTCTATGGGCAAGGTGCTACTGGTGGCGAGCATGCGTTCGCAGAGTAAAAAGTGAATGTGGATGGGAGGATTGTTATTCATCTGGCCTTCGTTTTATCTGGCTTACTATGAGTTGGCTAATTTACCACTGAAAATGACCGAATCAACAGGGACATCCTTAGAGAATGCTCCTACACTTCTCTAAATTTTGTAATCTTGCCGATTGTGGGAGTTAGTTATGTCTGTTGCGCGTTTGCCAGTGATCGTGGGTTTTGGTGGATTTAATGCGGCTGGCCGCAGCTCTGGCCATCACGCCTATCGCCGTATGGTGATTGAAAGCCTGCAGCCAATGGATCGACAGGCGACCATCGCTGGGTTGGCGGTGATGATGGGCTTGGTCAACTTTACGGATGGTGCTTATCGCGATGCCGAAGGCCATGCGCTGGGCCTGGCTGATATAGAAACCCGTTTTGGTGGGCAGGTATTGGATGGCACCTTAATTCGCCGTATTGATAAAACCTTTTTTGATGTCGATGCGACGCATTGGCAAAAATCAGCCACTTTAGGGGCGGGTGATGCACCTCTGGTGTTTGAGATGCGCAAGCGCGATCTGCCCGAGCCAGTTCCTGCAGATTGGATGGTGGATGATATCGACGATGATCGTGTTCGTGTGACGGCGTCATCAGGTCTTGAGGTTAAATTCGATAGCTATCGCGAGTTGCCGGTAAAATCTGCCGGGCAGTTGCCGCGCGGCTTTAATCCAGGTGCACTCTATAACTCTCACTATCATCCTCGCGCCTTACAGTTGGCAGTCATTGGTGCTTCTGATGCGATTCAATCCACGGGACTGGAATGGCAGGCAGTAATGAATTCGGTAAAGCCGGATCAAATTGGAGTTTATGCCAGCAACGTGATGAGCCAGATGGATGAAAATGGCTTTGGTGGTCTTTTGCAGTCGCGCTTAAAGGGTGGCCGTGTGAGCGCCAAACAGTGCCCGTTGGGCTTGAATACCATGCCTGCGGACTTTGTTAATGCTTATATTCTTGGGAGTGTGGGGCAGACAGGTGCAATCACTGGCGCCTGTGCTTCATTTCTCTATAACTTACAGGCAGCGGCAGATGATATCGCTACCGGCAAATGCCGTGTCGCAGTTGTGGGCTGTGCAGAGGCTCCGATAGTGCCAGAAATTATCGATGGCTATGCGACCATGGGTGCACTCGCCAGCGAAGAAAAACTTAAAAAACTGGATGGGACTGATGAAGCTGATCCGCGTCGTACCAGTCGTCCCTTTGGTGACAATGCTGGCTTTACCATGGCGGAAGCCAGCCAGTATGTGGTGTTGATGGATGATGCCTTGGCGATCGATTTGGGTGCTGACGTTCATGGTGCTGTGGGTGATGTGTTTATCAATGCTGATGGATTTAAGAAATCAATCTCCGCTCCCGGCCCTGGCAATTACATCACTATGGCTAAAGCAGTAGCTTCGGCGCGTGCCGTTCTGGGTGATGAATCGATCCGACAGCGTTCGATGGTGCAGGCGCACGGCTCCAGTACACCGCAAAATCGCGTGACTGAGTCGCAAATTTTTGACCAAATTGCACAGGTATTTAATATTAGTAGCTGGCCAGTATCTGCAGTAAAAGCCTATGTAGGGCATTCGCTGTCGGCGGCGAGCGGTGAGCAATTAATTGCCAGTCTCGGGATTTTTAAGTACGGACTTATCCCAGGGATTAAAACTATCAGTAAGGTTGCCGACGATGTCTTCGCTGATCGTCTGCAGATTTCCACGAAAGATGAGCGTTGTAAGCAGCCACTGGATGTTGCCTTTCTCAACTCCAAAGGTTTTGGTGGGAACAATGCGACTGCCAGCATTTTTGCGCCTCATGTGGTTGAATCTATGTTGGCGCGCCGTTATGGCGATGTAGTATTTACCCGTTATAAAAACAAGCGTGAGCAAGTGCGTACGGTCGCGTCGGCCTATGATCTTGCTGCTTTGCAAGGAAATTTCGCCACGATTTACCACTTTGGCGAAGGCTTGATTGATGAAACCTTGATTAAAGTGGATCAGGAACATCTGAGTTTGCCGGGGTTTGCGCAAGCGATAGATCTCAACTTTGCCAATCGTTTTGCGGACATGTGCGACTAGATCTTGTGGTAAAAAAACCTCACCTATAGGTAAAGAGGGTGAAGTTGCCGTGCTTAATGATTATTGACCTATACAAAGGCTAATCTTTCCCTTAAAATGCCGCGCCTTTCGCACAGCTTATTGTGCGACTAACGATTTTTTAACTTGAAAGTCGATTTTTAACTGGGAAAGCTTGTCTTTCCCCCATAAGTAAACACAGGAAGAAGACCTCAATGGTAACTATTCGTCTGTCACGTGGTGGCTCTAAAAAGCGCCCGTTTTATCATCTGACCGTAACCAACAGCCGCAGCGCCCGTAACGGCCGCTTCATCGAGCGTATTGGTTTCTTCAATCCAGTTGCTCGTGGTCAAGAAGAGCGTCTGCGTGTTGATGCTGACCGTCTGCAACACTGGGTTGGTCAAGGTGCACAGTTGTCTGAGCGCGTTGAACAACTGGTTAAAGAAAGCAAAAAAGCGGCTTAATTGCCTCGCACTTTTTATATAGTGCATTTTGAACAGTAAAGGCGCCTGATGTCTGCGGAATCCAATTTAGTTAATGTCGGGCGAATTACCGCTGTTTATGGTGTAAAGGGGTGGGTGAAAGTCCACTCGTACACCGAGCCGCAAGACAATTTGTTTGAGTACCATCCCTGGTTTTTAAAAACTAAACATGGTGTCAAACAAATTGAGATAGATGAAGCTCGTCCTCATGGTGATGCTTTTGTCGCACACATTGTTGGTATTGATGATCGCGATTTGGCTTTGCAATATACCGCTGCTGATATCGCCGTTGAGCGTGAACTTTTGCCTGAGCTGGATGATGGTGAATACTACTGGAGTCAGCTTGAAGGCTTGGTGGTGTTTACCCAATTTGGCGGTGGGCATCAGCGTCTCGGTGTAATTTCCAAGTTAATGGAAACTGGTGCAAACGATGTGTTGGTTGTTGCCGCGGATGCACAGAGTATTGATCAGCGCGAGCGCTTGATACCCTATGTGCCCGAGCAGTTTGTTCTGACTGTTGATCTCGATGCTGGCGAAATGCTAGTTGATTGGGATCCCGAGTTTTAGCTGCTAAAACTCAATTTTCTGGCGTAAACGCTGTGAGGCGAGAGGGGTAATCGTCAATTGCTTAAAATTGCGGTTGTTTCCATTTTTCCTGGCATGTTTAACGCGATTGCCGGTTTTGGGATAACCAGCCGTGCAATCAAGCAAGGTTTGGTGGAGTTAAAAACAATAACCCCACGCGATTTTGCGCACGATCGTCACTCGACGGTAGATGATCGCCCCTTCGGCGGTGGTCCTGGTATGGTGATGATGGTGCAACCACTGCGCGATGCTATAGCGGCGGCAAAAACCTGGGCGGGCGATGATGCAAAAGTTATCTATCTCTCACCCCAAGGGCGGACACTGAATCAATCCGGTGTTGTTGAGCTGGCAACTAGTGGCAATATGGTGTTAATTGCGGGTCGTTATGAAGGTATCGACGAGCGATTGATACAAACAGTTATCGATGAGGAATGGTCCATCGGTGATTACGTGTTAAGCGGTGGTGAGTTGCCAGCAATGGTGCTGATCGATGCGGTAACACGGCTGATTCCGGGTGCTCTTGGGCATGCGCTTTCAGCAGAGCAGGATTCATTTACGGATGGTTTGTTGGATTGTCCCCACTACACCCGTCCGGAAGAATTTGAAGGAATGTGTGTGCCGGAAGTATTGGTATCCGGTAATCACGAACTGATTCGGCGCTGGCGCTTGAAACAAGCGGTAGGGCGAACGTGGCTGAGAAGGCCTGATTTATTGCAAGCAATAAATTTAACCGAGGAGCAGCAAAAGCTGTTGACGGAATATCGTCGTGACCTTGATACGACAAACTCTAGCTGTGAAGCTATAGACTCTTAGGAGAATATCAATGACTAACCCAATTATTCAGGCGTTGGAAAACGAACAACTGAAAGCAAACCTTACTGAATTTTCACCAGGCGACACCGTTGTTGTAAACGTGAAAGTAAAAGAGGGTGATCGTGAGCGTGTACAGGCTTATGAAGGCGTTGTAATCGCTATTCGTAACCGCGGCCTTAACTCTGCATTCACCGTGCGCAAAATTTCTCACGGTGTAGGCGTTGAGCGTACTTTCCAAACACATAGCCCGATGATCGACAGCGTATCGCTGAAACGTCGTGGTGACGTGCGTCAAGCCAAACTCTACTACCTGCGTGACCTTACTGGTAAGGCTGCTCGTATTAAAGAGAAATTGGTATAAGATTAAATCGATATTTTGTATCGATTTACAAAAAGCCGAAGCGGGAAACTGCTTCGGCTTTTTGCTTTTTTGTCTTCAAGTTTTCTGATTGCCTTGTGGGATTAGAGTCGCTAGAGTCGGGTTTTGTGCCTGGTTAAAATTATGATTGTTGCGAAACCTTTAGAGTTAACACCCCTCCCTGCGGATACGCAGCTTATCGCTGAATATCTGGATGCTATCTGGATAGAGAAAGGCTTGAGTGACAACACGCAGGAATCCTACAGGCGCGATCTTGCACAGTTTGCAGTGTGGTTAAATCAGCAGGGGCAGCAATTGATTGGTGTTGATGCGGTGCTGGTGCAAAATTATTTGGGTATTCGCTTGCAGCAAAAGCTATCGAGTCGTACATCGGCACGCTTCCTCTCTTGTGTGCGGGGATTTTATCGCTACCTGATACGCGAGAACCGCATCAGCGAAAATCCGGTTGCCTTGGTTGATAATCCAAAATTATCTCGCCCCTTACCGAAATCTTTAAGCGAAACCGATGTCGAAGCCCTGCTTGCCGCTCCGGATGTAACCGATCCTGTTGGTTTGCGTGATCGAACCATGTTGGAAGTACTTTATGCTTGCGGTTTGCGCGTCACCGAATTGGTTGAATTGACTATGCCGCAAATTAACCTGCGCCAGAATGTGGTGCGAGTTATGGGGAAAGGCAGTAAGGAGCGGTTGATTCCCATGGGTGAGGAGGCGGCAGCTTGGCTTGCGCGTTATTTGCGCGAAGCGCGACCTGTGTTGCTGAATAATATGCCGGATGAGATAGTATTTCCGAGTATGCGTGCCCAAGTGATGACTCGCCAAACATTTTGGTATCGCATCAAACATTGGGCGATGGTTGCGGGCATCAAAAAAGATTTGTCGCCGCATACCTTGCGTCATGCGTTTGCGACTCATTTATTGAATCACGGCGCCGATTTGCGTGTGGTACAGTTGCTACTCGGACACAGCGATTTATCGACGACACAAATTTATACCCATGTGGCCAAGCTACGGATGAAACAACAGCACGCGCAGCATCATCCACGCGGCTAGCTATAACGACAATTATTTATAAACCTGTAAGAGATATGACTATGATAAAAACATTAAAAACGCTGGGCTTTGCCGCTGTAGCGGGTTTCTCTTTGTCTGCCTTTATGGCTATACCATTCGCATCAGCACAAGGTGATTTGCTCAAGCGTAAAACCACGGAAGAAACGATTTTAGAAAACCTGCATAAAGCGCGCCCCGACATTAATTTTGGTCAGCCGCGTCCCTCTATGATCAAAGGCCTTTATCAGGTTCAAGTGCCCGGTGGTCCAGTGCTATTTGTTACGCCTGAGGGTGATAAATTTATTGCAGGGGAAGTGTTTGGAATTGATAGTACTGGCTTCGCTAAAATTGAAGACCCTTACGTAATTGAAGAGCGTAAAAAAGCACTCGCGTCATTAGATAGCAAAAACAGTATCAATTTCAAACCCAAGGGCAAAGCTAAAGCTGTTGTCTACGTATTCACCGATATTGATTGTGGTTACTGCCGCAAGCTGCATAGCCAAATGCATGCCTATGATGAGGGCGGCCAGCAAAAACCGGGTTATAACGATTTAGGCATCGAGATCCGTTATTTGGCTTATCCGCGTGCCGGTATTCCCAGCCCATCGGCTGATAAATTAGTCTCTACCTGGTGTGCTAAAGATAAGCTGGATGCAATGACCAAGTTAAAGTCTGACCAGTCTGTACCTAATGCAACTTGTGATAATCCGGTTGCAGCGCAATTCCAATTGGGTGGCCAATTGGGTGTAAATGGTACACCGGCTTTATTTCTGCCTAACGGAACCTTGATGCCGGGTTATTTGCCGCCTGAAGAGCTGGCAAAAACTCTCGGAATATAAGCTTTTCGAGGGTATCGGCGTACTCAGATAGCCTTATCTATCTACGCGTTCCGAGCACAATTGACACTGACGGCCACCATGAGTATGGTGGCCGTCTTTTTTGGTATTGGCGTAATTTTCACTAGCATTTATTGAGGAATCCACCTTGAATCCGGTAAGAATAGGTATCTGCGGTCTGGGCACCGTGGGCAGCGGTACAGTTAATATTCTCACGCGCAACAAAGCGCTGATTGATGCCCGTGCCGGTTGCGACATTACCATCGTACAAATTGGTGCGCGCCGTGATAACTCCAATTGTGATACCTCCAAATACAATGTAACTCGCGATGTGTTTGATGTAGCCAACAACCCAAATGTTGATGTGTTGGTTGAGGTGATGGGTGGTACTACGGTTGCCAAAGATCTAATTCTCAAGGCAATCGAAAACGGCAAGCACATCATTACCGCCAATAAGGCGCTGATTGCCCATCACGGCAATGAAATTTTTGCGGCGGCCAAAGCAAAAGGCGTTACTGTTGCGTTTGAAGCGGCTGTTGCAGGTGGTATTCCTATTATTAAAGCCATTCGTGAAGGTTTGGCCGCGAATAAGATTGAATGGCTGGCTGGTATTATCAACGGCACTGGTAATTTTATTCTTACTGAAATGCGCGACAAAGGTCGTTCGTTTGAAGATGTGTTAGCTGAAGCGCAAGCCTTGGGTTATGCCGAAGCTGATCCCACTTTCGATGTGGAAGGGATAGATGCAGCCCACAAGCTGGTGATTCTCGCCTCGCTCGCGTTTGGTATTCCGCTTGAAATTAAAAAAGTATTCACTGAAGGCATTACCAAAATTGCCACCGAAGATGTGACCTACGCTGAAGAGCTAGGCTACCGCATCAAAAATCTCGGTATTGCCCGTCGCACCGATAAGGGTATCGAGTTGCGTGTACACCCGACTTTAATTCCCGAGAAGCGTTTGATTGCTAACGTTGATGGTGTAATGAATGCGGTGCTGGTAAAAGGTGATGCAGTGGGCGCAACTCTGTATTACGGCGCAGGCGCAGGCGCTGAGCCGACTGGCTCATCTATTGTGGGTGATATTGTTGATGTTGCGCGTACGCTGACGGCGTCGCCAGAGCACCGTGTTCCTTATTTAGGTTTTGGTGCCGATTTTGTTTCCGAGCAGCCAATTCTGTCGATTGACGATGTAGAAACTGCTAACTATCTACGTATGTCTGCACAAGATAAACCCGGTGTGCTGTCAAAAATCGCTACCATCCTCAGTGATTCCGGCATCAGTATTGAAGCCATGATTCAGAAAGAAGCGAAAGAGGGTGAGTCTACCGTGCCGCTGATTTTGTTGACTAATCAAGTGCAGGATAAAAAGCTCACCGCTGCTATTCGCAGTATTGAAGCGCTGGATTCCATCACTGGTTCTGTGCAACGTATTCGTGTTGAAGCATTGAAATAAGCCGCATCAAATTTTTTTAAAGGTTAGTTATCGTGAAATACATCAGCACTCGCGGCCTAGCGCCCGCACTTAGTTTTGAAGAAGTGGTACTCACCGGCCTTGCACCTGATGGTGGTTTGTATGTGCCGGAAACCTTGCCGAAATTTACGAACGAAGAGATCGCGTCCTGGGCTGGTTTGTCGTATCAGGAGCTCGCATTTAATGTAATGAAACCGTTTATTGCTGGCGCTATCCGCGATGAAGATTTCAAAAAAATTATCGCCGATGCCTATGCGACTTTCCGCCATGATGCAATTGCACCGCTAGTGCAAACCGGTCACAACGAATGGATTTTGGAATTATTCCAAGGTCCAACACTTGCGTTTAAAGATTTTGCATTGCAATTTTTAGGTCACTTACTTGATCACTTGTTGAAAAAACGCAATCAAAAAGTGGTGGTGATGGGGGCAACGTCTGGTGATACAGGTTCTGCTGCAATCGAAGGTTGCCGTCGTTGCGACAATATCGATATTTTCATCATGCACCCGAACAATCGTGTGTCGAATGTTCAGCGTCGTCAGATGACAACCGTACTTGCACCTAACGTATTTAATATCGCCCTCGAAGGTAATTTTGATGATTGCCAGAATATGGTGAAAGCCAGCTTCGGCGATCAATCATTTCTGCCGGAAGGTCGCCAACTGGTTGCGGTAAACTCGATTAACTGGGCGCGTATCATGGCGCAGATCGTGTATTACTTTTATGCCGGTTTGGCATTGGGTGCACCGCATCGTCCAATTGCTTTCTCAGTTCCCACAGGTAACTTCGGTGATATTTTTGCAGGTTATCTTGCAAAGCAAATGGGTTTGCCGATCGACCAATTAGTGATTGCGACTAACAGCAACGATATTTTGCATCGCTGCATCAGCAGTAACGATCACAGCAAAAATCAATTGCAACACACCTTGTCACCAAGTATGGACATTATGGTGTCGAGCAACTTTGAGCGGATGTTGTTTGATTTGTACGACCGCGATGGCAGTGCCATTCGTCAGTTGATGGAAGATTTTAAATCTGGCAGCATGATCCTGAAAGAATCTGCTTTGGTGCGTGCCCGTGAATTGTTTGCCAGTCATGGTGTTAGCGATGAAGTGACTATCGATGTGATTCGTTCGGTGTTTGATCGTACCGAATACTTGCTCGATCCTCACACCGCAATTGGTGTTGAAGCTGCGCGCAAAACCCGTCGTCGCCAGGATATTCCGATGGTTATTCTCGCCACTGCACATCCGGCGAAGTTTCCGGAAGCGGTGCGTAAAGCAGGGCAGGATGCAGATCCAGCCTTGCCGCATCATATGCAAGATTTGTTTGAACGCGAAGAGCGTTACACCGTACTACCGCAAGATTTGTCAAAGGTGCAGCAGTTTGTTGCGGCGAATGTTCGCAAGTAACTTTTACGCCTTGGGTTAACAAAACGCCGCAAGGATTTATCCTTGCGGCGTTTTTATTTCTGCCGTTGTTTTTATTCCTTCCGAATGTAAATTATGCAAAAAACTATTCGTCGCCGTGATCAAGCCCAGCCGGTTGAATTTCAAACGGCTATTCATCCGCTCTTGCAACGCATTTACAGTGCGCGCGGTGTGCAGCATGAGCGCGAGCTGCAGTACCAACTTGCGAATCTTCTTAAACCTAATTTCAAAGGTTTGGGTGAGGCGGTCAGTCTCTTGGCAGATGCTGTAGTTGCCCAGGCAAAAATTATTATTGTTGGCGATTTTGATGCGGATGGTGCAACCAGCAGTGCCCTTGCAGTGTTGGCCTTGCGGGCGATGGGGTTGCCGCATGTCGATTTTTTGGTGCCGAATCGCTTTGAATATGGTTACGGTTTAACACCAGAAATTGTTGCAGTCGCAGCGGCGCAACAACCGGACATTATTATTACCGTCGATAATGGTATCTCCAGTATTGAAGGTGTTGAAGCCGCGCGCGAATTCGGTATTGCCGTCATAGTGACCGATCACCACTTGCCTGGCGCCTATTTGCCTAATGCCGATGCGATTGTAAATCCCAACCAACCTGGCTGCGAATTTCCCAGTAAAAATCTTGCCGGCGTTGGCGTTATTTTTTATGTGATGAATGCTTTGCGTGCTGAGTTGCGCCAAATGGGTTGGTTCGAAGAAAGTGGAATTGCAGAGCCCAACATGGCGAGCTTTTTGGATTTGGTAGCGTTGGGAACTGTGGCTGACGTGGTGCCGCTGGATTACAACAACCGTATTTTGGTTGCGCAAGGCTTGCAGCGTATTCGCGCGGGTGTTTGTCGCCCGGGAATTAAAGCCATGCTGGAAGTATCGGGCAAACAAGCGAATAAATTGGTGGCGAGCGATTTTGGTTTTGCGCTCGGTCCGCGCTTAAATGCAGCCGGGCGGCTGGATGATATGTCGCTCGGTATACAATGTTTAATGTGCGAGAGCGAAAATCTCGCGCGTGAAATGGCGGCTCAATTGGATGAACTAAACCGTGATCGCAAAGCGATTGAAACGGGTATGCAGCAAGAAGCCATGACCATGCTGCAAAAAACATTACAGGCTGATGCAGAGAGTTTACCGTGGGGGTTGTGTTTATTTGATGAAACCTGGCATCAGGGCGTAATAGGTATTTTGGCCTCGCGTATTAAAGATAAATACCATCGCCCCACGATCGTGTTTGCCGATGCAGGTGAAGGTGAAATCAAAGGTTCTGCGCGCTCGGTGCAGGGTTTTCATATTCGCGATGCATTAGATGCTGTTGCTGCGCGTAATCCAGACTTGCTGCAAAAATTTGGTGGCCATGCAATGGCAGCGGGCATGAGTTTAACGCGTGCTAATTTTGCTGTATTTGCACAAGCATTTGATGATGAAGTACGCAGGCAGCTAACAGCAGATGATTTACAAGCTGTAGTTGTGAGTGATGGTGAGCTGGCCGCACAGGATTTTTCGTTGCTAATCGCCACCCAATTGCGCGAGGCTGGCCCTTGGGGGCAGCATTTTCCCGAACCAGTATTTGATGGCGAATTCTTTTTAGTGCAGCAAAAGTTGGTGGGCGAAAAACATTTAAAAATGACACTCGCGCATGACGCGCAAGGGCAAAATAGTGTCGATGCAATTGCTTTTAATATAGATCCAAAACTGTGGCCTAATCCGCAAGCGGAAAAAGTTCGGGTAGCTTATAAGTTAGATATCAACGAATTCCGCGGGAATATCACAGTCCAATTGCTTGTGGATTATTTGGAGTTGGCAGCGCAATAGCGCTGCTGATTCTTTCAATAGTTTTATCTTCGGCAATATCTCTTCAGTTAGGGTAATATTTTTTCCAGTTCTGGCAACACATTTTTTACAATAATGGATTGAGCTTCGGCGGTAGGATGAATTCCATCACGTTGCACTAATGTTTCATTTCCACCAATTCCCTCCAATAAAAAAGGAATTAATCCGAGCTGATTTTGCTCAGCAAGTTTAGGGTAAAGCTCTTTAAATTGATTGCTGTAGCGCGCGCCATAGTTGGGTGGAATTTGCATCCCTGCCAGTAATATTTTTGCCTCTACTTTTTTACTCGCATCAATCATTGTCTGTAAATTTTTCTCCAGTAATTTCAGTGGTTGGCCGCGCAGGCCATCGTTACCACCTAATTCCAGAATCACAATATCCGGCTTATGCTCAGCAAGTAATGCGGGCAGGCGGGTATTGCCACCAGAACTTGTCTCGCCACTGACGCTCGCATTAATGATCTGGATTGAGTGATTTTTCGTTAATTCTTTCTCCAGTAAACTGACCCAGCCTTGTTGAATATCTATGCCATAGCCCGCACTTAAACTGTCGCCCATCACGAGTATTTTTGTTGTTGCCGATGTTGTGTTTTGTGCACAGGCGAGACTGGTGACAATTGTCAGGAGTAAAAACAGGTAAATCTTCAGTTTGTACATGGTTATCAAAATCCTATGTCAATAGAATGGATGTATTCGTATTTCATTAATGTATGTGTGCTTTATTAAAGGTTACTCAATTATGTCTGCTGTTGCTATGGTTCAAGCGAATTCAGTTACCAAACAAGTTAATACGCAAGAAGGCAATTTAACGATCCTTCATCCAATTTCGATCAGTGTAGTAGCTGGCGAGTCGTTGGCCATTACGGGTGCGTCAGGATCGGGTAAATCCACCTTGCTAGGTATTCTTGCCGGTTTAGACGTGCCCAGTAGCGGCGAGGTAATTCTCAATGGCAATAATCTCTCTGTGTTAGACGAGGAAGGGCGAGCAAAAGTTCGTGCCGGAAATGTCGGTTTTATCTTTCAATCCTTTCAGTTATTGCCCGGCCTTACTGCGCATGAAAATGTCATGTTGCCATTGGAGTTGCGTGGTGATAAATCGGCCAGTAGCAAAGCGCGCGAATTTTTGGATCGAGTGGGTCTGGTACAGCGCTTACAACATTATCCGCAACAACTATCCGGCGGCGAGCAACAACGTGTCGCGATTGCACGTGCGTTTGCCAGTGAGCCTAAAGTGCTATTTGCCGATGAACCTACTGGCAATCTCGATAGTACTACCGGCGCGCGTATCATTGAATTGTTGTTTGAGTTAAACCGCGCGCAGGGCACAACGCTGATTTTAATTACGCATGAAGAGCGGTTGGCGCAATTGTGTAAACGTAGAGTTGAGTTGGCAGCGGGCGCTATAGCGTCAGGCAGGGAGTAATTGCGATGATGCTGGCGATTAATTTATTAAGGCGCAATTGGCGCAGCGGCGAATTAAAATTATTGGGTTTTTCATTGCTGTTGGCCGTTGCAGTCCTGAGCGGAATTTCCATTTTTACCAATCGCCTTGAATCGACGCTGATCAGCGAGAGTAACAGTGTGCTCGGTGCGGATTACATTGTGCGAGGTTCGCAACCACACAATTCCGACTGGCCTACCACTGCGGAAAAAGAAGACATTAAACAAACTCAAGCTGCGTTATTTTCCTCAATGGTTTTCGCGGGCGATGAAATGCATCTCGCGTCAGTGAAAGCAGTGGATATCGGTTATCCGTTGCGCGGGCAATTTGAAATTAGTCGCGTGCCTTTTGCGATGAACCTGGCCGATATCGAAATTGCCAAAACTATTCCTGCACCTGGTGAGGCTTGGGTTGATTCGCGTTTGTTGCCACTGTTGAAAATTCAATTGGGTGATAAAGTTTCTGTTGGCGAATATGAATTAATCGTTAAAAAAGTATTAATTCGCGAACCTGATAGCGCCAATCCGTTTAGCATGACCGGTGCGCGTCTGATTATGAATATTGCCGATCTGGAAAAAACCCGGGTCGTACAACCCGGTAGCCGCGTTGATTATCAATGGTTAATAGCGTCAGATAATATCGGCCAATTAAAAACCTTTGTCGATCAACTTAAGCCCCAGCTTAGTAAACATCAACGTTTGATTGATATAGATTCTGCACAGGAGCGGGTAGGGCGTACCTTAAAAACCAGCCGCCAATTTTTATTGCTATCAGCCGTAATTGCCGTGTTGTTGGCAGGTGTAGCGATTGCCATTACTGCGCGGCAATTTTCTGCGCGCCATACCGATCAAGTTGCTTTGATGAAAAGTCTTGGTGCAGGTGCGGTACGAATTCGCACGCTTTATTTTTCCCAGTTAATTTTACTGGGTGTGATTGCATCGATGATTGGTTTGGTCTTTGGTGAATTATTACAGCGCACTGTAGCCACTAGTTTGCAACAGGTGTATCAAATCCGTTTGGGCGATGCGAGTTTTTATGCCTATGGATTAAGTTTTTTTAGTGGCCTTATGTGTCTGGTATTTTTCGCTTTGCCCGCACTTTGGTATTTACCAACAGTTCCGCCGCTAAAAATCTTGCGCCGTGAATTGGCTGTGAATATGCCGCAGGTGTGGATGCAAGCAGCCTTGGCATTGTTTGCCGTATTAACTTTGGTGATTTTATTTAGCCGTGATCTGGAGTTAGCATTGAGCATTAGCGGTGCGCTGCTTGCAGTGATTGTGGTCACTATTGTTGCTGCGTATGGATTGCTGGCGCTGAGTAAAAAAATGGTACTGCGTCTCGGGGGTTTTTGGCGTTTGGCATTTGCTAATTTACAGCGCCAGCGAGGCCAAAGTTTGGTGCAAATTTTGGTATTTGCGATTGCAATTATGTTGCTGTTTACACTAACCATTGTGCGCACATCGCTAATCGAAGAATGGAAGGTACAGGTGCCGGACGACGCGCCCAACCATTTTCTAGTGAATATTCCACCTGCTGAATTATCTCAAGTACAAGCGCTGTTGGAAAAAAACAACGTTCGTCCGGAACCACTTTATCCAATGATGCGCGCACGGTTAACCCACATCAATGGTGTGGAGACTACCGAAGAGCAGCGTTCCAATACCAATGCCTTACGCCGTGAATTAAATGTGACTTGGGCAGAAACCATGGCGGCCGATAATAAAATCCTCGAAGGCGTTTGGTGGGACAAGTGGCAGCGTAGCGCCGCGAATTTACCGGGTGTGTCGGTAGAGGTGGAAACTGCAAAAGAAGTTGGGCTAAAAATCGGCGACAAATTGCAATTTTCATTTGGTGGATTATTGTTGGATGCTGAAGTTGCGAGTTTCCGTAGTCTTGATTGGCGTAGTATGCGGCCGAATTTCTTTTTTATTTTTGAGCCGGGTTCGTTGGATGCTTATTCGCCGACGTTTATCACCAGCATTTATTTACCAACGCAACAAAAATCGTTTATTAACCAACTCTTGCTGGATCATCCAACCATTCTAGTGATGGAGCTTGATCGGATTATCGAGCAGATTCGCAGCATCATTAATCAAGTCAGTGATGGTGTTTTATTAGTGCTGTGGTTGACCTTGATTGGAGGTTGCTTGGTGCTATTAGCCGCAGTGATGGGCAGTATTGCTGCACGTAAACAGCAAGCTGGGTTATTACGCGCGCTAGGTAGCCCACGACAACTAATTGTGGGCAGTATCTGTGCTGAATTTGCCATTCTCGGATTTCTGGCGGGTTTGATTGCAATCATTGGAACTGAAATATTATTGATCAGTTTGCAAAAATTTGTGCTGGAAACTGCTATTCAGCCACATTATATTTTTTGGTTGATATCCCCTCTCAGCGGCGCCGTGTTCGTTTCTGCACTAGGCTATATCTGTTGTCGTCATGTGGTCACAACGCCTCCGGCGGTGGTACTGCGCGAAGCTGCTTGATTCCCTGCTACATCAATCAAGCGAAGCTTTGCTAAGCCTCGCTTGATTATTCAATTATCAAATAGAAACTTTATGAAATCTGTACCTAAGCAAGTGCCGCAAAGCCGGGTTTTGGATAAAGGCCTGTGGGGCATGAGTCGGCCAATGTTTATTGACCAAGCAGTCACCTATACGATTCCGTTGGTCGATATGTATTTTCTTAGTCGCGTTTCGGATAGTGCAGCTGCTGCAGTTGGCGCCATCACGCCGCTGGTATTTGTTGCCAATGCTTTTTTGATTGTCAGTGCATTTGCCGGTGCAAGTATTGCGAGCCAACGTATTGGCGCAAATGATTATGCACGCGGTAATGCGACAATTGCGGCGTACAGTATTTTTGTTGTGGTGCTCGCACTCATTGCCGCTTTGGCGGTGAATAATGGTGGCCCTTGGGTGGCTTCGGCTATGTCTTTAAGTGCTGACGTTGAACAACATGCACGCACGTATTTATCTATTATCGGTTGGATGGTTGCGCTCTGGGGTTGCCGCATTATTTATCAAACAATTCTCAATATTTACGGTGAGCCGCAATGGAATACGTTTAGTAATATTATTTTGTTTGTTACTAATATTATCGGTTGTTCAATAGCCGTCTATGGTTTTATGGGTATCCCACCTACAGGTGTGACAGGTGTTGCTATTGCGAGTGTGATTGCCGCAGGTACGAGCCTTACGTTTGTTGCATTGGTTGTGCATTTAAAATTGCGTATTCATATTCCGCTCCGCGAAGGCATGAAAAATTTTGCTGTTCTTATTACACCGGTAGTTATGATTGCAGCGCCGTCTATCCTTGAGCCAATGTCATTTCAAGCCTACATGATTGCGCTTAATTGGATTGCGGCTGAAGTGGGCGATCTTGCATTAAAAGTAAAAGTCTATGCCTACAATACTTTTTTGTTTTGCTTAATGATCTCTATCGCCATCGGTATGGCGACAGAGGCCGTCATCGCTCAACGAGTAGGGCGCAAAGAGTTCGATTTGATTAACAAACAACTTAAGCAAAGTTTAAAAATATCCCTGATTGGTACCAGCGCTTTGGCGTTGTGTTGGTTGCTGTTCAACCAGCCTATTCTGAAATTATTCAGTAATGATCCGGAGGTGATTGCTATCGGTTTTTGGGCATTTTTATTAAGTTTCTTGGCTGAGCCATGGCGCACCATTAATATCACTGTCGGTAGTGCACTGCGCTGCACCGGTGATGCGGCGTTCACTTCTATTTCCAGCATTGGCGTCATTTGGTTATTTTCGGTTCCGCTCGCGTATATATTGGCGATACCTATTGGCCTGGGTTTATATGGGTTGTTAATTGCAGCGGTGATGGATGAGTTTTTGCGTGCGCTTATTAAAGGCTGGCGCTGGAGGCAAGGTAAGTGGATGTATACAGGTGTGGCTGCGCGCGAGGCGCGCAGCCGGATTACTTCCTGATCCGTAGCTTACAAGAATATCATTTCGGTTGTTGTGCCATACAAAATGTAAGCAGAGACCATAATGTAAAATGCCAAGGTAAAAAACTCTACTTCAGAAGATAGCTTTGGCCTTAGAATCTGAATTAGAAAAAATGCAGGAATATAATAACGTGGTTCAATAAGTGGGTGGCTAATCGCTGCCAGAGGTGCAATAAATATAAGCCAGCGCCAACGCCAGTCCGGTAACTCAATTGTCATTAAACTTAAGATTGTCCAAGCTGCAAAAAAATATGAAAGCACTTTAATTACAGGGAAATCTGTCAATAAATGTATCAGCCCATTATGTACAAAATAGTCGTACATAATTGTATTGTAAGGATGGGTATTTTTTAAGGTGCCCATGTAGATAATAAAACCTATGGTGAGTAGTCCAACAACTATTGGCTTGCGCAACAACGGCAGAATTTTTTGTATCTGTGCTATGTGAGTTGGTAAAAATAGAATCCAACAGCAGATGAGAAAAACATGCAGATTGGAGATATTAAATGCGGACATTTTATGTGCTGCAGCATCACCAATAGCCACGCCACCATTTATGTAAACAAAAATAAGGAAGCAAATAAATACTAGATTAAATACAGCTCCTTTTGTGAGTGCATTTATTACCAGTTGCAGTACATTTTTTTTGTCAATTTTGGTGATCGCCTCAAAACACGTATAGAGATAAATTAAGCCTATCCACGCAACGTTGTCCTGACGTATTAAAATGGCAAGACCACCAGCAAAACCTGCCCAAAAATAGCGTCTTTGTAGTGTTAGTAATAGTGTTAGCGCAACAAAGCATAACGACCATATGTCGGTGTAGAGAACGAAAAAATAAGGAAAAATAAGTGGAGTGAAATAGACTTGGAGTGTTTTTATCCATGCATCGGATTTACAGTAAAATTGAGCGACTAAATAGGTTATTGGAATTGTTATTAGCGCGATAGTTAGGCTTATTAGCCGAAGCAGATTATCGTGATAACCGCCCGTAAACTGTACTATTTTTCCGATAACAAAGTGGTATGTAGGCGGGACGGTGATGTTGCCTGCAAGCCTATTTTGATTATCGTAAAATAGCCAAATCTGGCCTGCATGAAAGCCTTCGTCCGCATGAAGATTTGTGTTCATAGTAATGATCACATAACCAAAAACTGCTGCAATAAGTACAACCAGTGTCAGTATGACTGTATGCGATCGAGCGGACTGTGTTGAGTGAGGGCTGAGGTAGTTCACTGTTTATTTCTTTGTAAAGCCGAGTTCTTCGGCGACATAATAAATGGGGCGGTTTTTGACTTCTTTGTAAATCCTTCCGATGTACTCCCCCATGAGCCCCATAAAAAACAATTGGATACCACCAACAAATAGCATGATAGTCATCAAGGATGCGTAACCCGGTACGTCTGGTCCTCCAAAAATTGCTTTAATTATGGTGAATAGACCGTAAATAAATGCCAATGCTGAAACACTCAAGCCAAGATATACACCCATCCGAATAGGAATGGTGCTGAACGACGTTATGCCCGATAAAGCAAAGTTCCATAATTTCCAGTAATTAAATTTTGTGGTTCCTTGTTCCCGGCTTTGACGTACGAACTCAACTGTGGTGCTTTTAAAGCCAGGCCAGCAAAAAAGGCCTTTCATAAAACGATCTTTTTCCGGCAGCTGGCGTATCGCAACAATGACTTTTTTATCCATAAGGCGAAAATCACCCACATTTTCTGGAATTTTTACGTCACTAACACGATTAAATAATTTGTAAAACCAGCCTGCGGTATTGCGTTTCATGGCGGTGTCGCTGTCGCGTGAAACGCGCATTGCATACACCACGTCGAACCCTGCACGCCATTGGCTTATCATTTCTCCGATAATTTCTGGTGGATCTTGAAGGTCTGAATCTATTGGTATAATTGCGTCGCCTGAACAGTAGTTAATCGCAGCAGTCATTGCTGCTTCTTTACCAAAGTTTCTGGATAAAGCTATAACCTTGATGCATGGGTTTTCAATATGCTTCTTTCTCAGTAACGTCAGGGTATTATCTTTTGAACCATCATCAATACAGATGATTTCGTAATCCATATCAATACTGGCTAAAACTTTTTCTATCACAGCAAAAAAATTTTCTATGCCTTCCTCTTCGTTATACATAGGTACGATAAGTGAGAGTAATTGTTTCATGATGTTTAGTGCCAGTATGAATTAAAGAAAGAAACTGCCAGATACAGTGCCATACAAAATGTATGCAGCCACTAGTATGTAGCAGACAAGTGTTCCAGTCTCTATTGCTGAGGGTAGCGCAGGGCGTAGTAAATGAATTGCAAAGTATGCCGGGAAGTAATATCTCGGTTCGATCATGGGGTGGCTAATCACTGCCAGGGGAATTATCAATAACACCCACTTAAAGCGTTGTTCGGGCAGTTTCATTACGATAAGGCTAAGTAGCATCCATGCAGCAAGAATGTAGCTGATGCTTTTAACTAAAATGTTGGTGGTCAGAAAATGCGCCATACCATTATGCAAAAAATAATCAAACATTGAGTTATTGTAGCCATGGGGATTACTGAAGCTTCCCATGTAAAGTAAAAAACCAGCGACGACAGCTACTGCATTCCAATGATTGCGCAGGAAAATTAAAATATCAGGCAATAGCTTGATATTGAGTGGTAAGAATAAAAACCAGGCAAGAATCAAAAAAATATAAAAATTGGCATAGTTTGCCATGCCCGAGTTGTGTTGTTCTTTATCTCCTACCGCGACTCCACCGTTGTAAATCACAAAGCCTACAAAGCCAATGAATACGACGATATAAAGCCATCCTTTTAAGAATCCATTTTTTATTATATCGGTGATGCGCAAAATATCGGTTTGATTGTGTTTTTCAAAACAAATCAAGAGGAATGATAAGCCTACCCATATTACGCAGTCTTGCCTTAAACAGATTGCTGCCAAGCCTATCAATGCAGATAAAGCGTAACGCTTGTTTAATGCGAGATATAAATTCAGGGCTATCAGCAATAGTGCCCATATGTCGGTGTAAATCAAAAAATAATAAATAAACATTAATGGCAGAAAAAACAATTGCAATGTGCGTATGCCAGCATCCTGTGGATGGTATTTGCTAATTATTTTGTAGAAAACGGGGATTGTTAAGAGCGAGATAAGGAGTGATATTAGTTTGAGCAAATTGTCGTCGTAGTAACCGATTTGACGAACGATAAATCCCATTATGTAGTGATAAGTTGGTGGTACGGTAATGGTATCCGCAAAGGTTGTCCCCCCACTGTAGTAGACCCATATTTGAGGTGCATGGAATCCTTCATCTGAAAACAGTCCGCCATGAACACAAAAGATGGTGTAGGCAAATACTGTCGCAACAAAAACAATCAGTAATACTAAGGGGAGGCTATATTTGTCGCGATTGTTAATATTGGGATCATAAAGTACGGGATAATTCATTCGATCATCTCTCTTCTAATAATATTCAAAGGCATCGCTAGTGGCTGCATGGGTGTTTTTTTACTGTTTGCGATAAATCCATAGTTTGTGCATTGAATAGTTAAATATCAATGTAAGTCCTGATGCCAAAAATTGTGCAACCAGATACTGTTTGGTTATCGATAGAAAAATCGCAAAGAGCAGAGTGCTTAGGCATAAACCCAAAGTCGCAGTAATAATGAATTTTGGGAGGGTGTGCCAGTGGCTGCTGTTACTAATAAAGGTGAAATGGTAATTGATGATATAGCTAAAAATAGCTGCCATTCCATAAGCCACCGCTGAGGCTACAACTTCTGGTAGAAGATGCAATTCAATCAGTAGGGCAAGCAGGATAAATTGTAACAGTGTGGCTATACCGCCTACGCCAACAAATAGGATGAAACGATTCAGTGCGTTTTTATTCATTATTATGTGTTCTGCAAAATTATTATCTGGTGTTAGCGTATTTGTGCTGGTGTTGGATGGCCGTACCCTAGCATATTTTGGCGTTAAGATAACCCAAGTAACTAGAAATTGAAGTAGTAGATTGTGAATCGGTGAGGTCTGTCAGGATTCTTTGCGTGAACCCATGAGGTAAACGTAACAATCCACAGTGATGGAGAAAATTGAGCGCTTTAAAATATGAACATTCCGCGTCAGAAAAGCACGTGTGTCGGTATTTGTGTTTAGGATACTAGCGAAGTCTGTGTGCGAAAAATATCAATCGATATGATTTGTGCCGTAGGTGTAATCAAGCCCAACGCAATGCCGCACCGGTTCGTTCTATATACATATATTCGGTTTTGTTGGTCAGAGGATGGCAAGCATGTCGGAGATGATGATGGTCAGGTGTTGAGCCCATGTATTCCCAGCAATAACCCTCGTGAACGCAGAGTGGGTCGCCATCGTTTAAGCGATAGCCTGATAGTTCATCCCACATTTTTTGCCATTCAGGGTGATTAATGTCGAGATATTCCATGAATCGTCCTTCATTAAAGAGGTTTGCGAGCTAGACAAGGATATATTTTGTTCAGTTATTTTGGTTTATTAAATTTCTTTGTCAACAATCATCTATAAGTTAATGATTTTTATTGAAATTAATAAGCTAAATCTGTGAGTGGCTTCACCTATTATAGCTATCGGCGGCGCCAATTTGGCGGATAAATTTGTTTATATGTGTAAAAAGGTAGCAAAAAATTAGCAAGTGATAATTCATTGTTAGATTATTGGCTCTGAGATTTTTCTTACATTCTAGTAATGGAAAGGTTTACAGTGTGCTTTTTTGACTTCAGCATCAGGAGGCGATCTGAGATGAATATCAGTCAAGCAGCACAAGCCTGCGGATTACCTAACAAAACCATTCGTTATTATGAAGATATAGGTTTAGTGCTGCCCAAGCGGCAAGCAGGGAATGACTACCGCGTTTATTCGCTGGATGATGTGGCGCAATTGCGTTTTTTGCAGCGAGCAAGGGCAGTGGGATTTAGTTTGGAGGAGTGCCGCGAACTGTTAGCGCTTTATGCCAATCCACAGCGGCGCTGCGCACAAGTAAAAGCCTTGGTAAACGAAAAAATTATTCAAGTTGATCAACAATTGATTGCGCTGCATGCGATGCGCGATACCTTGGTCGATATGGCTGGTGAATGCGCGGGCGACGACACCAGTAATTGCGCCATCATTAATCAACTTTCGGTAGTTGAATCGGTCCCGTCAAACCGGCCTGCATTTATGGCCTTTACCTTGGTAGATGCGCCAGAGCGCTAGGGTTGAAGGGAGAGGGCTGGTGTTTTTCTACCCCGAAAAAGGCTATGATGCGCGCCGTTTACCTATTTGCAATTGGAGCAATTATGAGCATCAAATCCGACAAGTGGATGCGCCGTATGGCTGCAGAGCACGGCATGATCGAACCCTTTGAACCGGGTCAGGTTCGCTATGATGGGGCAGGTCAGCGCATAGTGTCTTACGGCACCTCCAGTTATGGTTATGATGTTCGTTGCGCCGATGAATTTAAAATTTTTACCAACGTTCACTCCACTGTAGTGGACCCCAAGAACTTTGATGAAAAAAGTTTTGTCGATATTAAAAGCGACGTCTGCATCATCCCGCCTAACTCTTTTGCCCTGGCGCGCACGGTAGAATATTTCCGCATCCCTCGCAGTATTTTGACCGTATGTTTGGGTAAATCGACCTATGCGCGGTGCGGAATTATCGTGAACGTAACGCCGCTGGAACCCGAGTGGGAAGGTCACGTCACGCTGGAGTTCTCTAATACCACTCCGTTACCCGCAAAAATTTACGCTAATGAAGGTGTGGCGCAAATGCTGTTTTTTGAGTCTGACGAAGTTTGTGAAACCTCGTATAAAGATCGTGGCGGCAAATATCAAGGGCAGCGCGGCGTAACTCTTCCTCGCACCTAATACCGTGCACTTAATACCGCGCACGTAATTTTTTGCTGGTGCCAGGCACCAGCTCTGCAGTGTCACTGTTATGGCTCTCCCTTCCCAAACACAAGTATTAATTATTGGTGCTGGTGCGGCTGGTTTAATGTGTGCAGCGTTCGCGGGTGCACGTGGCCGAGCGGTGGTCGTTATCGATCATGCCAATAAAGTCGGTAAAAAAATTCTTATGTCCGGTGGCGGTCGCTGCAACTTCACCAATATGGAAGTGCTGCCTAAAAACTACCTA